>Ga0209723_1000886_pt1 | contig 51277 bp, 55 predicted proteins | sample BiotimSIPDNA_2_FD_185750 | JGI IMG/M metagenome (GOLD analysis project Ga0209723, IMG submission 185750) | Anaerobic biogas reactor microbial communites from Washington, USA - Biogas_R2 time_0 SIP DNA (SPAdes) (version 2) | ecosystem: Engineered > Bioreactor > Anaerobic > Unclassified | place... | reverse complement strand
AGGGTAACTCGCTTACGGTTTGAGCCATCAGATGCAGAAAAACGTTGTATTTTCTTCCGTCACGCCACATCGTTTGAAAAAGATGGCTGACCGGGTTACCCGACTCTCCTGATCCCTGATCAGAAGCAGCTCCACCTGAGACGCCAGTTAGGACTTTATTCGCTTCTTCAAAGAAGATTTGCATGGGTGGGAAATGTTTGCCACCCAAAGCTTCGCGCCGGCGAGTGACCGCATCCGAATACAATATGCTGGCCAATAATGAGAGCAATGCTGCTTTGGAGTATTCATCCATTTCAGCTCCACCTTCGATGACAATGACACCCCAAGGATTATCAGTGTTGCCCATCAATCCCAAATCTTCCACGCCGGTTCCACTGGCTGAAGATCCGTATTGCTTTGCCATATGCCCTTCGGAGAACTGCTCCAATCTAAGGAGGACTCCCTCCAGACTGGTACGACTTACTTGATCACGTTCAAGCTTCTCTTTGTAGGTCCGCAGACGATCAACCCATTTGGAAACATCCAACTTCCGGCTACGATAGACCGCTAGAGCTTGTAGTTCGGACGGAGAAAGGCTTTCTAATAAGGTTCCAGGATGAAGATCATTTAGATCCTCACCAAGGTTCTGACGTTCATTGCGGATTAACTCCACCTCCCGTTCATCCTGAAGATGTCCTAAGGGACCATTCTGCAGCTTGGGGTCGCCGGTCAGAACACCGGCCTCATAATACAATTCGGTTAGCGCACGGCGCATGAAACCCAACTGTCTGGCTCCCATCCTGCCAGCATTCGCAAATAGCTCAGCCACCATGCTGCGGTAGCGGCCGGGTTCTATCCTTTTCGGTACTTGCAGGATATTCCACCGGAGTGGGCGTGGTGAACCAGGATAGAGCTGACGGATATCCACATGTCCAAGACCGTCTTCTGAACCTTTCGGCCCCACCCCTGGCCAGTTCAATGCTTTACGCCAGCCCTGTCCGAAATCCAACACAATGGTGCGGTAATGCCAGAAACGGGTCGTCTCATAAGCCAGGCGTTCGGCTGCGATCGATTTTCCAAAACCAGTATCCCCGACAAATGCAGTATGAAAATGACGGTCTGGAGATAACTTTAAAAAAGTATCCGTTAATAAACCTGTTTCACTCGACCACTGCCTGGCGAGGGTGATATTTCCAGGCATATCCGGATAAAAAGCAAATGCTGGGGTTTCCTCCTGGGTGGTGAGCGCTGATCCCTGCTCGAACATGCCTGGCGCGGTATAAGCTGCCACCTGAAGCATGGTGAGTAAGGTCGAATCTGCATATCCACTCATTGCCTCTGGAATCGTCTCGATGCGGGTCGATGGGGTGAACGCACGGGCATGTAAGCCAATATAAGCCTGTTCAGGATCGGTTAACGCACGGGTTTGCACACCTGCGACGACATCCTCGGTGCCATGAAACGCTTCTGGGATGAGCCCCATCATCGCCTGAATGCCTTGTTCGCTGGTGGCCAGTGCATACAAATCTGTATAAAAAGCGCCTTCCCGACTGGCAATATCCAGTAACTTGCGTTGAGTTCGCATGATATCCGTGAGGAGGATATAAGGATCATCCTGCCATTGATAAGCGTTTGAAAGCGAGAAAGAAGGAGCTACACCAACACTCATCCCAGCGCTTATTCCACGTCCAATACTTTGCCCCAAGCCAACACCATCTGTCTCAGATCGGGCAGTGCTTTTTGTATCCGCATGGCTCTGGGTGGTAGATGTGCTGGTCGTGTCGGCTACTGAATCCGTCTCAGCTCCAGAGGTTGTCCAAGCTTCCGATTGCGTCGTCGAATGACTTTGGGAAGTTGTATTCGATTGACTCTGAGTAGTACTTTGCGAAACGGTGTCTGCCTGGCTGTGTGTGACCGAATGCATGCTTGAGTCGGATGATCCGCTACTGACAACCACACCATCTGCTGAACCCCAGTTAGCATTGCCGCCTACGTTAGCCGATAAACCTACGCCGGCCGGAGCAATGCTCCCACCCACACCGCCATTCACGCCATAGGAAGAGCTATCCGTATGGGAGTTCGCTACACCGGACGAATCTGAGTGGGACGTTCCATCGGTTATTGCTGTTCCTTCCGTATGAGCTGTCCCTTGACTGACAGCAGTTCCAACCGTGGAAGATGAACCAATCGTATCGGTTTCGGAGATTCCAACCGTGTGCGCCCAACCGCGAGTGCTGGCATGACCCGTGGTGTGCGCCTGGCCTTCTGAATTTGCGACGCCATCTGTGGCAGCTTCACCCTGGGTGACGCCGCTCGAATGGTTTGTGCCATAAGACCTGGATGCGTTTTCAGCGAGTCCCCCAGTCAAAATGGCCGGCAGGCTGATTCCAAACGAAGCAGCCCGGGTTCCCAACTGACGGGAAGCGTAAACGGAGGTATCTTCCAACATACCAGCCAACATGCGGGTAATATCTTCAAGACGAACATGATTTGTGAGCAGCATCAACAAGAATTCTTCTTCCAGGCTGCTCATACCGCGAAAGAGCAGTTCATTCTGTTGAATGGAATATTGTTGTGCACCCTGACTTCCAGACACTAATGGATCACGCATCGAAGAATCTCCACCGCGGGCGTTTTCACGTGGATCTGGATGCCCGACAGCCACAATGGCATAAGGCATCTGCTCCAGAGCACGCGCTAACCATTGAGCCACTTCAGTTGAAAGTGGTTCAAGGCGGATTTGACGGTAAGCACCCACCAATCCGGCTCGTAAGGCAGATAGATCGCGTAAAGAACGCTCAATAGCTTCATTTTTCTTTGGCGAAAACGCAGCGACTCCATAGCATTGAACAATTCCAACATTGGGGTTCTTAAAAACACCGGCAGCCAAATAAACCAGATCCACTTGAGCGCCATACAAACCACGCAAGACCGTACGCATCTTCTGTAGCAGCCCGGCATCCCGGCGAGCTTCCAGAGAGATGTAGCGTAATTGCAGCAGCCGGACCGCCCGGTATCCCTGATATTCCCGCGGGCCTTCCCGCTCTGTGACACGAAAGACCAGATAGTCAAGCTCATTTCGGTCGTTGAAATGTAGCTCTGTGCCTTCCACTTCCAGGTCATTTGGAATGGAGAGAGGATCATCTGTTCTCAGCCAGGGTATTTTTTCGGTCAGTTTTCCAATAATCATCGTTCTCTTTTCTCCGTACTTGGCGTTCTGCCTCATCAATTCGCCAACCAGATCAGCTGGTAAATTCATGAGGCTGCTTTTGCTTGCGCAAAAGAAGCCCTGGATTGCTATTGCTTCACTGTTTCCCACCAGATTGCATCAACCACCTCATTCGTATTTGGTTCGACAACCACCACCTGTGGTGAACGCTGGCGATGGGGAGATGATGCTCGCTGGTCTTCACGAGTTGCGGAACGTTGCTCAAATGTTTCTTGTGGGTAACCTTCATTCCCTTTTTCACTTCTCTTTTCGGAAGTATTCCAAGGTCGAAGCCGGAACAAGAGACTCATCTGGGCAATCAGCGCCGCAAATGCAGTGATGATGAGGACGCCTGCCATCAGGATGATCATGACGATCACGCCTAAAGCAGGTCCGCGCAGCAAATCCATCAGTTGTGACATATTGACCTCCAATCGTTGAAATAGAATCTGGCGTTAATCAAGAATTTCCGACGTTCATAAGACTCTCACCTAAAAAGGTAGAGTAATAAATCAAGCAAGCTCACGAATTTGTGTGCTGGTTTCATCTATCACCCTATCTTCTGGTTCGATAGCGATTGATCAACTCGCTGGCGCCTGCCAATGGATTGACCAGTGACATCGGGTTAATCAGAACTTGCTGCAGCAACATGGCAAAATAGCCTAACGGGATCACCAACCACAAAGCCCAAAGAATAATCGTGGTTACATTTCCGCGTGTATTCGCAATCACAGCTGATGCGCTTTCAGATGTCCCAATTAGTGCAGCCCATTGATCTGCTGATAATTGAGCGGTGTATGCCAGGTAGAGCCGGCTTCCGATGACGGCCAGGGAATAAATCGCAATTCCCGATTTCATATTCCACAAAAGGGTATGTCCCTGCATGTGCACCAGTAAGAGGATGATTGTGCCAGCGATCCACATCGCTGCACCCAGCCAGGGGACCGGTGCTCCCATCCCCCATTGGCTAATTACCCACAGCACCAGAATTATCGCCGTCGTGATTTGAGCTGTGTATATATCCGGAGTAGTTGCTTCCCGCCCACTTCGTCCAGGTCGGAAAGCTGCTCTGGATTGCACACGTTGATCCACAAAACGGATGATCAACCCTGCGCAAAGAATACTTACCAGAGCAGCTCCAGATTCGCCAAGCCAGTAAACGGTTGCGAGAACACCGTTCAACAGGTAAGTAGGCAGAGCGGCGAGAAAATCTCCAAAGACGACAAAATAATCTGTCATGAACTAATGCCTCCTTACTTGTCATAATCGTTTCGTGGACACCACAACCCAATCACCAGTAGTAAATAGATGACGGCCATGAAACCCAGGACGACTGTCAGCAACACACCGATCGCAATCGATAAAATCTGCATTTTGACCTTTTATGGCACCAATGCCGGAAGAGCCACATATACTTGCATCGTTCCATCAATCCCTACTCGCCTCGGCTGGGTGATTGGAACTCCGCGGAAGTGAGTGCCCGTGGTCACTACATCCATTCGCAAATTGAAGGTCCCTGGATCTGCAAATGGAACACGGAGAGCCTGGCCAGTAGCAGTACAGGTGCCGCTGCCATCACATCCCCCTGTCCATGAACCAATTCCGGGAATCAGGGCGAAATTTGCCTGGTGGACGAAGGCTTCATAATGGGTTTGACCTAATCTACCTGTAATCCAATCCTGGCTAGCAGCATCCAGCGCAGCAGTAGCTTGCAGCGAAGCTACCGCATCCGGTAAATGTTCTACATGTGTCCGGCATTCCTTGAATACCATTTCTGTATCTGAGACACCATCATTGACAGCTGATCTCGATCCGGTATTGCAATTGGCGGTTTCTCCTGAATTGGCTGAGCGACACACATCTCTTTCTTCATAAATCGGCTCATACCAGGTGAAGATCACTGGAGGAACTGTCACTCTAACCTGGATATCTGCACCGCGGAGATTTTCAGTATCTTGTCCCACGACCAGGGGATTGGTCGGCTCAGTTTTTTGAATGACGAGGACAGGTTGTTGCATAGAAACCGTTGGATCTGGACACTCCCTTGGGGGAGGAGACGGGATGACAATTCCCGAGCACCCCCCTGGAATGGCTGCACAGTTTTGTGAACCATTCAAATACAACAAATACAACGAGCGAAGAGAGCCATCATTCCAAGTCATTTGAAGCAGGGTTGTGATGAATCCCCACCCGGAGAAATAGGTCCAAACATCTTGCTGACCATTGAGAACCGCTCCCCAGAATTGATCCGGGCTGGTGTACTCTGGATGTTCCGCCTGTACCTTGCTCCAATCCAGATTATCGCCGGCAACAAGCCCAAGAAAAGTGATCAGGCTGCCGTAACCATTTCCCAGTGACCCATAAGAGCCTGTCAAACCACTTTCTTGAGGATTCATGGCCATAAAAAATAACGTCGAGGCAGAGGGTAAGACAACGATATCCCCGCTGGGTGTTTGATAACGGTGATAATTTGCATCAAGATCAATGGATTGGCCAAAGGGCAGTTCAATTGACATCCAATCGGGGTGATCAGTGGTAACTCCCAGATCAATCAAATCAGGATTCAGATTTCCATCCGGCTGAAAAACTTCTGACCAGGGATCAGTGCCCTGAGCGTAAACCACAGAAGGAATGAGCAAGGTCAAGATGACAATAATTAGGAGAACTCTTTTCACTGCTTCTTTCCTTCTTCTACAGTTGTGGTGGGAGTTTTTCCCCGAGCGAGAATGGCATTGATTTCTTCTTCCATCAGGAAACGATCAAACTTCCAACCACTTTCTGTTTTTGCGAGAACAACATATGCTGTATCCTGGGTTTTATTGCTGCCTGGTAATGGGGAAGATAGCATTATGGTCATCCGCCATACTTGCTCGGAACCATTGTCTGCTACCTTTTCCACTGCCTGCGTGGCAGCTGTGACCACAGACTTGGCATCCACATATTTTTCCCACATACGATCTGCGCCGGCCGAAAACAGCTCGCATCCAGCGGGCGTGCTGAGTTCGCAGATTCGCTCAAGCCAGGCTTCTTTTCCTTCCTGATAGTTCACCTGGAAGACCTTCTCGATGGCATTGACAGCCGCAGCTGATGCCAGACTATCTTCATTGGTTGATGCTGCTGAACTTTGCTCTGTGCGAAGTGGCCAGTTTTCGATCACCAGGATACCTACAGCAATGACAACTGCCAGCATGACAGCAAAAATCAGGTTGCGTTTTGAGACTGGAATTTCTTTCAATTTTTCTCCTTTCCCGATATGCGGGTTCAAAAGTTGGGTAAAACAAAAGCGACCAATCAAGTCTTCAATACCTGTATGCACCTTGATGGAAGGTGTAAACAGAAAAGACATTGATGGTCGCTCCAAGGATTATTTGGGACAGCTGATGATTATCAGCGACCGGACAGATATTTGGTTGTAACTCCAATCATAGCAAGAGGAAACCCTTTATCCTAGGGGGCTAAAGTAACTTATTCTATTGGGGTATTACGCCGATCTCCATTTTTTCCAGCACAATTGCCCCTTCTTGCTTAATCAATTGCGATCAATGATATTGATCGTCACCTCAAATGAGCCATTACGAATGATACATTGCCCTATGCCGCTTCCCTCGAAGCGGACGACGTAATAATCCGGTGGGGCAACATCCACGTTGGAAATGCGCCCGAGGACGATATTCGGGACGCAATTCAACTCCAGATTTGCTATTGGATAATCTAATTCGCTAAGGACAACTGAAAATCTTGAGGTCAACACAAAATTATAAGTTTGACCGCTATCACTGGCGACGATCTCTCCCGGTGAAGGGGCCCAGTCCGTCCAATCAAAGGTGGGAAAAACCTCGGTTGGGAAGGCGGTCGCCGGGACCACAGAAGCAGCAGCAGCTTCTGTGGACTTTCTGGACAAGATCGCTGTGCCGGTTGCCAGTTCAGGGGATAGGGACGGTTCACTTATTGATGAACAACCAGCAAACGAGAAGAGGATCAAGAGCAAAATGATGCAGGTGACTTTTTTCATCATGTGGTCCTGGGTTAAGGTAGGGATTCCAACAAGTTATTTCTCTGTCATTAGGAGTAAGTGGAGGGGAGCAAACTGGGGTTCGCCCCCCTCTCACTGCTTATATCAATCGATTCTTGCTGATTTATTGAATCACCAGCCCTTCGAGCTGACCTTGCAATCCGTTCAATATATAGCTGTCGCAGGTATCCAGGTTGATCAGGAGTACTTTTTGTACATAGGGGTCATCTGTCCCGATGCTCACCCCCAGCCAACCGGAGGATGTCCAGGCGATGCCGACTGCACCGACGTTATCCAAAACCAGGTGCATGTCGCTGCCATCGGGGTGGACGAGGTACAGGCTGCTGTTATCCCGACCGCGGTAAGCGATCCAATTTCCATCCTGGGAAAGCATGGGATTAAGGAATTTCGGCGTGCCATTCTCAATGGTGAAGAGGTACTGGGTCGTGCTGCTGGCCAGGTCATAGGAATATACCTTCCAGGCGGCACCTCCGGTATAAGGCGCGACGAAATAAAGTTTGCCTTCCGGCGACCAGCCAATGACCGATTCATAACTCAGATCAGAGATCTGGCGAGCTGGGGTACCGTCCATATTGATAATAAATACACTATCCACGATGCCGTCACCCATACCCACGTAAGCGATCTGCCTGCCATCCGGCGACCAGTGCATGTTGAATGCACCCCCACCCGGCAAGACTTTTTCCGCTCTCGTGGATAGATCCATCACGTGGATGCCATCGGCAGCCGGGTAGGCCATCTGGCTACCATCCGGTGAGAAAATCCCTCCACTGGTATCTGTAGCTAACACTTGCTTGCCGCTGCCATCCAGGTTGTAGAGGACGAGCCCCCACTTTTCCGAATTATCCAACGGTTCATACATCAGCGTCGCTCCGCTGAACAGGCCGGCAGGAGCCGTATCTACCTGGGTTACCGAATCCGATGTCAGACACACACCGGGCTCGGGCGTTGAATTCGCCAGCAGGTCGGTGCGGATCCTGGAAGGAGTCCACTGCCCCTGCCAGGTGACTGAGTCGCCGATCAACACCAATCGAGACAGGGTGACAGTTAAAACACCGGTTGGAAGCTGGGCATAGGCCAGACTTGTGTTGAATTTACCGTTCGTCAGGCCGCCTCCGCCTCCTCCCCCACCGCCATTGGGAGTGTATCCCTCAATTTGCACTGCAACGCTGTAAACTTTTGGGTCGACCTGAAAATTGAACGAATAGCTTCCCTGTGAATTGGCTGTAATCGTGGCCAGCGTTAAGGTATGACCGCCAAGTTGGATCTGCTGATTAAGATCCCAGACCTGACCCGGCTGCGGATTGGACCCGGCATCGAAGGTAATTTTGGTCATAGCGTCTGAATCTGATGGAAGCAGGATGGCACCAGAAAAGCTGATGGTCAGGGGATAGACCAGGCCGCCAGCTTTGAATTGCGCCGCCCAACCGGTGCCACCCGGTTCCTCGTTAATTGCCTCATTGACGTCCTGTGGATAGGAATAGGCTACCTTCTTACCGCTGGCATCATGGATCTCCATGGCGCCAGTTTGTTGAAAGGATTCACCGGGCTTACTTTGGGGTTGAAAACTTCCAATCAGGATGTAGCCATCGCTGGTTTCGATCACTTTGCTCACCGTCACTGAATTATCCGCAGTCGGGATGGAAGTACCGTTGGTAGTGGCACTCGGGTTCAGGGTGACCTGCGGGGAGGGAGTGAGTTCAAATACCGGTATTACCGTCAGATCGTGCGGAGCCGGCATAAAGCGCAAAGGAATTTCCCAGTTTTCAGGGGCCTTGCCGGGTAGGGTGTCTCCGATACAGGGGATCACGAAAACCGCCTCGTTCACGTCAGTCGGGACGGGTTGATAGCCATAGTTCACCGCGGTGAGCTGCGTGCCGTCCGCCAGACGCAAATATTCCTGCGTTATGCAGCCGACAATATCCTCGCGGTCTGGGTAGGCTGATCTAGGTACGCCAAAGATGCGGTACTCGATCTGGGTCCTATCACCTGTCAATGTCGCTGAAGTTACCGTGACCGTGATTCCATCGCGTGTGACACTGACCGGCTCGGCTAACACCCGGATAGGGTTGCTCTGATCCACGATTCCCACCCCTGGAATGTAACCAAAAAGTTTCAAGAACTCCGCGTAAACGCGCTGAGGACCGATTACCAGGGTTCCAATGATCATCAGGGTAATGATCGCGAGGGTAACCGTCCAAGCTGGTCGCAATCCAAGAAAAGGACGAGATTTTCGAGACTTTGCAACCGCACGTTGCATTAAATCACCATATACCTGGTCGACAAATTCTGGTCGGATCTCTGGAACAGCAAAGGATTGGCGAACATTCTCTTCAAACTGAGGGCTTGAATTCCATTCAGTCATTTGAAACCTCCAACTGGCTATGCAACCGTGCCAGTAACCGGTAAATTGATTTTTTGACCGCTTCTTCATTGCGATGCAGCAAATAGGCAATCTCAGGAAAACTCATATCAGCAAGAAATCGAAGGCGCAGCAAGTCGCGATCTTCCTCTGGCAATGTCTGGATAAGTTTTGATAGCGCTGCAGTCTGTTCTGATTGAATTATCCCGTATAAGGGATCGTTTTCCACAGGAATATCTTCATCCTCATCAATGGATGTTGTATTTTTCCGTTGACGAAAATGATCTATCGCTTTATTGCGGGCAATTGTAAACAACCAGGAAGCGAAATGCTCATCCTTTCGAAATCTATCAAAGGATTCAAACGCGGTTAGAAATGTTTGAGCAGTGATATCTTCTGCATCATGCACACACCCAATCCGGCTGTATAGATATCGGAAAACTTGTTCTACATACAGCTGATACAACTCCCCAAATACCTTGGGATCCTGTTTGGCAGCTCTGATAATCTTTAATTCATCTGACTCACGATTGATTTTTTCGGATGTCAACACAATATTGCTTTCTGCCATAAATTTCCTTTCAGATCGTTTTCACAATATCCTGCAGGTTTTTAGTAATTTTGAGCTCTATATGTAAGACGGAAAAACATGGCAAAGGGGACAATTAGATTATTTCAATTATGGGCTTCAGTAGTTTTTCTGGCAAGGATACCGTTTTCATTATTGACAAAAGTATACTCTAGTATTGCTATTTAGAAAAACTGGAGGTTGAAATGCCGAAAACAAATTCTGCGAGCAAGCCAGTACGGTCTTTTCGAATAAGTCTAGAAGGTGTGAGTCAATTAAGAGCAATGGCAAGCGTGATGGGACGAAGTGAAAGCGATGTGATTGAGGTTGCACTAGATCGAATGTATCGTGAGGAGATTCGTTATAACCGGGTCCTACGAGAAGGTGCCCGACCAGAAGATCTGTATCAGATAGATAAAAAGAATGAAGGAGAAAATGAAATTCATCGTAGTGATTCTTAAGTTGATTGGATGGGTTGTCAAAACTGCAGTCATCCTGGCGATTTGCTCCAGTATTTTATTCGTTGCCTACAAGGGAAACCAGCCAATGCAGGTTCCTGAAGCTCCGAAAGGGATGACCTACTTCGAATTCGTTGCTGATCGGATAGATGCCGCAAAAACAGTAGAACCTTCCCGGTGCGGGTGGGGTATGATGTTATCTCTAGCCGCACTGGGTCCAATTTACTCATTTGTTTATACGGAGGTTGGTATCCACCCGGATGGAGCTCTTGCGCGAGGCACCGCCCCAGATCCAGATATCCCAAAGGATGTGGTTGGTGCGCAATGGTACGAAGTGCCAGGGATTTGGTGGAATACAGTTGAAAGGTTATCCTGGACGATGGTTGGAAAGCCGGCAACGTATGGATGTATGTTTAGGCCGGTTTATGAAAATGAATATAATTAGTAGATAGCAGAGTATTCCCCACAACTCTCTGGGGGAAAGATCTTTTTCTTTAAAGATTGGGTGCATTATTAAAAATACATTTGATGTTACTTATGAACATCGGCTTTCATTCTAAAAATTAAAGTTTACAGAGAAATCATGAATTCAATAAATGAGTTTTTATCTTTTTAAGAAAGAGGAGGTTCATAAATGGATTTTAATAAATTCTCCCAATTTATTAATATTCTTTATGATGATAGACAGAAATACAATATTGATGCTTGGCATATTCGTGGGGCCTTTGCAAACCTCACTGAGATTCCTTACCGGGATGTTCGAGATGGTTTTTCTAAATATGTAAGAACCTGCATGATTAGTAAAAAGGTATTGGATGAAATCGTTGAGCTTCAATTCAAGTGTAGGACCTTATTTGGGTGGGATGAAAATACAGATACACTTATTGATGGAGCAGGTTACTTAGGTTATAGGTCGAAAAGGTTTGCTGATATCCTTTACAATGAAATAAGATCGGAAAGTGAAGAAGATAGGAATTCTATCAGTTCAAAGTACTTTCTGGTTTTTTGCCTAGCCTCAGCTGCTAGAACAAGCCCATACGCTTTTGAATTATTTTGGAAAATCCACTGGGGCACCTGGGCATCCCATTGGATTTGGGACAAAACAGAAACAGAAAGGAAGGCAATAGGGGAAGAGGCTTTTGAACTTGAAAGAAATGTCATTGAGGGACTTCGTGATAGTATACGAATATTCGATATAGCTTCACCAAACGTGATCTTGTTGCTAATCTCAAAATATATTAACCGATATGATTACATTCCTCCAATGGTTGATGCCATCTTTGACAAAGTTCTTGGCGATACTCCCAATGTCAAATGTATTGTCATTGATGGAGAAGGAAACGAATCGATCATAACTAAAGATTTTTCCGAAAATGTGTTGCCTCTTGTTATGAACCCGAATTTACTTGGTTATATTGAAGGAGTTTGTAAAAAATGGTGCGGGAATGATTTATCCTTCAGACGAAAGATAGAAGATGTTATTAACTCGCAAGATTTAGAAATTTCTTATCTCACCTATTTCCTAGTTGGAAAGTATGAGAAGGCAGATCATGAGGTAAAGGGATTGGAAAATTTAAAAAAGGAACTGGAAAAAATGGGGGGTGACGAGAAGAAAAAATCCAGTGATAGTGATTTCGATTATTGGCAACATGATGTGAATTGTCTCCCCGAAAAAGTAAAATTGGCAAATTTCTTAAAATGCTCATTCGAAAGGCTTCAGAATGAATCAACCCGGGAAGACGAATTCAAATCGTGGAGCAAATTATTCAATTCCTATCGCTTTGATCGATTATCTTTACCGGGTGAAGCATATGACTATATCTCTTTTCATCGAGGTACTTTTCAACAAAGAGTATTATCTGGCTGGTAAACTGGCGCTTGGATTCGGTCAATGGCAGGAGATAAACCATGAAAATTTGGGAATACAAAGACATTGAGCAGGAATATTTAATTCCATTTGTCAATGAATGCAATCGGACAAAAGAAGAGTGGACTTGCTTTTATCACATCAATCAATGTATCGTCAGAAGATTGGGTGGGATAGAAATACCGAGTCTATCCTGTCTGCAGTAGGTTTTTTATGCGGCGTGGAAAAAGAATTATGCCATTATCTTATTGATAAAATAGTCAATGAAAAAGATGGAGATACTTTTAAAGATTCAAAGTATACATATATGTATTGTCTCACTATCGCATCGCTATATAGTCCAATTGCGATAAAGCAATTACTAATTTTCTTTGATGCTAAGGAAAAATGCGACCGAATAAGTAGGTCTGGAAAAGCAAAACCTTCGAAAAATGAGAGAAAACTAAGGGAAAGTTTATATCCAGATGCGCAAAGAGGGTTTTGGGATGCAAAAAGGAATTTTTATAAATATGGTTTTGCGTCCGAAGCCACAATCAAGGAATTGATTGAACTTATTAGGACCAATCCCAAAAGATATAGTTACGATTTAGCTATATCAATATTAGCTCTATTTATAGGAAGTAATCCCATTGTGAAGTGTGTTGATGGTCCATTTTCGTTTGGAAAACCTGTTTATATTGAAAAAGATTTCAGCGATCATGTTATTCGGATGTTTCGCAACAATCCGCCATATTATCTAGGATCAAGTCCTGTATATGGTGAATATCATCAAATTCTGGAAAGTTGGTGTGAGCATAATCCAGCTTTCAGAATTAAATTAAGGAATTCGATTGAATTTATCAAGCCAAAATTGCTGAGTCGGTACTTAAAAAATCATAAACGTCATTTAGTTAATGAACGCGAAGAAAGAACCTATGATTCTTTGAAAGAACTTGGAAATTATTCAGACGAAGAAATTGAGAAGAAATATGCAAGTGATGAGTACTTGGAATTTCTTGACAAATGTATTAGGAACTTGGAAAGTAAAGACAACGAAGCAAGAGTTTCAGAATATGAGTTGTGGAAAGATACTGCCTTGAAATATCCGCAATCAATTGCCAGAGACGCAATGAATTTTATTGACGCTAGCATATTTGAGTACCCTCTCTAGGTCGCTGTTGCACCCAACTTCCTCTAAAACACACCATGCAAAGTCGCCTTTGGTTAACAACAATTACCCCTCCTCTGAAGGAGTCTTTAGTCCTCTATTAAACTCTGTGTTATTCGCACAAAAGCGCTGAAATATCTACAACCTAGATTTGAGTTGGTGGATTTGTGTTGGTGGACTTGTGCTGTGGACTTGTGCTGTGTTAGGAAAAGTCGAAAAGTGGACACATTAAAACTTGAAAAATGTACACCTGTGGAAGAAGCTGAGTTAAAGTTCAAAAGTGGACACCGCGGAATTGAGAAATTGGCAAAGTAAAAGTGTGTACCAATTTACGCTCAAACCAAACACGGACTTCAACTGAATCGGTGCCTAAAGGATAAAGATGAAGTTCAACGTCTTCTCGAGTTGGTACTTTAGGAATTTCAAATTCTGAACCTGCAAATGAGATTTTTCGGTAACCATTAGTAATACGTGTATCATGCAAACAGAATATATCTTTCAGAGAAGAATAAGGTTTGGGAATAGAAAACGGACGGAACAAACTATTGCCATTTTTCTTGGCGATATCATAACGAACAGAAGGAATTTCACCGGTTGTTGAATGAACTTGTCTATTGTTATAACGATCAACTTCATCTTTAAGAATTAATCGAGCATCTTCCATAGAGGAAATGCCTTCGAGTGCACAAGTTCGAACAATTCGATCTTGAAGCCACCGATAAGGTCTCTCGATCTTGCCCTTGGCTTGAGGGGAAAGAGCATAAGTCACATCAACATTGAGTAATCGCATTACCTGGCGCCATTGTGGATCAATTTCATCTGTGCGTAAAACGTGTTTTCGCCAAACACTATCTCTCTCCTCAATGAAACGAAAAACCCGAAAATTGTCTACATAATAACGAATGGGTAAGCCATTCTTTACCAATACAGACTGCGCAGCCAGAATATGAGCCCATGAGGTTTCATGAACAAAAAAGTCAGCAAATAGCAACTTACGGCTGTAGTCATCCAGTGAAGTAATTAGCGTCCATTTTTCAGCAGCCAATGGGGACCATAGATGCAGCGAAGCGTCATGTTGAATCATTTCACCAATAGAATTTGTAATCACTTGGCGATCATGTGATTTGTGTTTTCTACGAGGTTGATAACAATCTTCTTCTTTTGCTCTCTTAATGATGGTAGGTACAGATACATGGATTCCTTTTTGTTGAAGTCGATCGCGTAGTGCTGAGTAGTTATAGTTTGATATGGGTAAGCGTTTATCATCCACAAGCGTTTTTTCACGCAATAATTCTTGTCGAATCTCTTGATCTGTTGCATTACTGATTCGGTCTTTTGAATCACGACGATATTCAATACTCATCTTCATCGGATCCATCCGATATTGTTTGAGCAATACAAAGAAACGACTTTTCCCAATCCCTATTATTTCTTGTATTGATTCTCGGTTTAATTGCCCTTCTTCATAATTTTGGAAAATCAATCTTATTTGTTCACTGGTGAATTTCTTGTGGAGTTGTGCCATGATTCCCTCATTTTTTATTTCATCATAGCTGTCCACTTTTCAAGTTTAAACCTCTTATCTTAAGAAAACTCTTAGTCCACTTTTGAACTTTATATTGTCCACTTTTCAAGTTTAAATAACACTGTGGACTTGTGCTGTTGACAAAAAATAAAAGATAGATGATAATTTAATAATTGGGGGAAACAAAGTCCTCCCAAATTTCAGTATGTATTAAAAACCTTATTTCAATCTTTGGAAATGAGCCTAATAAATAGACATGAATAAAAAAAATTTTCATGCAATTATTATGCCTACCGAAACATGCAATCTAGCATGTAGCTATTGCTATGTTCTCAAAAAACCTAAAGCAAAAATGTCCATTGATGTTGCAAAACATATAATTGATGAATTGCTATCCCATAATAACCCAGATCAGGTTACTAGGTTTATTTGGCATGGAGGCGAACCCATGCTAATTGGTTTAAAGTTCTACCAATCTATATGTTTGTATATTCATACAAAATATCCCGAGCATAAAGTTGAAAATTTAATTCAAACAAATGGAACTTTATTAAATGACGAATGGGTAGATTTCTTCTTAGGTGAAGATTTCAAAGTTGGCATTAGTTTAGATGGCTGGAAAGTGTTGCATGATTCTTGCCGAAAAGATCACAGCGGGAAAGGAAGTTATGATATCGTCATTAATAATGTTAAAAGAGCTCGAGACAAAGGATTAATTACTGGCTTCATTTGCGTTATAACGAGAAACAGTATTCCATATATCCAAGAGTTATATGATTATTTTTATAACAACCAATTTGATTTTTACTTCCATCCAATCACATCATTGACGCCTGAAATGGACAATCATCTGTCCATAACAACATCTGAATTTGCAAAAGTATCTAATACTTTCTTTGATCTGGGCTTTTTTCAACCCGAACCCAGAGTAGCAACTGTGAATCCTACCCTTCATTACGTGCGTTCGTTGTTACTTGGAACGGCAAGTGGGTATTGTGTTATGTCAGAGGCATGTGCAGAAGAATATATTTCCGTTGAACCAAATGGACAGGTATCTGCGTGTGATAGATTTGCAGGAAATAGCAAGATATCTTTTGGAAATATTACCGAAAGCAGCTTGGAAGAAATCATGACCTCTCCAATTCGCCAAGAAATCATGAGACGATGGTCAATTTTAAACGATGGAGAATGCAAAGAGTGTGAATGGAGGTCTATTTGTCATGGAGGATGTCCACACGAAGCATTTGTCAAGACAGGTTCAATACTTGAAAAGGACCCGAATTGTGAAGCGTATAAAGAAATATTTAGTCATATCTCCAACATAATTGCCCATGAATTGGAAAAGGCGAGCCCCTAATTTTTTCAGGGATTCTTTCTCCGATGATTTACCAAACATGGAGTTCTTATTAATGAATAAACCAAATATTGATCTAATATTAATGTCCACTCTTAATTGCAATCTTGCTTGCGATTATTGTTATGTGTCCGACAAAAAAAAAGAGTTTATGGATTTAACGCTTGCAAAAAACGCGATTGATCAGGTTTTAGAAATAAATGATCCGGCAAAAGCAACAAACATATTTTGGCATGGTGCAGAACCACTTTTAGTAGGGATTGATTTTTATAAAGAAATATTTTCTTGGACGAGACAAAAGTACGGAATTGACAATGTTTGCCATCATATCCAAACAAACGGCACATTGCTAAATGAAGATTGGTTTAATCTTTTTATCAAAGAACATATAACAACAGGAATTAGCCTCGATGGCCCAAAAATAATCCATGATGCACATCGAAAGAAGCAGAATGGAACCGGTTCTTTTGATACAGTATTTACAAATATTCTAAAGGCTCGTGAGAAGAAATTATTTTTCGATGCGTTAGTTGTAATCTCACGTGAAACATTAGGACACGAGGATGAACTGTTTGATTTCTTTTATGAAAATCGAATTGAGTTTGGGTTTGAACCCATTGTAGTAGATCATGCGGAAAACAATCAAGATCTATCTATTTCTCCAGAGGAATACGCCAATAGTGCAATTCGTTTATTTGATCGATGGTTATTTCAACCTGAGCCACGCTTAAAAATGATTTTACCCTTGTATGATTTTACAATGTCTATCATGTATGGTAAGAATACCCGTTGCACCTTTTCTCCATCTTGTGGGCGACATTATTTGACGATTGCACCTGATGGATCAGTATATCCTTGCGTCCGGTTTGGAGGAGATTCAAATTTTACTTTTGGCAACATCATAAATGATCTTTTAAAAGATATATTGGAATCAGGAAAAAGACTAGATTTTATAAAAACAAGAACGGAGGTGATTTCTAGTTGCCAAATTTGTAATTGGAGGAATATTTGTAATTCAGGTTGTCCTCACAACGCATATTCTGCCTTTGGTACGACACTTGAAAGGGATTCATTTTGCACAAGTTACAAATTAATCTTTGATCATGTATCCAGACGAGTAACGGATAGGTTAGGTATACCTATTGAAGAAGATGCCGGAATAGGTAACCCACATCAAAACGTTTAAAGGCTGGATACTTCTTCGGACCAGAAATTGTTTTTCAAACATAACATTTCTGGTTGCCAATACTCTATGAAAGGAGAAAACATGGAAACCATTGTAGAACAGGTAAAGACGATAGATCCTTCCAAGATCGAATTGCCAATTTTACGCAGACTTGTTGATGAAGTCCAGGCAAAATCCCAAGATCAGATCTATGAGGATAATCGCATGTGGACAGATTCGAACTGGAGTCAATGGAAACAACATTCCTCCCATAATCCCTGGTAATTCAATTAGGGGGCTGTAAATAAATCCAACTATCCGGCTGTTGTATTTAAGTACAGCCCCTCACCATGATTTATAGAGCAAAAATGTCAATCAATTCACCTGATGTTAGTAATTGGTCATTATATTTCAACATAACTGAGGGATGTAATAATTCCTGTTGCTTTTGTGCGTCTAATAGTCCTGAGCAAGGAAATTATTCCTTATCTACTGAAAAAATCTGTATGAGTCTATGCAAGTATAGTCTAGATGCCAATAGTCAAGTTGTAATTAATGGTGGTGAACCTACTACTCATCTAGGATTTATCCAAATTCTTGATTGCGCGATAAAAACTGGTGGAAGAGTTATTCTTTTCACTAATGGCAAAGCATTAGCGAACAAAAAATTTTTTGAAAAAATTGATTGGCACAAATTGTTCCGAATCAGTATACCAATCTATAGTGCGAAAAAAGATCTTCATGATCGATTGGTTGGGAAAAATGGGGCATGGAATCAAACCATGATGGGCTTAAATAATTTGGATATAGCCCGGGAAGCTGGTCTCGGTCCTTCAGAAGTAGAACTTAAGTTGCTTGCCATTCGACCCAGCTTAAGCGAATGGTTGGGAGTTATTGATGAAATTTGCAAGTTTAAGAAACATCCAGAACGAGTCGTAATCAGTGGGTTGATTTTATCTAAAACCATCCTTTCACATCAACTTGAATTAATTCCTACGATGGACGATTTGGTAACTCCAGTAAACCAAGCGGTTAGGCAGTTAAGAGCAATTCTAATTAAAACAATTCAGCTGTGGTCAATACCTTGGTGTGTACTGGATAAAGATAATTTAGAGTATTTTCTGAATCATGATTCAGATCAAGAACATAAAATATTGCCCATGCCATTAAAAGAAATGTATTTTGATTACCGTTATCCCGAAGGAATTGAATTAACCTCCCAAGTCTCAACGATTCCCATCAGTCTTCCGCCGGAATGCTTAAATTGTAAAATTCCTTTACCTTGTGTGGGTAAACCGGAATATTTACTATTATCAAAATAAGACAATTATGTACTTTATAAACCCTGCATCCAATGGATCAATATCAAATAGCGATATATTAATGCCAAGTTTAGGCGATGCACGGTTCAATTACTCTGAGTTAGCAGCGTGCAATGTAGGTAAGGAATGGTTGGTAGTTTCAAAGCGGACTGGGGCATGGTGCTATCTCAAATCCAATGAATGGGAGATTTTACGATTATTCAATGGGTTGAGCATCCCTGAAGTTGCCATGTTGAGTAGCACATCTACCTCCGCTCTGGAACCATTTGCAATGAGCCTTATTAAACGTGGTATCTTGGAATCTACCTGCATTAATCTCAAGAGGGTTTCTTTATCTGAGAACTTAAAGAAGAAACCAAGTCGATTTGTTTTAACACTGTTGCTTTCAAATACCTGCAACCTAGCATGTCAATATTGTTATCATGCATTTCCAGCATATAAAGAAAAGGGATATATTTCTCGCAATCTTGCTAATGCTGCTTTCCGTTATGCTTTTACTAAGTCTTCTGATGAATTGATGATTGATTTTGGTGAGATTGCTGAAAGTGGCAAAATATTTCGTCAATTATTAAATGATGCACAACAGCTTGAAGATTATTACAAAAAACATGTCATTTATTCAATTCAAACAAATGGTTCGACCTTGACAACAAAAATGGCTTCTTTTCTGAAACAAAATAACATTTTCGTTGGGTTAAGCCTGGATGGCCCAGAAGCAATACACAACGAAATGAGAAAATATCCAACTGGATTGGGAAGTTTTCATCAAGCTTCAGTTGGATTAAGTAACTTGATAATGATGGAGATTCCATTTATAGTAAGCTCGACAATTCATAAGAAAAATGTTCAAAACGCAAAAGAAATACTTAATTTCTTTATCACTCAAAATATTTCTCATTTTGTGTTCAAACCAATTTTAAAGAGAGGAAGTGCAATTGATACCTGGGAGGCACAAGGGCTATCAACTGCTGACTATAATTGCTTTTTAGAAGATGTTGTGAACCTGGCAATTGATAACAATGATTTAGATTGGCTAGACAATTCGTTGATTACTTTTTTACAACGTGCATTGGGAGATTCTCGCGGTTGGTCTTCGCTGTGTTATTCCGGTTATTGCCAAGGTGAAAAATCACAGGTTGTACTAAATATGGATGGATTTTGTTACCCGTGTCCCAGATATTCATCAATAGGAAAAGGGGAATATTGCATTGGAAAGATGGAAATTACTCAAACTATAAGTGGTATACAAACCATTAAAGAAGATAAGTTAACGAAATTCAACGATTTTCAACTTTCTAAATGCAAGCAATGTACTTGGTGGTTTTTTTGTAATGGAGGTTGTCCTATCGGGGCTTCTTCAACAGAGAAGATGATCGGGTTATGTTCCTATAATTTAAAAATGTATGATTTGATTTTTAAGACCCTAGTTCCTCAAATTCGGTTAGGCAAATTCAAGCGCTCAAACAAACTTGGCGAACTGGAAATATACCAACATGATTTTTTCTAACCCTGATGAAATTAAAGGCGGACACATTGGATATTTTATTAACTCATTCCCACTTTTTGTGTCACGATTTGGCAGACCAGCCTGTTGCGTATGTATATCCCCCACTTGGCCTATTATATTTATCTGCATACTTAAAAAAAGAAAAAGCGGGAGAAGTGGAAATTTTTGATTCCACCTTTGCCAATGGTGAAAAGGAATTTGAGCAATACATTAAAGTTCATCATCCAAGTCTGATAGGAATTCAAACAATAATTACAACCAGATCTATAACCAGGAATCTGCTCAATATTTGCCATAATGTAGGAATCCCCGTTGTGGTAGGTGGACCTGATGCATCTGCTTGTTATACGAAATATTTGGATTGGGGAGCGGATTATGTCGTGATTGGCGAAGGAGAAGAAACCTGTTTAGAATTATTACAATTTATTACAGGGCAATCCATTTATCGAGAAGGGGATATTAAAGGATTGGCTTATAAAAGTAATGGACAGGTGGTTGTCAATGAAAAACGTCCTCTTATTCAAGACCTTGATAGTATTCCTTTACCTGATTGGCAGGCAATTGACATTGGTAAGTATTTGGCTTTATGGAGACAAAAAAATGGTTACACATCTCTCCAAATTCTTACTTCAAGAGGGTGTCCATTTGGATGTTCATGGTGTAGCCATGCAGTATATGGCCAAACATTAAGACAAAGAAGCGTTGATAATGTGATAAAAGAAATGAGAGCTCTCTCAGCCTTATATGATCCTGACACAATCTGGTTTGCTGATGATACCTTTACGATAGATCCGTTCTGGATTAAATCATTTACTGATAAAGTGGCACAATGTGGAGATATTATCCCCTTTAGATGTTTTACAAGAGCGGATCGAGTTTCTCCAGAGGTGTTAACAGAATTAAAAGCGGTTGGTTGCAGATTAATCCATATGGGTGTGGAATCAGGATCACAAAGAGTACTGGACAAAATGAATAAGGGGCAAAATGTCGATATAATAAAAAAAGCATCTACGTATATTCATGATGCTGGAATAGAAATTAATTATTTTATTATGTTTGGATATCCAGGAGAGAAGCTTCAAGATATTCGAGCTACTGAAAAACTAATCCAAGAGACAAAACCAGATAGCATCGGATTTTCTATCGCTTACCCAATCCCAGGAACTGAATTCCATAAATCAATCGAGAATTCATTGGATAAAAATATTGAGTCACTTTGGGAAAAAACAACCAAAAATGTCCAAAAAATGTTTCCCACTGAATTCCCTTTGCTTTATTATCGACTGACAATACAACATATTCAGCTACGTAATATGAGAAGAAATTCTTCAGATAGGGGAATAAGAAAAATAACCACAGAGTTAGAAATCCTTTTTCTAGCGGTTGGACGCTGGGTAATCGAACGCATATGGTTAAGCAGAAATATCCTTTCTTCTTTTAACTTGGTAAGTAGAGGATGAAAATTTTATTTTTACGGGTCGGTTTGGCATGCAATAATCGCTGTACGATGTGCGCTGGTACATGGACAGAACAGCCAACTTTGTCTACAAATGACATGTTTCAAAAGCTTAAAGCAGGAAGTAAGTATGGGTTTGATGAAATTGTTATTAGTGGTGGCGAACCGACCATTCGGAATGATATTCCGGAAATTGCTTCTGCGGCAAGAGAATTGGGATATCAATCTATAGTTCTACAAACAAATGGCAGACGTTTTGCAGATAAGAAATTTACAGAAAGGTACGTAAATTCGGGAATCACAAGGTTTTTAATTTCACTCCACGGAGCAACGGCCGTTATTCATGATCATCATACGAATATTCCAGGGAGCTTTGATCAGGCTATTGCTGGAATTCAAAATATAAATGATCTTTCTACCGGACACACCCGAATCGCTGTTCACTCCGTCATCCTACCTACCAATTACAAGTCTTTGGATAAAATAGTAGATCTACTTAATACCTTTGGAATTCCAATGCTCAAAATGAGTTACGTTGTACCAGTCGGTAGAGCCAGTGGAATATTCTCAAACCAAAATGTGCCTAGTATGACCGAAACATTGCCATATATTTTTAGAGCGGTTGATCTATTTGTTGCCTACTATGGACACACACCAATGACTTCAATTTCAATTGGATATATTCCCTTGTGCTTAATGTCAGTGTATCAAAACTTTTCAGATGAAAATGGTGCTCCCCCAACCTATTTTATGAATGATAGGTATGAACTTGAAAATGCAGATGAGATGATGATTTCTCAAGGATTAAAGGTCAAAAGAGAAGATTGTTCGTATTGCAAGTACAATTCCATTTGTGGGGGAATCTGGCGTGAGTACCCCGAACATTTCGGATGGAATGAGTTTGTTCCACAGGTATAGAAAAATGGATGAAAAATCCTTTCAAGATTTTCTTAAAGATTTGGCAGAAGCCTGGAATAAAGGCGAGACAGAAAAAGCATTAGGATTTTTCACTCTTGATGCATTATATATGCAGCCACCTGGGATTTATATTTTCCAAGGGTATGACCAGCTAAATGTTTTATTTTCATCATTAAAACCTGGCGAAAATTTTTCGTGGCATAATATATGGTTCAACTCGGTAACACAATCTGGCGCAGGGGAATTTACATTTAGGGTAAATAAGGCGCATGGAGTTGCAGTAATTGAAACAGATCACGGAAAAATTAAACTTTGGCGTGAATACCAATGGCAAGGAAACTTACCTTGGGAGAAATTTATTGCTGTTGATCGAAGTTTTCAATTAACGAGTAATAATTTTGATGCTGGATCATAATAAGTACACACTACCAGCAGTTTTGAATTTCACTTATTAGCGGATTCAATTATTTCAAAAATGGTTTGCTGAAAATATCATTTATCACCGTGAACCGTTCCCCCTTAAGACTCTAGAGGAATGATGTAGATAGAACGGAGTGCACTCCGTTCTATTTTTCATTGCCTCTTCTTTGAGAAAACCAGATGCTACCATCCTTTGTTGCTCGCTTCCCATTTCGTAATCCGTGGAGATTCGTCAGGAAGGAGTTAAAACTTAACCCACTTAAAGCAAGATTGATTTCTCCCTGAATAGCTCTCTGGCAGTTCAGATTATCACAAAAAACATATAGATTTCCATTCGAGGCTTCGTAAAACTTCATCCACTTCGTTTTTCGGGATATTTGATCCTTACTCACATCCCGCTCTACTTCGACGAAAATTACCTCGCCTGTTTTTGGATCCACAGCAATAATATCTGGGATATAAGTCTCACCATTGGATAAACTAATAGCTTGTGCCCGTCCTTGAATTCTGTAACCTTCATCTACAAGGATTTCCCCAGCCTGAATATTCAGAATGGTATGTTCCGGTGAAGAATGGTGTTTTATTAGAATATCAAATTCATTCTCCTTAGGAATTTTTCCAGTTAATACCTGGTATGCAGCTTGACCTTCCCGAGTCAAATGCAGCACTGCAGGCTGATTTCCACCAGAACTGGATCCTTGCTCAACAACACCACTAATTTGTTCAACCAGGATTGGGAATTCAATTCCTTCCGGTGACATTAACCAATTCAAGGCTTCGTCCAGATTTTTATTTGCTGCCGATAATGAAAGCCTTTTTGCCATCAAGTTTATGATAGTCGGTCGTAAGGCAACCCCCATTTCGCCCATCACAAGAATTGCGGTCGACGTTTTTTCATAGTTCTTGGTGGACTGCCAGGTTTGTACCCAATCTGGAACAGGTGTAAGGTTCTTCGATTCATCATTGTCCGTTTTTTGGGGTTGAATGTTTTGGTCTACATCATCTTTTTGTATCTGTCGAAGGGCAGCTAAGTGGGCTTCCAGTGCCGCTTTCTCTGCCTGCAATTTCCTTTTCGATTCCTGAGTGGCAATTAGCTCTTGTTCCAGATCAGAATATTTTTGATTGAGTTCTATTAAGCGCTGTTTTATTTCATTTATTTCCACTGGCTCAATTTTCATCGATGCTGACCCTTGCAAATCTCGCAGCCGAACATGAATCAGATAGGCCAGGTCATCATCGCTAAACGATTCCAGGGGTCGGGTCGCTTTTTCGCAGGATTCATCGTAATCCTGATCCAGAAACCTCAAAAGTGCGACAAGATGCTTGTGGGCATTCTCCCATAATTTCTGAGCATTGGCTTGCATTTTTTGCTCGTGCTCCTCACTTTGCCCGATCATTTCTCTGGAGATTCGATTAGACTGATTTCGTTGGAATTCTTCTAACGTGAGATCAACCACTTGTTTTTCTCCAATTCCGACTTCATCCGCCGAGCATCTTCAAGCAATTGGATAGCCTGGTCCTGATTTTCTTGCTCTGGCGCGCTGACCCACTGTAAAGCGCTTCGTGCAGCTTCAAGATAACTCATTGTTGTCGAGAGCATTTGCTCATGCATCCCCATGCCAATTGGGGGTACTCGGGTCCGATCAACCTGTTGAGTGAGCTCAACCGCGTGCTGGAGAGTCTGTTGTGCAGATCTGGACTGTGAAAAGAGATCGCCTTGTTGGTCGGCCGCAATAATGTGAGCGATCTCGCCATCCAAAATGTTCAACTCAGATATCCATGTTTGTGCAGATTTTCTGTAATCTTCTACTGCTTTGACCTCCGGCAGGAGAAGTACTGGTTTTCCCTGGTCATCCAAAGGGGAGACAAACGCACCAATAATGGTAAAAAACACCGCAAGGCCGAACAGAATCCAACCAAGCTTTTGCAGTTTTTCTTCAGAGATCTGGATTTCCGGTTCAGTAGGATTATTCACTGTCATGACCTAATTCTCCAACTTCAAGGATCTGTGTGATGATTTCCAGATCGGTTGCGGAATTTCGTTTTCCGCGCTGTTTTAAATCTGCGATCACTTGTTTTCCACGTTCATAATCAATATTGCGGATAAATTCAACCCGTTCAGCGATAACTTCAAAAACAGGAGTCGTCGTGTTTGGCCGGTAACGCAGTTGAATATGCCCTTCAACACCGATCCGACTGCCTTTCTGAACATGTCCATACACCAATTCAGCCAGGGTGCCATAAACAAGCACTCTTAATCCCTTTACCGGTTTTGATTCTGAGCTGCCGTCAATCATCAGGTATAGGCGGACATAAGGGATAGGGTCCTGATTCTGAGGACGTAAATAATCAAAATAGATATCCCCAGTGATGTCACCACGTTGCCAGGTAAGATTTCCTTGCGCCATAATTTGTTGTCTCCTTTGTATAAATGTGTGATGGAATTCAATTGCCTTTATAAAGTACGCTCGTCCTAATTACTCATCTACCCTGTTTCCTCCCTGATATCTAGAACAAGTCCCAAGGCATCTGCTAAAAGCCGGATCCGATCCCTTTTCACCTCTGTAAAAAGCAGTCGCCAATTTTGATCGGTTGGGGAATAAAACGTGAACGACTGCTCAATCAAGCGGGCAAGATTTCGCGGTTGTAACGCTGCCAAGCGTTCACTGGCTCCACCGGCACCAATGCCAGGATTCTCTTTTAGTTTGGCGATGGCCAGACTGTACGGATTCTGGATGTTGGCTTGGGAAGCGCCATGAATGATCCAGGATACAAAAGGTAAAGCATTCTTTTCCTGATCGAGTAAAGCCGCCCGATTTTTCTTGTCTGCGCGCGCCAACAATTTTTCCAATGACCAATTTCCACTTGAATCAGTCACTACTGCCACCGATTGACTGGTTGGATCGTTCAGCAAATTCGATGTATCTTGGGTAGAGGAGGTATCTTTTTCTTTTGGGGAATCTTTAAGGCTTTTGAGAATCTTTAAAAGGGTCTCAAAACAACCCTTGGCTTCCGGGTCGAGCGTCGCAAAACAATCATTGAGGATACCCTTGAGAGTCTCAGAACAATCCTTGGTTAAATCGGAGAGTTTCAAAACAACCTTTGGTTCTGGTTTGACAGTCTCGAATCCCACTCGCTCCGCTCGGGGACGCTCCGCGCAACCATTGCCTAAATTACTGATCCAAGAATCTAATTCGTCCTGAACACAATGACTTTCTAATTTCACAAAAAGAGACGAAACAGCCTGTTGGATGGCTTGGTGTTGTGGTGTGAGGGGATCAATCCTCTGTACCTTGAATTTCCAACTGTAAGTGCCCACAGAATTGATCCGGTGATCGATTCGCTCAACAAAAAGAGCTAATAGCTCCTGAAGACGTTGTCGGCGAGAAAATTCATTAACGGTTCGATCACTTAATTCATCCTTGCGTTTTCCTCTCTCGATCCAGGCTGGTAGCCAGTTCGCCACCACGCGAGCGTTATTGATCCCTAGACGATTTGCGATGGCTTGATATCCACCCTCAATCCAGACTTCATCTCGGATTTCACCTGTCTCATCATTGAAGTAGCACAGATTGCGCAAAACCAGTATAAACATGGCAGCATCTGCTCCGAGAACCGGTAACCAGTTTCTGAGGAAATACCACGTGACCAGGATGAAATCCCCCTGACCTAACAATCGGTCAGCAAGCTGATCTGCCAGAGTCCCAAGTTCTCCATCGAGCCGGTGACTAATCAACTCCCGGATGACATCCTGAACGGTTAAATAGTGTGGAATCACATTGCTGAAATCTTCCTGAGGCAGGCGTACCGGATATTGCAAGATGTCCTTCGGATTGGTGTTGATAGCGATTTGCAGAGCGGACAGAGGGGAATCCTGGATCCCGTGAGCAAGCAAAAAAGTCTTCAAATCTTCGGCGTCCCCAGGTGTCAGTGGGGATTCAAAAAGTTCATATTTGTTGGAGGACTTTTTGGCTCTGCCTGAGCGCTTATCTATTTCATGATCGGTGTCAATTTTTCTCGCAAACCATCCCAGACTACTGTCGGGTTGCAGTAAGCGAAAGAACTGAGCCCGGCTGATCCCAGCCCATTGGCAAATACGCTCAGCGCGAACGGCAACTTTACAGCTCCCTTTTCGCTCCTTTCCACCACTTGCCAGGTAATACTCCTGCCATAATGCCATGATCAAGAAAATAGCTTGCGAACCAACGTACGGCAGCCAACGCAGGTAATAAACCGGCAAGCGAACTACCCGGCTTGGCTCAATTAGGTAATTCCGAATGGAGCTGAAGTGGATATCTAACGCAATGGCACTGTCCTCAGAATCTTCTTGGTCTGGATCCTCTTCCTGAAAGAGATCATCCCCATCATCAATTTCCTGATCACTAACGACAAAACGAACCTTTACTTCTCTGTTCATCACCCCCATAAGGAATCGCTGTAAGGTAGTCGTTAGGCGGTTTTCTAACCACTCACGGCCATACGCATTTATGCAGCCGATCACAAAAGTGTCATCTGAAAAATCCACCAGATGGGTTGGTTTCACCCAGGTGCTAAAAGTCGCCCGCGACATATCCATTTCGAGGTTAGCAATTGCCGCTTGCCAGGCTTTTTCCGGTGAAAATTCAACGACTGCATTCATAGAAGAAATCCCTATCAATAAAAAATCAATTTCGAATAAAGCGAAATAAAGGCACAATTACAGCCTTTGTTGGAAGGACAGTGGTTATCCCATTTCTCCTAGAAAAGACCCCTTTACGGGCTTCCTGTGGTTTCAACGTCAGCAACTCCGTCTGCGTCAACGTCTGCGGCATGTCAGCAGCACGTCTGCGGCACGTCAGCATGGACGCAGACGCGATTCTTGGAGTGAAAAAGTAATTGTCGATTTTCCAGGAAAGGTCAGAGGCCATTAGCATCACTCCAGAAATAAAGTCTTCCCTATTGTCTTAGGAGACGGTTGCAGGATTAAGCTTCCATTGTGAAAAGCCTGCGAGCCTTCTATAACGAAGAAACAGACAACTTCTCCGACCGGTAACGTATGTTCCCGCGCAATCGACCGAACTTCTTCCTTTAATAAAGCTGGAATTCGGAATGTCGCTCTTACTTCCCATTGGGAGATGGCTTCTTGGTCTTTCTTGAATTTTTTCTTTTGGGTCCCGCCAATTTTCTTTTCCGGCACTGGGAATGCATCGGCTAACCATTTATGGTTTGTCGGTTTTTGAGCAGGCAAGATCGTGCTTCCTTTATCGCCTTCAGAGTACAAGGTCATTCGCTGCGCCTTTGGGTACGCTAAAAGTTTGATCTCTCCATTGCGGTAAAGCCTTGCGCCATATTCAAGGTACGCCCTGAAGACTTCATCTCTAGGAACTGAAAGCGACTGAGCATCTTTGATAATCAAATCTACAACCTGCCGAGGAATTCCCCGGTACGTCGCAGTTTCGAGCCGATGTTCCTGTTCCCACTTACGTGATCTTTTCTTCCTGAGATCTGCCGTGGGAATTAAATCCAAGGGCTGTCGCTGGAGTATCGTGGTTGGCTGATGTTGATCCTCCTCAACCTCGATCATCGGATTAGGATCGCGTAGTCCTGTAAATGCGTCACGCCTGGCCATGGCATCCTCTAATATTTCAACACGAGAGTTGCTAAAGATTCATATTCCTCAGCTGCCCGCGTTTCTGGCGCATACTCAAAAATAGTCTTTGCCTCAGACCAACATTCACGTAAGACAGTCGCCCGATGAATGGGGGAAAGCACTTTGTCGTTGAATGTTGCCTGCAGATCCTGCAGGGAGTCGCGTGACTCGTTGGTACTATCGAAAAAGGTGGGTAATATTCCCAGCAATCCCCCTTGCCAATTCTTTTTGTCCCTCAAGGTTTGGATGGTCGTGACTGTCTTTGCTAACGAATCCAGTGATGCGAATTCTGTTGCAGTAGGAACAATTACCAGGTCAGCCGCCCAGATTGCACGCTCCTGTAATCCACCCACAGACGGGGATGTATCGAAAATGATGTAGTCAAACCGGTCTTTAGTGAATGTTTTCAATAAGCCTTTTATGTAGGAGATCGGTTGATCCTGGACACCCAACATCATCTGCGCAGCGGAGGTCATTGAGTTGCCTGGAATCAACTGTAAGAAATCACGGCCTGTATCACGGACCCATTGGCGAATAAATGTTATTTCACTGGGAGAGCCTGGTTGGGTTGTCAGAAAATAATACGTTCCCATTTGGCTATCCATACCCAACTTGGTTGCGCATTGTCCTTGTGGGTCAAGGTCAATCAACAACACTTGCTTATTTTTCAGCGTGAGAGCATGTGCCAGATTTACAGCGGTGGTTGTCTTTCCTACCCCACCTTTCTGGTTCGAGATGGTGATGATTTTTGTGGCCATTTGATTTCTCCTTAATCGATAAATTGCAACTGCGTTCGGCCCTCATGACCATGAACAGAAATGACATCTTCGAGAGTCTGATAAACTCCCATGGCATAAGGTTCCCTGAGCCAGTGAATGACTGCCAAGCCACTGCTAAATACAGTACCTTCTGCTACCTCACCAGTCCCTGAAACACCGGTGAGGTCTTCCGCTCGAATCAACACAAATCGACGCATCTGACGGTTTGATGAAATAGGTTTTTGTTTTCGAGCCATGCCTTCACCTTTCGTTTGGGTTTTGCAGTTTGTTCGCCGGCTCCGGTTACGGATTCTTGGCTTCTTCTGAATCACTTTGGAATTTGTCAGATCCAACAACAAGCCATCTTTATAAGTAAGGCGGCATCCTGAGCTGATGTGTTCAAATACGATTCCTTCCGGCCAGGTTGATTTCTCGTCCCGGTTGAGGCGGATATCGATCATTCGAAATAGCCTCCCAAAGAACATCCCTGGATCATCATCGACCCTGGTTGGATCCATAATGACTTTCCAAACGTAGCCTCGAAGTTCAACGAGGTTCTTTTTATCTTGAGCAATAAAAAAATCTAAGTCTTTATCTGGCATCTTGAATGGCTCTCCAAACCTTATAAAATAAGCTGGCAAACAGGTGCTCAAATAGACGGGCAGGGGAATAGAGAATTAACCCTGACCTTATGCAGGCTTAATGAGATTGTTGAACACCCATGATTGGGAAATCAAAAACTAATAGAACCAAGGCATTTTTAAAAATCCCAAATCTCATTGGATAATGAGAGGATAACCGGGCAAGTTATTTCCAACAACCTATTAAAATCGTTAGGGTGACTATTCAATTTACTAGCAGAATTGGCATATGGAGACTCAAAAATAGAAATGTTTAACAGGATATTCTAATAAAAACAGGCGATAAGCAATTGAACTCCTGGTGTCAGTTTGTTAGGATTTTTGTCCTCAATTTGTTATTATTAACATGCAAGAAATTTTTATGACTTGAGAATTGATTTACCAAAAAAAGATAAAGCTTTTTCTGGCATATTTATCTATTGAATTTGTAATAGCGAATTACTACAATTTCAATCTGCGAAAGACTGAAGGATAAAAATGGAAATAAACAAATTATCATCATGGTTATTGAGTTCTTCTCCATATACGGAATACAATACACGCCTTGAATTGCTTAACCAGTCTCCAGATGATTCAAATGTACTTGCGGCACGCCGTAAGATGATCGCTCACCCTCAAATTCAGACTCTACTAAATGAGGTGGTACATTGGCCGGGCAATATCCTGAAAAACCATAAAGATGCCAGCCATTGTCTGCACAAATTGGTCTTTCTGGCTGATATAGGCTTGCGCTTAGGAGACCCTGAGATAGGTTTTATTGTGGAAAGAATTCTGAGCCATCAATCACAAGAAGGGCAATTTCAGGTATTGGTGAATATCAATCCTACTTATGGGGGGACGGGTGAGGATCAATGGTCATGGATGATATGCGATGCCCCGCTTGTGCTTTACACTCTATTAAAATTTGGCATGAGTTGCGATGATGAACGAATTCGTAATGCCAAAGATTATCTATTGAGTTTGGTCCGGGAGAATGGCTGGCCGTGCTCAGTGGCCCCGGATTTGGGAAATTTTAAGGGTCCGGGTCGTAAAGCGGACCCCTGCCCCTTAGCCACGTTGGAAATGTTGAAGGTTTTGGCTTTGGTCCCGAATGTTGAGCCAAACATTGTCCGAACAGGCATTGATATGATTTTAGGAATGTGGGAGAAGAGAAGGGAACAAAAACATTACCTTTTTGCGATGGGAACGGATTTTAAGAAACTCAAGGCTCCCTTAATTTGGTTCGATATTTTACACACCTTAGATGTACTAACTCAGTTTCCTTGTGCGGTAGCAGACCCTCGCTTACAAGAAATGCTAGTTATTGTAAGCAAAAAATCAGATACATATGGTCAATTTACGTCCGAATCAGTTTGGACCCCCTGGAAAGAATGGGATTTTGGTCAAAAGAAATTGCCATCACCGTGGTTGACTTTCTTGGCGCTACGAGTAATGAGACGAGCGAATTATTCACAGAATTAATGTGTTAAGTATCTTCAATATAATAAATCAACAACTGAGTGGATATACAATTTTTCCAACAAGAGTCCCTACTATAACAATTGCTAAGTGTTAAAACGGGGAGAGGGGTTGGCGATTCGTTATTCTATAATTTCATTAGCCCTGGGGCGAGGAATTTGTACTCGTGATTGTAAGATTTCTGGCTTTGCCATTTTATGCGAAAACTATTTATGCATTAATACTGAGGAAGCCTCCAGCTAGATTTACCAACCGTCGCGGACAGATATTGGCAAATTCCAATTCATGGTAAATTTCCATATCATGCTTATCCTTGATGGGATTTAAGCTCTTCCTCATTTTGCAGCAAATTTGCATTGACTAATGGAAGGATCAGTTCCATGAATGTAGATAGCGGCATTCTTTCCTTTGCGTGATTCCAGTATTGCGCGAGTCCATAGATCGACCAACTCGCAGCTGTTGCTGCGATCTCAGCAGGAATATTTGATTCGGTTTGATTAAGCCAGGCCATGAACAGATCTTTTATTTGTTCCTTTACCTGAGCTTCCATAAGCGGTTCAAACTGACCACGCGGCGATTTACATTGACCGCTTGCTTCACGAATGAATTCGCATACCACCTGAATTAAGGCGCGCAAATTGTCTTCGCTATAGTGGCAGGCATTCAGTGTGCGTTTTTCGATTTCCGCCCTGAATTCCTGGCGGATTTTAAATTCGAAAAGGGCATATTTATCTGGAAAATGAGCATAAAACGTGGCCCGATTAATTCCAGCTCGTTCGGTAATATCCTGGACTGAAATGGATTGGAAATCCTTTTCATGAAGAAGATCCGAGAAAGCACCTTCCAAAAGTAGTCGGGTGCGTTTGATTCGGGGATCGATTTTATCCTCAATTACTAGATTAGACGACATTTTAACTCCTTCGTCGCTTATCCAACATTAATCGTTATTTGGTTATTGACGAAAATTAACAATACGTGTTTAATAAACAACATATGTTGCATTAGCAACACGTGTATCTTATCATAAACACTATGGAGAGTCAATGCTAACGATGGCAATATAAAACCTGACCTACTTCGCAGCTCGCCTGACCGTTGCAAGGTAAACAAGAAGACGATGGAAATCCTCAAGATAGGATTCAAATTCAACCAATTTAAGGAGTTATTCATGCTAGAAAGTATTCTTTCACCATTTAGTGATTGGGGCCTGGTAATTCTGCGCGTTGCCGCAGGAATCACCTTCATCGTCCACGGCTGGCCAAAACTGAATCCAAATTCACCCATGAAAGGTCCGGCTGGATTCGGTGGTTTCTTGAAACAAATGGGGGTTCCTCTGCCCATGCTCTTCGGCTGGCTGGTTGCCCTGCTAGAAACATTCGGCGCTGTCCTCCTTATTCTTGGCCTGGGAACGCGTATTTTGGGCCTCTTGTTCGCCGTTGACATGCTGGTAGCAATATTTGCCGCAAAGATTAAAGTAATGAACATCGGTTTTACCGCTCAACAGGCTACTGGCTGGGAGTTCGATTTCATTCTGCTGGCGATCTCTCTGGCTCTGGTATTCACCGGTGCGGGCAGTATTGGCCTGGATGGGCTTGTAGGATTGTAAATAAGCGAGGGAACATGAATACGGCGGTTTGGGTCGCACAAATCATACTGGCGCTGATTTTCATCGGATCTGGTTTATCAAAACTGGTGCAACCTTATGAGAAGCTGGCAGGACAAATGGGATATGTCAACGACTTCACCCCGGGCGCGATTCGAGGAATTGGAAGTCTTGAAGTGCTCGGAGCGATCGGAATCATTGTTCCAGCCGTGACGGGTATTCTGCCCTGGCTCTCCCCGCTTGCGGCCGGCGGCCTGGCAGTGAACATGGGTGGCGCCATATCTACGCACCTTCGCAGGAAGGAGCTGCCCATGATCCTCTTTAATTTGGTGCTGCTGGGTCTGGCAATGTTTGTGGTGTATGGACGGCTGGCGGCGGTTCCACTCTAATTCGCGGAATCGATTGAAAGGAGACCTTTTTCATGAATGACAACAAAGCGATACAAATCACAATTTACTCGGATTATGTTTGACCGTGGTGTTATGTCGGCCAGGGTGTGGTCGAGAAATTGAAAGCAGAACGCAACGTGGAAGTTTCATGGTGGCCATTCTTTCTAAGACCGGACACTCCGCCGGAAGGAATGGATTTGTCTGCCAACCTGCGAGCACGGGCCTTGATGGCGATGGAGAGATTGCACCAGATGGCCCGCGCAAACGGGATGGAGATGATCAGCCCTGACCGGATTCCCAACACGCGGATAGCCCACGAGGCCACCGAATATGCGCGGGAACACGGAAAAGACCAGGAATTTCACCGGATCGTCTTTCACAAATACTATGGCGAAGGGCAGGACATTGGACGCTGGGATGTTCTGCGGGCGGCAGCCGAGGAGGCTGGATTGAATGCTGACGATTTGGAACACCAGGTGACTGCGGGCCGGTATACTGCTACCGTTGCCGAGCAAATCGAAGAAGCCTACGCGCTGGGAATTACAGGCGTGCCAACGTATGTCTTGAACAACCGTTACGCAATCGTAGGAGCCCAGCCCTACGAAGTATTCGAAAAAGCATTGCAACAATTAACTGCTGAGGTAGATTCAGAGATAAACAGGAGGTCAAAATGAATTCAGATCAACTTAAAGGACTCCCCGAACGCAAACGCGCCAGGCCGGCAACCAGTAAGGGTATGCCACACGCTCAAATCGGCATCCGACCCGTACCGGCGATTAACGATGAACTGTTCCGGCGGTCTTTCTCTTTGCCTATGGTTCAGAACCGTCCCACGGTCATCTCAGTCCCGGGAGCGCGCGCGTTGTGGTTGGATGAGGGTATGCCTCTGGCTCATCCTGAAGTGATCGCGCGTGGGCGCGAGTTTGCCCACATCCATCCCGATGGCAGCCTGCATCTTTCGCTGCCACCAGAACGCGCCCGTGAAGCTGTAGAAAAAGGCTGGGCTGAGCCCCATCCGATCGCCAGTTATATCGGCATCGATGGGATGGTCATGCTTTATACCCCATTAGATCAAGAAGAGCTGGAGGTAGTTTTTCAGTTGATCGTTGAATCATATACCTTTGTTGCCGGTAATTCTTTTCAGCCGGAAAATGCTTTCCAACAGGTTCGAAGGAGTAATCCATGAATGTTCCTCAGCCGATTGCTATCGCTTCTCACCGGATACACCCGAATACCCGGCCTGGCTATGTCCATCTCAAGGTGGCCGATATCGAACGTCAGCTCGCTTTTTATCAAAATGTGCTGGGTTTGAGGTTGAACTGGCGGAACCAAAAAAGCGCCGGGTTGGGTGTGGAAGGCGAAGATATTGTCCGGATGACCGAGATCCCCAACGGCAGGCGATATCGCGGTGTGACCGGCATCTACCACTTCGCTATCCTTTTCCCCAACCGCCGCGAGCTGGCCCGAGTGGTTGCCCGCCTTTTCACCCTGCGCTGGCCCAACTACCCAACGGATCATGTAATGACCAAAACCACTTACCTGGATGATCCGGAAGGGAACAACATCGAGTTATATTGCGAGTCGCCAGAGGATGGGATTTCTGAAGTTGTCAATGGAGAGTTCATTGCCCGCCATTCAGATGGCACGCCCAGTGATGGGCGCGAGCCGCTTGACCTCGATGCGTTGTTCTCCAATCTTAACAAAGATGATCCCCTGGATGTGCCTGTACCGATAGAAACACGCATGGGACATTTCCACCTCTATGTAGCAAACCTGAATGCAACCCGGCATTTCTATCATGAATTGCTCGGATTCGACGATATGGGCATTGCGCGAACCTTCCGGATGGGCATGGTATCTGCCGGGGGGTATCATCATCACATTGGATTTAATACGTGGCAAGGGGAGGGTGCTCCGGCGCCACTCTCTGATGGTTTGGGATTGAAATATTTCACTTTCAACCTGCCGGATGCTGAGGAGCTCAACCGCGTGGATGAGGTGCTTCGGGAAGCGGGGGTGGAATATGAGCACCTTGCTGACGGCTTATTCTTACGTGACCCTTCCCAAAATTCTCTGCTCTTAACAACCACCGAACTGGTGAAGGAGAATAAGTGACCCATGACGAACGGTGAATTGAAGGTTGGATCGCCTGCGCCTGATTTCAGGCTTACCTCTAGTGGTGGCGGCGAAATCGAACTCGCCGATTACCGCGGTCGATCGCGCGTAGTATTGTTCTTCGTCCGCGAGTTTAATTGAATGCAATGCCGAACACATGTCGCCCAGTTGGGGCGTATGCGGCAGGGATTCGGGAATGCAGGCGCTGAAGTGCTCATTGTCCTGGGAGACTCCCTGGAGCGTGCAGCCAAATATGCTGAGCAGCTCAAAGCACCCTTCCCCGTTCTGGCCGATCCCGAGCGCACGGTTTATCGTGCCTATGACCTGGACCGGGTAGCCTTCGTCATCCAGCGCACCGCCTCGGTGATTGTGGATCGAGAAGGCAGAATCCGTTATATCAAACGCGCCACCAATCCAATGGAATGGCTGCGGGAGAGTCGCGAATTGCTAGCGTTTGTGGAAGGTTTAGAAAGAGAAATCTGATCCCACAAATTCAAACCTCGAAACCTGTTATGAATGCGGTTATCTTCGAGGAGCGGAGATTTACGATCCATCTATTGCTAATCACAGGTAAATTAGAATGAACAATATAGAAAGCCGCATGAACTTATCCATTTACCATCTGTTCCAGTTTCCCAGGACCTACTTTCCCGGGAATGGGCTAACCCGATACCCCGCTATCCTGGCCCTGCATGGGCATGGCGGCAGCGAACGCGACCTGATTGGGCTGGCGCCTGATTTGCCTGAAAACCTGCTATGGGTCAGCGGGCGGGGACCGGTGGTTTTTGCTCCCGGTGCTTACGACTGGTATCCCGTCACGCAGTTCGGCCGCCCCGACCCCAATTTGCTTGAGCAAGCGTTGGGAAAAATAGATCAATTCATCGGTGAACTTTTAGAAAATTACCCCATTGACCCTAAGAAAGTCTTTTTGATGGGCTTCAGTCAGGGCAGCATGATTTCAATGTCATTTTTGCTAACCCGTCCAGATCGAATAGCTGGCGTCGTTGCCCAGTCTGGTTACGTGCCCATGCAGTCTAATCTAGCGATTAACCTGGCGGGGATCAAAGGTAAGCCGGTTGTGATGACCCACGGTTTCGAGGACGCGAGCATGCCGCTGGATTGGTCGCAACAGTCCCGTGATTACCTGTTGAATCATGGCCTGGATGTGGAATATCACAACTTCCACATGGGCCACACTATCATCGCAGAATCTCTGGCTGCGGTGCGTAAATGGTTGGAAAAGCAACTTGCGAATGAATAGAAAGCCGGATTAATCTATCCCCGGGCGCTGCCTTGTGCTCCGGAAAAGCGAAGCGGCGCATGATCTTGTTCCTGGGCGGCAAAAGTACCTCTTTGGAGGATTCTTTCTCCGCAGTCGCAGTGGTTCAGAATGACAGTCCATTTGCCCTGCAGCGGCAACTTGAGTCAATTAAATTGCGCGCCTACTTGATGGCAGGTAATCGGTTATTTCACTTTTTTATTTTCGCCAAAATGCACTTTTCAGCGATTTCTACGGCACCATCCCAGCCGGTTGATGAGGTATTCACACACAAATCGTAATATCGTGCATCGACCCAGTTTTTTTGCGTAAATTTTTTATTGTAAGCATCCCGCTCTTGGTCATTTGTCTTAATAAGTTTTCGAGCATCCTGTTCTGTCAATTCATAGAGCGTACACAAACGCTTTACTCGATCTGAGTGATTTGCGGTCAGGAGAATTGAAACATGATTGGGGTGATTCTTAAGAATATCCCAACCGCAGCGGCCTAAAAATATTGCTGAGCTTTTTGAGGCTATTTTTTGAATGGTTTCGCATTCTGTCTTAAATAATTCAGAATCAGATGGAGCGAGTTGGGGAAATTCAGCAATAATTATAGGGCTCAATCCAATCATCGAGCGATTAAAATTATCCCAAAAAGTGGTTAATCGCTCCTCCCTCCTTTCCACTTCACTTTCCAAAATATTCAGTTGTTGAGCTACACTTTGAATTATCTCTCGATCTAAAAACGGGATTCCTAATCTGTCGGCTAATTTTTCTCCGACATATGCCCCGCCACTACCGATTAGATGACTAATAGTAATCGCCAAATCTTCATTTTCCATATGAACCTCACATTACATAATCTGACCTCATCCTGCACACAATGAACGGATAGTAAGTCAATATTCAATACTTTCGTCAATTAACTATCATAATTTCATATAACATAAAACGCAAATTAATCGCCGTATTTATTTCGAGATTTGAGAGGTGATTTTAATTTTTCATTTATTGTTTATTCGCAGATATTATTTCAAGTTTTTATGGTCGGTTTGATGACACGACTCGTTGATCAACCTCTCATTATCGATTTTCCTCAATGATCTGGCACTGCTAATAGAAAAAATGAGGAACATTGAATACAAAATAAGCGCAACAACCACAACGGCAATGTCTAAGAAAGTTAGAGGAGTTATATTCCCAATATAAAATTTAGCTTTAGGATCTTTCATGAAATAGATCACAATATTTAGAATTATTGCCAAAGCGCGAATTTCAGTTGGCCCTAATTCACCAAAGGATATTTGAAAAACATTATTGGTATATGTGGATAGATAAGTATAAATTGAAAGTAGCAGATATCCAATCAATGCAATCAAAGCCAATTCCATACTTAAATAGGGTGAGAACCCTAATCCCAAAAAAATCAATAAAATACTGATGGCGTCAATTATATGGTCGATAAAGAACCCATATAAAGGTCGCTCAATCTTACGTTTGCGGGCCAGGGTTCCATCCAGGCTATCTCCAAACCAGTTCAGCAAAAACCCGAAACTCGCGAGCCAAAGAAAATTTATATTTATATTCGTTGCACAATAGGATATAAAAATTAGAAAGGATGCAAACAATCCCAGACCAGTCAAATGGTCAGGGGTGACCCAGGCAGGTAAATGTTCCGCAAGCCAATTTAGTGCGGGGCGTTCCAAAGGTCCAAGGATTGTGTTGTTAATGCGGATGTGATTCTTCTTTTCCATTTTTTCTCCGATTTAGTAAGGATCAAGAATCTTAAAGCGTAAAAGAAATTTAGAAGGCAGATTCCTTTTGTTTATGTAGAAGTGCACGAAATGCGGCCATTCCCAAAAAAAATGGAACCCAAAAAGTGATCGCTCGAAATGCAAGAGTGAGAATGGCGGCAGATTCGAGTTCAACTCCCAAAGAATTTAGCGCCAGGGTCATCATGCCTTCCATGACCCCAATCCCAGAGGGGGTAGGTGAGATAATCGTAAATAGGTAACCCAAAGTAAAGCCACTTACTACAACTCCCAGATCAAATTTGAGTCCAAATGCAAGAAAAAGTAAGGAAAGTATAGAGATCAGAATTACTTTATTCACAAACGCAAGACCGAGTGGCAGAAACAACAGCCGAATATTATTATGGATCGTTTGGGCTCCAATATGAATTTCTTCTGAGAAATGGATGATCTGTTCATCGCTTATACTGATCTTTTTGAAAAAAATACGAATAATCCGGTTAAGCGTCTGAAAGATTACGCCCAGGATTTTTTTCAATAAATCAATGTGTTTACTACTTAAGAATATTATCAAAATTAATCCACTGATGATCCCTCCCAACAGGCATGTGGCAGCTATTTCAAACCAGGTTAGCGGTTGGTGCGCCCGCAAAATGAGAAGACCAACAAGAGAAGTAATAAACAACGCAAGGTCATCAAACAAGAGATAAAGCATGCTAGCAAATGTTACCCGTGCGCTTGAAATGCCCTTTTCTTTTGCATCCGATATGAACAGCAATAGCGTAGAAATTCCTGCTGAAGGGGTAATGATCCTCACAAAGTTTACTGCAGCAGAACTTAATGTAACCATATGCAAATAGGATTCCTTGATACCAACAAGTCCGTAGATCACACAATATGAAAATCCCATTGTAGCCATCCACAAAAGTACAAGGATGAAAGCAATGAAAATGTATAAAGATTCCGCCTGACCTAAAATCTTTTTCATCTCCGAAACTTCAGAAATTTGAGTCAGGACAAATAACACAGCAATAAAAAGAATTAGCGTGATAAGAAATCTCTTTATAGTATCTTTCCCTTCGTAAGGATTGTAATCTTTAAACCATTTTCATTAGAAATCCGATGTAAAAATCATCAGAACACCCAGGCAAGCAAATACACCGCTGACTATTTTTTCGAGCGTTTTCTCACTCACCTTATTCGCCAATTTGGATGTAAGCAAACCACCTATAATCGATCCGACCGCGACGATTAATCCTGATAGGAAATTTACATTCCCATGAAGAGCATACCCAACCGTTCCTGATGCAGCGGTTAAGGCCATAATCAGTGATGAAGTACCAATGGCCTTGTGTATGGGGTACTTAAGAACAAGGATGAGAACAAGCAGAAATGCCATCCCGCCCCCGGCCCCTACCATACCACTCATCCCGCCAAGTAGTAGCCCAATCCCAATCGAAGCCAATATTTTTTTGGGATTAAGCGGCTGTATATTCTCAACATCTAGCCTGGCTTTAGAGGGAAGCATTGATTTTCTCCACATGGCGATGGCCATGATGAAAATCATCACGATAAACCCGACTCCCATTTGGCCGCCAGATAGAGATTGATTTGCGAGTAAGGAACCTATTTGAGCCCCTATAATGGCACCAAGAGCGAGCCATAAGCCCGATTTTATATTCACATTCCCGTTTTTATAATAGGACCAGGCGACAAATAGAGGTGTGATGACATCGACAAACAAGCTGGTCCCGATTGCTGTGTGCATGGAGAAGCCCGATAAAACAGTCAAGAGCGGAACAACCACCACCACGCCGCTTGCGCCGGTTAAGCCAACAACACTTCCCGTCAGCAATCCAATGCCAATCAAACCAATCAATTGTGTAATTAAGGACATACCTAATTGACCTTTTCAATTTTATTCTGCTGTATAAAAAACCAATCCCAATGTACCAGGTCCTGCATGGACGCCGATGACTGGTCCCATATCGGAGGTAATCATTTCGATACAATTGAATTGATCTCTGATTGAATGCTCAAATTGTTGTGCTTCATCGGGAATGTTACCATGCAGGATTGCTACATGGACGGGTTGATCACCAACTTTTTCCTTCATCAACTCTATTAACCGGGAAAGCGAGCGATTACGCGTACGCTGTTTCTCTAAGGGCTCTATCCTTCCGTTACTAAGGTACAAAATGGGTTTGATATCGAGGGCTGATCCTAAAAATGCCGTACCTCCCCCAATTCTTCCGCCTTTATGTAAGTATTCCAGCGTTTTTACCGTGAAAATTACATTTAGACGCTTTTTAATGTCGTCAACCAACTTTAAAATGCTTTGGGCATCCTGACCCTGTCCCGCCGCTCTGGCAGCAGCAAGCGATATCATTCCCAGCCCCAGGGAGACCGATTCAGAATTAACAAGATGAACGGGAATTTTATTAAATTGTTCGTTGGCCATTTCAGCGGATTGAATGGTCGCACTCATATGATGAGAAATCACGATGGTAATAATTTCATCAACCTCATCAGCGAGCTTATTATAAATATTGACGAAATCAGAGGCAGTCGGTTGGGCAGTAGTGGGTAATTTTTTGCTGGCAGCAAGAAGTTTATAAAATTCAGTATCCTCCAAATCAATTCCGGCGCGGTAGGTTTTGTCACCAAATGTGACATAAACAGGTGCAATATGAATTCCTAATTCCTCTCCGCGTGCCGGCGATAAAGAACATGCCCCATCTGTGACAATTGCAACTTTCTGGTTTTTCATGATTTAATCCTTTCTCAAATAGAGTTACTTGATCTTTCTTGACCGCCAGCTTACGCCGCGTTCGTTACCATTCTTTAATCGGGCTAAGTTCGGAAGTAAGGCCAGAACCAATAAACCCGTGCTCAAAACCCCATACACAATATACTGCCAGGAGGATAAACCCAGCAGATATTGAATAACCGATAAAAGTAAAGTACTCACTCCAATACTGAGGGTAGCGAGCGATGCATACCCGACAGCAAAAAACATGATAAGGGCAATAGCGCTGATAATTGGGAAGGCAGATGGCATGAGAGCGAACACGCCCCCAAGAGCTGTTGCTCCACCAGCTCCCCCTTTGAAAACCAATTTGCCAGTAGTGTCTTTTTCCACAAGAAAAACCGAATAATTATGCCCAACGATAGCAAAAATTGGTGCCATAATTTCCAATCCAACCATTCCTGGCGCGATGTACCTGGCGAACCAAACACTAGCCACTCCTTTAAAACCGTCCAAAAACAGAGTGAGTAATGCAATCGGATACCCACTTACGCGCATTGTGTTGGTCGTTCCTGTTCTTCCACTGCCCATTTTCCGGATATCCACTCCTTTTACCAGTTTCGAGAAGATCCAGCCAAAAGGGATGGCGCCCAGGAAATATGAAAAAAACAAACTAAAGACAAATTTCAATTTTCCAATAACTCCTTTTTTTCAAACGTGTACCAGTTTTCTCCATACAAGATAACTGAATCGATTCGAGGGATTAATTCATTCGGATTCGCTTCAGTCCCATCAAGATCGTAATGAATTGGGAGAATATAAGGCGATGCCATTTTCTTAGCCATCTCTATAACTACAGATTTATATTTTTCGGGTCCTATAGGTGAAGTACGCCAGGGCAGGCATAAAATATCCGGATGAATTTCTGGCGGAAATTGATGGGCGTCGCCAATATGCAATAAGTCGGCATTATCATGGATCAAGAATGAGAGTGGTGTTCCTCCAGGATCAGGGATCTTAAAACGAAAAAATAAGCTGACGATGAAATAGACCGGGTCTTTAACCACACTAAAACCTGGCATAATTTCGATGTTTTCAATACGCTCTCCAACGGTCACGGGTTGAAGACGGGAAGAAGGCACTCCCATTTTTAATGCAATATCGCACACGTCTCGAGAAGCCACTACAATACCAGTTGGAATCTGAGCCACCTTACCGATATGGTCCTTGTGGGCATGCGAAACACAAATATACTCAACGTCCGGCAAAGGATCCCGTGTAAAATCCGGATCGATCAAGATATGATGCTTTCCAACAATTTCTACACACGAGTGTCCAAGAAAACGAATTTTCATTAAATCTCCTATTTATAAAGGTTATTTTTTCTTTTTTTTGATCATTATTTGCAGGACTGAAACGAAAGCCAGACCCAATCCGAGCAAATAGACTGGCCAGTTAAATTGGGTTGGCCTTAAATCGTTTAGTGCGGCAGTGGATGCGGGTAACATCTGAATTGCATCTGCCATGAAAGAATAAAGCATTAATAAAATGCCCAAGGAGAGTGAAACCCAAAATGATAGCGGAAAATGGACAGGGATATCATTCTCGTTTTCCCTAAGCACTGCCACGCCCCCCGTTATCATCAATATCGAAATTAAAACAGGAGAGAGTACTGGACCCCACCAGGGCAGAGGAATTAAGAACAATAAGTCGGGATCCAAAAGGCTTTTAGGCCAGCCGATGAAAACGTTTAACCAGAGGTAATAAAAAATATCCCAAACACCAAATGCGATGAGCGTATAGCTCAAACGAGATTGAATATTATGCCCTGCGATCCATCCAATTGCCAGGAGCATAATTAAGGTTGCCAGCTCTCTTCCTAATTCGATGACAGCGATTTGCTGGTCAAAAGGTGGAACCTGAAGAATCAAGTCGCCAATACCGAATAATCGTCGTAAATATACAACGATGGCAGCTTCCAGGTACGCCATGGCGATTGAAAAAATGGAGATCCAGATTATCTTTGAAACCAGTCGGTTCATGCTTCTGGCTCCAAAAATTGCTCTGCCACCTTGTCGAAAAAATGATTTGCTTCTGCGTAAATTCCTTTTGCAGAAACAGCTACAGACCCATCCGGTAATAAAATTTCACCAAGCGCAAGTATGCGCCTTTCGGTCTTACCGCTCATTACCGCTTGTATTTTTACTGGTTTTCCCAATGGTATTGGTTTGCGATAATCAATCGACAGGTTTGCAGTGACAACCTTGTAGCCGGAATGGAAAACGGCCAATCCCATGGCTTCGTCCATAACTGCTGCCGAAGCGCCTCCGTGTACAAATCCTGGTGGTCCTTGTTGAAAATCACTAAACTCGAAGGAGGCAAAAATATGGTTTCCCGCCATTAGTTGCCAGGCAATCCCAATACTCTTGGGATTCGACTTCCCACAAACAAAACAAGATCCATGGTCAGGTAAAAAATCCATTCAAGTCTCCTCTAAAAATCTCGTGGTTCTCTGCGAATCCATGCCTGGTGGTCCTGGATATCACGATCCAAAAATATTCGCCGGAGGATTACTTTACGCCGTTCAGTTTGATTGGTTGGTAGTGGCCGTTGATTGGCTTCCAACCTTTTGATCAAAGTAATTAACACCATAAGAATAGAACACCAAAAAACGATGGAAGGGCCGCCTATCCAGGCGGCAAAGATTGGCAGGAGAATTACGACAGACAAGGGAATGGCTGCGGAATGGAAAAGATTACCTAATCCCAAACCAGCCAAAACGATTAAAACCCCCCAGGGGAAAAGAACCAACAATTCACCCAAAAATGGACTAAAACCACGCCCGCCATGAAAATTTAAGTAAATAGGCCAGTTATGACCAATCATTGCAGAAAAACCTGCCAGCATCGCAACCGCTTCCCCCATCCCAAGGCGTAAACCAAGCCAGGTGGGAATTGCGCCTTTGAATATATCGAATAGCCCAACCGGAATTATCGCCCATTTTGCTACATGCTCCCAGACCATGGAGGCACTGACTGTTCCGCTGCCGTATTGCCTTAAATCAATTCCTTTGAGCCATTTTCCGGCCAGATAGCCGCTTGGTATCGAACCGAAAAGGTACCCAAAAATCATAAGAAATATAGTCGTCACCACCGGTATGGTTTGTGCAAAGTTAACAATCATAAGCAACCTCTTTGACGATTTTTACTCTTCTACTCATACAGATAACCTAATCCAATCAAGCCTGGTCCGGCATGCGCTCCCATGACTGGTGTGAACTCGCCGATTGGAATATCCAACGTTGGGTACAGTTCCTTTAACGATTGTCTCAGTACTTCAGCTTCTTCAACTGCATCAGCATGCATCACTGATAAACCTAATTTCGTAAAACCAGGCGTTTCTTTAGCTAGGATCGAAAGAATCCCAGGAATTATTTTTTCTTTTTTACGGATAATCGTGGAAGGCGCTACGATTCCTTCATCGTTAATGGTTAAAATTGGTACGATCTGAAGTACGCTGCCAACCAGGTATGCTGCTTTTCCAATCCGACCACCTTGGGCGAGATAGTCCAATGAGTCCAACGCAGCGATCAATCCCGACCTATGTCTGGCGTCCATTAAATATTGGACTACGTCTTCAATTGTTTCGCCCGCTCGCAACCGCTTTGCTGCTTCAACCGCCAGCAACCCTTGTGGAGCTGCAGCCCTTAAACTATCAATGACGGTCACTTTATTCCTGGGATATTCACCCGATAGCATTTTGGCTGCATCAACTGCAGCGGTGTAATCAGAGCTTAATTTCCCCGAAAGGGAAATACAAAGCACATCGCTTTCCTGTTGGTCAATAATTCTCTTAAAGCACGCATAGTATTGTCCGACGTTGGGCGCAGCGGTCTTTACTTCAATCTTTTGCGTGCGCATTTTCTGGTAAAGATCACTAGGAAAGAGATCAATACCGTCCAGATATTCTTTCCCTTCAACTATGATGACCAACGGAAGAATTACAATGCCTAATTGACTGGCAATTTCTGGCGGCACCTGGGCTGCGCTGCCCGTTACAACAACCGGCGTGTTTTGAGGTTTCATTTTCCGATAAAAATGACATCCGCGGGCATGCCGGGTTTCAACTCAAGATTTGTATTGGGCACAGTGATCTTCACTGCGTAAACGGTTGTTTTCCGACCATCAACAGTTTGAACATTTCGTGGAGTAAATTCAGCCTGATCCGAAATGTAGGTTACGCTTCCACTGAAATTTTCTCCAGGGAATGAATCTACAGTAATCGAGACGGTATCACCCAACTTGATTTTTCCGTATTCTGTTTCAGGAATAAAGACTGTAAGACTTACTTCCTGAAGCTGTCCAATAATTAACGCAACGCTTCCTGGCACAAGCATTTCACCTTCTTCCAGGTTTCGGGTAAGAACAACTCCATCGGCTGGGGATTTGATCGTTGTTTTTTCCAGCTGAATGTCAATCAGAGCCAGAGCTGCTTGTGCCTGTGCCAAAACGGCCTCCGCTTGCTGTACACCCGAATCCGCCGCCTGAACCATTAAAGATTGATCGCCGCTTTCCAGAGAGTTTAAATAATCTGTAGCTCGATCTAACCTTTCTTGTGCAACGCGGACGCGCGCCCGCGCTTCTAGAACCTCTGTCGCAGCTTGAGTGGTTAAAAGACGATTGTATTCGGTTTGGGCAGAACTCAACTCTGTTTTTGCCGTGTCATATAGATCATTCGCATAGTTGGAAATATCTTCTTTGTCCTGTGCATCATTAGCCTGCGTTAGCACCTGATCAGCAATTAAGAACGCGGCCTGTGCGTCTGCTAATCTTTTCTCGGCTGATAAAAATGCTTGTGAGGTGTTATCAGCCAGGACTTTAACAAGACTTTCTTTTTCAATTTCCAAGTCTGCGGTAGCTGCATCTACTTCAGCCTTGGCGGAGTTGACTTTTTCCTCTTTGTCAAAATACCATACCGGAAGATCAAATTCGTCGGGTTGAGGGATTCTCCAACTATTGATACGATTCTGTTGATCTTGCAACCGTGCATTATTAACCGCAATATCATATTGAATCCTGGCAGAATTTACAGCTTTTTCAGCTACTGTTACCGCGGCAGAAGCCTGGTTGCGTTGCGCCTGGAGTAAGGCATCATCCAATTGAAAAAGCACATCGCCTTTTTTAACCTGATCGCCTTCATTCACATCGACAGAGACAACTGTGCCACCAATCTGAGAAGCAATGTTGATCTCGGTAGCTGAAATGATCCCTGAAGCTTTGAGTTCACTGGTAGCATTTCCATTGATCCCCTGGCAACCGGTCAATGAAATTGCAAGGACAAGAAAGCAGGATGCAAAGATTAAAACGTGTTTTTTCATTCGATAACTCCTTTATGAGTTTTTTAGTAGCGTTTGAAAACTTACAGCCTTTTTTGGAACAGTAAAACGCTGGCAAAGAAGACGACAATGCTAAATACTGCCATAGGCCAAATCCATACCCACAATGAGGCAAACTCGGCGCCTTTTAGAATAATCCCGCGAACGATTTCGAGAAAGTAAGTCACAGGTAACAGGTAACCTGCATAATAAGCCAGCCAGGGCATGTTTTCCCGGGGGAAAAGTAAACCTGCCAATATGAACGATGGCATCATGATGAAGGATGCCATATACATGGCTTGCATTTGGGTTTTCGATATGTTCGAAATAAAAACGCCCAGGCCCAGCGATCCCAATAAAAAGATCAGACTCAAAATGCCCAGGAGTGTAATACTGCCTGCGACTTCCACGCCAAACCAGATCGCCCCAACCGTAACTGTCATGACTACATTTACAAAGGCAACCACAACAAAGGGTAGGATCTTGCCGAGCATTAATTCCCATGAGCGAACAGGAGTCACGATTAGCTGTTCTAGGGTTCCCTGCTCACGTTCCCGCACGATGGCAAAAGCGGTGAGCAATAGGGTTTGTATTTGCAGGATGATGGCAACCAGACCAGGGATCATGAAGTTCATACGCTTCATATCCGGGTTATATAAATATCGTAAACGGGCATCGACCGGTAGATTTAGTTGCATTCCGGAACCGCTTCGTTCAAGGCGGTTAATTAGGATTTCTTGAGACATGGACTGACTGATTGTCTCGGCAGCCAATTGCGCGGTTTGGGCAACGGTTGGATTCGATCCGTCAATGTAAAATTGTATGGTTCCAGTCCCCCCCGTGCTGAGGTTTCTGCCGAAATTTTCCGGGATGTACAGACCAACCTTTACGGTGCCTTCATCCAGCAGCTTTAAAATTTCATTTTCGCTTTGGGCTGAATATGTGTATTTGAAAAATCCGCTTACAGTCAACTTATCAACCAGGGTGCGACTGTTTTCAGTTTGAGATAAATCAGCAATAACCATCGGTATATCCGTTACATCGTTTGCTACAGCATAACCCAATAAAAAAAGCATCATAACGGGCATGATAATCACAAGCCCAAGAGTTCGGGGGTCTCGGATAATATGAAGCCATTCTTTTCGAACGATTGTGAACATTCTCCGGAAACTTTGTCTCACATGAACCTCCTTATTCAATATCCGTCCGTACCTGCTGGCGATTCTCTTGATCAACTAAAGAAACAAACACATCTTCCAGAGATGGAAGTACTCTTTCGATTCGGTGAACTTGGATTTGATTTTCAGACAATATCTTGAGGATCAGTTCCTTTTCATTTTCATTCGATAAGAGTAAATGCAAGAGCACACCATGAGCCGCGACATCCTCCACCTCTGCCAGGGATTTCAAAATATGTTCAGCCTTTCCTGGGGCATTACAATCCACCTCGTATAAATATCCCCGCATATTGTTCTTTAGCGTATCAGGGTCATTTAAGGCGATCAGTCGAGAACGATACATCATGCCAATCACATTACAGAATTCGGCTTCATCCATGTAATGGGTAGTAGCCAACACACTTACCCCCTTACCAGCCATGGTGTAAATCATTTCCCAAAATTCACGCCGGGATACAGGGTCAACACCGGCAGTGGGTTCATCTAAAAACAACATAGGGGGTTCATGAACAATAGCGCAGGCTAAGGCCAGCCGCTGTCGCCAGGCACCTGAAAGGTTATGAGTCAATTGTTTTTCATGGCCGCGCAATCCGGCCATTTCAATCAAATCGTCAATTCGTTGTTTTATTCGATCATTTTGGATGCCGTAAAGGTTTGCATAAAACCAAAGGTTTTCGTACACTGTCAGGTCGTTATATAAGGAGAATTTTTGCGACATATAGCCAATATTGCGTTTGACTTGTTCTGATTGGCCTGCCACATCAAAGCCCAGCACTCTAGCCTCTCCTCCAGTCGGTTTTAACAGGCCACAAAGCATTCGGATGGTCGTTGTCTTTCCAGCCCCGTTCGGGCCAAGTAATCCAAAAATCTCACCTTTGGGTATTTCAAAACTGATGTGGTCCACAGCCGTAAAATCTCCAAAATTACGTGTTAGCTGATGAACTTCGACAGAATTATCTCGTTTCATACAGGATGCTCCTGTGATTCAACCAGGTAAATGAATACATCTTCCATTGTGATTCGTGCTTCACGTAAAATTGTGATTTCTGCTCCTGCCTTTTTTAATGCGTCTTTCAAATATTCTTGGACGGCCATCGAATTGTTCACCGAAAGACGTAAACGATCACCAACCGCCCGCCATTGGATCACTCCATCGATACTATCCGCCACCTGTCGCAGAGTTCCTCTCGGTCTTGCTTTGACCTCAATAATCTTGAAGGGCATCTGTTGTTCCATATCCACTGGCGACCCTGAAATTAAACTTTTTCCCTGGTAGATAACGCTGACAACGTCACACCGCTCTGCTTCATCCATATAGGGCGTGCTAACAACGATAGTGACTCCTCTTTCGATTACTTTTGCTAAAAGTTGCCATAATTCCCGACGTGAAACCGGATCTACTCCCGTTGTTGGTTCATCCAGAAGTAAAATTTCGGGTTCATGGATCATCGCGCAAGCCAGAGCCAATTTTTTGCGCATGCCGCCGGAAAGATTTTCACTTCGCCGAGATGCAAACTCAGTCAATCGAGCAAATTCTAATAATTCTGCGATCCGGTTTTTTTGTTTTTCGCGGGAAACGCCATTCATATCCGCAAAAAAGCGAAGGTTTTCTAAAACGCTTAGGTCTGGATATAAACTAAATGCTTGAGGCATATATCCAATTCGAGATCGAACTTGCTCGGATTGTTTAATGACATCAAAACCTTCTATTTGGGCAGATCCTGAGGTAGGGGTTAACACAGTTGATAAAATCCGAAGCAGTGTGGTTTTACCCGCCCCATCTGGTCCTACAATGCCATAGAGTTGACCAGCTTCTACATGCAGGTCGTAATTGTCCAAAGCAGAACGGCTCTCTTTTGACTGGGAAGGATATCGCTTGGTTAGATTAAACGTTTCGATTGAGGTTGTCATAAGAAAATTTCCAAAAAGACCAAAATATTATCCACAAAAATTATGCTTTAAGCACCGAAGAAAACATGTCATAGATGTTGTTGGCTAAACGGTTTGCCAATCGAGGTTCCATTTCTGAGACCAGAGACTGGTACCTTTGGACATACTCAAGAATTGGCTGGTCTCTTTCCAAAATTAACGAATTGTCTGATGCCAACAAGCCTAAAATAAAACCTCCTAGAATGATGAGCCCTGATTTTGAAAAGGATTCTTTCCATCCAAACATTTGGGGCATTCTCTCAAGGAGAACTTTTCGTCCCGTATTTTTGCCGAGACGTAAAATTAGCAAAGTTATCACTTCAAAGCAATACCGAAGTGTCTCAGGCGCATCTGGCGGTATCCTTGCAATTAATTCGTCGGCTAGGTCGCGGTCACAAATATCGCCTGCGAGAATTCTCTTCATAATTTGGGATTTTACGTTTTCCCAGTTGTCTAGATCAGCACCATTTGCTAATTCTGCAAACCGGTTATAGGTTAATTGTGTTGGAAGAAATACAATTTCAGATCTACCAACCGTACTTTTACCAGCTTCAATACGATATTCAGAAGTTACAAACCCCTTTTCTTCAAGAAGGCGAAGCATGTCATAAGCAGTAAAAGGGCTTACTCCAATTCTCTCGGCTAGGGTTGAATAATGAATTGGCCCCTTATACTCACGGCACAAGTCCAGTAGACGGCGGATAAAAGTTTCTTGACGGTGTGTAAGCTTCATAAATTTCCAAAATAACCAAAGAATTGTTATATATTATTGTCGAATTTGGGAATTGTCAAGGCACTTGCTATTGTTGACACATAATTTACGTTAAAAATGATGAAAACATGACTTGACGAACCCACGTTAAACAGATACTATACGAACATCGATTAGCTACCGCAGCGTGCCCGGCAAGCGTGTACCAGAGTTCGTCAGGTCGGCTGATTTGCAGAGCCCGCCGCACAAATGGCACGGATTCAGGATTTTGACTCATAACCCGGAGGTCAGTGGTTCGAATCCGCTCCCCGCTACTGAGAAGGAACCAGAGTACGCAATACTCTGGTTTTTTGTTAGCCGCGCGTACAGAGGTTGCCAACATTTTAGAATCGGAGGATTTAATAATGAACCACTGTTCGCCGGGCTCAAAAAACTCACATAC
>Ga0209723_1000883_pt1 | contig 51373 bp, 34 predicted proteins | sample BiotimSIPDNA_2_FD_185750 | JGI IMG/M metagenome (GOLD analysis project Ga0209723, IMG submission 185750) | Anaerobic biogas reactor microbial communites from Washington, USA - Biogas_R2 time_0 SIP DNA (SPAdes) (version 2) | ecosystem: Engineered > Bioreactor > Anaerobic > Unclassified | place... | reverse complement strand
ACGATATCGCCCGCCACGGCGTGCGGTTTGAGCGGGCATATACCTGCCAGCCCGTGTGCGGGCCGGCGCGCTCGGCGCTGTTTACCGGGCTGTACCCGCACAGCAACGGCAGCTGGGGCAACAGCATGCCGCTGGGCGCTGATGTAAAGACGCTGGGCCAGCGGCTGTCCGCAGACGGCGTGGCCTGCGCGTACATCGGCAAGTGGCATTTGGATGCCGGGGATTATTTCGGCAACGGCATCTGCCCGGACGGCTGGGACCCGGACTATTGGTATGACATGAAAAACTACCTGGATGAGCTGAGCGACGAGGACAAGCTGCTGTCCCGCAAGGCCGACCCCCGGGTAACGCCCATCGCCGAGGAGTTTACCTTTGGCTGGCGCGTCACGCAGCGGGCGCTGAAGTTCATCCAGGCGCACCGCGACGAGGATTTTTTCCTGGTTGTGTCCTATGACGAGCCGCACGACCCCGGCCTGTGCCCGGAGCCGTATGCCTCCATGTATCGGGATGTGGAGCTGCCCAAGAACGCCGCGCATTTTGATACCCTAAAAGGCAAGCCGCTGCTGCAAAAGCTGTGGGGCGAGCGCAACATGGGCGAAGAGGCCATGCAGCGGCCCATCAAATTCGTGCGGCTGCTGGGCTGCAACAGCTACGCCGATGACCTGATCGGCCGTGTGATGGCCGCCGCGCGCACGCAGGCGCCCGATGCGCTCAAGCTGTTCACTTCCGACCACGGCGACGCCATGGACGCGCACCGGCTGTATGCCAAGGGGCCCTGCATCTATGACGAAATCGCGCGCGTGCCGCTGATGATGGAAGGCCCGGGCATTACGGCGGGCACGGTATACCCGCACACGGTCTCGCACATCGACCTGCCCGCCACAGTGCTGGACTGGTTCAAGCTGGCGCGGCCGGTCATGCTGGAGGGGCGCAGCCTGCTGGCGCAAGCCAGGGATGTCACGTTGCCGACCAGACGCCCGGCCTTTGTGGAATTTGCGCGCTATGAAATCAACCATGACGGCTTTGGCGGCTTCCAGCCTATGCGCGCGGTCGTGACTGATACCTGGCGGCTGGCGCTGCACCTGGTGGATACCGATGAACTGTATAATATAGAGGATGACCCGCATTGCATGCACAACCGCATCAACGACCCCGCCTGCGCGGACATCCGCAACCAGCTGCACGACAGCATCCTGGACTGGATGAACGAAACGCGCGATCCCTTCCGGGGCTACCAATGGCAAGCGCGGCCATGGCGGCCGGACAAAAAGCCCAGCTGGAACGTGGACGACTACATCCGCCATCGCGAAAATGACCCTGGCGAGTACCGGCAGAAGGATTACAGCACCGGCCTGCCCATAGTAACGGCGACGTGGCGCAGAGGATAAGCGCCCATAGCCCGGCTGATATCAAGTTATTTTAGTCATGCGCGCGATGCGCTGTAAATCCGGCATCGCTTCGGGAAAAAACATTTGGTATGCCTGGCAAAAGCGGTGCAGGCCCTGCACGCGCTCACGGCGGCAGCCGTTGCGGCACAGCGCATACCATTCACACGCCCGGCAGGCATCAGGCACCAGCAGGCTGTCCTGTATGAACCGCCGGGCGGTTTCGCTCTTGACCAGGCGCGCAAAGGATTCGGTTTTCAGGCTGCCCAGCTTCCACTCATCCAGCGCATAAAAGTCGCAGGGGTAGGCGCTCAGGTCGCTTTCCACTGTAAAGCCGCAAACACAATGACCCTGCATGGAGCAGGTATCCGGCGCGAAGCCGCGCAGCATGCGCACCCAGTTGTCGTACCAGCGCACCGATACATATTGCCCGCGGTCAATGGCCTGCACATAGCGCCGGAAGGTGCCGCGCAGGAATGTCAAAAACGCCTCGCTGCTCACCGACCAGGGGCCGGTTTCGCCGTTCAGGCCGTCCAGGCACGCGATAAACTGCAGATATTTATAGGGCGCCAGGGCATCCCATACGCGGTCGGGCTGTTCGGCCGCGGGCCGGGACACCACGCACAGGATATTGACATCCACACCGGCCTTTTGCAGCCGCTTCATGGTATTCTGAACGCGCGCATGCGTGCCCTGCCCGTGCGCGTCGGAGCGCAGCGCGTCGTGCAGCCTCTGGTCGCCATCCATGGACACGCCCAGCAAAAAATTGTGCCGCTTGAAAAACGCAATCAGCTCATCGCTCAGGTCATAGCCATTGGTTTGCAGCGCGCAGCGGACCTCCAGCCCCCGGGTGTTGTGGCGCCGGACGGACTGCGCAAAGGCCTCAAAATAGGGAAGCCCGGCCAGCGTGGGCTCACCCCCCTGGAACACGAAACTGACAAAGCCCTCAGCATACACAAACGCGCGCCGCACCAGGGCGTCGGCGTCCGCCGCCGTCATGTCAGGGCGCACACCGGCATCGCGGTTTTGCATTTCATCCACATAAAAGCAGTACCGGCAGCGCATGTTGCAGCGGCCGGACGCGGGCTTGATCAAGACCGTCAGCGGCGGCATCAGCGCTGCGCCCCGCGATGGACAGGGACGGCTGCTTCATTGTGCCGCCCGCAGCAGTTGTTGTTCACGTTATACAGGATGTCAGTTTTTTTCATCATCACTCCCGGCGCTTGTTTTTATAAGTATACGGGACAAAACGTCTGCGGGCAAGAAAGGCAGCGCCTCCTTCCACGGGCAGGTTATAAAATCCATGATAAAAGTAATATAGCAATAATTCATCCCAAGGCTGGAAACAGCGCTCAATGCCGCTCTCAAAAATGAACCCTTGTATCAGAGAAGCAAAAAAATGCGATAAACATACAAACTCATGATCTTCTCTTGTTGACGAAAACAGAATAAGCATCTATTCTTATCAATAGTTAGAAAAATAGAAACCGCATAAAATTGTAGTGATGAGTTAGGAGGGAATGAAATGATCAACGAGTTTATAAGAACAAAAATTATTTGTACGATAGGTCCCGCATCCGAGGACAGGGAAACGCTCGGCAAAATGATAGACGAAGGCATGGACGTATGCAGGCTCAACTTCTCGCACGGAACACATGAAGAACACAGGAAAAGAATCGATACGATCAAGGAAGTGAGAAGGCAAAAAGGCGCGCCTATAGCCATCCTTTTGGATCTAAGAGGTCCGGAAATCAGGACAGGTGATTTTGAAGAAAAAGACATCATGCTTGAGGTGGGGCAAACCTTTACGATCACCATGGATGATGTTGTAGGGACCAAGGAAAGATGCACCGTAACTTACAAGAGACTTGTCAAGGATATCTCTGTCGGGGACAGAATATTGATCGATGACGGCCTGATCGAGCTGTCAGTCAAAAAACTTACCGAAAAAGATATCATATGTGAAGTGATCAATTCAGGTTATATCAACAACAGGAAAGGCGTGAATGTGCCCGGGGTAAGGACAAAATTGCCCGCTGTTACAGCCAAGGACGAAAGCGATATCATATTCGGCATAGAAAACGACATAGACTATATCGCGGCATCCTTTGTAAGAAAAGCCAGTGACGTGATGGAAATTAAAAAAATACTTGAAAAGAACGACGGCAAACAGATAAAAATCATCGCAAAAATAGAAAATCAAGAAGGCATCGACAATATTACGGAAATCCTTGAAGTTTCCGACGGCATCATGATCGCCAGGGGAGACCTCGGTGTGGAAGTGCCCACAGAAAAGATGCCCATGCTGCAAAAAGAGCTTATCAATATTTGCAACAAAACTTCCAAGCCTGTCATCACAGCCACACAGATGCTGGACTCCATGATCAGAAACCCCAGACCTACAAGAGCGGAAGTCACAGACGTTGCAAACGCGATATTGGACGGCACGGATGCGATCATGCTTTCAGGAGAGACAGCCGCGGGGAAATATCCTGTGCAATCGGTAGAAACGATGAACAGAATCGCACATGCTACAGAAAGCACGATAGATTTCGATGCAAACTTTCAAAGCAAGACGCATGAAAAACAAATAACGATCACCAATGCAATCTCGCACGCTACCTGTATCACGGCATCAGATCTGAAAGCGAAGGCGATCATTACGGCAACAGCGCGCGGGTATACTGCGCGCATGGTATCGTCCCACAGACCAAAAGCTCGTATCATCGCGTCAACCAGTGACGAAAGGGCTTATACGCAGATGAATATTCTATGGGGCGTCATACCGATAAAAGCTCCTCAAGTAAACGATACCGAAGAATTGCTGAGAAGCGCTGTAGACGAAGCAATATTGCATGGACATATCAATGAGGGCGACCTGGTCGTCATCACAGCGGGGGTTCCTGTAGGAAAAGCCGGCAACACAAACTTGATAAGAGTTCACATCGCCATGAAGATCATTGTGCAGGGCATCGGCGTGGGGAACAGCAAAGTTTCCGGCAAAGCACAGATCGTGGACGCCGCAACGTCACCTCAAATGTTCCAGAAAGGCAATGTGCTTGTAGCTTCAGCCACTCATAAAGATATGATGAAAATGGTGGTAAAGGCTTCTGCGATCATTATCGAATCGGACGAAATCACATCAGAAGCCACAATGGTCGGATTGAACCTGGGCATTCCTGTCATTGTGGGCGCAAAAGACGCTGCAAAACTGATCAAAAACGGAGAAATCGTGACGGTCGATGCGGAGTTCGGCAGGGTATATGCCGGCGAAATCAGCATGCTGTAAACTTTCCCGAACTGCAGGGTTTCCCTTCAAGATTCCTCCGCCTTGAAGGGGAACCCTACCATAAATTCCCCTGCGCATCAAAAGCCCAGTCCTCCGGTTCTCCGATGCGTTCCAGGCCGGCAACACCTTGCATGGCTTCCATCATATTCTCTGAAACGCGGATTTCCGAAAGATGAAGCGTGTCCGTGATGCGGATGATCGTTGCGCTGTCCCGGTCGATACCGGGGGCAATCTTGATTGCGCACTGGATCGCCTCGCGGTCATTGCGCATGTGCATGGGCATGTGCTGACTGCAGCAGGAGGTCAGCGAGTTCGGATAGGTCTGCTGAATGTCCGCCTTGTCGATGACCCGCCGGGTGGTCACGTCGGCGGCATCAATGCCAATGAAGTTTCCCTTTGTCGCGTCAGTCAAATCCAGCACAACAAGGCGCTTGGCGGAGAAATTGGGCTTGCCTGTGTAGGACCGGGAAAAGCGTCCGGTAATGTGCGGGTCCATGCCGTCGCCGCTGATATCCTTGCCCATTTTGTCCACCACCAGCACATCCGCTTTTCCCGGCAGGATGCGCGGCATGCGCGCTTTTGCCTCCAGCAGCAAACCCGGCTCCCGGGCAGCGATCTCTTCGGGCGCAAGCGCAGCGATCCCGCATGTCTGGTCGTATGCGTTCTCGATGATCCCCAGGCCGAACAGCACCTTGCATTTTTCCAGCACGATGCTGCCATGCAGGGGGATGAGTCTGTGAAAGCGCTCAATGCCAGCCTGGTGGAAGAGCTCTGCGCCCCGCTGCTTGGCAAGGCCGATGGAAGCCATCTTCATCAGGCCGCTTTCATAGTCCGCCATAAACATGGGATGCGGCTTGATACGGTTCACCAGCACGATCGCATCGGCCCTGGCGGCTGCCTGATCGATGTAAACGGGCGTGTTCTCCGGTGAGACTGCGATCTGTACGGTATCCATGCTGCTGATGATCGGACAGCCGCAAGCCGCCTCGGTGATCCCTAAGGATGTGAGGACATCGCGCTGGCCATCGGCAGTCGCCCCTCCATGGCTGCCCATGGCAGGGAATATGAAGGGATCCCCGCCGCCTTCCTTCACCAAATCTGCCACCGCCCGCAGGATATCCGGTATATTGGCGATGCCCCGGCTGCCCCCGGCAATGGCAACGCGCATGCCAGGCCGGACCGCCTGCGCGAAACGCTCAATGCTCCTTCGCGTCTCGTCGTATACATTTTGGATGTGGTCGCCCGCAAAGCGTTGACGCATGCGAACCATCCGCGGCAGGCTGATCGGCCGCAGGAGATTGCTGATGACGTTCACATTCCGCTCCTTCGTTCTTGTCCGATGCTTGGCGTGAAAATGCGTTTTTATCCCCTATTTGTGTCGCTCCATGCGACATGAGTTTTAGGATGATGACTGTTCCCTGAGCGCCAACAGCTCGGTGCGGCGGGCAAGCAGATGATCGAGGAAGCGGGCAATCCCCGTTTCAAAGTTACGGTAATGCCAGATTTCGGTGTATTCGGGAAGGATGCGGTCGATCAGCCTGACCAGCCCGTCCACCTGATCCAGGGATTCCTTAGGATGCAGTTTCACCTTGCACACTTCGCTGCCCAGCTCGATCAGCCATGCCGTAAGGCGGATTTCCCGCTTGAGCCGGTCGTCAAAGTCGAGCTTCTCAATATCCGCCATGACCTTGCGAACATAGGCTGTCACGTTGTCAAAGTAGAAGTCGTCGCCGCTGTCCCTCATGTCAAAGAGGTGGGCGTACCTTGTTACGGACATGGGAAGTATCAGCTGTTTGGCGCACATCGTGCACACATGGACCCGTTCAGGCTCCAAGAGATAGTAATTCGCCATGCGGTACATCAGACGGGAAACCTTTGCGCCTCCGAAAAACATCTCATCCGTGAAATCCTCCGCCGCGCGGATGAATTCCGCCTTGAAGCTTTCGCCGTCCTGCTGCTTGCCGACATTCCAGCCGTACTGACCGCCCAGGGCAATGGGCTGCATGCTCCAGCACCACTGCTGGTAATGCCCGCCATCGCCCCAGTCGGTGACGAGGTAGCCCTCCGCCCCGTATTCCACCGCCAGCTCCGCACAGGTGCGCAGGTTGAAGGTAGTCACGTCCATGCGGCTGGTCAGGCTGCCGTGGGTATTCACCGAGGGACAAACGTAATAGCGCACGCCCGCGTCCCGGTAGGCGATGCAATGGGCAGTCATCCGCTGGGACTGGATCAACTCATATCCCCATTCCAAAGCAATGGCGTCCTTGGGCATCATGTGGTAGCTTTGCGGATAGTTGTAGATCATGTCCGCCCAGAACATGACCTTCTTCCCGTAGGTGTCGCGGATGTGGCTGTTCAGCTTGTTCAGCCACTCCATGAACAGCACGTCCTTGCCCTTTTCACGGCAGACTTCCTTTGTCTGGCAGCGGTCCAGGTCGTAGGCTTCGTCCAGGCCGATGTTGACATATCCGGAGGAAAAGTAGGGCAGCAGGGACTTGTACAGGTTGCAGACAAATTCGAAGCTCTCCTCCAAAAGGGGGTTCAGGGTGGAGGGTAGCTCGTCCTCCCCTTCGAACAGGCCCAGGTGGCGGAACTTGGGCTTTCGCAGCCAGGTGTGCATGTGACCGAAGGAATTCTGATTGGGCACCAGATCTATAAAGCGCTCCCGACAGTACCGGTCCAATTCAAGGATGTCTTCAGGCGTGAGGCAATCAAAACCGGCCGTCTCCTCAGGATAGGCTGCGTATTTGAAGCAGTCGCTCTCCATGTACAGCTGGAACTCGTTGTATTTCAGTTCCGCGAGGAAGTCGATCATCATTTTGATCGTCTTCACAAAGGGCATTTTCCCGCGGCTGATGTCAATCATATAGCCGCGGCGGGATATAGAGGGCTTGTCCTGAATGCGCAGGCAGGGCAGACGGCCCCTGTCCTGACGAAGCATCTGGCGCAGGGTGGTCGCCGCGCGGAAAAGACCCTCGTCGCAGGAAAAGGCGATCTCCACGCCGTCTTCCGCAACAGTAAGACGGTATTCCTCGCGGGCCAGCAGGGGGGCTTGGATCAGGCGGACGCCATCCGTGCCGTTCTTGAGGCGGCGGAAGAATTCTGTCAGTTCAAGGCCGCCAAGGGCTGAGGATAACAGGTATTCGCCCGGGAATACTTCCATCCTCTGGGGTTGGGGAAAAATCCTCATATGCATTCCTCCTATGTAATGTGGTCCTCATGCAAGTAAATGCGAGCTTCTATTTCACCGGCAAAACTATCACCCAGCCGGCAACAGAAAGGCTTCACGCTTTGCCCTCCTTTGCCGGCACCGCCATGCCTTCAATGCCGCCCATGTTGTCCAGCACAAACTGCACGAAGACTGCGACTCCCGTCTGCAGCGCGTCCTCGTCAATGTCCCAGTCCTTAGTGTGCGCGGGATAGCAGGCGTTTTTCTCCTCGTTGCGCATCCCCAGGCCGAAGAGCAGGCCGGGCTTTTCCTTCTCGTAATAGGCAAAATCCTCCGCGCCGGGGCTGACGGGCAGGAGGATGACCCTCTCGCAGCCTACGACCTTGCGCGCGGAGGCGATGAAGGCCTCGTACAGCGCAGGGTCATTGTGCGCGCCGGGCAGAGGCTGTCCGGACCAGGAGACCTTCCAGGTGACGCCGCATTCCTCAGCGGTCAGCCTGACAAGCCTGGTCAGCCGCTCACGGGCCCAATCCATGGTCTTGTCCTTCAGGCAGCGCAGTGAACCCTCCAGCACGCATTTGTCCGCATTGGTGGACACGGTGCCGCCCGCATGCAGGGTGGTGACGCTCATCACACAGGTATCAAAGGGATCCACCTCGCGGCTGATGATCTGCTGGATGCCGTTGTATACCTTCACACCTGCCGCCAGGGCATCAATGCCCGCATGAGGCGTAGCCACATGGACGCTGTAGCCGCCCAGCTCCACCCGGAAAGCCACGGAGGAACAGTTGGTTGCGCCCGGATTGGAGGAAATGACATGCGTCTTGTCCATACAGTTGACGTGGCAGGTGATGATGCAATCAATGTCCCGCATCACACCATGCTCGCACATGGTGCGTGCGCCGCTGGGACGGCTTTCCTCGCAGGGCTGGAAGAGCAGCTTCACCCGGCAGGCAAGCCGGTCCCGGATGGCGTGGAGCGCCTTGGCTACGCCGATGAGCATGGCGGTGTGAGCGTCGTGCCCGCAGGCATGCATCACGCCCTCATGGCGGGAGCGGTAAGGCGTGTCATGGTTGTCTTCCTGAATGGGAAGCGCGTCCATGTCCGCGCGGATGCCAATGGTAAAGCGTGTGATCTCCGGGTTGATGGTGGCAACAATGGTATTCACGCCATACTGGTCCGCGACAAAGCCCACGCCAGCTTTCGTCAGCTCCTCCTTTACCAGCGCGGCGGTCATGGGAAGGTCCCACCCCAATTCGGGATACATATGCAGCTGTCTGCGGATGCGTACCAAATCCTCCTGGCTGACGGGGGCAATGGTGTAATCCATAATAACGCCTTCTTTCGCGTGGTTGAATACAGTTTACGGCATGTGCAGGTATTTTTCCATCAGCGACATGCAGGAAAGGTGCGGCGCTTCTTTTTCCTGACAGGCCTGTCTCCCCTGAGAGACAAGGTTTCCGCGGGCGGCTTTTGAGAAATCGGAATCCGGGTCATTCATTTCCCGCCTTTTCAACACGAATGGTTGCGAAAAACAAATGGTGAAAACAATGGCGGATAAATGGTCGCTCTGATTCTTTTCCATCACTATAGCATGGATTTTTCTTTTTACAAGCTATTTCAAAATTGTTTGTATATTTCCTTTTATTGGGTTACAATACTTGCGTAAACCCAAAGGGACAAGAAAACAAAGAAACTCCGGCAGGCATGATCCATGGACGGTCAACAGGCAAAGGAGGAGGCGGGATTGTCTGAAAAATTGCTGATCGGTATTGACGGAGGCGGAACCCGTTCCACAGCGGTTGCCGCATATCCTGACGGGCGTATTGCAGCCGTGACAAAGGGCGGCGGGCTGAACTACCATCACAGCGGCATGGAAACGGTGCGGCTTCGCCTGGAATCCATGGTTGAAGCGCTGTGCAGGCAGTGCGGCCGTGAAGCTGACGAAATCTGCGCGGGAATGTCCGCCCTTGACGCTCCCGCGGATGAGAAAACCTTAAGCCTCTTCACCACCGGGGCGCTCCGGCAAGGCCAGCTGGACCTGCAGTCCGACGCCTATATTGCCCTGATGGGCTTCACCCTGGGACAACCCGGGGTGATCGCAATCTGCGGCACCGGTTCCATGCTGCTGATGCTGGACGAAAAAGGGCGCCAGCACGTAGCCGGCGGCTGGGGATACCTGCTCTCAGACGCAGGAAGCGGCTACACCTTGGCGCGTGAAGGTCTGCTGGCTGTGATTGACGCTGTGGAAGGCACCGGCCCCGAAACGCTATTGGCAGCGGATGCGCTTCAATTTTTTGGCGCGGACACGCCCCGGGGACTGATCAACCGCGTCTATGCCCCGGAGGCAACAACAGCCTGGCTGGCCGGGTTTGCCAAGCATGTGCTGGCCCGCGCCCGGGAAGGCGATGCCGCGGCCTTGGAGATTCTCTCGCGAAACATGCGACGCCTGGCCGGAAGCGCCGCTCAGTTGATCAGGCGCGCGCCGGAGGCTGGCAGGGTTGGTCTGTATGGCGGTGTCTTCTGTCACAGCGACATGGCCAGGGACCTGTTCGAAAAGGAGCTTCACCGGCTCGCGCCCGAGGCCCGCATTTGCGCTGTAGACTATCCTCCGGAGCTTGGAGCGCTGATTCATCTGTTCCGGAAACGCAAGGCCCTCACCGGCGAAGTGCTTGCTCAAATGAAATCAAGCTATCAGGAGCATTGTGATGAGCGCGATTAGCTTCTATTTTAAAAATCTGATTTCGCTGCTGAACCGGACGCTGGAAACCCAGCATGCCTGCATGGAGGAAGCCGCCCGCCGGATCGCCGACTGCCTGCGCAAAGGCGGAATGCTCTATACCTTCGGCACCGGCCACGGGCATCTGCTGGCGCTGGAAATCTTCTACCGCGCCGGCGGCATGGCGCGGGTCTGTCCCATCCTGGATGAAAAGCTGATGCTGCATGTTTCCGCCGCCGGCTCCACCCTAAAAGAACGTGAAGAAAGCCGTGTTCCCCTCCTGCTGGAGAAGTATCCGGTCAAATCAGGCGATGTGTTGCTTGCGATCTCCAATTCCGGCCGGAATGCCGTTCCCGTCCTGCTGGCCAGGGCAGCCCGGGAGCGCGGCGCCTATGTGATCGCCCTGACCTCCATGCAGCATTCCTCCGCGGTGAGCTCCCGCAACAGCCTGCATCTGCGCTTGTTCGAAACGGCGGATCTTGTATTGGACAACGGAGGGGTTCTGGGCGATGCATCCTTCCAGGCGGCGGACGGCACCATGGTCGGCCCCACCTCTACAGCGGTGGGCGCGGCAATCCTGCAATCGATCGTGTGCCGGGTGAAGGAGATCTCCCTGGCTGAGGGCTTTGAAGCAGATTATTTCAAGTCCAGCAATGTGGATGGCGGCGACGCGTGGAATGACCGGCTGATTGCCTGTTATCAGGATTCCATCCCGGGGCTGAACTGAGGGAGGCGCCATATGATGCATGCCGGATTTGGCATATGGGAACTCACGCCGCCCCTGGGCGTGGAGCTGGCGGGGTATGGCTATTATCTGAACCGCCGCGCGCTGTCTGTCCGCGACCCGCTCTATGCCCGCGCGGTGCTGCTGGAGACGGACAATGTGCGCTCGCTGGTCATCTCCTGTGATCTGCTGGGCCTGAGCAAAGCCGTGTGCGCAGAGGTCTTCCGCCATGCGGAAGCGCTGGGGATCCCCGCGGAGCGCGTGATGATCGTCAGCATCCATACCCACACCGGCCCCGCAATCAAGTATCATGAGGGCTGCGGCTTTGTGGATGGCGCCTACGCAGCGAGGGTCGGCGGCCTCATCTGCCGCGCGGCAGATGAAGCGGCCGCGGATCTTGCAGAGGTCACCGCCCTTCACAAGGCGTTCTCTCCCTTTGAGGGCGACCATATCTACAACCGCACCGTCGCAGACGGCCCGGTGGATCGCTTCGTTCGGGGCTTTACGCTCACCCGCTGCGGCAAGGCGCCAATCTGCCTGATCAATGCAGCCTGCCACGGCGTGTTCCTCAGGCGGTCCACGGCTGTGTCCGCGGACTTCGCGGGCGAGATCAACCGGCTGATGGAGGAACATGGCGTCCGGTCCATCTACCTCAACGGCCTGTGCGGGGACATTGACCCCTGCAAGCCCTCAGAGGCGCGGCTCAATGAATTTGCCCGGATCGTTGTCAACGCCTTCACCGAGCGGTCCCGGCCCCTCCCCTTGTCCCTGGAAGCGGGGAGTTTGCCCTTTGCCCTGAAGCTGACCTCTGTCACAGAAAAGGAAATCTGCGGCGCGGCAAAGCGTGCGGTCGAGACTGCCGGCGGCGCTGAAAAGCCAGCCGCCCGCGTGGCCCTGGCCTGGGAAAAGGAAATGCTGGCCAAGCTGGATCAATTGCAGGATACGGAAGAAATCACCTGCAAGTACCTGCTGCTGGGCGGTGTGCCGGTCGTGGCCTTTCCGTTTGAGGGATACACAAGGATCGGTCAGGAAATTCGGGACATCACCGGCCGTCAGGACAGCCTGGTACTGGGCTGCAGCGAAGAGCTGCTGGGCTATCTCCCCACACGGGACGACATCGCCCGCGGGGCATACGCGGCGCTGGAGTCCAACTTCCTGTACAAGAGGCTGCCGGTCGTGCCGGGCGAAGCGGAACGCCTGGGCCGGGAAACAGGACGCATGCTCAAGAAGATCCTTCCATGAAACCGATCGTCTTGTCATCCATCCGCAAACAGAACCTGTGCAAAATGCTTGACCTTCTGACCCTTGCTCCTGCCATGACCCGTCAGGAGCTGGCGGAGGCAGCGGGTTTGAGCCAGATGACGGTGACCAATCTGGTGGAGCTGCTCAAGAAACAGGGCGTGCTCCGTCTAACGACCGTACCGCGGGATGAAAACAGCCGGTACGCCCAGGGCCGCAAGGCGCAGGCCATCTCCCTGTGCGGCGACCGAAAAGCCTGGCTGATTGCAGATATTTCCAACCGGCAGTTCAGCATGACGCTGGCGGGCTTTGATGTAGAGATTCTGATGGAATTACATGATCACCGGCAGGGCGATGACCTGCGGCGGCTGGAATCCTTCCTGTGCGAAGGCGGGATCCGTGTGCAAAAAGCCCTTTCCGACCGGGAGCTGCTGGGGGTTGCCATCATTACCCCGGGCCCTTATGAGATCAGCAGCGATACGGTGAATCACCAGCGCCTGCCTCAGCTCGACGGGGTACGCATCAAGGAGCTGTTCCGCCGCTGCCTTGGCCATTATGAATACTATGTGGATGAAGACGTCAAGTTCGCCGTGCGCTCGTTTGCCGATCTGACTGCGCTGAATCAACATAAAGCGCTTTATTATCTCTATATCGGCGAGGGCGTGGGCGGCGCAGCGGTTTATGATGGCTACATGCTGCGCGGTCTGAATTCCTCCGCCGGCGATGCGGGCCGTTTGATTGATCGTCATGGCAGTATCTATGAAAGCCGCCTGAACACGGAGGCTTTCCTGCAACTGCTGGACATCCCCAAGTCCCTTTCCCGGGAAGAGCTGCGGGAAACACTGCAGCGCATTGCGAGGGATCAGCCCCTCCGATACGCTTCTGCCCTGGACTCTATGGCTTCGGCGACGGCAGAAATGCTCCACAGCGTGCTGTGGATGCTTGATCCCACCCACATCATCATCGATTGCATCTATGCACAGCCTGACGGGAGTTCCTTCGCGCAGATGGTGGAAAAACATCTGGCAAGGCTGTTTCAAGGCGAACCCCGCATCCTGCCCTGTTTGTTGCCCTGTTCTTCAGCTGTCAGCAGCGCGCTGCGCGGCGCAGTCAGGGTGCTGCAGAAAGCCTGGCTTGACCGGATCCTGATGTAAATATTTCCTTGCATAATACAATGTGATATATATGATTCCGACTGGCGTGTACGATGACCGCCATCAAATACCATGTGATGCCAAATAATCGTTCTATAGGGATTGACAAAATATTTTTTACGCCCTATTATTTTGTCAATGACATTTAATTTACATTTGTCATTGACAATCTATATGAGGTGAAAACAAATGACAGGTGAAAGCTCAAATCTCAAGGCCACCCTTTCGAGGTTCCAGTTGTCAAACCTTGACCTCGCCAGAGCGACGGGGATTGATCCTTCCCTGATCAGCCGGTATATTTCCGGGAACCGCAAGTTGAAAAAAGACAGCTGGCAGGCGGAGGAGATCGCCGAATTCCTCCTGATGAAGGCGGACACAAGCGATAAGATCGAATGGCTGAAGGATCAGTTTGAAGCATCGAAACTCCCGGTGGACATTCAGTCTGTTCTGGGGATGAAGCGCAATTTGATCCAATGGATTTCCTCGGACAAAGGGGTACCGGCCGATGATCCAGCCGAACCCGATGAATGGGAAGAGGCCGCTGAGGACGAAAAGAATGCTGAAAAGCAAAAGGGACTGGAGCATGGAACCCTGGCGATCGCCGCCGCCTTGAGCGAAGGATTCCGTGCCATGCCGCGGGATGAATCCGTAGACCTGTTCCTCACCAGCGACAAGCTCCGCATTATCATTGATCCCGCGTTTTCCGATATGATCCACGGGGCGCTTGCCGACCGGAAAATCAACGCCAACATCGTGATCTGCGTATCGGGGGACACGCGGCATCTCAATAAAATCATCCAGATCTATATGGGAGAAATGGTATCCGGCACGATGCGTTTTTATACTTTTTTCGGCTCGACGCAGAACGTGGCGGAGCAGATGTTCTGTATTTTCCGGAACAGACAAGTCGCGATCATCACGGAAACCCCTGTCGGCTCGGCGCATCCCATCGGCATGTTCGTGGACGATGTGGATTTTGTGCAGGAGATGAGCCAGAGCTACGACGCGACCTATCGCTATTCCCAGTCCATGTTCAACATCTATAACGACGACTATGTCCGCAATATGATTGAGGTTTTGTACTGCGAATACTGCATTCCCGGCGCGCTGTGCGTCGTCAAGGACAGCATCAACCCCATGTATATGTCCCTTGAGGCGTATTGGCGCGTTCTCAGAAAAGACAATCAGGACGAAGGCGAATACGCCTGGAAGTGCAACGAATACCGCCGCTTCCATGACTCTTTTGTGAATATGCTAGAGAACGGGATGTCAAACAGGGAGATCATCTCGCTGAAGCGGCTCAAGGCGATCGTCAGCGAGGGAAAATGCCTCATGGCCGGGTTATATTTCCTCGGCACGGGGTTCTATGAGCTGGATCTCCAGGGATGCCGCGACATTCTCGCGGGGTATGTCGAATATCTGAACCGTTTCCCGAACTTTTCACTGCGCATTCTTGACGACCTGCCCGAGCTGCACAGCAGCAACTGCTGGCATGTGAAGGAAAACCAGAGTGTGGCCATCAACGACTGGAACGGCGATGTCCCCATCATGTGCCATTCCGGCCACAGCGCGCTCATACAGGAATTTCAAAAGCACTATGAAACGATCTGGAAGCGCGGCACCGGAAGCCTCGGCAACCGGGCCTATGTGATCTCCATTCTGCAAAGCATCATCCGGGAGATGGACGAGAAGCTGGACAATGGCGCGAGTCCCGGCCAAAGCTGATGCCGGAATGGATGATCGCACGCTGTCATCAGGGAAAGCGCGCAAAGGATCGCCCATTGACAAACAGAAGAGCAATCAAGAGGTATGCAGATATATGAATGACAAAAGCGAAAAAATCCGAAGTCAACACTGTCGCGCGCTACGAAAGCCTGTTCAAATCTGAATATATTCAAACAAACTTGAAAAGGAGATCGGCCCATGAAACAGCATCAACATTTTCTTTCATTCAAACGCCTTATGCTTCTGTTTCTTTGCGTGCTGTGCGTGATGGGCAGCGTGCCCGGACAGGCGGCGGACGGGCTGGATGGCCTGCGGGACGCCTTGGCCGGCATGGCCAGCCTGGACGGACAGCTGGCCCTGCTCTATGAAGCTTCTGTCGCCCATGCGGAAGAGTTTGAAACAGGCGGCTGGCAGGTCGAACTCAACGTGGAAACCGCGGGCGGGCAGGAATGGATACCGGCTGAGGAAGCATATGGCGCCACAAAGAAGGCCGACAGCCTGCCGGAGCAGTTCAAAAACAAAAGGCTGATCGCGCTGTACGACGATAACGATGACGATGAAAAAAAGGTTCGTCTGGCGGGCGATCTGTATGTCCGGCTGCCCGAACCCATGCGCGCGCGCAGCGTGGAGGAAGCGGAGGGCGTGCTGATTCTGCGGCATTACCTGACCAGGCGAAGCGACTATATCGGCTCTGCATTCAACCGCCATTATGCGCTGTATGCCCGGCTGTTCGATTCGGATACCCTTTATCAGCTGTACCATGATATTATAACGCCGCCATCTTCGGGCTTTGGCACGCTGGTGGGGTATCGCGTGTCCCCCAGCCTGCTGTGGGCAGGGATACAGCCGCTGTTTCTAAACCGGATTCTCACAGTGGAAACCGCGGAAGGCCCGCTGTATTTCAACGTGACCGGGCGCGGCTGCACCCTGTACAAGGTGGAAGGCGACCGAGAAGTGCTGGATATTCCTGCCGAGGCGGAGGGCTATCCGGTGACCGACATTACGCTCAGAAATCTTGCGAAAGCCTGTCCTTCGCTGCAGGAGGTACATCTGCCCGAGGACCTTGTGTGCATTGGCGGGCGAGCTTTTGCCGGCTGCGAAAGGCTGCGTACCGTCAATTTTCCCTCCACGCTGCGCGCCATTGGCGACGAGGCGTTTGATGGAGCGCCGTTAGAGGAGCTCGCCCTGAACGAAGGATTGGAAACCATCGGTGAAGATGCTTTCCCCGGCGGGGATGTCCTGCATTCTGTCACACTGCCCTCCACGCTGAAGGCTTACAGCTATGGGTTCTTGGAACGCGGCGCGCATATCCCCTATCTGATCCTCCCGGAAGGGGTAGAGCGATTGGGAAGTTATTTCCTGTACATTGCTCCTAATATGCTGTGTGTCTATATCCCGCAAACTGTCACTTATTTTGGCGATTGCCTGCTGAATTCCGGCAATTTACGCATTTATACGCCGGAGGGCAGCCCTGCCGCCGAGTGGGCGAAGAAAAAAGGATATGGCTACACGCCCTGTCCCAGCCCGGAGGCCATGCCCCGGCCAGCCTATACCGCTGAGGGAGACTTTGAATACGCCGTGCTGGAGGGCGAAGCCATCCTGATGCGGTATCTGGGCAACGGCGGGGAGGTGACAGTGCCCGCCGAACTGGGCGGATACCCTGTGAAGCGGATCAGGGAGCATGCATTTTCCTCACTCAAAAACCTTCAGTCCATCACTTTGCCGGCATGCCTTGCGGAGATAGAATCGATGGCCATTCTTTGCGATGGCGTGCACGTGTATATCCCGGGCGCTGAAACCGCATTGACCTCTCCCCTGTCCATTCACTCCGATGGTTCGGTGGTGCACGCCCCGGAAGGCTCTCCGGCGCATCAATGGTGCCTGAAACGCGAGGTGGAGTGGGTGGCATGGCCGCCGGAACGCTGATATGACCCACAAAAAGGAGGGATCCCCATGAAGAAACTCATTTCCTTGCTGCTCTGCGCGCAGCTCGCGCTCTGTCTGACGCCCGCGCCTGCGCTGGCGGAGGAAACCGCCGGCGAATATGTCTTCACTTTCCGCAATGGAATCACATGGGATTCAACCCTTGAGGAAGCGATGGAGGCGGAGGGCTTGTTCGGAAGAGATGTTCATACCGACGGCGGCATATCGATGTTCAGCGTGAATAGCGCTTTGTTCGCCGGGCTGACAGTTGATCTCTTTTATTGTTCTATGAACGGCACGCTGATTTGCATCGGCTGTATCCCTGACCGAGATACGGACAACGCGGAGGCGCTCGCGGATATCAAGGCTGCGCTGACCGGGATGTACGGCCAGCCCAACATGACGGAACTGAATCGCGTGCTCAATATCATAAGGATAGTCAGCAGAAGCGATGTAGAAACCGTTCCGGTCGAGGCATCGCCGTGGGCGGGCTGGGTTCTGCCGGATGAGCGCACGCTGGTTTTTGCGTCGGACGTTGATGGCGTGGGCCTGATCTTTCTCAACGAGGCGCCGTTCGTACCCAGGGAAACCATCGCTGATTCGGAGGGCGCGGCATTGCGCGTTGAGGAAGGCGATACGGTGGTGTTTGGCAGCTATGAGCAGGACGGCGACGAAAGCAACGGTACGGAACCAATTCAGTGGCTGGTTCTGGACGTGGAGGACGGCGCGGCTTCGGGCGATGACCGCATCCTGCTGATTTCGCAGTACGCGCTGGCTTATTGCCCCTATCATTATGAGAACGAGCCTGTGACCTGGGAAACATGCGACCTGCGGGCATGGCTGAACGGCGAGTTTTGCGCCGCCACATTCACGCCGGCGCAACGCTCGTACATCGCGCGCGCGAAACTGTCCACACCCGGGAATTACGATGAATATTACTACGCGGGCCAAAAGACGCAGGCGAACGTATCCGGTGGGAACGACACGCTGGACGATGTGTTTGTGCTCAGCTACGAGGAGGCGAAGCGATACTTCTATTTTGGCTCGAGCAGCGATTATACGGCCATGGGATACCGCCTGACAGCCCCCACCTACGCTGCGCTCAGGGAGATATACGAAACCGACGGCTACCCTCAGGAGGAGGAAGAGCGGCTTGCAAAAGCGGAATATGACGCGCTTATGAAAGCGCTGCCCCAGCTGCATTTGCGTGAAGGAAAATGGGCGATCGCGCTGCCGTCGCTGGACGACTACGCTGCCTTCTGGAAGGCTGAGCGCACGCTGGAGAATAACGCGCCGACGTTAAGCTGGGTGCTTCGCACACCGGGCCGTAAGGAAACTTACTGCTGCTACGTCTATGATGATGGTTCCATCAGCCATTCAGGCGATTATGTGTCAGATGAATATCTCATACGCCCGGCGCTGTGGCTGAACGCCGCCGCCCTGTTGAACGCCGACATCGCGGCGAAGGCGGTGCCCGTTCAGCCCGACACGCGAACAGATCCTGCGCTCACCGGCACATGGAAGGGAAGCGTCAGCAATCAGAAGAGTGTTTATTGCCAATTCAGCGAGGATGGCTATCATATGGTAGCGGTTAATGATTACGCGAGAGCGAGTCATGCCATCTTCGAGGCGGGCGGCGGGCAGCTTCGCTTGATGCAGATCGGTGAACAGGGCAATGAGACGGTGATGCGCTATCAGGTGACGGCGGACACGCTCACGCTGGAAGCAGACGGAGAAACACTCGACTTTATGCGCGTGGGTAACGCTCCGCTGTACATGCTGCCAAAGTCCCTGACCATAGATCCCGACAGCGCAGCGCCCGCGCCGGCAGGCGAAGAAGCGCCGCAGCCCGCCGGCCGCGTCACCGCGCGCGGCTTCAATACGGCGGAGGAATGCGCCAAGGCGGCCGCGGAAGCGCTGATCGCCGGAGACATTCAGGCGTTTCTGGGCTGTTATGCGATCCCTGAGATGGCGCGGAACTTCGACCTTGCCGCCCAAGTTGAGGCATACAGAATGATACAATTCGGTCGGTTCCTGATGCAGCCGTCAGACGCCCTTGCGATTGCCTACAATGAATCCTATTTTGTGAATGACCTCCTGAAAAGGATGATCAGCTCAAATCTCATGCTGAAAAGCAATGACGAGAGTCTTCAAGAATATGCCAGCGGTATACCGATTACCACAGCGGAGCATACCCTGAAAGAGCTGCTTGAGATAGCGAATACAGACAATGTGCTGTCAAGGCTTACCTACCAGGGAACGAAGACGCCGGACTTTGAGAATAAGGATCAGCTGAACAACTGGAAAAAAATGATGGCACGGCATAAAGCGTTTTATGGCATGACGGACATCACCGAGATCATCGTTGTGCTGGAGCTTGACAGCCGTACCATCTATTTCCCCCTTACGCTTGCGCAATACGATGGCAGCTGGCTGGCGGCGCCTGTCGTAAGCACCATCGCATATATCTATGGAATGCCTGCCCATGTGATGATCGTACCCGCAGACATGCTGTGACGGCCTGACCATCTGACGGAAAACCGTTTATCCAGGACAGGGCGATACGATGGCCGGGTGCGGCACCAAAACGTACTATATTTGGGGGAACAACCGTCTTGCCAGCATCGAGGAAATGCTGACAGGCAACGAAAACGCCGACGAAACGTTGGAAAACGCGAAGGCGGAAATGATCGCCGTTTATGGTGAACCCAATCTCAACGACTACAGCGCCATCATTGATGCGGTCAGGGCCTCCATGAACAAGGGGATTGCCGAGGAGCGTATGTGTTTCATCAGGCAATGCGCGTGGCATGATTCCCGCGAAGCAGTATTCCAAACGAAATCAAATAAAAAGGAGCAAATTCCATGTCAGACCATTCCAACATCTCCCTTAATGAGAACCGGGTCACGGTCATGTCCAAGTCAGCCTTTCTACCCGAGCCCAAGGCGGGCTATGGCAGCGATGTAGCGGCTATTCTGTTCAGCATCCTCATGATTATCGGCGGGGCGAGCGACAACATGGTGCTGCGCGGCACCAACAGCAGCCAGGCGCTGGTGGCGGCGGGCTTCGGCTTCCTGATTTGGGACATTTTTTCGATCTTCAAGAAGAAGCCCAGGCTGCAAAAAGCCGAGGAGGAGCGCAATGTTCGCAGCAGCCGGATGTATGAGCAGGTGAAGGCTGTCAAGCGGGATGAGCGCGCGCTTTCCACGCCGGTGAACGTGCGCATCGCCGTCGACAAGCGCCTCGCCGCGCTGGACTTCGGGCCTCGCCTGAACGGCAGCGCCATGACGCGTGACATCAAGGCCCGGGAATACACCGGTTCCACCGGGCGCGTGCGCAATATTATCACCTTCAACAACCTGGATCTGACAGTGCAGTTCGATGCCGCGGATGCGTATGCCACGGAAATTGTCATAGAGCTCTTCCGCGACAAGACCGGCATCGGCCTGGCCCTGCCGGAGAACGCGACGCTGATCGAGGAGGAATGACAGCAATCATTGGGCAGCGTTGTTTAGACACACACAAGCGCGGAGATCAGGCCGCGGCTGCGCAGCGACAGCAACGTCGCCGCCTGCACAATGGGCATAAACTGAGGATGATCAAATATCAGGAGGTTCCATCATGAAAAAGCTGTTCGCAATGATTCTGATTCTTTCCCTGCTCTTCGCCCTGCCAGCGCTGGCGGAACTGGGTTCGGCGGATGTGTCCTTTGAAGGGACAAACTATTATCTTACACTCGACAGCATGAAGATTGTGAACGGGCGGCTGATACTGGTAATCGCCGGCATGGTCAAGTCGCTTTCCCTTGGCGCGAACGGTGTTCAGTTCGCCGCGATGCCGGTGCCGTACTATGGCGATGAAGCGCTTTATGCCTCAGACAGGGATATTTTTATCGGCAATGAATTCAGCTTTCTGTACGACCGCGACACGCTTCCGGACCTGGTCATGCTGGTTCCCACCGAGAAGAACCAGGAACCGATCCTGCTGTGGGAACAGGACAGCGGCGCAACGAAGACGGTCATCCCCGAGGAGCTGGTGGGCGAATGGCGCGGCAAGGGCAAGCCCAAAAACGACGGAACATCCATTGACCTGAGCATCACCGTCAAGGCGGACGGCACCGGCGAATACACCTTCAATCAGGGCGACTACCATGAAAGCTTTCCCATTGTTATTACCAATGACGGCAACCGCTTCTCCGTGGACGTTCCCGTCACCAGCCAGCTGAGCAGCGTGGACGGTTCCTGGGCCGTGGAAGAAGGCGTCCTGAAGCTGGACATCACCTCTACATTCACCCGCGGAGGCAGCTATTCCTACACTGCCGAATGTAAAAAGGTCGACAGGGCGGAAGAGGCCGATACAGCCAATCCCGGCGCAAAGCCTGCTGACGGGGAAGTGCCCGCCTGGGCTGGCCGCGACTGGCAGCTGAGCACGCTGCACTTCAAAACGCTCAGCGAGGACAGCCCCTTCTCCATCGACGCGGGGATGAGCCTGAACGGCCCTACCGCATACGGTTCCCGGCTGCATTTCGACGCCAGCGCCGCCATGGCCTCGGACATTAATTTGAACGGCCTGATTGAAGCCGTGCCCCAGCTGCCCTTCTCTGTGCCGGAGCTGAATCTGACGCAATACGACAGCTTCGCCCTGCAGGGAGACTCGCTGCGCCTGACACCCGGGGATCTCCTGCTGACACTGGCCTACGACGCCGCGCAGGACAGCCTGTCTTTGACCTGTGTCCCCCATGTAAAGGTGCAAAGTCGGACCCTGGACAACGGCATGGTCACCAAGGCCGGCGAGACGGATATTGAAATCATCCTGGGTTTCGTGCCGGAGATCAGCGAATAATCTTCTATTATGTCTAACGAGGTGATGAGCGCGGCGATGGAAGCCGGACAGCTCACGGGAGCGGGCGACAAGCTGATGTTTATGGCGTAGCTGCATCGAACTGCAAGGAGGAAAACAATCATGAAAAAGCTATTTGCCCCGGTACTTGCCCTGATTCTCATACTTGCCCTGTATGCGCCTGCCCTGGCCAAAGGCACGGCGCAGACCGGGCTTGCCGCCTACGGCTACTGCGATGACGTCGAGAGCCTGCTGGAAACCGCTGACCGGGCGCTGGCAGACGGCATGGATCCGAAGGCGGTCGGAGAAGAGATGTACGCGCTGGCGGAAGCGAACGGCCTGACCGACGCCTTCAATTGGTATATAGAAAACATCGCCGCCAGCGATACGGATGAATACCGGCGCTTTCAGAACAGCTTTCCCCATTTCGATCAGATGCTGCCCGACCATATAAGCGACCGGACCAGCGATATATTGGTCTACAGTACAACTGAGGTGTCAGACGCGATGAAGGCGCTGCTTGCCGACCCCGGCGCGCAGTTCTGCCATGAACCGGTCTACTGGTCGGAATCGGATTTCGCCGATTTCTATGGCGTTTCATACGCGAAGTTCAAGCCGTCCCGTCCCCGCGCGGGATATGTCTGCGTGATTGTAAAGGACAGCGCGCAGTCCGCTCCGAAAACCAGCTGGAAAGAGGATGAGGAGGGCGATTTTTATGACGCGCTTACCCAGCATGTCGACGAGCTGCTTTGGGAGCTGGAAGATGACGCCCCGATCCTCACCGGCAACCCGAACCTGGCCTCCTCCTTTCTGGTCTTCGATCTGCAATACCCCTTCCGCGGCTATTACGGCAGCGAGCAGCCATATGTCATGGGCTATAACTGCACGGTTTCGCTGACGCTGACGAACGCGAAATCCCGCTCCGCCATTGCCTCGATCACCCGCACGAACAGGCTGGGAAACACCATTTACAGCTGGGACGACTGGATCGCCAAAGCGGATATTCCGGAGCTTTACGAAGGCGGGGATTACACGGGCTTTACAGAGAAAATCCGCGCGGCGCTGATCAAAGAGCGCGCCAAGGCCGTCTCGACGCGGAAAATCACAAACCTGAACGCGGGCAGCGTGCTGAATGGCATTCTGGCGGAGCAGGCGGATAAGACCAAGAACGCCTGGCAGGCGGCCATTTACAACGCGGGTGCGAAAGACGCGAAACTTGAGGACGGAGCGCTGACCTTCCGCCTTCGCGGCTATGACCCACTGCTGTCCGAACTGGGCAAGTACGCCAGCGCGGAAGACAAAACCGCATGGCTGATGTCCGCCCTGACCAACGCGGCCGCCTATTGTCTTAAGCTCAGCGTGCCCGTTCAGGACGGGGGAGTGACGACAAAGGGATTGAACGCACTGAAGCAGGCTGTCGAAAAGGCGGCTTCCGCCGCGCAGAAAGCCTTTGGCGGCAAGGAGCTTTCCGCCGCCCTGACCGCGTATCTCTTCCCTTCCCCAATCGACGGAAAGCTGACGGACGCATCCGACCTGCTCAAGCCAACAGAGGCCTTTTCCAACTGGATGAGCGCGATAGGGCTGTACACCGATACCCCTGAAAACGCGCTTTCCTCTTTGTGTTACGCGCAGAAGAGCCAGACGCTGAGCGTAAAGGGCGGACCGAACGCGCTGGCCATGAGCTGCGTAGGCGTCGATCCCGCCTCGCTGGTGCAGCTTGCGTACACCGCTGTGCTGGACGCTCAGGCGTACATCCCCAAAGAGGAACGCTTCGATACCCATGACGCGCTTCTGGACGCGCTGAAGCAGGGCGTCGCCGACAAGGCCGTGGCTGCGAAGAAAAAAGCCAGCTACAAATTCACCGTCACCTTCAGCGCCGACGATCTGCTGGCCGGAAGACTGCCCGCGGACTATGCCGAGTACCTGAGCGCTTTCGCCTATGAGGAAGCCGCGGAAGGGCTGGAAACGACCGTCGACCAGCTGCTGGACATCGCCGCCATTCCAATGCCGAAGACCGGCAGGCTGTCCGGTTCCAAATCCGGCACGCAGGTGACCTTCCTGCTCGCCAAGGACAGCAAAGCCACCTACATCCAGATGCGCAGCGCCGAAAATAATGCGCTGACAGTCTCCTGCTTTGTTGAGGCGGGCAAGCGCGTCACCGTCAGGGTTCCCAGCGGCGAGTACACCATCGTATGGGGTTCCGGGCCGTACTGGTACGGCGAGGAACTGCTCTTCGGCGACCTGGGCGCATACAGCAAGAGCGATCCCACCAGGATCAAGGGTACAAATTACCAGCATACGATCACGCTGGAAAGCTCGGAAGAAGGCGACGTGAACTTCCACGATGCGGATCTGTCGGATTTCCGGTAAAAGACCTTTGCCGCGAAGCTGAAATGGCAGAATATCTCTTTGCTTCTGATGCTGCTTTGCTTTAATGTCAGGATAGAATCGATGCGCCCGCATTTCGGATGAATGGGGGAAGATAAGGAGCTTTTTCAAATGAAGAAAAGACACAGCTGGCTGGTGATGGCCGCAGCGCTTCTGGTGGCGGCGGTCACGGTATCCGTCCTTTTTCTAACCAGAGGCAAATCTCAGGCGCACACGTCTGAGGAGCGCTCTCTGGAGCATTTCCTGTCCATGGTGCCCGCGGAAGCCTTCCAATGGGACAATTTAAGTTTCGCCGATTATCAGGGCATTCGAAGTCCGACCGAAATCACGGCAGGCTTTTATCACCTGACAAGCTACTACTTTAATAATGAAAAAATCAGCGCGTCCATGGGCTTTTCGCCGGAAGATGTGGGCCAGAGCATGGCCATTGGCACAGTGCCGTTCGACCAGGCGTGGCTGAAGGGAAAGTTTGCGACGGAACGCGTGGAGGAGGCCCTCAAAAAGCAGGGCTATCTGCCGATCATGCCTGAACAGGAGGGCCTGCCCCTGTGGGGGCTGGAGGGCAATTTCAGCGCGGGGCTTCAGATCGACACAGAAAAAAGAGACATGTTCTTTCTATTCGGGGGCCAAACGGGGCAGCGCTGGCCTGTCGCCTTCGATAAAGGCGTTATGGTGTCCAGCCGGGACGAGCAGGCGCTGCGCGTCAGCGCGGCCGGAAAAGGGCCGATGCTCTCCGAGGATCCCCGGATGCAGACGCTGCTGAAAGCCTTGGCGCAGCAGCCAGTGAAGCAGCTGATCGTCACGCAGGCGGTCAAGGTGATGCCGCTGTTAGCAGAGCCCCTGCACCTGATAGCGATTGCGCAGACAGAGGAGCGGGGAAAGACCGTTGTCCTGTTGGGGCTGGAATACGCTGACCTTTCCGCGGCGCAGGCGGCAGAAAAACGGCTGAACCGCAGCCTGCCCAACGCGGTGCTGAAAATCAGTCACAGACCGCTGGCTGAACAGCTAAATGAACATGGCGGCAAGCGGATGGCGCTGCGCACGGTGGAAGGACAGGACGGGAAGTGCTGGCTGGTGATCCCTTTCCAGTTTACTGAATCCGGCAAGACCAACCCGCTTCAATATGGGGCTCCCTTCAGGCTGTTTGCGCAAATGATGAGTCGGCTGGACATGGACTGGCTGATGGAATGAGCGGGATTCCCGGCTGATCGGCACGGCGGGGCGATCATAGACCCGGCGTGACGATGCAATAAAGACCGGAATCAAGATGGAAACAGACGCTGCGGCGCTGTGTCCCCTATGCGGTTCTCTCCGCGCAGGACGCGCGCAGCACCATCTCCGGCATCAGCGTGCGCCCTCGGCCGGGGGCGGCGTGGGGACTGTCCATCAGGCGCAGCAGTTCCTGGGTGGCCCTGGTGCCAAGCTCGGTCACAGGGTTGATGACGGTGGACAGCGGGGGCGTATAATAGGCGGACATCACAATGTTGTCAAAGCCCATCACGCTGAGATCCTTCGGCACCTTGATGCCGCGCTCGGCCAGGGCGCGGATGCAGCCCCAGGCCGTCTCGTCGTTGGCGCAGAAGAAGGCGTCAGGCAGGGTCAGGCCGCCGTCCAGAAAGCCCCGCACCGCGCGGTAGGCGATCTCATACTCGAAAAATCCCTGAAGGATATAGGCCGTTTCAAGCGGAAGCGCGCGGGCCCTGAGGCTGTCGCGGTAGGCGCGGTAACGGTCCTGGCCGTCGCGGTTGTCCAGGCCGCGGATAAAGCCGATGCGCCTGTGCCCCAGGCCCAGCAGGTAGTCCATGGCCTGCTTGGCGCCGCGGTAATTGTCGATGATGACGCTGGAGATCAGGGGACCGACAAGCTCGCGGTCGATGAATACCAGGGGCAGGCCGCGCAGACGCAGCCGCTCGACCCAGGGGCCGTCCAGGGCCTCGTCCATGATGATGGCGCCCGCGACGCCGGAGGAGGCGATGACCGCATAGACCTCCTCCCCCGTGCTGTTGTTGCCGACGTGGATGCTCATCTGCACGCCCGCGCGTATGCACTCCCTGTGGATGGCCTGGGCCAGCAGGGTGTAGTACTCGCCCTGGATGCTGGACACGAACAGCCCAATCGTGTTGCACCGCCTGGTTTTCAGCATCCTGGCGTTCACATTGGGGATGTAATTGAGCAGGTGCACGGCGCGCAGCACCTTTTTGCGCGTGCGCGGGCTGACCTTGTTGACGCCGTTGACCACATTGGACACGGTGGAGATGGAGACGCCCGCCTCCCTGGCGACGTCATGGATGGTGACGATGTCGCCGCCTGCCTGCCCGTTCACAGCAACACCGCCTCAAGGGCCGCGATCCTGCCCTCCCGCATGGCCAAGGCCAGTTCGCCCCGCAGGCTGTCGCCCATCACCTCAGCCTCCCGGCCGGACAGGTCGGTCAGGCGCAGGCGCGTGACGCGGGCAGCCTCCTTGCCAAAGGTGGGTCGCCGGTTCCTGTTGACAAGCCGCACACGGCAGCGGGACAGCAGGGTAAAGGACAGACAGCCGTCCCGGTCAAAAAGCCAGTCCGGCAGGATGGGCGAGAGCCTGAAGACCAGTTCCCTCGCCTCCATGCAAAAAGGCGCGGGCCCTGCCATCAGGCGCAGCCAGATGCTGAGCATCTCGGTGGTGGAGCCGGTCAGCCGTGCCACGAAGCCGCGCCCGTGCAGCGCAGGGTCCGGGTTGCGTGAAGAGGCGATGAAGGAGACGTTTTCCAGGATGCTGCGCCCATAGACAGCCGGATCCAGGAAGGGGATGAGGGCCCCCCTGACGGCTGCGAAAAATTCCTCCGCCAGCCCCGCGCGCAGGAGGCCATAAAGGTATTTGTACTCCATGTGCAGGAAGACGCTCTCGCGCTCCAGCCAGCCGGGGGTGAAGACGCGGATGCGCCCATATTCCAGGGACAGGTGATCCAGCGGCGCGCTGGTGCGGTACATCAGCAGCTTCCGGTCAAACAGCTCGCTGCCCTGCACCAGGCCGGTCATGCGGCGCAGCTTGTCCTCCTCCCCCGGGCGGGCGGCCGCCAGGTAGCGGGCCGGACCCTCCAGGAAGGGGGGAAGCGGCTCCTGCTGAAAGCCGGTTACGCTGACAAGCGGCAGGCCCTCCGGCGACAGGCGGGGACTGCCGTCGGCCTTTGTCTGCCGTTCATATTTTTCGGCGGCAAAGGTGAAGTAGGTGGGCATCAGGCCCTCGCCCAGGTCCAGGGCGCGCGTGATGCCCGCATCCACCGGGGCCAGGAAGGCACATAAAATCTCCCGGATGCGCACGCAGGGAAGCGCTTCTTCCCGGCCGGAAAGCGCGAAGCGCGTCCTTTCGCGGAAGTCCTCGCGCAGGTCCGCCGCGGCCTGCCAGCGGCGAAAGGGCGTGTCCGCCTGAACCTCAGACAGTGACACAACGAAGTCCGCCAGCTCTTCGGGGATTTTCAGGCTCCCCGCCTCCGGGCAAACCCGGATCATAAAGTCCAGCAGGCGGCGCAGTTCCAGGGTTTCGGGCATGCCGCTGCCAAAGAGGCCGGGCAGGCCGTTCATCGCGTCGCACCAGCCGGGGCGGCCGCCGTCCATCTCAATCCCGCAGCCGGCAGGATCCAGCAGCGCGGCCTTGTTTACCGCCAGGCACAGCAATTTTCCAAACAGGCAGGTGGATACCTCCCGCCCCTCACGGTCCTTCAGCCAATTGGTCTGGCCGGGTCTGAAGCCCGGGGACGCGTGTTTCTCCTCATCCCGCGCCAGCGCGCCATACTGTCGCACGCCCGTCGCGGTCAGCACCTGGGTCTGGCTCCGAGGGCGAATGTAATGGCCGGAATCGTAAAAGCGGTAGTCCTGCCGGTCAAACAGCAGCTCCTCCTGCCGGTCGGGGAAAACGCTCAAATAGGCGTCCACCAGGTCCAGGCAGTAGGTGAAGTGGTCGCTCCAGCAGCCCTCGCCAAAGCCGGCCTCAATGCGCTGATCGCAAAGGCCGACGAGGCCCGAAACCAGCTCCTGCAGATCGCCGCTGACGGCAAGGCCCCGGGACGCAAGCGCCCGGCAGAAGGAGCCAGGGGTGAAGGGCTTGGCCATCAGGCTCCTCAGCGTTTCCTCCGGTGCGTCTACCTGAGAACGCATCAGGCGCAGGGCCTCGTCCATACGCTCCCCGGGCAGGACAAAGCTGACCGGGCAGATCTCCAGCGGGTTGTAGCCGTCCATCTGAATAAGGGACAGGAAGGTATGGACATCGGCGTCCCCCACCTCCGGCTTAAAAAGCACATCGTTTCGGCGGTTCTGGCAGACATCGCGGAAGTTGCCGTCGCCCTGGGAGTAGTATTCGCCCGCGGTGGTGAAAAAGTTATAGTCGCGCTCCGGATCGCCGTGCTTTCGGCTGTACAGGTGCACAGCCTTGCGCCCCTCGCCCTCGCCCAGGATCTCCGGGTAGCCGCCGCGCAGCAGGTTGTCCAGATAGCACTGCTTGATGTACAGGTCAAAGGCCGGCTGCCCGCTCCTGCATTGAACGTCCTGCAGCATCTCCTCCAGCACCTGGGCCGCGCGCTGCTGACGCTCTTCAAAATAGCCCTGGGAAGTGAAGACGGGCAGGAGCGCAGCAAGCAGGCCCTCCCCCGGGGTATGCCCGGTCAGGCTGGTAAAGCTCAGATTCCCGCCCGGGGCCAGGGTCGCTTTCAGCGGGGTAAAGGCGCAGGTGTACTTGTTGGCCACGACCTGGTCATTCAGTGGCAGGGATGACAGGCCGCCCGCCATGAAGTTCCGGGGCGAAAGCAGGGCCTGATCAAAGTCGAAAACGGCGTCCGGGTCAAACACCACCTCCTGCAGCGCGCCGTCCATGACGGCCAGGTAGAAGTTCGCGCCGGTGACTTCCGCCACCCGGGCCTCATCCGCCGTACCGGAGCGCATGCGATACAGCGCAGCGCGATCCCGCACGAAGGAGACCTCGGCCCAGCTGCGCATGAGGTTGGACAGCTCCTTGAACTGGCCCAGCTGCAGGCCAAAGGGCAGCACCCGGGGCAGGCCGTCCAGCAACTCGACCTGAAGCGTCTTTTCCGCGCGGTTGGTCAAAGTTACCCTTCTGACCAGCGCGCCCAGCGGCGCCTCCGGCAGCAGGAAGTAGGTGACCTCAAAGCTGTACAGGCGGCCTGTTTCGCGGATGGTCTGGGAACTGAAGGAGATCTCCAGCGTCCGCTCCGCCTCTTGAAGCGGGCTGAAGGGCTCCAGGCAGTCCCCGTTCAGGCGCAGGAAAGTGCGAAAGCCGTTGACCGGCGTGCGCTCATAGGCGAGATTGGCAGGCTGGAACTCCAGGATGGCGTTGCCCTTGTGGTGCACGCCCAGGCTGGAAATACACTGGCCGCGGTTGACGGTGTAGGCCCACAGGGGAATGCCCAGCCGTCCCGCGATGCCGGGCAGGAAGCTGGTAAACGCCGGCGCGCGGTCAAAGCCGCGGATCACAAAGCGATCGCCAGCGAGCTCGTAGGCGGGGGCAAAGCTGCCTTTCTGATGATTCAACTTACTCTCCCTTCACCAAGGCCGCGATCTCGGGGCTTTGGTAGACGCGCACATAGTCCACCAGCATCCGCTGGGGAAGCACGTTCTCATCAATCCCGCGCGCGCCGCCCCAGTTTCCGCCAAAGGCGATGTTCAGCAGCAGATGGTGGCGCCGGTCAAAGGGCCATTCCCTGAAGGTGGGCTGCGCCGCATAGCGGCCCGGTTCATATGTAAAGTAGACCTCGCCGTCCACCGCGATCAGCAGCTTGTCCGGAAGCCAGGTGAGGGTGTAGGTATGGAACTCTTCGCTGATGTCGGAAAGCCGCGTCCTGGCGGACTTCTGGGTACCCATCACGTGGTTGAAGGCCTTGGTGTGCACCGAGGCATGGCTTATGCCCTGGTCATAGCCCACATGCTCCATGATGTCAATCTCACCCGAGGCGGGCCAGCCGCCATAGACCCAGTCCGTCGGCAGCATCCAGATCGCCGGCCAGGTGCCAAGCCCCCGGGGCATTTTCGCGCGAATCTCAAAGCGGCCGTAGAGCCAGTCGCCCTTGCCGCGCGTCACCAGGCGCGCGGAGGTGTAGGCGCGGTTGCCGCGCTGCTCCTTGCGGGCCTCAATGATCAGACAGCCGTCCTCTGCCCAGGCGTTGCCCTCCCCGGTGTAGAACTGCAGTTCGTTGTTGCCCCAGCCGCTGCCGCCCAGGTCGTAGCCCCAGCGCTCAGGGTCCGGCGCGCCGGGGGTGTCAAACTCATCCGCCCAGACCAGCTCATAGGTCAGCTTGGCCTCGTCATAGGCAAAGCCTGTGGCCTTGACCTCATCCGGCGCAGGGGGCGAAACGCTGCCCGGCTGCACATAAGCGCCGGACACCTCCTTGCCCACCCTCAATTTTCCCATGTCAAAGCCGGAAGCGTCCATTGGTTGTTCCTCCTTTGTTGCCGTTTGCGGCGCAAATACGATCGCCAGGCTGACCAGCAGCGCCGCAAGGCTTACGATCAGTTGTTTGATCATCATGTCGGTCCTTTCGGGCTTTATTCACCGGTGATGCCGGTGTTCTCAATGCCCTGGATGAACTGGCGCTGCACCAGGAGGTACAGCCCGATCAGGGGCAGGATGGAGATGAAGGTGGCGGCCATCTTGTAGGCCTCGTTGATGCGGAAGGCGCTGCCGGAAGAGGAGACCAGGCTTTCGAACTGCTGGTCAAACAGGGCCAGCTTCCCGGGCAACAGCTGGATGGTACCGGCCACCAGGGTGCCGGTGACATAGGTCTCGTTCCAGTTCCAGACGAAGGAAAACAGAAAGACCACCAGGACGGTCACGCGGCTCAGGCGCACCACCACGTGGTAGAACACCTGCAGGGGGCCCGCGCCGTCGATCATCGCCGCCTCGTCCAAAACGCCGGGGATCATGTTGAAGAAGTTGTAGAAGATCAGGATCAGCACGGTCGAGTATACGCCCTGACCCAAAAGCGCCATGGCAACCTGGGGCAGCGCGGTGCCGATCATCTTGATCTTTGTCAGGTCCTGAAAGGTGATGAACATCATCAGCCGCGGCACCATCAGGACCGGCAGCGGCACGATAAAGACCATCAGGATCATCATGAACCAGAAGCGCTTGAAGCGGAACTCAAAGCGGGACAGCGCGTAGCCGGTCAGCGCCGAGACCAGGGTCTGGCAGGCAGCGAGGAGGGAGGAGAACCAAAGGGAATTGACCAGGGAGGTTTCAAGGTTCAGCACACGCGAGGCGACCTTCAGGTTGTCGGTTGAAAAGGTCCGGGGCAGCCACTGCACCGCCGGGTCAATGACGTCCGGCGCGCTCATGAAGGTCTTGGAAATGATGCGGAAGACGGGCTCCAGATAGACAAAGCTGATGACGACCAGCACGGCGTAGATCACGGTTTTCCCGGCGATCAGGCCCCAGGCGGGCTTTCTTCTCATGGCAGGCTCACTTCCTTTGCCTGGGGCTGCCTGAAGATGAGAAACGCAAGGCCCATCAGCAGCAACACCAGGAGGCTGTAGATCCAGGCATAGGTGGCCGCGAAGCCCAGCCCCTGGCTGGTGTTGGCGGTCGCGGTGCGGATTAAGTTATACACGCTGCTGATGTTGTAGGTGCTCAGCTGCGCGATGGTGAAGATGGTGGAGATGAGCGCGACAGGGCGAATCTGGGGCATGGTGATCTTCCAGAGCATCTGCCACTCGTTGGCGGAGTCGATGCGCGCCGCCTCGTACATGCTGGGGTTGATTTTTTGCAGCCCGTTGATGAACAGCACCACCGGGATCCCGGTGAACCAGAGGATGGTGGACAGCTGCCGGAAGACGCCGGAGAGCAGGTTCGCAAAGGCCGGGGAATAGCTGCGCAGAATGCTCAGCAGAAAGAGGCTGTCAAAATCATCCGGCAAGGCCATTCCGTGGATCACGGTCTGCGAATCCAGGAGCTGCCACATGACGGGCCCCGACATGATGATGACCGGCAGGAAGTAGATGGTGCGGAAGAGGGCGCGCCCGCGCGTGATGTGGTTGAGCAGGTAGGCCACGATGAAGGAGACCACCACCACCATGAAGGTATAGGGGACGATCATCATCAGGAACTCGCCCAGCGCCGGGACAAACTCCGTATTGCGGAAGAAAGCGGTCACATAGTTGTCAAGGCCGACGGGCCGGATCTCATAGCCGCGGATAGTGGAGCTGACCTCCATGAAACTCAGCGCGATGGTCGCCGCGAAGGGAAAGAGGGTGAACAGCAGGAAACCCACAATCCATGGCGTCATAAAAAGATAGCCAACGCGGTTCTGGCGCTTTCTCAGGCTAAAGCTATGGCGTTTCTTCACAGCCTTGGCGCCTCCTTCACGCACAGGGCGCTTTGCGGGCCCACTGTCTGTCCCTCAAAGCTGAGGGTGGAAGGGGTGTAGTTGACCAGGATAAGCGCCTTCTTCCCGTCCTTTTCGTAGCGGTTCACGACCAGCCCGGCCTGCGGCACAAAGCGGGAAACCCAGTTATAGCCGCTGACCTCGCGCAGGACAGCGTTGACCTGGCCGTAGATCTCGGGAATCAGCTGCCGGTACTGCTCATACTGGGTGGAGTACAGATCGCCCGAGAGCGTGTCCGCGAGCAGGTGGGAGGGGCCATAAGACAGGATGAAGGCCGGGTAGAGGTGGTAGTCAATCATCCGCAGCACGTCCTCCCTGGTATAGAAGGAAAAGTTGCAGTAAGGGCCATAGACCTCCATGCTGCCGCATAACACCATCTGCAGGAAGGGGACCTCGTCCGTCTCAAACACGTGCTGGGAGCCGCCCACCGGCGCGTTCAGGAAGCGGTGCGCAGTTTGCCAGAGGTAGAGGTTGGGCGCTGTCAGGTCCAGCTCAAGCTGCTGTCCGGCTTGGGAAAGCGCATCCTGGACTGCCCGGATGCCATCCGGCAGGGTCAGGCTGACGCCGCTTCGGTCATAGCTGGAAGTCAGGGTGCCGGTGATGCCGGAGACCGTCAGCGCGGTGGAAAAGGACGCGGCGCGGCGCGCGATCTCGCGCACCCAGGAGGCCGCAACGTCCGGCCTGGCGTAGCTGAACTCGCTGATGGGCGCGCTGGGGAAGACCCAGGACTTGTCGTGGAGCAGGTACCAGGTGTTGATGTGCTTGGCCGCGACGTTCGTATAGGAGGTCATGCGGCTGTTGAGCAGCGTGTACTCCCGCGCAAGGCTGAGCGTGGCGCCCTGGGCTGCCTGCTCCCGGAAAAGCCTTGCGATCTCCCCCTCGCTGCCGATGGCCCGGTGAAAGCGGAAGGAGTCCGGCCGCGCCAGCGTCTCGGCGCCAGCCTGCCAGCCGGTGAGGGAGCCGGTGATGTTGGACACGCCGCTGTCCCGCACCTGCTGCAGGATCTCGCCGACCTGCCGGGCATTGGTGACCACCACCTGCTCGTGGCCCAGGATGCTCTTTTTCATGTCGGAAAGGATGAAGTCCAGCCGGACCGGGATATCAGGGGAGGCGGGCTGCGCCTCCCGCAGGACGCCTTCTTCGATCAGGTGCCTGCGGTAGGCCTGCGCCATGCCGGTATAGTCGGCTGCGGGGCTGCCGTCCGACCCATCCCCGTGCAGGAAGAGGTAGACCATGCGCACATCATACCGGAAAGCCTCGTCCGTCATGGTGAAGTAGCCGCTGCCCTTGCGGTTGTAGACCTTGTAATACTCCACGTTGTACTCAAAGCGCGGGTAACAGAAGTTGTACTTGAGGCGCAGGTTCTCTTCGGGCCGCATCACCACGCTCATGTACTCTGCCCCCTCTTCGGCATAGGCGACAAAGGCCGCCTGGCGGTCGCCATGGGCGATGCCAAAGACCGGCATCAGGGGGTTCCTCAGCGGCACGGCGTCCGAGGCCGCGCTGGCGTAGTAGGTCCTGGTCGCGGGGTCCTGGCCATACACGTCCCCCACATACTCCACAAAGGGGACCTGGTTATCCTGAAAGCGGATCAGGGCGCCGCTGCCATCGGGCACCATCGCGTAGCCCGGCGGCGCGTACTTGGGCCGCGGCTCGCCATAGTCCCCCGTATCCGGGTCAAAATAGGCCGCCTCGCCGCCGCTCGCCCCCAGGAAGGGGGTGATCCAGATGGCGGTCAGCTTGCTCTTTCCCGGCCCCGAAATACCGTCCGCTTTAATGTCATAGCGCAGGCCCTTTATGAGGCAGGTGACCTCAACCTCAACCCGCAGCTGCAGCTCCAGAAAATCCACCGACAGCAGGAAGCGCCCCGGTTCGCCCGGAATGGCCGAAAGCAGGCTGTCCACACCCTTTTCCGCGGCGCTGCCGGCATAGAAGGTCTTGCCGTCGCGGTACTCGGCAGTGATCAGGGAGTTGGCAACGCCGATATAGGTGCTGTTCATGCTCTTTTCCAGGGGCTCGGCCAGGCGCAGCTTTTCCTCCGCGCTCCCCGCCTCCTTGACGCGCGATTGCACCTGTTTGGGGAAGCCGATGTCGGCCCCGGTCTTCCAGACATAGCCGTTGGCCCTGTCCAGCACCGCGATGATGTCCCTGTCCTCCCGCCAATAGTATTCGGCGTCAGAGGTTTCATGCAGGAGGGTGTAGGCGCTTAAATCCTGTTCCGTTACATGCACCTGAGACGGGGCAGGCTTGGTATGCCGGACGGTGGGTACAAAGGCCTCCTCCCGGGCCGCGGCCGCAGGCAGGCAGCACAGCGCGCAGAGCAGCAGGGTCAGGATGCGCTTAGCTGCCGTATACATTGCGCATCACCTCCTCATATACGGTCCTCAGGAACTCGGCCAGCTTCTCCCCCATGACCATGACAATCAGCGCCATGATGAAGAAGATCATCATGAAAACCACCGTCAGGACAAGGCAGCGGATGGTTTCCTTCACGGTATAGTCGTGCACGTGCATCAGCGCCAGGAAGAGCGTGACCAGCGTCCATACGGCGCCGGACAAAAGAATAATGGACAGCAGGAAGGATTCGCCGTAGGTGAGGGCGTAGCTGAGCAGCACAACCATGCAAAAGGCCAGCATCAGGGGGGCCAGGGAATAGGCGGGGATCATGTAGCACTGCGCAAGGTCCCCGTCGCCGTCATTGATGGAGGTGACCAGGTAATTGCACAGGATGAACAGCCCGAACAGCAGGAAATAGCCCGCGACCAGCGCCTTGATGTCCATGTCCTCCACCTGCACAAACTGGTAGATGAAGCCCTTTTGCGTCTGGAAGGCCATGAAGATGACAAAGTAGACGGCGTACAGGATGCTGGCGCCCAGGACGCTGCCCCGGCGCTTGCGGCGCACCTCGTAGAAGCGGTCCACCGGATGCCGCGGCGCTTCCAGCGCCAGGGACAGGTCGCAAATCAGCGGAACCTTCCGCAGCCGGGCCGCGATCCTCGCGCCAGGCGGCATTGCGCCCCGCTTTTTGCGCAGCCGCCCAAGCCCCCGGCGGGCCGCGGCCAGCGCGGCCAGCCCCGCCGCAGCCCAGGGCAGCCACCTTTGGATATGGGCGTTGCGCACCTCCCAGAAGGCCTCTGAATAGAAGGGGCGGTTGCCGGCCACGCGGAAATGCTCCATGGCCTTCCCGTAGTCCTCATGGTGGAAATAGGCCTTGGCAATCCCGTTGTGGGCCAGGACGGACATCTGGTTGAGGCGCAGGACCTCCTGCCAGGCGCTGAGCGACTCCTGGTAGCGGCCCTTCTCATACAGCCCCAGGGCGCTGTACACGGTCCGGGCGTAGTCGGTGGGCATGAAGGACTGCAGGTAGCCCTTGTCCATGTCCAGCGTCCAGATCTGCCCCCTGTGATCCACCGCCAGGGCGGGCAGGCGGGAATAGAGGCCTGCGACATCCAGGTTCACGACCGAGGAGCCGAAGTGGAAGATCAGTTCCCCCATAGCGGAGTACACCTGCAGGTAGCCAGTCTGATCGCAGGTGTAAATCAGCCCCTGCGCGTCCACCCACACATCGCTGAGCGCCTCCGGGCCGATGACCGGGCTGGTGAACATGTTGCCGCCATCGGTCCGGTGCTTTTTCACGGGGTTAAAGCCGGTGGACATGGTGGTGGTGTAGACGATGCCGGCCCGGTCCACAAAAACATTGGAAAAGGTGGTGGGCACGGTCTCGACCAGCTTGCTGAGCTGCTCACGGTTAAACAGCAGCCGCTGGATTGCCTGGGTCAGGGTGAGCCGCGTCCGGTTGACCGTGAAATATCCCAGAAACTCGCCGCTGCCGGCCAGCTGGATCACGCCGTGGTAGACGCCCTCGCCCACGATGTAGAGGTTGCCCGCGGCATCGCTTGCCACCTTCATCGGCTCGTAGCGGATGTCATTGAAGGCGGGCGAATCCGGCTTCTCATAGGCGCGAACCAGCGCGTCCTCCCCGTCAAAGAGGAACACCCTGCGGGCCGCCGGATCCGCGACATAAAGCCTGCCTGCTTCCGTCACAAAGATGCCGGTGGGCGCGGAAAACTCCTGATGCCGGATCTCCCTTTTGACCTCGCCGGTTTCGGGATCGTAGATGATGACGCGCTTGTTTCCGCTGTCGGCGATGTACAGGCTGCCATCCGCCGCAAAAAACAGGTCGGAAGGCTTCGCGAGGCCCAGCGTGGTGATGGTCTTGTCGGGCAGGTAGGCATCCTGGGTGCGCACATGGCGGCCCTTCTCGTTCAAGGTGTAGGTGAAGCTGGTGGCCTTGTCCGCGCGCGCGGGGCACGCGCCCGCAAGCAGCGCCAGGACCAGCAGGATGCCCGCTGTCAGCCGTCTCATCGCGCCACCTACTTAATGCCTGAATGGCTCATGGTATTCATCACCTTGGACTGCATGATGATGAAGATGAGCAGGTTGGGCAGGAAAAGAATCAGGGAGGCCGCCGCCGTCATGCCGGCCGCGGAGACCGCATTGTTGGTCGAGATGGCGTTCAGGTAAAACGCCAGGGTGCGCAGGCTGTCGTCGGTGATGAAATTGTTGGAAGCCTCCACCGTTCCCCAGACCTGCTGGAAGCTCAGCACCGCGGCGGTCGCAAGCGCCGGGCGGGTCAGCGGGATGATGATCCGGCGGATGATGGCCAGGTCCCCCGCGCCGTCAATCACCGCGGCCTCAATCAGCGCGTCCGGGATCTGGTCCGTGAACTGCTTGATCAGAAACAGCACCACGGGCATGGCGACCAGCGGCAGGACATGTGCCCAGATGGTGTTGAGCATGCCGGAGTTGACAATGATGATGTAGCGCGGCACCGCCACGGCCGTCGGCACGAACATCAGCGCCAGCTGGTTGATGGAAAAGAGCTTCTCCCTGAGCCTGAAGCGCTTCTTGGAGAGGACATAGGCGCTTGAAACCGAGATCAGAAGGTTCATCAAAACGGTCAGCGCCGTGACGACGACAGAGTTGAACAGGTAGCGCGACATCGGCACCCCGGTGGTGGAGGACATCTGAAACAGCGCCCTGAAATTGTCCAGGGTGAAGCGGCTGGCCAGGATGCGCGGCGGGAAGGCGTGCAATTCGCCCAGGGACATGAAGGCGCGGTTCACGATCATGATGACCGGGATCACCATGAAGGCAGCCAATGGCAGGAGCAGCAGGTAAAACTTGATCTGCCCGGCCGAAAAATGCTTCGGGTTGATGCGGGAGCCGGAGTAGGCGCTGCGCCGCAGCTTCCTGACGGGATGTCTCATGCTGCAGCCTCCTCTTTCTCGCCAAAGAAGCGGTAGGCCAGGCGGTTGAACAGATAGACCACCAGCAGCAGAATCACCGACAGCGCCGCCGCATAGCCCATTTCATAGCGGATGAAGCCATAGTCGTCGATGTGGTTGGTGATCAGCTGCCCCGCGTACTCAGGCGTCGGGTTGGCGCCGGCCAGGGTCACGCCGATCCAGCCCATGTTGAAGGCATTGACGATGGCCATCACCGCGCCAAAGAGCATCTGGGGCTTCATGGAGGGGATGGTGATGTAGATGATCTCCTGAAAGCGGTTGCGCAGCCCATCCACATAGGCCGCCTCGTACAGCTCCTCGTTGACGTTGAGGATGCCGGAGATCATGGCCAGAAAGCCGATGCCCATCGCGGACCAGAGGGAGACGATGATCATGATCAGCATGAAATAGTCGCGCGTCAGCAGGAACTGGATCGGCTGGTCGGTCAGCCCCAATTCCAGGAGGAGATAGTTGACAAAACCTGACTGGTCGCCGGAAAAGATCGCGCGCCAGACCACGCCGATAAACACGCTGCCCAGCATCGAGGGCGTGTAGATGCACAGCGCCAGGATGGTGCGCGGCAGGCGCTGCAGCTGGGTCAGCATCCAGGCCACCAGAAAGGACAGCGCGTAGCCGCCCGGCCCAACCACAAGCGCGTACAGGAAGGTATTGGGCAGGACGTTTTTCATGAAGATCGTGTCCTGCGTAAAGACGGTGATATAGTTCAAAAAGCCTGTAAATACCGGGCGGTTGATGACATCAAAGAAAGTAAAGGACAGCAGCGCCGCCACGACCACCGGCACCAGGATGAACATGGTAAAGGGCAGCGCGTAGGGCAGCAGCAAGAGGCCCGACATCAGCCTGTCGCGCCTGGCCCTGGCGCTCACGCGGTAGCGCGGCGGCGTCCGCTTCTCCGTCATGGTTCCTCCTGCAGGTAGGGCGCCATCTGTTGCCGCACCCAGTCGATATCGCGGATCACATAGGGGCGGACCATCTCGCCCGCCCGGTTGTAAAAGCCAAGCTCCGCCATCTTCTTGCGGATCTCGCGGTTGATCAGCACCGCCTTTTCATCCACCGCCACCTGGGCCGAGACCCCGCGCGTCACCATCGCGTTCCAGATGTCGGACAGGGAGCGCTCCAGCAGGTACTGGCCCGGGGTGCGCGGCACGTCGCGCAGCCAGACAGTGCTGTCCAGAATGACGTTCAGGTCCGCCCGCGCGATGGGCGCATCCGACAGCGCCTCAAGGTTGGAAGGCAGCCACAGGAAGGCGCTGCCGTAGGTGGACTTCAGCAGGAAGCTGTAGTTCACCTGTGTCTCCCGCGACAGCCACCACTTGAGGAAAGCCCAGGCTTCGTCCGGTTTCCCGGTATCCCGAAATACGATCCCGCCCTGACCGTTGGCGACAAACCAGCGCGACACGCTGCCGTCCGCCCGGGGCGTCCCGGGGTAGGGGGCCAGCGCCCAGCGCCCCTGTAATTCCGGCGCGCCGTTCAGCAGGAGGATGTAGGTGGCGGCGTCTATGATGCCGACCGGCTGCACCGCATAACGGAAGGAATCAAAGAAGCTGGTGACCTGCTTGGACAGGGAATAGGCGATAAACAGGTTGCCCAGCGCCTGGATGCCGCTGATGGCCTCCGGCTGATCGATCGCGGTGCGCAGACCGTCCTGCGTATACAGGGCGCCGCCGTGCTGGTAGATCAGGGGCGTTGTCTGATAGAACCACTTATAACCCACGCCCTGGGAAATGTTGTGAAAGAAGTTCATCCCGTGGCGCTGGAGCTCCGGCAGCAGGGCAATAACCTCCTCCCAGGTATCAGGCGGCGCCAGGCCAAAGCGGTCAAAGATGTCCTTGCGATAGACCAGGCAGGCAAAATCCAGCGTTTCGGGCACCGCATAGACGCCCTCGTTGAACAGATAGGGCACAAAGGCGCCGGCGGGCATCCGGGAAGCGACCTGCCAGAAATCCGGGAACTGCGTCAGGTCCAGCAGCGCGCCGCGGGAGGCCAGGTCAAAGGGCATATAGGAAGCAAGGCCCAAAGCAAGATCCGGGGTCGTGCCCGCGGCGGCGGCCAGGGTCAGCCGGCCGGCGTCCGTCATCGCGGACAGCTTGACCTTGATGCCGGTCTTCTGCGTAAAATCCGTATCGACCAGCTTTTGCAGCAGATCCACGTGGGAAAGCGCGCGGTTGACCCAGACGGTCAGCTCCTCCCCCTCGCCGGCCTTCTGGCGGTACTTATCCGTCGTGAAGGTGTGCAGCAGGGTGCTCAACCAGTTGCCGGCCTTCTCCATCCCCCCGCCCTTCCGGGGCGCCTGCTGCCCTTCGCCCAAAAGGTAAAACATGTCCAGGCTCAGGGCATTGGCCGCAAGCTGGCTTGAAAAGCGGCTCAGGTAGACCAGCAGGGAATTGTCCGGCCCGGTCAGCTGCGCCGTATACAGGGCGATGTCGTCCGGATAGCGCTGCATCTCCCTGATAAAGCGGAGCATCTTGTCCACTTCGCCAAGGACCGCGCCGGAGGAGCCCGCGTGAAGGGCGGCCGTCTGACGCAGGTACAGCGCGAGGGTTTGGTAGGCGTCCAGATAGTCCGCGATGCGGGGCAGGTAGCGGGTCATCTTCCAGGTGCGGTTGCTGTCACGCTGGGAACCGGCCAGCTGGGTGATGCGCAGGTAAAAATCCATCACATGGGCGGACATCAGCCGGGCATAGCGCAAAGCCCTGGCGACCGGCTCCATTTCCACCCGGACAGTGAGGGTATGCCTGCCCTCATCCAGGTAGAACAGATAAGGCCGGCCTGCAGGGCTGCCCAGGGTGTGCAGGTCAAAGCGGCCGCGGGTAGAGGCCAGGGGATAGTTCAGGCACTCTTTGAACGGCGCCTGGCCGTCCAGCAGGAAGGACAGGAAGGTGTCGTACTCGGGCTTGTCGCTCCGGTAGTTCAGCGCGATCGCGTAGCGGCCCGCCGTGTCCACCTGCAGCTCGTAGGTGATTTCCATCCCCGCGCCCTGCACCTGGGCCATCTCCCCCGCCCCGCCCAGGGCCAGGGTGTTGATCAGCTTGCGCCCGGATTCATGGGGGGTGAGCCCCGGATCGTTCACGCTGCGGTATACGACGCGCAGGTCATTCTTTTCCAGGTAGCCGGTAGCATTCACGGCGATCAGGCCCTGACCCGGGGGCGTGCCGGCCATTGCGGCCGCGTAGCCCTGGTAATCCGGCAAATCAGTCACCGGCGCGCGCGCCTCGATCCGCCCCAGCTCCAGCCCGTCGGGACCTGTGCTGGTAAACACCAGGGTGTTTTCACCTTCCCGGAGCGGGATCGCCAGGGGGTTTGCGGTGACGCGCTGCGCGCTGGTGACGCCTTGGCTGCGCCAGCGATCCAGGCGCTTCTGGCGCGGGGCGGATTCATCCCCGTAGCTGTCCCTTGGGAAGCCTTCCTCGCCGTCCGTCCAGTACAGGGGCAGGAGCAGGCTGTCCAATTCCTCATAAGGGCGCTGGCCGTTGACTCGCAGGGACAGGCTGAAGTCCGACATGGTATCGCCCCGGGGCCGATAGTCCAGGAACAGCCAGTACCAGCCGGCGCGCTCCGCCGTGAGCCTGTAGGTGGCTTCCCCGCCGCTTTTCATTCGCAGCGTCTGGCCTTCTGCCCCGGGCCAGGCCAGGCTGCTCCCCGCTCCCGGGGGCTGGGGCGCGTCCAGAAGGTAGTCCAGGTAGGCGGTCTGTTCGCTGTTCAGCTCGCTTCGCAGCAGCTGGTAGGCCGCCAGGGCCTGCTCCTCGGTCACAGCCTGCTCCGCGGCGGCGGCAAGGGGCTGTGCAAATGAACACAGCACGGAGAGGGCCACCGCCAGACACAGCAGGTTCTTCAGCATGGCCCCCTCCGTTCGTCAGTTATCGGTCAGGCTGTGGTTACTTCAATTCCTCTTCGGTCAGGCCGTAGTACTTCATCAGGCCTTCCTTCAATTTGCCCTCGGCCTTCACAAAGCGCGCGTTGATCGTCTCGTTCCAGTCGCCCAGCTTGGCCTTGACGGTGTCCAGCCAGTTGGCGTCCGTGGTGCCCACGCCCAGGGCCTCGGCGTTGGTGGCGCTGAGCCACTCACGCAGGTTGTTGACGCGGGTACCGTCCTCGATGATGTGGTAGAGGTAGGTCTTGTCGGAAATATCCCACATCTCGCCCTTCTCCCACAACTCCAGCACATACTGGAAGCCGGGCATCAGATCCTTGTCCAGGTAGCGGGCATGCTCCTTGGTGCTGCCCCAGACGGCCATCTGCTCGTCAAAGGCGGGGCCGGTGACCAGCGGCAGGGAGTCGTTCAGGGCGCTGCGCGGGGCGCCGTTGTCGGAGTAAATCATCTCCGCGCGGGCCTTCATGCCCTCGGTGGCGCCGCACCAGAAGGAACCAAAGGCATAGGCCAGTTTCAGCTTGTTGATCTCTTCCTCGCTCCAGGCGGGGTCGTTGTCGTCCATGGCGTAGTTGTGGATGGCCATCGGGTCAATCACGATGCCCATGGTGTTGCCGCGGAACTCCGTAGCCGGGCGCGGGTAGATGTCCCAGTCGCCGGATTCGACCGCGTTCACCTTCCAGGTACCGTCCTCGTTCTTGCCGCCGGAGGCAGCGCCGATCATCCAGGGGTCGCCGTCCAGGGTCAGGATGTAGTTGCGGCAGAAGAAGCGGAAGCCCCACCACCAGCCGTCATCCATGATTTCCTGCGGCACGTTGCCCAGGCCGAACTGCGCCCAGACGCTGCTCTTGGCCCACTCGGGCACATAGGCCAGGGTCTTTGCGACCTCGTCGCTGGCCAGGTCCACATAGTCGCCCTCGCCGTCATACTTGTTCAGGCGGTAGTTGATGGCGGTGGTGCCGGTGGCGATAAAGCTCAGCGGCGTATCCATCGCGCCCCAGAAAGTCTTGTTGTCGGCGCTGTTCACAAAGGCCGTGTAGTCATCGATGGTCCAGTCGGGTTCAGGGACATCGATGTTGTTGTTCTCGGCCAGCTCCTTGTTGACATACACGCCCCAGGGCTGCAGGAACTGAGGCAGGCCAGCCTGGAAACCATAGTAGTTCATCAGGGCCATGATGGAGGGGTTGAAGGACTGGTACAGCGGGTCATCCTTAAAGGGGGTCAGGTCGGCCACCAGGCCCAGGCTGACGTCGCCGGCCAGGTCCGTCGAGGCATAGATGTCCGGGTGCTTGCCGTGCTGGGCCTTGAAGTTCTCCATCTCCTGGTACCAGGAGGTGCCGTTGCCGTGCGGGTCATCGGTCTTTGCCCAGAGGTTGACCTTGACCTTCGGATAGAGCTGCTTGAACTGCTTGGCGAGGGCATGGACAGCCGCCACGTTCTGGCTGGTCATGTCCTCCGGCGCCCATTCCTTGGCGCCGATGTCCTCATAGTAGGTGCTGTCGCCGGACCACACCATGATGTCGATGCTGCCTTCCGTGTTGGGGTCGAGGGTCTTGTAAAAAGGCTGCGCGTCCTCCGCCATGGCCGGCAGCATCGCCAGCGCAAGGCAAAGGATCAGGGTCAGAACCAGGGATTTGCGAATATGCTCCATTTGGGTGCCCTCCTGTTTTTGGTTTTTCCGATTTCACTCTATCACGTTTCCATGTCTGTTTCAACCAATAAAAACGTTTTTATATCCATCCTGTACCAAGCCCGGAGCGGTTTGCGGGCAGGATGGCGCGCCGCGAGCCTGTGAATGCAGTTTATTGTGCGCCATCCTTCCGGTCATGTTGGTTCATCGTATGAATCATGGCCGGATAAGTTTTGAGGCGCACTCCAGAAATGATCGTACTGCATATAAGAGAGCGATCGCTCTTCTCATCTTAAGGGATTAATCGTCTATTGCCCTTTCTCCAATTTCGAAATATTCCTGAACATCATCCATGATTCTCTGATTCTCATCAGAATATGTGTGAAAAATGATCCCCATATGGCCATCAGTCCCGACATCAAACAGCCTGTGGTCAACATGATGGGCGTCCAGTACTCTTTTAAAATAATACGTCATTTTTCTCAATGTGTCTTTTTTGTTTGTGAATAAAACAGTTTTGGGCAGAGTTTTTAATTTGCTGTGTTTCTCAAAGATCAAATATCGATATTTGTCCGTCTTTCTATAACCCTTGGGGAAGACCATGTTTCTCATCCCACGATATGCCAGAGTGTTTTTATAAAAATGCATCAATCCGCAATCAAGAATAATTCCGCGATATGCATAATTTCTATCGTCTATATGGAAAGCTTCTCTCATTTTTTCATCAGTGCACAAGAGCGATTCCGCGATGGCCAATACTCCCCCTGCCGAATGGCCAGCAATATACATTTCATTAGTATCACCTTCATATTTTTCAGCATTTGAAACAATCCATCGCATTGCATTGGCGATATCCTCTATTTGATCGAATACATTGAATCGGGGATATGCCAGCCTGTAATTCACACAAAAAACCACAAAATCTCTCTGGGCAAGGCAATTTGCAAACAAGGCGTCCATCTCTTTGTAGCAGGAGATAAATCCACCGCCGTGTATATCAATGACAACAGGCTTGAATCTGTTGTCGCTTTTATAATACACATCCAATGTGTGTTCGATTAAATGATCATTTACATACCTGATATCTTTCACTTTCAAAATATCATTATGCAGTGTAGAGGAATCAATCCTCTTCAAATCCCTCAAATATGATTTTTCACCAAGTTTTTTCATGAAAGCATTGATCACAAGCCATCACCCCCTCGTAATTCACAGGTTACGCTGGCTTTTTTTGAACCCACCCCGCCCTCTGGCCCGGATGAAGCAGCGGGCGGCCCAAATTTATTTTGCTCCGGAGGCTTGTCGGCAATCGATGGGCATGCTTTGCGGCTCGGCACACTCTGATCCTATATACTGTAAATTCCAAGCAGAACAATGCCTGCAAAATACAATGCGATACCCAAAGACAAGATCATGGCGGTTTTTTTGCTTACTCCCTTAAACTCACCGTATGAGATGCCCCAGACAAATGTCCATACGCTTGCGGTTCGCCCAAAGAGAAAAGAGAGCGTTGCGCTAATAACCGGCATGGCATAAATAGAAATAAGGTTGCCGCCATAATGACAAACGCCGGTTATCAAACCAAAAAGGATCGGCTTTTTTGTCGTTCCGACACACAGGATTGTAGGCCACATCTTTTTTATGGTAAAACGAATAGAGCTATAGATCAGAATGCTGGCAAGAGACCCTGTGACCATGAGCGCACAGGTTAAAACAGGAGGAAAGCTGTTCGCTGTTCCCGTGGCAACGCCTATGGACCATCCATTTACCAAAACAGACGAAATAAGAATAAAAATGATTGTGCGGAATGTGACGCGATACGAGGTTTTGTTTTGCGACTCATCATCTTTTCTTTGAGCGCTATAAAGGTCCCGCTCTCTGAGCTGGGATGCGTAGTTGCATAGCAAACTTGCGGCCAAAAAAATGACTGACGTTGTCACAATCACAGGAACCGCATATGGATCCGAGGGCAAGCCTTCTTTCATGATAGAAGTCAAGATGCCCAGAATGCTGGCAATGGATCCGCTCAGGGCAGTCGCCAATAACAAGCCGATATCACGCATCACCGTAAGGCTGAACATCATGCCTATGGACATCATGGAGCCTCCAAGCAAAATCTCGATGACAACACGCTCTTTCCCCGCAATAAAGTGCGATAGGCCTTCAGGAATAAGCAAGGGAGCCAGGATGAGCGTAATCACCCACACCAATAAAAATGAAAAAATGTACAGGTAAAAGACCAATCCCTCAATAGGAAACTTGCGCAGGTGTTTTACAACCTGCATCCAGCTGCCCCACAGAACAGCAGCAAACAATGTGAGTAAAATGGCCACCGCAGGTGAAAAATAGTGATTCATTTGTCCTCCATGTGTTTTATGCTCCGAGGAAACAAGGCCGATGAATCCGACAGCCCTTTCCACAGAACACGCAAACGTGTTTCAGTCCTTGCTCCATGTATAGTACAAGACATCTGTATTATAAAACAGAGTGTGACTTTCTACAGATGCCGAGCGTTTCCCGATAAGGCAATTGGTTACGGAAGTCTGCTTGATCAACGGATGGCCCATTGGGATATTGAGGTGCCCTGACGTCTCCTCATCTGATAAAACAGCCTCCAATATCCAATTGCTTCTTTCCAGCGTATACCCGCATGTATTTGACAGCCAATCCATAAGAGAGGTGTTCGAAATATCAATTTTGCTCAGACCGGGAGCCAGCTGCAAGTTGATGACGCTTTTGGCATAAATTGCCGGAACGTTATCAGCGTAGTAAATCCTGTTGTAGACCAGTAAAGAATGAGGGCCGGAACCCAGTCCCAGCAGAGTCTGAGATTCCTCATCAGAACTGATGACCTCCCACTTGAGCACCTCATGCCGCGCTTGTTTGCCTTGAATCAGGATATGATTCGTACAACCCCGGAGTTTTTGCTTTGAGTCCTCTGCCTGCTCACGGTAAGCGTTGACATATGTTCCTTTCCCCTGTATGCGGTAGATGTATTTCTCTTCCTGGAGCACATCCAGTGCTTTGCGAATGGTTATTCTGCTCACATTATACAAAGCGCATAATTCTGATTCAGTGGGCAGGCGGCCTTCCTTACCAAACTCTCCGTGTTCAATCTGCTGAACCAAATTGTTTTTGATAATATAATACTTGGGTACTGGCGTTCTATCGATTGTCGGCATCAGTTTAGAATATTCCCTCGTTGACATCCTTACCCTCCACTAAACCAGCGCGTGTCTTTCCGTGTCACAAAAGACATCCCCATAATGCAAGAAAATCATCAACCTGTCGATATTAAGAAATCAAAAGTCTGACAGCATCCTCACCATGACGGGCTATCCCCGGCAGCTCGCCTGGGGGAATGTTCGCAATCGCATCATCGTACATCTTCACTGCATGACGGAGGGCTTTCTTCCGAAGATCACTGGAGAACTCCGGAATAATGCCAAGATGCTGCGCGTTGATTCCAGAGGAGATGTTTGCCACAATCCCGGTCAAAATGGGGTTGCGCGTCTGAATCCATGCGAACATGGCTGCCGCCGTGGAAGAATTGCCACAGCCCGTCGGGTCAACCCCGCCGACATGGTCAATATCCACCCGGGGAGTATGGTAGTGCTCACCCTCTGTCAATACATAGGATCCTTCCTCACCGTGTCTGAGGAAAAACATGGGCAACTGCAAATCATGTATTCCATCAATAATTTTGAACAGGTCTCTTGTATCGAAAAACTTTGCCGCTTCCAGATAGTTTAAGCTGGCCATTTCGGGCTCCAGAATACGGAGAGCATCAAGAATCTTTTGACGTTCTGTTTGATCGAAGTTCGTGATGGACAAGCCAATTTCCCACATCACGGGCATGTTGTTTTTTTGCTTGATATCATGCAAGCCTCTCCAGAAACACCGGTAAGTCGGCTCGACAAAAAGATAGAAACCTTTTGCGCCCGATGCGAATCTCTCAATATGGTCTGTTCTTACATTGGTCCACCCATAATCAAAGCTTCGCTGCAGCACCACTTTGCTGTCCCGCACCGTGGGAACGTAAGATCCATCCGGGTTATAAATCAAATCCGAGGAATGTGTTTTGTCGTATACAATGTTGATGCCTTCGGTAATCACGCGGTTTGTTTTGACCCATTTCCCATACAAATCATAAAAGTCATCAGCAGCGTTCAGCAGCGGCATCACCTCATCGCACCAGACCCGGATACCGGTATACCCAAAAACGCAGGGCCCGCCCAGGTTGTTGCCCAGCAGGGTGCCATCCGACAGAATTGATCGATCGATGGAGGCTTGCCCTCCGGTTAAGTACCTCATGTATACAACCTTTCTTTTCGCTCAGTTGAAATAATCGTCAATTGTTCAGCTGCCCAAGTAAAATTCAACCCCGGGTTGGCTTCCAGAAACACTTCTGTCCACTCACGCGGCAATGCGGCATAGCCATTGTACGCCCCGGCAACCATGCCGGCAATACACGCAATGGTGTCCGTATCACCACCGATGTTTGCGCCGCCAAGGATCGTATTGATGCTGTCACCATCCGCTGCGACGAATAAACCGATGCTTATCGCGACTGCTGGTTGAATGGCGGCAGAATCAATGCCCATCGCGTCATTGAGGCTTTGCTCCGCCTGGCATTGATTTTCACTCTCGTAACCGATTTTTATCGCTTTCATAAGCATTGGCAGAAACCTTGCGCCTGCGGCAATCCTCGCGGTTTTCAGGCCTATTTCCTCTCCCCTTCTTGCTCCAAAGATTGCCGCTTTTAAAATGGAGTGGATGGAGGCGTTCTCCGTAACAGCTTCTGCAATGGCGCACGCAACCGCACACGCTGCAGAATACGCGATCTGCGTGGCATGGGAGCATTCGGTCATGGCAATGGCCGTCCTGACCGCTCCCTCCAGGTTTCCGGCATTGCAAAGGCCAGCCCCTGCAATTCGCATGGCAGCTCCGTTGGATGTTCCCTGCTGATATCGGCCGCCGGCGCGTCCCAGCGCGGAGGGATCCTTGCCTTCCCGCAAGCCGGCAATCACATTGCGAGCCGTCGGGCCAGCGTTTCTTGGATAATAGCGTGGCCAGTTCCTGGACCACTCCAACAAGGCGTTGCCTGCATCATGAACGCTCAGGTTGCCCCTGCTTCGAATGACCGCCAGAATCATCTCGTACATCTGCGATGTATCATCAGTGATTTCGCCAATCTTGTTACCCAAGGCGATCAAGTTGTCTGATCCGTCGACAAATCCTTCAATGCGTCCATATTTTGCGAGGATTTCCTGATAGCTCATCGCCTCTGTTGGCGCGCCGACAGCGTCTCCCATCCCCGCGGTGACCATACAGCCTAAGATTCTATCATACAGACTATACATATATTTCCCCTGCACCGCTCGCGCGTTATGCTTCCATCAGCTGCTTGTGAACTCCGCGCAGATCGCACGAATTAGCCTGGCAAACCTCATCCCAGTATTGATCATAAAGCCATGCGGCATCGGCATCGGCGCCACAAATTGCCGCAACAATAGCCGCTGTCTTGTTGCAGTTGTTTCCGGCAGCAATGGCTATTGAAAGCGACTTTTTAATGTCCTGCCCATATGCCAGGACAATCCCAATGGCAGCGGGAACCACTTCCGAGGTATAGTTTCCAAAGCCAACAAAATCATTCAAATCACGCAGCAATTTCCCCTCATCATGGCGATACTTCACAGCAATTTCCGCAGCGATTTCCAGGCGAGGCAGGATCTTGGACCCTACGGAGGTGATGCCAATGACTGATTCCGCATATTTGTACGACTCTTTCGCACACGAAACCGCCAGCTCGTAAACATCCGCCGCTGTCAGTTTTTTAACCAGCGCTGAGGACACTAAGGCAGCGACAATGGCGGCTCCCGACAAAGCGATGGCATTGCGATGGGTCACCGCCGACATCGTCACCGCATCGCGTATTGCCTGGTCGATATTTCCAGGATTCATCAATCCAGCAACCCAGGCTCTTGAAGCAGCCCCATTGCTGATCCGGCGTGAATCACATGGCACCTTGTCAAAGCGCGTATACTCGTACGCACCTTGGATGATGTCAATGCCCCTTCGCGTAGCATTGCCCGCATATGTTTGATAATACTCAGAAGTAAACGGGGAATCTTTCCAGAGTACCAAAGCTTCTTTTATGCCTGCGACGTTTATGGAAGCGTTTTGTCGGAGAAGATAAGACAGGATTGTGGAACCCAGCGAGGCGACATCAGTCACCGATCCAACCTTTTTCCCTTCGCCGGGGCTGCCTTCCAACGCCTGCGTCAAATTCAAAGGAGATCCCGAATGCTCGAAATAGGACGCCAGGATTTTGCAGGGCCTGTTCATAAAAGGCATGGCAAGCGCATCCGCAACCACAGTATGCATATAGCTGGATATGGTTCTTTGTTTAATAAGCTCACTTGTCATTTGCAGCTTCCTCCACTATTTTCAAAATCCCCTCTGCAAGGTGTTCCAGGGAGAAGTCGTTTGCAGTGTCAATCATGCTCAAAAATTTATCAGGCATCGAGCCCGTACCACGATATGCGCCAAGAATATATCCGATGATACACGCTACGGAATCCGCATCACTGCCGGCATTGACAGACATGATCAAAGCCGGCATCGTCTCGCCTTTTGTCGCAGCAATCATGCCAAAAGCAGCAGGAATCGCCTCATAGGCATAAATGCCGCAACCGATGGTATCAGCGATTGTGATCATGGCTTTTTCAAAATCATGCTGATATTTCAGGCCGATCTCCGTGGCAAGGCCAATCCGCCGCTCAATATCCCCTCCCGCCAGAGGTCCGAAATGCGGCGCTGTCAGCTCATAACCTTCTTTGGCGCACGCAATGCCGGCCTGAATCAGCTCCAGGTATGATATCCCTTTTCCGAAAGCCGCTGCCGTTGCGCCGGCTGCTGCGCAGGCGCCTGCAAGAGAAAGCGGGTTGGTGTGTGTCAAAGAACACATTGTGATGGCATCCCGCACTGCAGCCTGCGGATTTTCCGGATTAAACAATCCCATCAAGCCCGCTTTCATTCCCGCGCCATTTGTCACCAGTTTGTTATTGAACATCAGTTCTGTGTCGGGCGTTTCCTGACCGGCGGAGTCCATCAGCCGCATAATCCCCTTTTTCGTGCTGGGGCCACAATAACAGGTGTATTCCGGATGCTCCCACCAGCGCAGCAAGCCCTTCTTCGCTAACTCAGGGGTTATTTTTGACCGGGCCTCCAGCATGACCTCAGCAGTATAATACGCGACCGAGAAATCATCGCTGACCATACCCGCATGCGCGTTCACCGTCATCCCGTCGTCCGTTGGATCCAACAGGTCCTCAATATACCCTGAATATCTTTTCTTGAGAAACTCCGGAGAAAATCCCTCGCTGATCGTTCCCATGGAATCGCCCACAGCAGCTCCCAGAAGGGCGCCAAGTATTTTATCTTTGTAGTTGTTCATTGATTCCTCCTGTCAATCACAGAGATGATTGTCCTTGTCAATCGGTTCAGGTTGATGCCATTGACTGCGCTGACATGATCCGCAAGAGAGGCCAGAGACTTGTCATACCCTCCGTAGGCGCCGGCAAGGGCGCCGGCCAAGGACGCGACAACATCGCTGTCATTTCCAGCGTTAACGCCAAGCTCTATG
>Ga0209723_1000882_pt1 | contig 51420 bp, 44 predicted proteins | sample BiotimSIPDNA_2_FD_185750 | JGI IMG/M metagenome (GOLD analysis project Ga0209723, IMG submission 185750) | Anaerobic biogas reactor microbial communites from Washington, USA - Biogas_R2 time_0 SIP DNA (SPAdes) (version 2) | ecosystem: Engineered > Bioreactor > Anaerobic > Unclassified | place... | reverse complement strand
ATGGTTTCGACGTTTGATCGAACGCAAAAGCAAACGGCGAGAGACAGCACGGTTTTATCATTACAAGCGACATAAGTTATTGGCTCCGTTAAGAGTTAAAGAACGAAAATGAAATTGGACAGTACAATTAGAATACTTTAAAGATAATGCTTGGTTGAAGGGTTATAAGAGCAGGACATACCAAAATAAAATAGGACACCCGCAAACTAAAGAGTTCTTGTGGGATGGATGTTGGATTACAAAATTAGTAGGGACTTTGACATCAGAGCAAATGCAACGCGATATTGTTTTAGAATGGAAAAACGAAGAATCTTATCGTAAAAAGTATTTTAGTCATTCGGGCCGCTGGCAAATGATGGGTTGTGTAGGGCTGAATGTCTGGTGGATATCGTTATTTGTCTTTGCCTCTTACTTCAAATGGAGCAAAAAGATCGAACTCGGATTCAATCGTTGGTTGGCATATATTCTTTTGTATTCTGTGGTATTATCAGCGATATGTATGGGGATCACAGGAAAAGTCATTAAGCCAGTTGCTGTCCGGGAAATTTCTTTCATTGATATTATTCGGCAGACTCGACAAGATCCTCTTCATGGACAGGTATATGCTTTAAAGGAAGCGTTCCCAGCCGAACAATATGAATCTATAGTGAAAATGAGAGATGACGTGCAGGATTTCTTACGGTTTGCTTCACTGGACAATCCTTTTCTAACCGGCCCGCTGGTTCTTGAAGATTCACCGGGCAATTTTACAATAGAAGATGTTGACGGAAAAATAGCATATTTTCTCTATTCAAGAAACGCTGCGAAATATCAGCTCTCTGAGATTGAAGAGGTTTCAGTAGACGAATTGTTTAAAAAGAAATATGAAGATTTAGATCAATCGGAACATTTGCACAGTCTTATTGAAGTTATTTCCATTCCTAGGCCCTTGTCTGAGATTTCCTTTTTACAAGTAAAGGTACTTGTTAAATTATATAAACAGCGTCCTTTAGAGCAGATTCCGCAAATTTTGGAGTATCTTACTCTGTTGAAGCAACAAAATAGCAATGATAAAGATGCTCGTGAGGTCATCAAGCAAAAGACAGCTAATGTTCTTCGGATGCTTGCGTGTATTACGCATATTGAACCGCCTACTGATCTGCAGGACCAGAAAGCAGTTGACGAATTCCTGAAACAAATTATGGATAGTACCCAGACTGTCTCATAGGAATCAAGTCTTACCTGAATGTTATTGGGAGTTTAAATTGTACATAAGTTCCATTATCAGACCTTGTTGCGATTACGGCGTGGATTCGACTATGTTACAGGGCCTTGTTGTCCTCTTCGAACTGATTCTTCTTTAACCTGATGAACCAAAACGCCCAGCAACACCTCCTTGCCCTGGATGTCGGTCGGGAATGTCTCTTTCACACACGAGGTCTCTCCGAGAGACTTAAGCAGTAACCCCAAACATTTAAAGACGAGTCGAACAAGGGTTTTCAATCGGTTTTCTCCAATCAACAAATATCACAAAAACCGTCATTGTACATGAGAACGTTTATTCGGCAAGCGGTTTGTTCGGGCAATCGCGTGCCATTCATTTGGTTTCTGTCACTGAACGATTGACCATCCGACCAGCGCCGCCACTGTTTGATGGTCATTCCAACATCCTTTTTTGAAATCCCCCTTTTGGATAAGGATACCGCTGCGCGCGGAAGCTGTTTGAGTATGAATAAAACTCCCATGGGCTTACGAAGGGAGTTTTTTTCAATGCCGGGGTGCGTCGGCGAGACGCTTAAAAGACGAGAACAGAAAACCATGATGATGAAAGGCTGGAACCATGACTGACAGGCAAATTATTCACGGGCGATTGCAGGAAGCCGCTTTGAAAATTACGGACAATTTTTGTTACAGTTGCTACAAAGTAGTTGAGGGACAATACTGCCCTGATTGCCGAACGGATGATTTTATGCGGCATTTGTCCGGTGTGGGGGTTGAATACGGAACAGAGTGGGTTATTGAGCATTTACTCACAACACGGTTGACGCCCGTTGATGGCGAGGAAATGTTTGAGGAATTACTGGACGAATGCTATCCCGAAGTCAAAATCGGTGAAATTGTTTACAGCGTTTCACAGGTACTCAAAAAGATGGACCCTCTTTATTTTCAAATGGGAGCCAGCGAAAACCTACAACACCTTGCCGATGATGGAGTGCTTTACGAATATGGCGGCGAGTACTACCAAATGAGCGACCTTGAAGAAATGCTGGATAATATCGAATCAGCATAAAACTAATTTATGAAAGGGTGACAAAATGGCTAAAAACAAGAAAAACAAACCTGTGGCACAGTATCGAAACGGCAATCTGAAATCCTGTATCTGGCAGGATGAGATCGAGAAAGACGGTCAAACCGAATCACGAAACACAATTTCAGTCCAAAAGGGCTACAAAGACGCTAAAAGCGGCGAATGGGTCAATTTTGAATTGCGTCTGTTTCCCGCAGAAGCGGCACGGTTAATTTCAGTGCTGCAAGCGGCCTATGATGATTGCGCTATTCAAAGAACCGCTTAAAAGAAATACGTTATGCAATGTAAGCCGTCAATGGTACAGCACTGTTGGCGGCTTTTTTCGTTAAAAAACAGTTCGGTCTGATGACCGAATCCCACCCACAAACCACCCTGATAAATAGGAGTTGACTGTCCTTTCATATTCTTCTGAATGCGGGTGTGTGACAAAATGTGTGACAAGCCAATATGGTTGGCCTACTGTCCGGGTTCACCTGAGCTTCGGTCGGGATCATAAGTCTTTATTTTACAAGCATAAACGCTTACGGTACAATCACTTACGAAACCCTCGGACGGACTGAAAATCCGTGTGTCGGCGGTTCAAATCCGCCCCTGCCCATTTTCATAAGCCCATGTAGGTTAAACACTTACAAGGGCTTTTTGTTTTGACCTTTTCAGCTTTTTTCGTGCCGTATAACCTTTTTTATAACTTTTAATGTTTTACGGAGACACGAAAATGGCAAAACGAAGACAAATCCGTGTGTCGGCGGTTCAGGGGTGCTCAGATGTTCTGAATACCTTTGTAAACGACTGCGAATGTCGTGAACCCTCTCACATGACTTGGTACAAAGAAACGGGGCAGGTCATATACGCTCACAGACCATTTGGCCCCGCTGAACTTTCCTCAAGCAAATCAACAATAATGCCGAATTTACAAGCAGTGAATTACCCTGAGGCCGGTCATAAGTTAAATTTTACTATTAATATGTTCGTTTTTAGCGGAATGGTATGAATCCGAGAGATTTCTTAAAACCCGATCAAGTGGATGAATTTTTGCGGCTAACAGTCCGGGACGGCCTCTGCGGGACGCTGAGCTACCTCAAGAACGGCAGTTGGCGTGTTTGGGATATTGTTGCGCGATCCGTGAGCGAATCGACATTTCGCGTGCAGGTTGTTTCAGCAAATCTGACGGAATTAGTCATCCAAAAAGACCTGCCGGTCGGCCTCTGTATTCAGCACGAACACTCCAAATTTATCTTTGAAACCACAGTCATCGAGGCACCCGGCGACGAATGTCCTTGGGACATCGGTCTTGAAATGCCCGATAAAATCGAGAAATTGCCGCGGCGAGCTTATGAACGTGAGCCGATCCCGGCGGGTATGACGGTTCGTGCGTTCTTTTGGCATCGTGGGCACAAGAACAACTCGGAACAGCCCCCGAAAGAAGACTATTGGCAGGGAACGCTCTACAATCTCTCGGCCGGGGGGGCGATGATTCGCGTCGAGCAGGAACAGCGGGACTTTTTTTCGCTCGGCCAGCTAGTGGGGGTGCAGTTTACGCCGATGTCATACCAAAAGCCCCTGTTGCTGGAAGGCCATGTGCGGCATTTACAGGCCCTCAACTCCGAAAACGCCCTGCTGGTTGGGGTGGAGTTTCTGGGCCTGGAAGCCAGCCCCGAAGGGCGAGAGATCCTGCATCGGCTGCTCGAAGTTGTCGACGCGTATGAACAATTGAACTTGCCGCCGCAGAACCGCAGCCAAAATTCCAAGCACTAAATTCAAAATCTTCACAAACAACGGACGGGGTTAATTCTCACACGCCTTTGAGACCTTTTGGGGAGGCGGCTTTTTATGAGGATTTTCCCGAACGGCTGTGTTATAATCACGATTTTGATACGGGCTTTTAATTTTTGGGATACTTATGGCGCTTCCGGTAGTAGCAATCATCGGCCGACCCAACGTCGGCAAAAGCAGTCTGCTCAATTCGCTGTCGGGTCAGATGATCAGTATCGTCGATCCCACGGCCGGGGTAACGCGTGACCGCATCAGCACGGTTCTGGAATACAATGAGCGGTATTTTGAGCTGGTCGATACCGGCGGATACGGCATTGTCGACAGCGATGCACTGGAAACCCACGTCGAAAACCAGATATTTCAGGCCATCAGCAAGGCCAATCTGGTGCTTTTTGTGGTGGATATCCGCGAAGGCATCACGCCGCTGGATACCAAGATCGCCCAACTGCTGCGCAAAAGCGACCTGACGGTGATGCCGGTGGCCAACAAGGCCGACAGCCCCAAGCAGCTTTCGCTGGCCGGGGAGTTTGTGCGGCTGGGCTTTGGCGAACCCATCTGCATCTCGGCCAAGAATATGGTCAACCGAGCCGAGTTGCTGGAACGGATTGATGACGCGCTGGACCACCTGCCCAGGGAAAAGCCCGCCCCGACGGTGATGAAGATCGCCATCGTCGGCAAACGCAACGCCGGAAAGAGCACGTTCATCAACGCCGTCGTCGGCGAAGAGCGCGTCATCGTCAGCGAAGTGCCCGGGACGACGCGGGATGCGGTGGACGTGCTGTTTGAAAAAGACGGTAAGCAGTACCTCATCATCGACACCGCCGGCGTCCGCAAGGTCGGCAAGATGGCGCACGACGTGGAGTATTACGGCTATACCCGCGCGCTGCGGAGCATCCGGCGGGCGGACGTGGTGCTGTTTATGATGGACGCGACCACGCCGGTCTCGCAAGTGGATAAAAAGCTCGGCCATCTGGTGCGTGACGAGTTCAAGCCGTGCATCCTCATCGTCAACAAGTGGGATCTGGCCAAAGATGTCGCCGCGTCGGATGATTACGCCGACTATCTGGACAAGGTGCTCATCGGGCTGCGGCACGCGCCGATTGCCTTTACCACCGCCAAAGACGCCAAAAATATCCAGAGCGTGCTGGACATCGCCACTGAACTGTTCAAGCAGTCCGGCACGAAAGTCTCGACCGGTCGGCTCAACAAGGCTGTGCAGAAGATTACCGAAGAACGCGCCGGCGGACGCAGCAAAGGCGGCGGCTTTCCGAAGATTTACTACGCCACACAGGTCTCGACGCGGCCGGTCAGCGTCCTGCTGTTTGTCAATAAGCCTGCGCTGTTCGACGAAACGTACCAGCGATTCTTCATTAGCCGTCTCGGCGAACTGCTCGGACTGGAAGAAGTCCCCATCCGCCTCCTTCTCCGCCAGCGCACGGAAAAGACATAAGAGTCCTAATGTCTTAAATAGTGTTATTGGGGCTTAAAATAAGTATTTTTGGTGCAAATCTAAAATTGGATTTGAAATTTGCACTCTTTTAGGCTATAATTGTGCTCAATGATCAATCGGCAAATTCAAGATGAATTACTGCTGTGTGCCACGGAATATCCGGCAGTTACGATTCTGGGTCCGCGTCAGTCCGGCAAGACCACATTGACGCGCATGGCCTTCCCCGACCATGCCTACTGTTCTCTGGAAGATCCGGACACGCGGCGACAGGCTGAGGAGGACCCCAGAGGGCTATTGGCCGGTTTTTCCGGGGGGGTGATTTTGGATGAAATTCAGCGGGTTCCATCGTTGCTGAGCTACTTGCAGGGCATCATCGACAACAATCCAGCACACGGCCGGTTTATCCTGACCGGCAGCCATCAGCCGCAAGTCCATCAAGCTATTACGCAATCGCTGGCCGGGCGCACCGCGGTTCTTGAATTGCTGCCTTTTTCGGTTGAAGAAATCCGACAATACCGGCGTCCTTTGCTGTCTCCTTTCGAGATGATCCTGCAGGGATTCTATCCGCGCTTACATCAAGATCAGCTTCGCGCTGGGCGTTTCTTCAGTTCCTATCTGGCAACCTACATCGAACGCGACGTGCGTGCCATGATCAATGTGCAGGACTTGACACGATTCGAACAATGTCTCAGGCTGCTGGCGGGACGCATCGGCCAGCTTGTCAATTATTCTTCGCTTGCCGGTGATGTCGGCGTTTCTTCCACAACCATCAAAAACTGGATATCGGTTCTGAAAGCATCCTTTATCCTTTTCGAGCTGCCGCCGTATTTTGCCAACGTTCGCAAGCGGATTGTCAAGTCGTCAAAGCTCTATTTTGTCGATGTGGGACTGGCGGCCTGGCTGCTTGGACTGCAAACTCCCCAGCAGGTGCAGCGCGATCCGCTGCGGGGCGCCTTGTATGAAAATTTGCTGATTCTTGAAATGGTCAAAAGAATGCTGAATCAGGGAAAACAGCCGGTTTTGTATTTCTACCGTGACGCAAAAGGTAATGAGGTAGATTTTCTGATTTCTGAAGGGCGAACATTTACGGCGATTGAGATAAAATCCGCAGAAACCTTTCAACCTGAATTTGTCAGCGGCATTGAGTATTTCAAAAAAATGTTCTCAAAAGATGCCGATATTCAGGGAAAGGTCTGGTACAATGGGGATCGCAAAACCGAATACCATACCATAACGGTATCGAATCCATTGGTGCACGGTTTTGACGGGTAGGCGTTGGTGTTATGAGTGTACGGTTATTCATGCCGGCGTGTTTTGCGGGTTATATTTACCACGAATCGTGCACCCTCAGCCAGTATTCGGCAAACAGGGCAAAATCTTCGAGATTGACAGTCCCGTTTCCAGCTAAGTCGGCGCCTTGGCAGTCGCCGCATGCCTGAAGCCAATAGCTCATCAGGACCATCAGGTCGTCGCAATCCACATCGCAATCCGGCTCGAAATCGACGGGCACCGGCGAATACGCAACCGGCCGAAGCCCCGTCGTGAGTTTGACGTCGTCAATGTTCCAGCCTGAATAATGCTGGGTTTGATTGGTCGGTCCCATGCCCCAGCGGATATAAACCGTCGGTTGGTTATCAGCAATCGCGGAAATATCGAACGTTTGCAGCCGCCAACTGTTGTCGGTTACCCTGTCTGTATTATTCCAGATTTGTGTCCACGTGGTGCCGTTGTTGGAAATCGCAATGGAGGCGTGATCTCTTTGAGAAGGGAACGAGTAAGGCCTATCAACGTTCAGCCAGCGGTAAAATGTCAAGGTGACGCCGGTTTTGCCGGTACAGTCAATTGCCGGCGTGGTGGCCCACCGCGTGCCGCTGATTGGCCCGTAATCCCCCGCCAGGTTATAGCCCACGACATTTGGTCCTGTAAACCCGGAAATCGGATCCGGATTCCCATTGGCCCCGCGGCCGCCGGTCGGGGTTCCCCACGCCCAGTAGGGGCCGTCCAGTGTCCAGCCCGGATCGGTGTCCATCGTGGCCGAATAAATCGTATCCCTCACAAGAAATTGAATCGTCACGGTCGCTGTGTTGGAATCGCCGCCGTCCGGAGGTATGCCGCCGTCATTGGCGATGAATGAAAACTGAACCGGTGCGCCGCAGTTGGGTTTGGGGGTATAAACCACCTGGTTGCCAAACCCGGCCAGCGCGTAAGGCACTGAATCGATCACACCCCCCTCCGGCTCGGACAAGACGCCGTGATTGGGCAGGGATGTAATAGTATAGGCTAACGCCCCCGGCGGAAAGGGACGCCCGTCGTCGGTTGCCTCAAGCGCCAGGGTGGTGGGGGTACTCAAAAGGATGGATTCTATCCCATTCTGCGCCACGGGCGGAACCGCCTGCCACATCGCGAAGATATTCCCCACGTTGACACGGGGCTTGGTGATGGCGACCTTGCCGTCGGTAATGGGGTTGCCGGTCGAAATCAGCAGGTCTTTGATCTGGGCGGGCGAAAGAAACTCGCCGAAAATCTGCTTGGCGGCGGATTGAAGAATGGCCACCGCTCCGGCCGCATAAGGACAGGCCGCCGAGGTGCCGCCAAAAGTGCTGGTATAATCGAGGCTCGAATAGCCGCCGCCGCCGGCAATGTCAGTGGTATAAGCGGCATTGGAAGGCGCCAGAATATCCAGGAACGACGCGGTATTGGAATACACGGCAACAACGTCGGCCGCTGTGGGTTGCGAGGTCGAAAAAGATCCGGTCGAACACGAGCTGCTGCCGTTGTTCGGTGCACAAGATGTGTTGCTGACGCAAAAAGACTGGGTCCCAATAGATGCGTCAAAAACCGCCCCCACCGAAATCACATTGCTGATGCAGGCCGGCCAACTGATGGCGTCGCAGTAGCCGTCGTTGCCGGCGGCGGCCAGAACCGTGATGCCGGCGGCGACAGCGTTGTTGGCGGCGTTTGTCATCGCAGTCGAATACGTATCGCATGCGCTGGTATGGTTTCCGCCGCCGTAACTGGTGCTGATGACCATGATGGGATTGTCGGGGTCGTCATATTGATGTGTAACGCACCAATCCCACGCCGCGGCCATATCGGCACTGGAGGCGGAACTGTCGGTTCCCGCGGTGATCTTCAGGGCGTATAATTTGGCGTTGTGGGCGACGCCGCCGATATAGTCACCGACGGTACCCAAATTTCCCGCGGCAATGCCGGCGCAGGCGGTGCCGTGTGCCTGCGTGTTCGGCATCGGGTCATCATCGTCGTTGCCGTAATCATAGCCGCCGATGACTTTGCTGTTCGGAAATCCGCCGCCGCCGAGCCTCGGATGCGTGTAGTCGATACCCGTATCGCAGATGGCGATGGCGATGCCCTGGCCGTTATACGTCGAACGGGCGGCCAGTGCGTTCATCAGCGGAATCCCCTGGGCAAGCTGCGGATAGAGCCTGATCACCGGCTCGACGGATTCGACCAGCGGATGATTGGCAATATCCTGCAAGCCCTTTTGGGTCACAAACGCGGAAAAGCCCGCCTGATTTTCAAACCGATGCCAGACGCCGAATTCCCTTCCGGAAAGGGCCGTGAGCACCTCCTGCTGACGTTCGGAAATCTCGTCGCGCCGCGCCCGACGGGACGCGAGATTATCCCATTGGGCACGACCGGTCTTCTCCGGCGGTTTGAGGTTCACGATGACCTCGATCACCTCCCCTTCCCGGTCAAACGCGGCCGCGATATTATCGGGATGAAGCAGTTTGCCGTTTTTGAGCTGCTCGGCAACCCCGGCGCGCACGCCCGCCGAGCACACAGTCAGAGCGGCCACGCACGAAAGGAGGCAATATCGATAACATCTTATATACATTATGTTTCTATCGACCGCAAAATGATCATCAGTGATGTTATTTTACCAATTTGTACAAAAAAAATCAAGAAATAATGGCTGCTTCAGCAGTCCCATGTGTGAAAATCGGTTCCGGCGGAACATTTTGGCTTTGTTCAAATTCATATTATTCCATCGAGGACACAGAAGACACTGAGGAGAGAGATAGTTCTGAATTCTTTGTTCTTAGGTTTGAGTTTACATTTTTGATTTAGCAGGATACCCGTGTCCACTGCCCGTTTAGCACCACAATTATTTCTTCCTTTCGTATCCTTGGTCTCGGTTGATTTTTGATTTCGGTGGCGTTTTTCTGGGTTGTCCTTGCCACGGATGGGGGCTTGCGGTAGAATTTATCCAACAGTCAACCTTATTTTCGATCAGGAGAAAATGATGAGCACGACAAACCCAAACGACACATCGAGAATGGATCGCCGCGAATTTCTGGCCGCATCGGCAACGGTGGGGGCCGCTGCGGCGATGGGGAGTTTTACGGCAACGGCCAAGGCCGAAGGCGTTGTCGCGCCGTTTGTGCTGGCGCCGCTGCCGTTTGCCGATGATGCGCTGGAACCGGTCATCTCGGCTCGGACACTGAGTTTTCACTACGACAAGCACCATCGCGGGTATCTGAACAATCTCAATCGTCTGGTCGAGAACACGCCGTATGCCAAGATGCCGCTGGACGAGATCGTCCGCCAGACCGCGGGCCAGCAAGACAAGATCGGCCTGTTCAATAATGCCGCTCAGACGTGGAACCATTCGTTTTATTGGAACTGTCTCAAGCCTGGCGGCGGCGAGATTCCGCTCACGCTGCGGGCCAAGATGGAAGCCGACTTCGGCGGCGTCGAAGCGTGCAAGAAAGAGCTGGCACAGGCCGCGGTGACGCAGTTTGCCAGCGGCTGGGCGTGGCTGGTCGCCGAAAACGGGCGGCTCAAGGTCGTCAAGACCTCCAACGCCGAAACGCCGCTGAGCACCGACGCGGTGCCGCTGCTGACGATTGACGTGTGGGAACACGCCTACTATCTGGACTATCAAAATCGCCGCGCCGATCATGTCGCCGACGTGATTGACAAGCTGCTGAACTGGGAATTTGCCGCGGAGAATCTGCCCGCGTAAACCCTTACAGGCTTGACGATGGCATTCTTCATTGGCACAGTGCTGGCGATTTCGTTCCTGATGCACTTTTATGTGTATTGGCGGCTGTTCGGGCTGTTCGGGTGCAAGCGGCGCTGGGGTTTTTGGCTGCTGACGCTGGTCGGCACGGTCTCGCTGATCGGCTCGCGCATCCTCGAATCGTATTATGATTCTTACGTTATCGAGGTCATCTTCGTCGCCGCCGGCTACTGGCTGGGGGTGCTGTGGCTGTTGTTTTGTACGCTGCTGTTGTATGAAATCGCTCGCTGGGTCGTGTCGCACGCCAAGCGAACCGGCGGCATTGCCATCCTCGCCGTTATATGTGTGTTGTCCGCGTATGCGACGGTCAACGCCCGGCGCATCACCGTCGCCACGATCCAGGTGCCCGGCCCCGAACCGATGCGGCTGGTGCAGCTTTCGGATGTCCACATCGGCTCGATGAACGCGGCGTTCATTCGTAAAATGGTTGAAAAGACCAACCGCCTCAACCCGGACAAGATTCTTATCACCGGCGATCTGGTCGATACCTTCGGCCGCAGCACACAAAACACATTGAAGCTATTGGCGGATTTTGAAGCCCCGATCTATTTTGTCTCCGGCAATCACGAACACTACGTCGGACGGCAAGACGTTCTGGACGCGCTGCGGCGGCTCAATGTAACGATTATGGACGACCGCATCGAACAACTCGGCCCCATCCAGTTGATCGGCATTCCGGACATGACGGACAGGCAACAAGCGCAAGGGGTTTTGACGGGAATGCCTTACGACCGGGATGCCTATACGATTTTGATGTTTCACCGCCCGATGGATATCGCCTTTCTCGAAAAGGCGGGCATTGACCTGACCCTCGTCGGCCATGCGCACGCCGGGCAGATCTTTCCGTTTAATTTCATCGTGCGTTTTTTTGAATATCCGGTCTATGGTCTGCACCGCCGCGGCGACAGTTTCCTGTATGTCACCTCCGGCACAGGTCTGTGGGGCCCGCGCATGCGGCTGGGGACGAACAACGAAATCGTGGTGGTTGAGCTGCAATAAAAGCCGCGTTTGTAGTCCACACTTTAGTGTGTTTAAAAACAAGCTAAAGCTTGAACTACAAACGGAACTACAAACGGCGTGCTATGACAGTTTCTGCGTCAACGCATCAAGTACGTTTTTGGCGCGAACGAGTCGGCAACCGGTGCGGCCGTGCCATTTGAGTTCGCGATTGACTTTCAGGTGTTCCTCGACTTTACGGCAGGCCAGAATCACCGTGGCGTGATGTTTGCCGCCAAAGGCGCGGCCGATCTCGGGGTAGCTAAGCCGCGTATAACGCCGCGTCAGGTACATCGCAAACGCCCGCGACAGGCTGACCGTGCGGTCTTTTTTATCCGAGTGCAGTTCCGAAACGGACAGGCCGAAATACTCGGCTGCAATGCCGGCGATGTCGGACGTATGCACTACGGGGTCGGAGCGGGAGATATGCTCGGTCAGCACCTGCTGCGTCAGCGCCAGCGTCAACGGCGTTTTGCTCAAAGCGGCGTAGGCGCTGAGCTTGACCAGCGCCCCTTCCAATTCGCGAATGCCCGATGTGATGCTCTCAGCGACGTAGTCGAGAACCTCTTTTGGAATCGCCAATCGGAGTTGTTCGGCGCGGCGGCGGCAAATCGCGATGCGCATCTCCAAATCCGGCGGGTCGATCCGCACGACCATTCCCGATACGAACCGGTTGACGAGCTTGTCGCACAGTTGTCCGATCTCTTTGGGGTGCGCGTCGGAGGCCAGCACCACCTGCTTGCCCGCCAGGTCGATGCTGTTGAACGTATGCAGAAATTCCTCCTGCATCGCGTTCTTGTTGGCCAGAAAATGAATGTCGTCAATGGCCAGAATGTCCAGATTGCGAAGGCGATTGCGAAATGCGTCCAGCTTGTGGGTCTTGAGCGCCATCACATATTGATTGGCAAAATCTTCAGCCGACAGGTACATCCACCGACAGCCCGGCGTCTGCTGAAAAATCTCGTTGCAGATGCCCTGAAGCAGATGCGTTTTGCCGACGCCGTAGCCGCCGTGCACAAACAGCGGATTGAACGGGCTTTGCTCCTGCGACACGACCGCCTGTGCGGCGTTATAGGCCAATTGGTTCTTGCTGCCGACCACGAACGTGTCAAACGTCAGCTTCAGCGGCAGGGCATGGCCGTTGCGGCCCTTGACGACGGGCATCCGGCGCTGGCTGGTTTTGATGCGTTCGACGCGGGAAACCGACGGTGCGGTCACCTGTTTGGGCTGCGGCTTGACGCATTCGGCGTCGATCTGAAACCGCAGCGGCAGCTTTCGCCCGCACACCTCCAGCGTCGATTCGCTGAGCGCCTGATGAAAATGACCTTCGATCCAATTTGACATAAACGGATTGGCTGCAGTCACGTGCAACCCTTCTTCGTGCAGCGCGATCTGCGTTGCCCCTTCAAACCACATCTGATATTGACTGCTTCCTATCTTTTCGGCAATCCGTTTATGTATTTCTTTCACTTCATCCGTGAATACCGTCTGCATTTGTTTTCCTGCCTTCCGGGTATTATAAAATCGCTTTTCCTTATCATTTGTTGTCCGTCTCGATGTGACGATGATAGTGGCAACCGGTATGTGGATTCAACCCCCATTTTTGAAAATTCTTTTCCACATGACCAAGGTGCAAGCGGGGTGAAGACTTACGCGCGAAAAAAATTTGTTGTTAACATTCTACTAACACGCTAAGCGGCAATTGTGGATAACCTGTTGAAGGCTGTTCCATAAATAAGGGGCAACTTACGATGACGGCCCGGCCAGCAACGCCAGAAATCCGCCGTCATGGTCGAAGAAACCCGTTTTTTCAATACTGGGAAGCGTTTTTTTCTGGTTTATTAGGGTAAACTCCGGATGCTTTTCCAAATAACACTGAATCTGCTGCTCGTTTTCTTCGGGTAAAATGCTGCATGTGGAATACACCAGTTTTGCACCGGGTTTTAACAGGGTAAACGCCGTTTCCAACAGGCTCTGCTGAAGCTGTAAAACCGCCTTTTCAAGCCCTCGCTCAAGCCTTCGACGAGCCTCGACCCGCCGTGCCAGCACGCCGGTGTTGGAACAGGGGACATCCAGAATCACCGCGTCCACGCGGTCGAGCGTTTGGACATAAGCGGCCAGTTTGTCGGCAGATACGCTGCGCACACAGGACAGATTCAGCCGATGGGTGTTTTCATCCACGCGGGCAAGCCGTTCGGCGCTGCTGTCCGAGGCCAGAATGCACCCGGTATCCTTTAGGCGCAGTGCCAGGGCAATTGTTTTGCCGCCGGGTGCAGCGCAAACATCTACCAGCGTCTGGCCGGGTTGGAGGTCCAAAAAAGACGCCAGTGCCTCGGCGGTTGGGTCCTGAATGTAGAAAAGTCCGTTCTTGAATGCGTCAAGGCTGTTCACTGCCCCGGGTTTGCATAATTGAACCGCGCCGCGTTCGGCCCAGAGCCGACAGTTGACCCCTTCGGCGGTGAGCGTTTCGGCAAGCGCCTCGGCGCTGATATGCTGCGTATTCGGCCAGGCATACACCGACGGATGGCGATTTGATGCGCGGCAAATCTCGGCGGCCGTCTCTTGGCCGTATTCGGCACTCCACCGATGCACCAGCCATTGCGGCAGCGACCAGGCATAATGCAGGTATTCTTCCGGGAAATTAGCAGGATCAGGCAGCACTTCTTCGACAAACACACAGGCACGGCCGTCGGGGCGGGGCACGGTATGCGTCGGGGAGGCGGTGTTTGCATCGCCGTCGCGGTCGGCAATCTTCCGCTGAACATTCCGCAGGACGGCATTGACAAAGCCGCCGCTTTTGTGTGAGCTGACGGCGGAGGCCAGATTGACGGCCTCGTTTACGATTGCATACGCGGCGGTTTTTGGCGCAAAGACCAGTTCAAAGACGCCAAGCCGCAGAATTGTCCAGACGGCGGGCTTGACATTATTCTTGCGGACATCGGCACAGCCGGTCAACAGCCGGTCCAGCAGGACCGCGTTGCGAATCACGCCATAGACCAAATCGGTGGCCTGGCCGCTGCGGTCGGTCGTCCCCAGCAACGGTCCCAGCAACTCGGCCGCATCGCCGCGATGGGCGGTGTACTGCCGCAGCACCGTGAGTGCGGTCGCACGGGCGGACCGCTGCGGGGAACGGTTCATAGGCCGATACCCTGAAGCACGCGATCAATCGGCAAAAACAGGTCGCCTTTTCGCGTGTTTCGCCCGCGGGCGAAGGCCTCAAAGCTCATTGTGTCCGAGCCGGCGGGCTTGACTTCGAGAATCTTGAGCCGATTCCACCCGCAGATGACGTTGAAGTGGTCGTCCAGCACACCGGGAATATCGGCAATATCGTTTTGTTGATCAATGACTTGTGCCCTGCAAATCGTGACACGCCAGGAACGGCCGGTCTGGGCCGAGACATATACGCTTTGCGCGCCAGGCCAGGGGCACAGGGCGCGAACCTGATTGGCGATCTCCTCGGCGGGGCGGTTCCAGTCGATGTAGCCGTGTTCTTTGGTCAGCCGCGGCGCCTGCGTGACCAGCGTCTCATCCTGCTGCGTGTATTCAGCCTGCCCGGCTTCGATGGCCTCGATGGTCTTCAGCAGCACCGGGGCCGACAACGCGGCCAGCTTGTGATGCAGTGTCTGAAAGGTATCGTCCAGCTCAATCGGCAGCCGTTTATGAGCCAGCACGGCCCCGGCGTCCATCCGCTGGGCCAGGGTGATGATGCTGACGCCCGTTTCCGATTCGCCGCGCATCATCGCCCAGTGAATCGGGGCGGCCCCGCGATATCGGGGCAAGAGCGAGGCGTGGACGTTGATTGCTCCGAAACGAAACAAATCGATCACCGGCTGGGCGATCTTCTGGCCGAACGCGATGACCACCAGCAAATCGCCGCCGCATGCGGCCACTTTGTCCCGCATCTGGTGCGTGTTGATGTTGTCCGCTTCGGTACAAGGGATGTTCTTTGCCGCGCACCAGTCGGCCACGTCGGTCGGCTTGGGCTTGCGATGGCGTCCGGCCGGTCGCGCCGGCTGGGTGAAGACCCCCGCCAGCGTGTGCCGACTGTCGGCAATCGCCTCCAGCGACGGCAGGCCGAAGGATGAGGAACCCAAAAATACGATTTTCATTCGACTATCCTCACGACGCGGCGTCGGTTTGGTGGTACGCATCCAGCAGTTGTTTGAGCCGACGGCGTGCCTTGATCTTGGCCGGGCGGCTCATCCGGTCTTTGATCATCGTCCCTTCGAGATGATCGTATTCGTGCTGGAACGCCCGGGCCAGCAGGCCCTCGGCATCTTCGGTAAAGCGGTTGCCGTCCAGATCGGTGGCCGTCACTTTGCATTTAGCATGCCGCTGAATCTGACTGTAGATGCCCGGCAGCGACAGACACCCCTCTTCGTGCGAGACCATCGGCCCGGAGACCTCGATGTCCGGGTTGATATACACTTTGGCGCTGTCGCGGCTGCTGTCCAGCGAGACGACAAACATCCGCAGGTTCACTCCCGCCTGCGGCGCGGCAAACCCCACCCCTTGCGTCTCGACCATCAGGTCAATCATCCGGTCGGCCAGTCGGCGAATGTCGTCATTGATTTCCGCAATCGCCTCGGCCCGCTGTTCCAGCACCGGCGTCGGAAACCGCGTCAATTTACACTTGGAGTAATCCGTCATTGAAAACCCCTGCTCTCACATATCAAAACAATGTTACTCTATTGGGTCATTATACGCATCCGGCAAGCAATAACAAGAGCCGTTCTAAAACACGGAGATCGGCACGGCGTCGTTGTTTTTGTCGATCGGCAAGGATTTTTCGATCATGCAGACGACTGCGCCATGGCCGATTTTCATCTTCAGCCGCTCCAGCACGGAAAACGAGCCGATCCACTCCTTTCGCGGCGTGGCGTTCTTCTTCACCTCGACCGGATACAGCATCTGATTTCGTTCCAGCAAAAAATCGATCTCCTTTTGGTCTTTGTCCCGGTAATACCATATTGTCGGCTCAAGCCCGCGGTGCCAATAGCTTTTCAGCATCTCGGAGAACACATACGTCTCAAAGATCGGCCCGCTCATCGCCCCGGCCTCAAGCGTTTCGGGTGTTTCCCATTCGGTCAGATAGCTGCACAGACCGGTATCCAAAAAATACAACTTGGGCGTTTTGACCGCCCGTTTGGTCAGATTGGTGTAGTAGGGCTGCAAGAGGCGAATCTGAAAGCTTGCCTGAAGAATGGACAGCCATTTTTTGACCGTCGGGATACTGACGTCCGTATCGCGCGCAATGTCGGCCAGATTCAGCAGTTGCGCGGTTCGCGCCGCGCAGGCGCGGATGAACTTCAGAAACGCCGCTTCATCGCCGACCTGTGTCAAGTCGCGGACATCGCGCTGCAAGTAGGTTTGCAGATAGGAACTGTAAAACAGATTGCGATTTGTCACTTCACCGGAGACCAGTGCCGGAAACCCGCCCTGCCATATCTGTTCATAAACCGCTTTCAGATCCGGCGCGGCGGCAAACGTTAGACGTTTTCCGAGTTTGTCAGGATCGGGCAAAAACGGGTCGATCTCCAGGTGTGTCCCGGCTCGCTCCCGCTGCGAAAAGCCCAAAAGATTGACGATGCCGACTCTGCCGGCCAGTGTCTCCGAAACGTCTTTCATCATTAAAAACTGCTGTGAACCGGTCAGCCAGAACATCCCCGGCTTCCGGGCGGCATCCACGGCCATTTTGATATAAGGCATCAATCCGGGGGCATACTGGATTTCATCGATCAGCAGGGGCGGCTCGAACCGCTTCATAAACAGGGCCGGATCTTCATTGGCCGACGAACGGGTGGGAGGGTCGTCAAGCGTGACATAGGTGCGATCCGTACCGCAAATGTGCCGGAGGAAAGTCGTCTTGCCGACTTGCCGGGGGCCGGTCAGCAACAACACTGGAAATTGGCCGGAGGCATCCAGCCAAACATCTTTTAAAGATCGCTTGCGGTACATAGCTTTTTTATCGTCCAATATAAACTCTAACTTTATATTAGACGATGAAACCATGATATTCAACCTTAAAAACGCTATTGTTGTATAATGTGTTATGAATCCACTTAGTCGAATTCGTCGCCTTTGAAGGTGCTGCCTAGGTAGCTGCGTTTGACCAGTTCGTTCTGGATGATGTCGCGGGGGTGGCCTTCGGCGATGACCTTGCCGTGGTCGATGATGTAGGCTTTGTCCGCAACCTCCAGCGTCCGCTCGACGTTGTGGTCGGTAATCAGGATGCTCACGCCGGAGGCCACCAACCGGCGAATCTCGGTCTGCAGCTCCTCGACCGCGATCGGATCGACCCCGCTGAACGGCTCATCCAGCAGGATCAGCGACGGATTCGTCACCATCGCGCGGGCGATTTCCAGCTTGCGGCGTTCGCCGCCGGACAGGAACCGCGCCTGGCTTTTGGCGACCTCGCCCAGCCCGAACCGCTCGATTAGCTCCTCGGCGCGGCGTTTGCGCTCTCCCCGCCCCATCGCCATCGTCTCCAAAATCGCAATCAGATTCTGCCGCACCGTCAGCCGCTGAAAGACGCTCGGCTCCTGCGACAGATAGCCCATCCCCAGACGGGCGCGCTTATACATCGGCAGTTTTGTCACGTCGTGGCCGTCAAAGAACACCTGCCCGGCGTCCGGCACGATCATGCCAATCGTCATCCGAAATGTCGTGGTTTTGCCCGCCCCGTTGCGGCCCAGCAGCCCCACAATACTCCGCTGCTCGACGGCAATCCGCACGTCGTTAACCACGGTCCGGCCGGAATACTTCTTGACCAGCCCCTGCGTCTCAAGCAATGTCATCGCTACCAAAATCAAGCTCCACGCTTTAATATCGCTGTCATCAGTTCAATAAGCCGACATTATAACCCCCGCACGGCCGTTTGACAAAGCCGATTTTTCCCAACACCCGGTAACGGAAAATGTGCGATGGACGATTGACGAAAATTCCACGACCGCACAGCGGTCGAACAATAATAGCCCCTCAACCTGACAACGCGGCTATCCCGATTACGGCCAAGCAACCCGCAACGGCACACAGGGCAAACAGCAGCGACCACAGCAGCACCAATCCAAGCCCCTTGAGACGGTGAGCGATAAGACAATAAACGAAAACCGAAAACGGCCACGTAAAAAACATGATCCACTGATAAACTTGCAACAATGGCCGCCCTCGACGGGCCGCATCCTCTGCACACACACAAATCGTCAGAATGGCGATGATCAACGACAGAAGAACATCGACCAAGCCTGCCGCTTCCGCGATTACTGTCCGCACGCCGGTCAGGAAAAACAATCCCGCCAGCCATATCATTTTTGCCCGCATTGTTAAGATTGTTTTCATACGTAATTGCTCTCCATCATTCAATTTTAACGTTGTCAACGCCATTCTCTCAAGCCCGCGCAGCAGGCGTCATGTTGTAGCCTCGGCCGTAAGGCCGTGGAACAAAAAAAACGCCCGCTTCCCCTCCCCCCAGCCCGCGCAGCGGTCGACATCTTATTCCGCCCGCTGCGCGGGCTTAATAAAGAGGAGGGAGAGCGCTCTCTTTCCCCCACGGGCTTACGCCGCGTGGCTACATCATTCCGCCCTGCGGGCTACCCATCATCAACTGTTGACTGTTTTGCCGAGGCCACCCGTCGTGCCCACGCTGCTCTTGATGGGGCATTATCTGCGTGGGCATAGACAGCCCTATTTGGCTTTCAAAACTTATTAACGATTTATATGTCTAATTTCAAACAGACATGTATTGACATCGACTGATAAATCGTTTTTGTTTAATTCATGAAGACTTTGTATTAAAGGGATATCTTCAACTTTGCCTACTACAGAGAGAACACTGAGGGCTTTTCGTAAGTCTTTAAAATTGCTCTTCTCATTCAATAAAGCCAAAGATAACATCCTGAGTTTTTCAGCGAAACCCGGGTAAGCATCATTTTCACTTTCTATCATGTTTTTATTGACGTTTCTAACAAAATGGGTTTCACCAAGCCACGGTGTAAGCGGTTTGAAGAACGCCCATTCAAGACTCGATTTATCAACACTCATGCTGTCATTGCTCCATAAATTATTCACATTTTCGCTTCTGAATTTTCCATGTCCTATCTTAGTGTTGCGCCAGAGAAAATTTAAGAAACTATGAAAGCCAGATACTCGTGGGCGAATAGGGCATAATAGCCCCGGTACGCACTCGTCGCTGGGATGGCACAAAAATTTATTCACGTAAATTTTAGTAGTGTCTGGCATGGACACTATTTTAGCGATTGATCTGTGCAAAACAAGTTACCTTCAATCGCAGCGCAGCTTATGGGTGCGGGGGTATTGTGCAGCCTTCGTCGTTTTGTCTCCTGTGTACCCTTTCGCCCGGCCGTCATTTGTCTGCGGCCTTGGGGGTTTTCTTTTTTCGACCGAACACGCAGGTGTTCGGCCCTACGGGAATCGTTCGGCTCAATGGCCGCTTGTTGATGGGCTAAAGCCCATCCTACGAAAATCAACCGTCTATCTTTCTTCGTGCTCTTCGTTTCTTCGTGGTAAAATTCCTCTCTTTTTACTTTTTCCCTTATCCTTTTTTTCCTTGTCTTTCGGCTGTCGATTTCGTTCAATTTGACTCCATAATCCGCATTACGTCAACAATTTTCTCAAAAAAACCAACACGAAGACACGAAGAAGCACGAAGGTTATATTTTGGACAACTCCAGTTTTCATATTGGGTTTTTCTGTTTTATATTTGTTTAGAATTTAGTGCTTAGGATTTAGTGCTTTATATTGGGTCGCGGTTCTGCCGCTGAGCCAATCATTGGTTATTGGGGTGTTCGCATAGATTCGTATATCCTTATCTTGCTATTGCGGCGACGGGGGATATTTTTTTAACGATTCTGCCGAGCGGGGCTTGCGCGCCGGCGGCGGATTTTATTGGGGGTGGTTTTCGACACCAAACCGGTCGTCGGGGGGTTGTGCGGGGGGACAAGTGAAAACATGACCGACCAATGAAGGGAAAGTGTTATGGCGTATGAATTGACGATTTTTGACGATGCGGGATTTGACCCGGCCTATCTGGAGTGGCTCATCGAGCAGCAGTGGCCGCAGCAGCAGGAGCATTTCGGGCGGCTGTGGGAATATTACCAGAACCCGGCGGTGCAGGCGTTCTCGGCCGCACACGACGAGGCGACCGGCAACGGCCTGGTGCAGGCGCAGGAGACCGGCCTGCCGCCGCGGATTACCGGCAGACGCTACGGGTCGGTACGCGAGGCCGCATTCGGCAAAAAGATCGCCGACATCCAGCGCAAAGAGATTGTGATTGAAAACGACATCGCCTGGCGCATCAGCGCGATGGTGGATTTTTTATTCGGCAAGGGCGTGTCGTTTGTCAGCCGCGCCGCCGAGGCCGGACGACGCCAAGAGATTGAACAGATTCTTAAAGGGGCGTTCGAGGCAAACGGCGGCGCGGGGTTTTTCCAGGACATGGCAGTGCTCGGGAGCGTGTATGGATTTGCGGATTGCCTGGTACGTCCGGGCGCAGGGCTGCTTTCACGTTTGCGCCGCAACGCGCGGCACGACGTTCGTACTTCACATCCGACCGCATCCGATTTTCACACCGCAGTTGACCACACCGCTGACCTCGCCCTTGAGCTGATCGAAGCGCCTCGGGCACTGCCGATCCTGGACGAATCGGACTATCGCAAGGTGCGCTATTACGCGCAGCATTTTCAGCAGGCGTGCAACGCGGTCGAGACGAACGGGTCGTCAATCGTCAGCCTGATCGGGCGGCGGGCGTCGTCGCGTCAGCGGCGGGTGGTCACCGTGACGGAGATCGTCGGGCCGACGGCCTGGCAGCGGTACGAAAACGGCGACCTGGCCGCCCAAGGCGACAATCCACTGGGGTTTGTGCCGGCGGTGCATATTCAGAATCTCGCCCAGCCGTATTATTACGAGGGCGTCAGCGATGTCGAGCAGCTTGTGCCGCTGCAGGACGAATTGAATACGCGGCTCAGTGACCGGGCCAGCCGGATTACGATGCAGGCGTTCAAGATGTATCTGGCCAAAGGGCTGGACGGGTTTTCCGAAAAAGGCGTCGCGCCGGGGCGGATGTGGTTTACCGACAATCCCGACGCCAGCCTGGAGGCGTTCGGCGGCGATGCCGGCTCGCCCAGCGAGAATCTGCATATCGCCGAGGTGCGCGAAGCGATGGACAAGATCAGCGGCGTAACGCCAGTGGTCGCCGGCGTCCTCAAAAACAAACTCGGCAACCTCACCAGCGGCGTGGCACTGAAGATGACGTTTATGGGGATGCTCACCAAGACCGCCCGCAAGCAGTTGACCTACGGCCAGGGCTTAAAATCCATCGCGCAGATGATCCTGACGATTCTGGATAAAGCCGGCGTGTATGCAACCACGCCGGATGAGCGAAAGGTGGACGTGGTCTTTGCCAATCCGCTGCCCGAAGACGAGACCGAACGCCTCAAAGAAGCCCTGATGAAAAAAGAACTCGGCGTATCCGACGCTCTTTTACGGCAGGAACTCGGTTATCGTCAATAGTATAATCGTCATCCCAGCAATCGCGGGAGTGAACAGGTGGAAATCAGATACAGCGACTGGATTAGATTTCCGCCAGCGCGAAAATGACAATAAACGCTCTTTGACAAAAAAAAACAACTTCGGATGCTATCGAAATGCAAAGGAAAAATAGGCTCGCTGCTTATCCGTATCATAGGCGACGCAAATACCTCCTCCATTTCTGTTTTCGTTTTCTTTGTAATAATAGTGACCATTGGATATCTTGTGAAATACGTTGGATTCATATTCGTCAACAGCATCCCGATCGTCCCTGTTGGGCTGGGGGAGTATATACCGGGTATATCTCATAACAGTTATTGGTTCGGTGATTTTATGAACAGGCCATTCCTTTGCCCAGTCTAAGAACTCTTCTTCTGATATATCAAATTCGTAACTATTATACAGCCAGAAAATTTGCAGGTAAGAGATGTTCTTTGCTGAATCCGGCACATTAACCCAAGAGGGCAGTTGGCTTAAGTCAGAAACATTCTCCTGAGTTTCTATTGTGCCGAGTTTTTTCAGTGAATTCACCAGCCTAAAAGCAAAACCTGTGAACACAATAAACACTAACGCAAGACAAATAATAATGAATTTCTTTTTGTTCATAATAACTCCTATTTTCAATAAATAATAGCCTTCAAATGAAAATAAGCAAGAAAAAAACAGGTAAGGTCAAGATATTTTGTAAAAGAAACAACTTGCGAGCCGGACGTAGGATGGGCTTTAGCCCATCAAAACCATAATCCGTGTAATCTGTGAAATCTGTGGTTTCAAAAAGAAAGGGAAGTTTTATGAGCGACGAAGACACAATGGTCAGTACAGAAGAAAGCCGGCCCGAAGCCGGCGGTACGGGGGAAGGGCAAAATGAACGATTGGTGCCGGTTGGCGAGGCCATCCGGTATCGCAAGCGGGCGCAGGCGGCGGAACAGGAGCTGTCGGAATTGAAGGAGCTGCACGACACGCAGGCCAAGGAGTTGGAGCAGCTTAAGGAGCAAGTGGAGGCCGAGGCGGCGGTCAATGCCGCATCGATGACGCAGGGCGTCAAGGAAACACGCACCGGCGGTGCACGGAACAGGCTTGAGGCGGCCGCAACACGCGCCGCCGAAAGCGGCAAGCGGGCGGATGTGCAGGAGTACCTCCGCGTTAGACGTGCGTACGTCTAACGGAATTAAGAATTAAGAATTGAGAATTAAGAATTTTGTGGAAAGGAGTTATTATGGCATTTACAGGAAAAGCAACGTATAGCGCGGGGGCGACGCTGCCGGAGATCGCCGAAGATGTGTCGGATCTGATTTCGATTGTCTCGCCGTATGAGACGCCGCTGCTGGATGTGTTGGGCGACGGGCTGCGGGCGGCGACCAGCACGCATCACGAGTGGCTCGAAGACGAACTGCTGCCGAACAAGGACGCGATCAGCGATGATATGATTAGCGACCCGACCGGGGCGACGCAGTTTTCGGTTGCAAACGGCCTGCGGTTTCGCGCCGGCGACCAGATTCAAGCCAAAGGTGCAAAAGAGCTGATGCTGGTGACGCACGTGGCGGGCAACGCGCTGACGGTGGTGCGCGGCTATGCGGGTACGACGCCGGAAGCGATTGACGACGGCGATACGCTCAACATCCTCGGCAACGCGGCGCTGGAAGGCGGCGACCGGCCGGAAGCGCGGTTCACCCACCGGGCGCGCAAGAGCAACTGGACGCAGATTTTCACCGCGGCCGTTGAGGTCAGCGGCACGGACATGGCGGCCAATCAACTGGGCCTGGCTGACGAGATGGACTATCAGAAGCAGGAACGCCTGCGCGAACTGCTGCGCGACCTGGAAAACACCGTCATCAACGGCGGCATGCCCACGGCCAATCCGCAGGGCAGTGCGACGGCGCGGCGGACGATGCGCGGCATCATCGCGCATCTGGCGTCGAATGTGTTCGCGGCGGGAGCCAGCGGCTTTCCAGCAGGCGACGGCCTGGACGAGGAAAAGATCAACTATGTCCTTCGCCGTATCTGGGAAAACAGCAGCGGCAATGTCGATCTGATTGTCGTCGGCGGCTATCAGAAACGCAAGATCAACGCCTTTCTCTCGGCGCACCGCGGCTACAGCGCCAAAGACACCGCCTATCGCGATATGGTCAGCCTGTACGAGAGCGACTTCGGCGTCTGCCGCATCGTGACGACCCGCTGGATGCCGCAGGACGCGGTGCTGCTGCTGGATTCGTCGCGGCTGAGCGTGATGCCGCTGACCGGACGCAGCTTTCACTTCAAGCCGCTGGCCAGCACCGGCGACTATGAATGCGGGGAGCTGATCGGCGAATACACGCTGGAACTGCGCAACGAAGCCGCCCACGGCCTGATCCGCGGCCTGAGCGTAGCGTAAAACGGTTTAACCATGAAGGGCATGAAGAACATGAAGAATGATTTTGTATTTTCTTCGTGAACTTCATGTGCTTCATGGTAAACACTAATTTTCAAACATAAAAGAAGGAGACCATCGATGTTGACCCACGACGTGGATTTACTGGTGTATGAGCCGGGGCTGTTTAAGCTGTGGCGGATTGACCATCAGCAGCGGGGCAAGGGCGGCAACGGCACGCTCAACGGCACGGCCTTCAGTGCGGCCGGGGCGGAGTTTGTCAATGCGAAGGTGCAGGCCGGGGATGTGCTGACGCTGGCCAGTATCGACGGCCTGATCGACGGCTGTTATGAGATCGTCGCGGTCGTCTCGGCGACGCAACTGACCGTCTCGGTGGTGCGGCCCGATGCGGCCGATGCGGCGATCCCGGTCGGCGTCGGCAATAACCTCATCTGGCACATCGGCACGTTTGCCCCGCAGCGAGCGCTGGCCGAGCGGATGCTGTGCGACCGACTGGAGTTGACGGATGCGTCGCTGGCGGCGCTGAACGCAAAAAGTGTGCAGCGGCTTGGGTTGGCGATGATTGCGGCGGCGCTGGCGATTGTTTTTGAGGCGCTGATTCAGCAGGACGGCGACGAAAAGACGCTCGGCCGCAAAAAAGACATCTATCAACAGATGCTCGAATCGGTCGTCATCCGCCTGTACCTGGAAGCCGACACCACCGGCGATGGCCAACCCGACACCGCATTTAGGGGCGATGCAGTTAAGATGAAGAGAAAATAAGCGAGAAGTCCATAATCCCGAAGGGATTGTAAGTAAATTGGCCGGAGGCGTAAGCCTCCGGTTCAAGAATCCAAGGCCATCTAAGCCCCAAAGGGGCGGCAGTTTCACATCGCATTCTGTCGCCCCGTTGGGGCTTGAAAATCCGCTACGCCTCAACTCCGTAGGCTTACGCCTACGGCTAACTTACTGTCGTCCCTGTCGGGACTTGCCATCGTCTTTGACATTTTAGATTTGTTTAGAATTTAGTGCTTATGATTTAGGATTTTCAACCAAAGGAGTTTGCTATGAATGCAAAACAAAACCACTGGCATTTCGAGCGACGGGTGAATGTCTCGGCGGTGGTGCAGTTGATTACGCTGGCCGGGTTGATCGTCGGCACATGGGCAAACCTGCAGCGGCAGTTGGACACCGTACAGCGCGACGTGCAGCAACTTCTGACCGCACAGGAAAAATTCTGTACCAAGCTCGAAGCCCTGCAGGAACGGACGATTTCGCAGGAGTATCGGTTACAACGCATTGAAAACAAGTGAAACCACAGATTTCACAGACGACACAGAAATTTTTAGAAAGGAGCAAACGATGAAAAAGGTACTGATGACAGCGGTGTTGGCGATGGGGCTTGCCGGGTGCGGGGGGCTTCGGTTTGGGGCGACGGAGGCGCAGAAGCAGAATGCCTGGGTGCATCACAGGACGTGTCAGTTGACGCAGCAGACGGCGCGGGAGGAGAATGTCTCGCCGGCGCTGACGGGTCTTGCGGCGTTGGCGACGCAGCAGAGCGAGGCGTTTGTGATGGATTACGGGATGCGTGGGTGCTGACCGATGCGGCGATGGAGCTGGGGATTGGCGTGGCGGGGCTTCTGGGCGGCGTGTATGGCTTGCGTATCGCGACGTTTCTCAAACAGACCAAGGACAAAAGCCGGGCACTCAAAGAGATCATCGAAGGCAACGAACTGTTCAAACAGCTTTGTCCGACCGTGGTCAGCGATTTTAAACAGGCCCACGCCAATCAGTCGGCCGCGACGCGAACGCTGGTGACGGAAATGAAGAGTTAGTCCCAGAGGGACGAGAGTCATTTAGCCGTAGGCGTAAGCCTACGGAACGGATACGTATCTTCATATAAGCCCCGACGGGGCGAAAGTATAATACTTTCGCCCTTTCAGGGCTTCATTGTTCGTTTTTCCAATCTTCACCGGAGGCTCACGCCTCCGGCTAACTGACTTAAAACCCCTTCGGGGTTATGGAATTTTTCGAAGATTTTTATGTCTCCCTGCACACTCACATCTCAATTGCAGCTTATCCGCGCGGATATTCGTGCGTATCGTGCGTTGCGGCGGTATCATTATTGCGACGGCGCGTTGGGGCCGTATTGTGCGATTTATGCATTGGTTAAAGAAGGGGTGACAGCGCTTCCCGGCACAGTCAACAGCGATCACAGTTGGGTGGCAGCGCTTCCCGGCGGAGCCGGGAACGATGGGGAACTGACCGAGACCGTCGCCGGTGTCATTGTCTATGCCCCCTCGCCGCTGAACAATGCGGCGCGCGACAGGGCGACCGGCGGTTTTTTTGCCATGCGTCCCAAGGCCGAAAAGCTGGCCTTGCTGAACGCTCACGTCCGGCGCATCAGCCGGGTGATTATCGAGCCGCGGTACCGCGGGCTGGGGCTGGCGGTGCGGCTGGTGCGCGATACGCTGCCGCTGGCCGGCGTTGCGATGGTCGAGGCCTCGGCCGCCATGGGGCATCTGCATCCGTTTTTCGAGCGGGCCGGGATGCGTGCGTATCGACCCGCCCCGGATCCGGCGCGGCGGCAGGTGGAACGGGCGTTTGACGAAGCGGGCATCGACGCGGCCCTGCGGATCGATCCGGCCGCCGTGCACGCCCGCATGTCGCGCCTGCCGCAAAAGCAGTACGACCGGGTCGAAAATGCCGTCCATTTGTTCCTGAACCGCTTCGGCCGTCGTCGCACAATGCCGCCGGGCGTGGAGCGGACGGCGTTTGTCCTGAATCGCCTCGGCGTTTGGCCGGTGTATTATACGTGGCGAAATCCTGAACAAACGGTGGAGGGGCTGGACTTGGCGGGTGAGTGATGGGCTATAGCCCATCCTGCGAAGCCGTGCTGACCTGCATAGAGGCTTGTATTGTCCGGGCATTTATGCTATACTGAAGGGTGTTAAGTAATGCCTTTTGAAGGGATATTATTGCATTGAGTGCGATGCGTGAGCAGATAACCGTACAGCAGGAACGGGCCATTCTAGTCGGGGCCGTCCTGCCCGAAGACCGCAACAAGTTATTACAGGACGACTGGCTGCAGGAACTGCACGCCCTGGCCGAGAGTGCCGGGGCGGTGGTGGTGTATCGGTCGATCCAGAAGGTGCGTCAAGTCCACGCCGGTACGTACATCGGCTCCGGCAAGGCGCAGATGCTGGCCGAAAAGGTTGAGCAGCACGAGGCCAATGTGGTCATTTTTGACAACGACCTGTCGCCGGCCCAGATCCGCGAGTTGGAGAAGATCGTCAAGTGCAAAGTGCTGGATCGCAGCGAGTTGATCCTCGACATCTTTGCCACGCGCGCCCGCACCAAACAGGCCAAGCTGCAAGTCGAATTGGCGCAGTTGGAATACACCTACCCGCGGCTGACGCGGATGTGGGGGCATTTGGACACGGTGGCGGGGGCGGGCGGCGGCACGGCGGCAGGGGCCGTCGGCGGCATCGGCACGCGCGGCACGGGTGAAAAGCAGCTTGAGATTGACCGTCGGCTGGTCAAGAAACGCATCACCGAACTGAAGCGCGAGATCGCCGGCATCGACAAACGCAAGCTCCGCGAGATCGACGGTCGTCGCGGCTTTTACAAAATCTGTCTTGTCGGCTACACCAACGCCGGCAAAAGCACGCTGATGAATGCCCTGACCAGTGCGGATGTGTATGTCGAAGACCAGTTGTTCGCGACGCTGGACACGCGCACCCGCAAATGGGCGGTCGAACCCGGCGTCGAGGCGCTGCTCAGCGATACCGTCGGCTTTGTCAGCAAGCTGCCGCACCACTTGGTCGCCTCGTTCAAGGCCACGCTCGAAGAGGCGGTCAACGCCGACTTGCTTCTACACGTGGTGGACGCTTCCAGCCCGGACGTGTTCGACCAAATCAAAAGTGTTGAAGCGGTACTCAAGGATATCGGCTGTGCGGAAAAAGAAATGCTCGTTGTGCTGAACAAATCCGACCGCATCGCCAACCGCGAGTTGTTTGAAGCGGTTCAGACCGTCTATCCCGACGCCATCGGCATCTCCGCCCGCACGGGCTATCAGCTTGACCGGGTCGCCGCCGCCATTGCCGAAAAAGTTCGCGGCGCCAAGGTGCGCATCCGCGTTCAGAGCGACGCCGGAAACGGCAAACTCCACCATTTTGTCCACACGGTCGGGGAGCGCGTAACCGAAGCCTATCAGGACAATACGGTGACGCATGAACTGACGCTGGGCCGCAACCAGCTGCCGCAACTGGAACGCCTCGGCGCACAGTCTGTCGAGAGAGTATAACTGTTTTCGAGATATTTTACCGAAGAATCTCTGCCAGTTCGGCTCGCTGCTGCGGGGTCAGGCCGCCGACCTTATCATCCAGTTCTCGGGCGCGGAAAAATTCATTCCTGGCCGGCTCATTGCTGCCCAGACGTAAAAGACATTGCGCTAAATAAAAGGTCGAGACGGTCTTTTGGGGCTGACTGTCAAGATACGCCGCCGCCGCCTTCCTGAAGTCTTCGGCGGCTTTATCATATTGTTCCATCGCAAAATGAATGGTGCCCCGCGTATCGATCAGATCGACGTAGTCGGGGGCTTGCGCCAGTCCGTTGTCGGCCAGTTGCAGCGCCCGGCGATGGTCGAACTTGTCCTGACTGAGAATCCACGCCAGATTATTGATCGCAACGACATTTTCCGGCTGAAGCTCAAGGGTGCGTTCGTAGTACGGCACGGATTCAAGCTTTTGTCCGGTCATGTGGTGCAGCATCGCCATAGCGAAAACCGCTTCGGGGCTGTTGGGTTCGCGGCCCAGAACGAGCGTCAGTATCTGTCTGGCGGCGCTGACCGTTGAAGGCGATTGATTGGCCAGCAGCGTCTGAAGGATCTGCAGCGCCATCGGGCCGCCCTGCGGATGGGACTGGTACCATCGCTCAAACGCCGCCGCCATTTCTTCGGCGCCGGCCGTTTCTGCCATCACAGACAGCCACCGGATCAGTGCGGTGTCCGCGACTTTCGGGTCCGCCGAAAGACGCTCGTAAAGCTGTTTGGCCGGCTCGATTTGTTTGTCGGCGTAGAGCAGTTCCATATACAGCAATCGCAGCGAGATCGATTCGGACGCCGAACCGGACGCCAGCCAGTCGCCGAGCAGTTGAACGGCCTGGCCGTTTCTGTCAGCACGCTGCATCATCAGCGCCCGCATTTGCACAATCTCTTCGTCGGACGGGTATTGCTGCGCCAGACGATTGAGCGTTTCCAGCGCCACCGATGGCGAGCGCAGCGACTCGACGCGCGCCTTTGCGATAGCCAGCAAGCGGCTTTCGGGGATCGCCGCCAGTCCGCGCAGAACCGTATCCATCGCCATTCCCGGCTGATTGTTGAGCAGATACCATTCGATCAAATACCCCCACGCCGGTTCCAGACGCGGGTAATCGTTCACCAGCACCGAGAGTATCTGGATACCGTCGTCAGGCGTCCCGCCGATGCGGCTCAGCAGCAGCGCCGCTTTCCGCAACCGCAACTGAACATCGTTTGGCTGTTTCGCAATGGCTTTTTCCAGCAAGGCCGCCCCTTCCTGCTGCGTCTGCGTCTGCGCCAACAGCAGCAGCGCCGTCTGTTTTTGGGCGTCAAAAGAATCCGGCGCCAGCGCCAGTGCCTTTTGCGCCGCGTCAAGGGCCTGCGCCTCACGTCCGGCCGCGATATACAACTCACTGACGTTCAACAATACCTCCGGATCGCTGCCGGCTCGTTCAAGAATAGTACCGATGCCAGCCACGGCGTCGTCGGTTTGACCCATGGCCAGCAGCACCTGACAGCGCAGTCGGTGGACCTCGACAGTGTCATGGCGACGCAGAAACGCTTCGACCACCGCCATCGCCTGTTCCGGCTGTTTCTGCTGAAGGTGCCAGTCCGTCAGCGCGGCCTGATAGACCACGGCGTCGGGGTTTTCCGAAATGAGGTCATCGATCAGTTGCCGAGCGGCGTCGAATTGTCCGCTACGTGTTCTGAGCATCGCCAGCGACAACTTGGCACTGTCGTCGTCGGCGTTGCGAAGGATCATCTTTTCAAGCATCTCCTCGGCCGAATCCAGTCGTCCCTGACGGAGATGGCTTTGCAGTTCAAACTGCGCCAAGCGCGGATCGGTATGACCGGCGGCCAATAAATCGGCCAGCAGTTGTTCGGCCTGCCGCGTCTCCTGCGCCCGATACATCGCGCCCATCGCCGCAATCGCCAGATCCACATCGTCCGGGTGGCGAACCAGCGTATCCTGATACAGCGACATCGACAGACGCATATTGCCCGCCTGCTCATGCGCGGCGGCCAGCAGCATAACGCTCTGTTTGTCGTCCGGATTGGCGGCAAGGTTTTCGTTCAACAGGGAAACCGCCTGTGAATAGTGTTGTTCAATCTCGCCTTGCGCAAGCCAGAGCGAGACCTGCTCGATTTTCCAAATCCGTCCCGCAGCGCCTTCGATTTTTTTGATCGCGTCAATCTGCTCGGCAAGCCAGGCGGCATCTGCCTCATTGCGGCGCAGGGTCAGCAGTTGACGGCGCGAGAGGATGTCCTGCGGGTAGTCAGCCGCCATCGCGGTAAACACTGCGACGGCGTCCTGTGTTTGCCCGCTGCGGTTGTAAATATCTCCCATCAATAGCCGAACGCGACGCAGCGGCGGCCCCTCCAAACGCGATGCCGCTTCCTGCAAAATCGACAGCGCCTCCGGCGATTTATTTTGGTCGAGATACAAACTCGCCAGCAGAATGACCGGCTCGGAAGCGTCGGGATACGCCGCCATCGCCTCGCGCAGCAGCGCGGCCGACTGCTCGGTCTGCTGACGGATGGCGTAATACTCGGCCCAGGCCATTTGAAGGGATAAGGACGGACCGAAACGCTCATTGATTGCCTCCAGGGCTTGTTGGGCTTTTGTCCAGTCCTGTCGGCTCAGGGCAATGCGAAACGCCAGCAGACGATGTTGAAGCGAATCATCCGCGGCGAGCAACTCGGCCAAAATCTGATCGACGCGCCCGGCGGATTGGGGCTGTTGGGCCAACCGTTCAATTTGCGTACGCATCAGCAGGCTCTGAGCTTCCCGACTCGTCGGGCTTAGCCTGGCCGCAGACGCGGCAGATTCGGACGCGGCGGCCCATTGACGCCCCTCGGCCAAAATCCGCGCCAGCATCAGGTGGGCGGAATACGAATTGGGGTTTTGCCGGAGAAAGCGTTGCAGCGTTTCGATTGCGCTGGTTCGATCTTCCAGACGCATCGCCCCCTCGGCCAGTTTCAGATAGACCGGCTCGGCGGTATAACCCTGCACGACCGCCTCGCGCCAGTGCGTCATCGCCAGCGACCAGTCGCCGTCGCGTTCGGCCAGGAGGCCGTCCAGATAAAAAACCAGTCCACTGTTGAGGTCAAGCTCGCGCAACCCCTTCAGGGCCGCACGGGCGCTTTCGTTGTCGCCGGCCTGCAAAAACAGTTCGGCCGCATACGGCAAAAATACACCTTTCGCGTCGCCGAGATGCTCAAGGCCTGCACGGGCGACTTCGCCCGCCTTGGCTGGGTCCTGGCGTTTGGCCGCCGCAACTGCTCGGAGCTGCCATAGCTGGGGCAGGGTCGGGTCGCTCGCATAGAGGGCGTCAAGTTGCGCTTCGGCTTGCTCTAACGCATCCAGCCGCAGCCATGCGGCGGCAAGCGACAGGCGAACATCCTGATCGGACAATTCGCACTGTTCCGCTTGTTGAAGGCTTTGAATCGCCAAATCCCGCTGACCGGAATCCGCCAAGAAACGCCCCCGAAGAATATGGGCCTGCGCTTTTTGAGGATTATTGGCAACCGCCAGATCGATCCATTCGCGCGGTGTTTTGGGCAGCAGATTCGGGCGTTCCGACGCAACCTGCGCAAGCAACTCATATACCGCCGTTTCGGACGGCTCACGGGTCAGTACCTCGGTGAGCAGTTGTGCGGCGTCTTCATATTTGCGCTGCATCATCTGTGCCGCCGCCAGGCGCACGGTGATGTTACTGTCATCGCCCTTTTCCAGAAATCGTGATGCCACCAGCTCCGCCTCGGCCGGGACGTTGGCTTGCAGATACAAATCCACCAGCGACCGAGCCGCCTCAACGTTGGCTTCATCAAGTCGCAGCACATTGCGGTAGGCATTCACCGCTTGTGCATAATGCTCGCGACGGAACGGCTGAATACGGGATTGGGCGTGGCCGTATTTGAGCAAAATGTCCACATCGGTCTGATGAATTCCCAAATACTGCCCCAGCCCGGACGCCGCCGCTGACCAGCGTTCCTCTTCATACGCAACAAGGCCCCGTTCAAGTCCCTGCTCGGCCCGCTGGGTGCGGTTATACTTTCGCAGGCCGATCACCGTTACGCCGAGGGCGCAAACTCCCAGCACTAACACCAACACCAATGTCCAGTTGACGTATCCTTTTTTCATATCTCCGCTCCACAAAGTCGGATTTAAATCTCGGTTTCTCATTTCCATTTTATTGTATCGGTAAATTCGCCGCAGGACAGAAGTTTTCTCGAATATTTTAGGCCGTAGTCGCCTCTATGGGTCTGATTTGGACGAATAGCTGATTATCGGTCGTTACTTTCGCAACTCCGGCGTATCCGGCTCGACGTGTACGATGACATTGACCGGTCGGACGATCTGCTCGTGCAAATTGGATTCGAGCGTATCGGCAATCTGATGGGCGTCGGTGATGTTCAGGGCCGGATCGACCAGAATATGCAAATCGATAAAGACTTCGCGCCCGACGCTGCGGGTCCGCAACTGATGCCACTGGCGAATCCGGTTGTCGGCCTGCAGAATCGCCTCAATTTGTGTCAGCGTCTGGCGATCCACCGCCCGTTCGGAAAACTCGTGAAAACAGCCGCTGATGACCCGCACCGCCACCAGCACGATCATCAGCCCGACCGCAATGGCCGCCAATTGGTCGCCGTGCGGATAGCCCAGCTTGACCGCTGCGACGCCGACCAAAACCGCCACCGAGCTGAAAGCGTCGCTGCGATGATGCCAGGCGTTGGCATACAGCGCGGTACTGTGCGTTTTGACGGCGACGCGCCGCGTCCATTGGTAAAGCAGTTCCTTGGCAACAACCGACAAAATTGCAATGGCCATCACTGCCGAGGTCATCGTCATCGCAGGCTCAGCGTCCGGCAAATGGACTTTGGCAATCTCCAGGCCGGCTTTATAAATCATCACCAGCCCGACCGCGATCAGCGTCAGGGCCACAAACGCCGCCGAAAACGTCTCCATCCGACCGTGACCGTAGGGGTGTTTGGGATCCGGCGCTTTGCCGCCGAAATACACCCCCAAAATCACCGCCAAGTCGGTGGCGATATCCGACAGCGAATGAAACCCGTCCGCCACCAGCGCCAGCGATCCGGCCAGCAGTCCGACGGCAACTTTCACTACCGTCAATCCCAAATTGATCCACAGCCCGGCCCAAGTCACGCGGCGGATACGCCCATCGTCCTGTCGTCGGTCTGTCAGCATACTATTTACAGAACTTCGTTTCGAATAATTTCGATCTGTTCAGTCCAGCGGCGGGCCGCATCGGGGTCTTGGGTTTCCATGATGATACGCATAATCGGCTCGGTGTTGCTGGTGCGAATATGAATCCAGCCGGCCGGCAGGTCAAAGCGGCAGCCGTCGCTGGTGTCGATCCGTGCGTCCGCAAAGACGGCTTTGGCCTTATCAATAATCGCCTGTGCCTGCTGCCTGTCAGCGGGATATTTGCTTTTGTGCATCACATAGCCGCCCAACTCGTCGGCCAGTTGCCCGACGGTCTTTCCCGTCTCGGCCATCAGCTGCAAGACCATCGCCATTGCGACCAAGCTGTCGCGGATGGGGCCGACCCGCAGATCAATCACCCCGCCGTTTCCCTCGCCGCCGATGATGCAGTTGTGTTGGACCATTGCCTCGGCGACGTTGGCCTCGCCGACGGGCGTGCGGATCACCGTTGAGCCGGCGGCGGCGGCGATGTCGTCAATCATCCGCGAGGTGGAAAGATTGGCCGCGGCCGTGCCGGTTTGCTTGCTGAAAACATACTTGGCCGCCAGCGCCAGCGTGTATTCTTCGCCGATGTAGCGGCCGTTCTCATCAACAATCGCCAGCCGGTCTGCATCCGGATCTTGAGCGAATCCAATCTGTGCCTTGTGTCGCGTGACGGCCAGACACAGATCGGTCAGATTCTCCGCCGTCGGCTCCGGCGTATGGGCAAAGAGGCCGGTCGGCTCGATATTCATCGGCACAATCTCGCAGCCGAGCTTTTCGAGCAGGAATCGCCCCGCGACGCCGCCGGCGCCGTTGACGCTGTCCAGCACGACCTTGTAGTGTTTGGCCGCGATGGCCGCCGGATTGACCAGCGGCAGCACTTTGTCGGTGTGAATCCGCGGCGTTTGGCCATTGCACGAAATCTTGCCGCAGTGCACCGAATCGGCCAGCGCAAATGCCCGCTGACGATAGCGTCGAATGATGTCCTCGGCCATCGCCCGCGGCGGGGCAATGCCGTTGTCCAGTAGCAGCTTGATGCCGTTGTAGGGAACGGGGTTGTGGCTGGCCGTGATGATGACGCCGCCGTCACACCCCAGATGCCGCAGCATAATTCCCACGCCCGGCGTCGAGCAGATGCTCAAATCGACCACATCCACCCCGCCGGCCGTCAGGCCCGCGGCCACCGCCGAAAACATCATCGCCCCGGACGGACGCGAGTCTCGACCGACGGCAACGGTCAGTTTTTTATCCGGCTTGTGCGTTCGTAAAAACGCTGCGAACGCACATCCATACGCGGCGGCGATCTCCGGCGATAAATTCTCGCCGATGATCCCCCGCATTCCGCTGATGCTGATAATCAATTCTTGAGACATCAAAACCTTTCTTAAGTTCACTGTGATTGGAAAAAGAGGATAGAGGTTAGAAGATAGAAGTTAGATACTACTTTCCGGCTTCAACCGTCTGATTTCTGTTTTCCCAATTTTCCATCAAACTAAACAACATCGCATTGGCTTCTTGATAACGGCTGTCCAGCCGCTGAAATTCCTCTGTGCTGATATAGTTACAATCCATTGAAAAATTCAACCATCCTCGCGTCTCTTCTCCCGAACCCAAGGCATCGTTCAAATGCCGTACAAAAACCTGTAGATATCTTCGCTTTGCATATCCTTCTCGTATGTTAATTGCAGCCGAACGGGACGATCTTCGTATTTGATCGGTCAACGAATAGGTCTCTTCTCTGGGAAACCGTTTGGATATTTCAAACACTTCCATTGCCAACTGATACGCAAGCCGATACACCTTCAAGTCATTGACACTTTTAATAGGACCGCCCATCATCCAACCTCTATCTTCTAACCTCTATCATCTATTTTCTATCCTCATATCTTTCGCGAATGCTCAAGCGTGTACTTGAGCTTGGCGACCACATCCTCAACCTGGTTATCTTTGAGCGATAAGATATCCCGCAGCGCCTGGCCGATATGCGGCAGATACGTTTCGATGTAGCCGCGTTTGACCATTTCTTCCTTGATGCGTTTCTGGCGGCGGACGTGGATACCCAGCTTGCGCCCGCATTCCTGTATCGCCAGCTTAAGCTCCTTGATAATCTCCGGATAATGGGCGACGGCCTCTTTGCTCTCGGACGTAAACGGCACCCAGACCGAGGCGATATGCACCATCAAGAGCAGCGGCCCGGCGGGCAGGGCGCCTTTGCTTTGGCTGAGGCCGTAGTTGCGCCAATTGGTTTCCAGCACCGCCTTGTACGTCGCGCACGCCGACTGCTGATACAGCAGAGGCACACGGTTGGCAAACCGCACCAGCCGCATCAGCGGTTCTTTGTCGTCGCCGTTGCCGTCGGTGTTTTTGCAGCCCCACGCCAGCGCCGCCTCGATGATAAACGGGTTGCCGCGATAGACGGCCGGCTTGCGCGTGCAGCTTTCATAAAAATCCGCTTCCACCACGCGTTTGAGTCCGTCGATCAGTTTCTCTTCGCCGATGGGCGCGATGCAGTCGGTCGGAGGCGCCAGCAGCTTGGTGCTGTTGATCGCCGCGCGCAGTGTCTCGACCTCTTTGAGCGTGATGGCATTGGGTCGCAGATTGACCGACAGCTTGGCCTTTTTACAGATGGCCTCAGCCACACGGGCGCTGACCCGCGAAAACTCCAGATGCAGAAACTCCCGCAGCTTTTTCGAGTCGCTCTGTCGAGCCATCTTAAACAGCACCCCCAGCTCTACGCCGTAAGGATGCGGTTTGATCTCCAACGGAATAAACGGCAGTTCCTGCGTCTGACGCGGATACTCGGTTACGCTTCCGTCGGGCGTCGAATAGGTGATCGTCGCGTGCGGATTGGCCATCGCCGTCTGCGTCAGATATTCATCGACACTTTGCTTGCCCTTCTGGTAGCGGCCTTCCAGTGTAATCGTGACGCTCGTTCCGGTCGGCAGGTCAAATTCGCACTCTTCGTCGAGCATCACGTCGGGCCGGTTGTTCGTGGTGTCGATCTGGACATGATAATGCATCGCCGATTTTTTGGGATTCGTGCGTGTGATAATCTGTACCGGCTCGCCCGTGGTCAAGAGGCCGTACATCCCCGCAGCGCTGATGCCGATGCCCTGCTGGCCGCGGCTCATCTTGAGCATATGAAACTTGCTGCCGTACAGCAGGCGGGCAAAAATATTCGGCACTTGTTTGGCCACAATGCCAGGCCCGTTGTCTTTGACGGTTACGCGAAACTTATTGTCGCTACCGTCAAACGCTGAAATAGACACCGTAATCGTCGGCCGAATATGGGCGTCTTCGCAGGCGTCCAGCGCGTTGTCCACAGCCTCTTTGATCGCCGTCAACAAGGCCTTTCGCGGATTGTCAAACCCCAGCAAATGGCGGTTTTTGGCAAAAAACTCGCTGATGCTGATATCCCGCTGTTTGGTGGCCATACTCTCGGCGGTCGCGGCCTGATGCGTGCGGCGAGAGCGTTTTTTTCCAGTGTTCGCCGCGGCGGTCGTCTCGCTCTCCGCCGGCGGATCCATCACCGCAACCGCCGCCTCAAACTCCGCCGGCGACTCAAACAAATTCGGCTCGGTCGAATCCTTCGTCTTCCGTTTTGACATTCCATTGAACTCCTGATGCATTTGTATAAGAGAACAGAGGACAGAAGTCAGAGATCAGATCGACCTCTCTGCCCTCTGCCCTCTGCCCTCTGTCTTCTGTCTTCTGGCGCTTAAAGCAGTTTGCACACGTACATTTCGTTGACAAATTCCAGCCCCGACAACTCCGTCGCGGCCTTTTCATCCGGCGTCTTATCGAGGCTGACTGCCAGGATGGCCTTCTGTTCTTTCAGATTGTGGCCGACACCCATCGTATTGATATTGATGCCGTGATTGCCCAGCGTTGTGCCGACCGCCCCGATCACGCCGGGTTTGTCGTCGTTGAAGATGACCATCATCGTGCCTTCCGGCGTCACTTCAATGTCAAAGCCGTCGATCTCGATGATCCGCAAGAGACAGCCGCCATACACCGTGCCGCAAATCGTGCGTGTCACCTTGTCGGTCTGCACCTTTGCGGTATAGCTGGATTCGAGGTCTTTGATCTCTGCGTTCTTGGTTACATCGACGCTGATGCCGCGATCTTTGGCCAGCAAGCCCACATTGACGATATTGACCACCGAATCAAAATGCGGCTGCAAGAGGCCGATGGTAAACGCCGTCGTTACGGCGTCCACTTGCTTTTCAGCAATGGCCCCGCGATATTCTACCTTGACGCTCTTGATGTGGCCCGGCGCCAGCGTGGTCATCATCGACCCGATGCGCTGCGCCAGCTCGGCATAGCGACAGACGATCGGCGGCGTTCCGGCGCCCATCGCCGGGGCGTTGAGAGCATTGCGAATCGGCCCGCCCTTGATCGCGTCGGCCAGAATCTGCGCCGCCTCGACCGCCACCTCGATCTGGGCCTCTTCGGTGCTGGCCCCCAAATGCGGCGTTACCAGGCAGTTGGGACACTCGGTAAACCGTGTGTTGTCCGGCGGCTCTTTGGCAAACACGTCCAGCGCCGCAGCGGCAATCGTCCCGGCCGACAGCGCGTTGTACAGGTCGTCTTCATTGATGATCCCGCCGCGGGCACAGTTGACAATCCGGCACGTCGGCTTCATCATCTTCAGTTCTTTGGCCCCGATCATATTGATCGTCTGCTCATTGCGCGGCAGATGCAGCGAAATAAAGTCCGCCTCTTGGTAAATACGCTCGAGTTTGTCGGTCACCTCGATGCCCAGTTCTTCGGCTTGCTTCGGCGCCGCAAACGGATCGTACCCGATGACGTTCATATTAAAGCCCAGGGCCATCCGCACCACCGCCATCCCGATGCGCCCCAATCCGATCACGCCAAGTGTCTTGTTGTTCAGTTGGTTGCCGGTATAGCTCTTGCGATCCCATGTGCCGGCCTTGAGGCTGTTGCACGCCGGCACCACATTGCGGCTCATCGCCAGCATCAGCGCCATCGTATGCTCGGCAGCGCTCATCGTATTGCCGCCGGGCGTGTTCATCACCATCACGCCTTTGCGCGTCGCCGCCGGAATATCGATATTGTCAACTCCTACGCCCGCACGCGCTACGCCTTTCAGCTTGCCGGACTTCTCAAGCACCTTGGCCGTTACCTGCGTGGCGCTGCGGATAATCAGGCCGTCATACTCGCCGATGATGTTCGCCAGTTCGTCTTCGCTCAATCCCGTCCGTACCACCGGCTCAAAATCAGGCATCGCCTTAAGCAGATCAATCCCTTCCTGGGCCAGCTTGTCGCTGATCAAAATCTTGTACATGTAAGCCTCCTAAAAAGTTTCCAGTTCAAATATCTCTTGCGATGAGACCCGTTCATCCGAATGCCGATAATGCATCTTGGCAACGGGATACAAATTTCGTAAAATACAATGCGCCGAGCCGTCGGTCAGACGCGATAAAGTCTCCGCGCGATCGCCCTGGCCAAGTTCAATTACAATATCATGCATTTTCCCCTGCTGTACCTCCGGCCAGAGGGTCTGGCCTGTGACGGCATCCAAAAGGACCGTGCGCGTCAGCATTCGGCCGGAATGATAATTGCGAATGTGCATCGGAAGCAGTTCATAATCTTCAATGCGTACAAACAACACCAGTTCCGCTCCGGTCTGCAACGCAACCGCTTGAGGGGACTGTATCACGTGACGCGAGGCGTTCGGCTCCGCTTGTTCCCAAATGATATTTTGCGGATTAACCTTAACCCGCGTAAGCAGATAGTTGCGGATTGCCCTGCCCAGCGCCTCGGCCGCATCCGGATCCGCCGCCGCCGAACGCGGTGCCTCAACCCAAATATAAATCTTTCTGTCCTGATGAGCGGTCAGATTGTAGGTCGGCTGGATTTTGCTGTAAATGTTATCGCTCGGGCACCCGGCGACCCATAGACACAGGGCCGCAGCAAGCAATGCCTTCGTCCATTTAAAATTGTCTTTGACAAAATGCATTTAAATCCTTGGATTTACTGTCCGGAACTTATAGTCCTCACCAGCACAACGGCCCAGCCGGCCAGCAGGACGAGGATCGCGCCGATGACAAGCCACTTGACCCCGACCGCCGTAAGCAGCCGCCGCGGAAAGCCGAAATCTATCCCAAACACGGCCATAAGTAAAGCATAAATTGCCGCCGCGACCCCTGCCGCACAAAAAAAAGCCGCCGCCGGCTGCGTGAAGAACGCCTGCACCGGATGCCCCGTTGCAAACAGTTGCCCTGCGTGCGTCCACCCACACCCCGGACACGGCAGCCCGTACCGCTGCTTAAAGCCGCAAATTCCCAGCCAGAACCTAAGATTAAGGTGTTCATTGGCCGACAACCACAGCACCGCCCATGCACCACACACCGCCAAGAATACCCCCGCCGCGATCAGGCGCCCCTTCGGCGAACATTTCGGCCGTGAAATTGCGGAATTTGAATATTGTTCATTCGACATAAGCCTGATAAAATAGGCCCCGCCAACACGAAAGTCAAGATTGAAAGGAACTTCAATGAAGTTGTCACATACTGAGTTGAGCCAGATGCTGGAAACCGCTGTCGTGGCGGCGCGACTGGCCGGGCAACGGGCGATGGAAGAACTGCGCTATGTCGCCCGCTCGATCAAAAACGGCACCACGGGGGGCGAGATGGTCACTCAGGCCGACCCCATCTGCCAAAAGCTCATCATCGACCGCATCCGCGAAAACTTCCCCGACCACGGCTTTCTGGCCGAGGAAGGCACCGACGGTAAGCCCCTCAAATGGCTCCCCCGCGGCGAGGAGGCGATCTGGTGGATCATCGACCCCATCGACGGCACGAACAACTACGCGAACAGATTGCCGTGTTTTTCGGTCAGTATCGCCGCCTTTTTTGAAGGCCGACCGATTGTCGCCGTCATCTTTGACCCGGCCAACGACTCGATGTTCACCGCCGTGCAAGACGGCGATGCCCAGCTTAACACCGTCCGCATCACCGTCAACGACGATAAACTCAACAAATTCGCCCTCTTTGCCATTGAAGGCATCGCCCATCCGCTGGCCGACCAAGGCGTCCGGGCCATCGCGGCCCAATGCCGCACCCGCTGCCTCGGCTCGACCGCGCTGCACCTGGCCTATGTCGCCCGCGGCGCCCTGATCGGGACCATCTCGGTCTCCGGAAAACTCTGGGATATCGCCGCCGGAACGCTTCTGATCGAGCAGGCCGGGGGAAAAATCACCACCCTCGACGGAACGCCCTTGGGTCCCATCGATCCGGACAACTACGACGGCAGCCCCTGCCCCCTTCTGGCTGCCACCCCCCGCAACCATGCTGAATTGCTCAACCTATTCAAACAATAACACGGAGAGAAAATGGATAAACAGACATTAGTCAAACGCGTCAAGGAAACATCGTATTTGGAAGGCGATTTTGTGCTGCGCAGCGGCAAACGCAGCAAATATTATATGGATAAGTATCTGTTCGAGACGCAGCCGGACGTGCTGCGGGCATTGGGGCAGGCCTTCAGCGAACACCTCGCGCCGGATGTGACGCTCATCGCCGGGGCCGAGTTGGGCGGCGTGGCGCTGGCTGCGGCCACTGCGATGCAGGCCGACAAACCCTGGATCATCATCCGCAACAGCAAGAAAGATTACGGCACCAGCAAAATGGTCGAGGGCAAACTTGCCGCCGGCGACGTGGTCATGCTGGTGGAGGATATCGCCACCACCGGCGGGCAGGTGCTCGAAGCGGCCAAGATCATCACGGCCGCCGGCGCGACCGTCAGAAAAATCGTCGCCGTCATCGACCGCAAACAAGGCGCCCGCGAGAACATCGAACAGGCCGGCTTCACCTTCGACAGCCTGATGACCAAAGAAGACCTTGGCATCGTCGATTCCTGACCCGAATAAACACGCGGTCTTGCACCGACAGGGACAATGAAAATACAGCTCCAGCATCCTGCGCTGCGTGAATTTTTTGAGCAGCTTCGGTTTGCGCCGATGCGCCAGCGGCATAAGCACCTGGCGGCGGTCGAAAAACTGATGTTGATCATTGACCCGGAGATGGAATACCCTTATGAATTCATCGTCTATCGCATCACCGGGTTTCGTCCCAGCACGGCCAAATACGAAGACTGTCTGATAAAAGGCGACAAGCTGCTGTCTGATCTCCGCCTGTGGCTGACCCAAATCAGCGGACGGCTGGATGTGCCCGCCGCCTCGCAGCCGGAGCCGGTCTTTTCCGTCGAAGAGCTGGCCGCGCGGTTTTCGGTCTCTGAAAAAACCGTTCGCCGCTGGCAGGCACGGGGGCTGGCCGGGCGTATCTACCTGTTTGACGACGGCAAAAAGCGAAAGGGCTTCTGTGCCTCGGCGGTTGAAAAGTTTGAGACGCAAAACCGCCAGTTGCTGGCCCGTTCGGCGGCGTTTACCAAGTTGGACACCGCCGAAAAAAAACGCCTCTATGAGCTGGCCTGCGAGATGGCCCAAACAGGCCGGCACCGCACGCGCAATGAGCTTTTGGTCCGTGTCAGTGAGTCAACGGGCCGGGCACGCGAAACGGTTCGCTATGTACTGGAAGAAATGGAGCGTCAGCACGGCCCGTGTCAGGCGGCCCCGGCGTCGCGCGGACGGCTCGGCGCCAAAGAGGCGGCTCACATCTATAAACTCAGTCGGCAGGGCGTCCCCACGCGCGAGCTGATCGAACAATTCAAAAAAAGCCGCAGCACACTCCACCGCATCATCAATCAGCACCGGGCCAAAGACTTGATGGCGCGCAAGATCGAGTTTATCCACAGCCCGGAGTTTGAGGCGCCCAACGCCGACGCCCGACTGCTGGCAACGGCGACCGACGCGCTGATCGGCGACACTCAGGCCGCGCCCGTGATGCTGACCCGCCGGCAGGAATCAAACTTGTTCTGCCGATACAATTTTCTCAAATACCTGGCCGTTCGGCTGCGCGACGGCATTCGCCTTCAGCAGCCCGCCGTCCGGTTGCTCAACCGCATCGAGACCCTGCTCGACGAGGCCGACCGCGTCAAACAGTATATCGTCCAGAGCAATATGCCGCTGGTGGTCAGCATCGCCGGACGCCATCAAGGGGCACAAATGGCGATGAACGAACTGGTCAGCGAAGGGATGCTTGCACTGATGGCGGCGGTCGAAAAATTTGACTACACCCGCGCCAACCGCTTCAGCACGTATGCCGGCTGGGCCATCGTCCGGGATTTTGCCCGCAAGATTCCTGCCGAGTCCAGACGCCCCGACCGCGCCGGCAGCGGCGATATCGACAGTGTGCCGCATGATTTTCGAATGGGCGATGTGCCGGGCGTCGCGGCGCTCGAACAGACCCGACACGACCTGATCGGCGTCATCGACAGCAATCTCGACGACCGCGAGCGGTTCATCATCCTCAATCGCTATCCGCTTGACGCCGCCGTCATCAAACAAAAACCGATGACCCTCAAGCAGCTCGGCGAAACACTGGGCCTGACCAAAGAGCGCGTCCGCCAGATCGAGCTTCAGGCCCTCCACAAACTCCGACAAAGCCTCAGCCCGGAACAATTCGATCTGTTGACGGGATAGAGTCCGGCTTATCCTTCTTTCTTCAACTGCCCGTCAAGCGACAGGTGTTGATCGACGGATGTATCAACACTCAGGATATGACCCTGATAGCGGACTGTACACGGGCCGCCGCGGCGGGATTCGATGCGGGCTTCGGTCAGGACGCCGTCTTTCCATTCGATATCGACGACAAATCCGCCGCGGGCACATAACCCCTTGACCGAGCCGGTCGGCCAGGCCTTGGGCAGGGCGGGCAGCAGGTGGATTTCGTCGGCGTGGCTTTGCAGCAGCATTTCGGCAATCGCCGCGGTGCCGCCGAAGTTGCCGTCGATCTGGAACGGCGGGTGGGTATCGAAAAGATTGGTCAGCGTCGATTGGGCAAAGAGTGCGTGCAGATTATCGTGGGCCTTTTCGGCTTCGCGGAGGCGTGCCCAGATGCTGACGATCCAGGCGCGGCTCCAGCCGGTGTGGCCGCCGCCGTGTGCGAGCCGGTGGTCGATGCTCTTGCGAATCGCGTCAATCATTTCGGGGGTCTTGTCAAAGGTGTATTGCCGCCCCGGGTGCAGGGCATAAGCATGCGAGATGTGCCGATGGCCCGGCTCGCGTTCTTCAAACGGGCGCGACCATTCCAGCAGTCGACCGTCCGGGCCGATCTGCGGTAGGGCCAGTTTGTCCAGCGCAGCGCGAATCGCCCGGACCGTCGCGTCGTCAATCTCCAGAATCGCCGCCGCCTCCAGTGTATTGGTAAAGACGTCCCAGATGATCTGCTGGCTCATAGAGGCCCCCATATCCAGAGTGGAGGCCCGACCGTCGGGCCCGATGAAGGCGTTTTCGGGCGAATTGGCCGGGCCGCCGACCAGCTTGCCGGTGCGTGGGTCTTCGACCAGATAATCGAGAAAGAACTGCGACGTTTCTTTGAGGATGGGCCAGGCGCGATTGCGCAGGAAGTCGTGATCCAGCGTAAAGCGATAGCGTTCCATAAAGTGCTGTGTACACCAGGCCCCGCCGAAGGGCCACATCCCCCACTGGGGTTCCCCGATAGGGGTCGTCCAGTGCCAGACATCCGATTCGACGTGGGCGACAAAGCCGCGGCTGTGATAGACCTCTTGGGCGGTCTTGCGGGCCGAGGGTATATGGGCTTCAATGTAGTCAAAAAACGGCTCGTGGCACTCGGACAGATTCGTCACCTCGGCGGGCCAATAGTTCATCTGCAGATTGACATTGAGGTGGTAGTCGGCGTTCCAGGGGGCTTCGAGGTGTTCGTTCCAGATGCCCTGCAAGTTTGCGGGCAAGCCGCCGGGGCGGGACGATCCCATCAGCAGATAGCGGCCGTATTGAAAATAGAGCGTTGCCAGAGCTGGGTCGTCTTTCCCGGCCTTGACGTCGGCAAGGCGTTTGTCCGTCGGACGGGCTGCGGCGTCGGCGCCGCCCAAATCCAGCTCGACCCGGCCAAACAGCCGCCGGTGTTCGTCGAGGTGAGCGCGTCGGAGTGCGTCAACCCCCTTGGCGAGAGCGGTTTCGATCTGTGTGGTGCAGATGTTTGACAAATTGTGCGTCAGCGGCTCATACGGCGATTTTTTGTTATAATCCGTGGCCGCGGCCAACAGAAGCAGAACCGAATCGGCATCGGCAATCACCAGGGCATTGCCGTCAGCGGTGCAGACGCCGCCGCGCACATCCGCACGCAGCGCCGTATGAAACCGCACGCCCTTGTGCCGGCCGTTGTGCTGGGCCTGGCCGCTCATCGCCAATGTTGTATTGCCGACAGCGACGGTTTCGAAATCGGCGGGGCGGTCCAGTCGAACCTTCAGATTGAGTTTGCCCGGCTGCGAGGCGGTCAGCAGGATGACCATCACATTGTCCGGCGTCGAAGAGAAGACCTGCCGTGTGTAGGTAACGCCTTCAACCTCAAAGCGGGTTTGGGCGATGGCGGTGTCGAGATTCAATTCGCGGCGGTAGTCTGCCGGTTTGCCGTCGGGCAGCGTGAATTCCAGCCGCAGGTCGCCGAGTGTCTGGTTGCTGCGCGGATAGATGCGGGGGCCGAGAAACCGCCGGGCAATCACACGCTCGGCGTCGGCATACTTTTCCTCGAATATCAGATTGCGGGCCTCAACCAGCGCCTCATACGCCCCCTGCGGCGGTTCGGGCACCGGCGGCCCGGCCCAGACGGAGGCTTCGTTCAATTGGATGCGTTCGGTGGTGATGCCGCCGAAGACCATCCCCCCCAGCCGCCCGTTGCCGACGGGCAGGGCCTCTGTCCAAGTGGTCGCGGGCTGTTCGTACCACAGCGTCAACGCCCCGCGGGTGCTGCCGGTCAGAAGCAGCAGGGCACACCCGGCGAGCAGGCTGAAATTACGGGCAGTGTTAGCGCAGGTGGGAGGCTTTATTTGGAATTGCATCGTCAAATCTCCAAAAAAATCTGAACAAGTTATAGGAAAAGATATTGTAAAGCGTTGCCTGCCGGTGTAAAGAAGAAAAGAAAGCAGAACTGTTCAATGGATGGGATTTTCGGAGTGGCTATGCAGACAATTGGGTTTATCGGCGGGGGGAATATGGCGCAGGCGCTCATCGAGGGCATCTTGCAGAACAAGCTGTATGCGCCGCGGTCGGTCTGGGTCTCGGATGTACGCCCCAAGCGTCTGGCTGAGTTAAGGGCCGCTTACGGCGTGCACATCACGCAGGTCAACACCGAACTGACCGCAGCGGCCGATATGGTCGTCCTGAGCGTCAAGCCCCAGTTGCTGGGGCATGTGCTGGACGACATCGCCGGTACGCTGCGGCCCAGCGCCTTGGTAGTTTCGATTGCCGCCGGAAAAACCTGCAACTTCATCCTCGAACGGCTGGGCAAAGTGCAGTTGGTACGGGTCATGCCCAACACCCCTGCGCTGGTCGGGGCCGGGATGGCGGGTTTATACAACGCCACCGCCTCGGCGAAGGGCTTAAAGGCCGTCAGCGCCCTCTTTAATGCCGTCGGGAAAACGGCTGTTGTAGATGATGAGGATCTGATTGATTCGGTTACCGCCGTCAGCGGCTCTGGCCCGGCCTATTTCTTTTTGCTGATGGAAGAAATGATCAAGGCGGGCGTTGAATTGGGGCTTCCGGAGAACATCGCGGCTGAACTGGTACTCCAGACCGCCAAAGGAGCGGCATTGCTGGCCGAGAAGGCACAGGAAAAAGGCCAAACGCCATCTCTTTTACGAAAAAACGTCACCAGTCCCGGCGGCACCACCGAAGCGGCCGTGCACGTCTTCGAGGCCGCGCAATTCAGCCAAATGGTACAAGAGGCCATTACGACCGCCTGTGAACGCGGCAAAGAATTGTCAGCAGGGGACTAACCCCCGAAACCGCGATTATTCGACGATGATCGCCTCGACCGGACACTCATCGGCGGCCTGCTGTGCGGCATCTTCAAGTTCCGGCGGAACCGTATCGACAATTACCTCTGCAATGCTGTCACCCATCGCGAACACTTCCGGACAGGTATCCACACACAACCCGCATGCCGTGCAACTATCTTCTACGCGTACTTTCATCGGTCTCTCCTGCTTGAAGTTTCACCGTAAAGCACATCCCAATGTGCCGTTCTCTGACGCTTACACAATTATAAGCCAAAAAACAGCAAACTCGAAATGTTTTTTGTGGAAATTCCAAGCTTTTTGTATATACTGCCACCTTTGTCGGGAAACGAAAAATGACAAATAAAAGGATCTCCGCCAAAGGCGGTTGCTTTACTTTGATCTTTTGATTTTATTTTAAACCTTTTTAGGGTCGGGTCCCATGCAAGCATCCGGTACGAACCTGGTCAGGCGGGGAACCGAGCAGCCATAAGTATGCGTGGTGTTGTGCGTGGCAAACCCGACCACCTTTTTGAATTGATTATTGAATATTGATTATTGATTATTAGCATAATGACTCCGGACGACCTTAAAAAACGAACCAAAGATTTTTCCCATCGGTGCGTTAAACTGGCCTTGTTGCTGCCGAATGACCCGGTGTCCAATCATATCCGACATCAGATGATACGCAGTTCAACCTCTGTGTCGGCGAATTATCGTGCGGCTTGTGTGGGGCACTCAAAAGCGGCGTTTACCTCCAAAATCAGTATTGTTGTCGAAGAAATCGACGAAACGGCATTCTGGATCGAGTTTTTGATAGAAGAAGGGTTGTTGTTGGTTCGCAAATGCGAGAGCTTGTTGGGCGAGGCAAGGGAATTGACATCGATTTTCGTTGCGTCCCGAAAAACATCCCAAAATTCTAATTAATAATCAATAATCATTAATCAATAGTCAATCGAAATGGCTTATACGGTCTTAGCACGGCGGTATCGCTCGCAGACGTTCGACGACGTTCTCGGTCAGGATGTGGTCGCCCAGACGCTTCGCAACGCCATCGCCGCCGGGCGGGTCGCGCACGCCTACCTGTTCTGCGGCACGCGCGGCTGCGGCAAAACCACCATGGCCCGCATCCTGGCCAAGTCGCTTAACTGCCTTGCCGCCGACGGCCCGACCGTCACTCCGTGCCTCAAATGCGATAGCTGCATCGCCATCAACACCGGCGACGATATCGACGTTATCGAAATCGACGGGGCCTCCAACAACAAGGTCGAAAATGTCCGAGAATTAACCTCTAATGCTATTTACCGTCCCGCACGGGCGCGCTTTAAGATTTACATCATCGACGAAGTCCACATGCTGACTGACAGCGCTTTTAATGCTTTGCTAAAAACACTCGAAGAGCCGCCGGATCACGTCAAGTTCATCTTTGCCACGACCGAGCCGAACAAGGTGCTGGCGACCATCCAGTCGCGCTGCCAGCGGTTTGACTTTCACAACATCCCGCCGGACATCGTCAGCACACAGGTCAGCAAAATCCTCAAAGAAGAGGGCATTTCCTTTGAGCCGGACCTCTTGGTGCATCTGGCGCGTCTGGCCAATGGCTCGATGCGCGACGCCCTGAGCCTGCTCGACCAGCTCATCAGCGCCGGCACGCAACCGCTCAACGCCCGCCAGCTCATCGACCTGATCGGCATTCCCGACCGCCAGAAGGTCACGGTGCTCCTGACGGCCATCGCCGATCACGCCGCCTCGCCCGTCCTGCAAGGCCTCGACGCGTTGCTCCTGACCGGCCAAAGCGCCGCCCAAATCTGCGAAGCCATGATCGAGATCATGCGCGAAGCGATGGTCTTTCAGTGCGCCGGCCGCGACAGCGCCCTGCTGGTGCTGACGGACGAGGAACGCACGGCCATGGCCGATCTGGCGGGCAAATTCGACATCGCCGGTCTGGTCTATAACATCACCGCGCTGGAAAAACTCCGCTGGACGCTCAAAAACAGCGAGACCAGCCGTGCCCTGCTGGAAGCGTCGCTGCTTCGGCTGGCTCTCAGCGAGCACTTCATCGGCATCGACCAACTGGCTGCCCAGGTCCGCGCCATGCCCGCCGGGCCAGTTGACGTAAAAAAAAAATCCCTGACCGCCGTTCGTAGTTCAGGCTTTAGCCCGTTAGAGACTCCGGGTGGCACCTTCAAGCCGAAGGCTTGTGGGTGCGAAGATTCAGAAGAACGCCCCGCCCCGCAGGATGCCGATGCCCTCTGCCGCCAATGGCCTCAGGTCGCCGAGCGCGTCGGCCGTGCCGTCGGCGCTGGGCTGGGGCTGATGCTGCCGCAAAGCCGGGCGACCGCCGTCAAGGCCAATGCCCTCGAACTGTCCTTTCCCGATACCAACACCGGCCCGATGGCCCGCTCGATCTGCGAAGAGCGCAAGGCCGCCATCGAAAAGGAACTGTCCGCCGTCGCCGGCCGTCCCATCGCGCTGACCTTGGCCTCGCCGCAAACCGCCCGGCCGGACGAACACGCCGACACGGACGAGCCGAATGCTGCCGAGCTGTTTGAGCCGGAAAAACCCGAACAGGAACTCTTCGCCCCCGCCAAGCCGACGCGGCAGCAGCGCAGCGACGCCCTCAACGACCCGGCCGTCCAGATGGTGCTGCAAGGCCTAAACGCAACGCCTATCAGTATTGAAAAGATCGAAACCGTCCTTCCGGCCCCGGAATCTGCTTGCAACCACCCGGCGATCCCGGACGCCGAATTTGAGGAATACCCGACAGAGTAACTTATGAATCCGGCCTATACCCAAAGTCTGAATAAATTGATCGAGCAGTTCGGCAATCTGCCCGGCATCGGCCCCAAAACCGCCGAGCGGCTGGCCTTTCACATCCTCAAGGCCGAGCCTCAAGAGGCCCTCGCCCTGGCCGAGGCCATCCGCGACGTCAAGACCAACATCCACCAGTGCCGCGTCTGCTTCAACTTGGCCGAATCGGAGGTCTGCGGCATCTGTGCCGACACCCGCCGCGAGCACAACGTCATCTGCGTCGTCGAACAGCCCAAAGACGTCATCAGCCTCGAAAAAACCGGCCTGTGCCGCTGGGTCTATCACGTCCTCAACGGCCACATCGCCCCGCTGGAAGGCGTCGAGCCGGATGATCTGACCATTGACGCCCTCGTCAAACGCATCCGCGCCGGCGGCGTCACCGAGGTCGTCATGGCCACCAACCCCAACCTCGAAGGCGACGGCACGTCCCTTTACATCCATTCGCTGCTGCGCAATATGGATGTCAAAGTCACCCGCCTCGCTCGCGGCCTGCCCACCGGCTCGGCCATCGAATTCTCCGCCGCTTCCATCCTCCAGGACGCCATCCTCGGCCGCACCCCCTTCTGAAAGACCCTCTCTCAACCACCGTTAGAACCAAAAACATGTGGACTCTACGGAAAAAACAGGGCTTGCCCTCCCCGCCGATTGGCGAAACTGCAAATACTTGATATGTAAAGACTTACGGTAATGTGTCTGTGTCGCGACAGACAGACTGTTTTGGGGTTTATTTATGTGAAATTTAAAAAAACTGTTGAAAATGCGGCGGCGATACGCTAATATACGGTATGACGTTCACGGGGTGTGGGCGGGTGATACACGGCGATTGTGGTCCCTACGATACGGGGGGAAGTAGATCGATCCAATGAGAATTAATCGACTGAAACATAGACTCGAACGCTTTTCGGCGGCGGTTGGTACGGAGAGTTACTGTTCGATGTTCGCTGGCAGGGGTTGGCGTCAAAGGCGGCTTCCTGCGGCTGCTATGTTGTCGATTGTGCAATTTAATGTCCTTAATATTTCTAATTCGGTAAATATCAGGGCGTTTTGCCCTGGACGCTGTGTTTTGCCCTCAAGTTCGCTCACGCGATTGCCGACACGTTTCTCACTGGGCAAGTATGAACGTTTACTTGAATGCGACGATTTAGCCAAGCCGCCCTGAGTCGGGCACACGGCCTTGACTTGATTCTAACAACGTGATTTTGGTATTGACTGCAAGAGAATGGCTTTTGCAGTAAACGTTATGAGTAGAGTTTTTTTGTGGAGGTTGGAATGATGAGTACTCTAAAAATGGTAGTGAGCGTATTATTAGTGGTGGGCGTGGCCGGTGTTGTCAATGCGTATTCAATCGCAGATGACTTCGATTCTTATGCAGACGGCCCTCTTCTCGATTCGAGTGATTGGGCTGCTAACGACAGCCGTACTCCGAACGTCCAAGATGGTATCGGCGTTGGGGGTACCAAGGGTGTGACAAATGCCCAGTACGGCGCCGTAATGTCGGGCGTGGAAGCCAACAAAGTGGTGTGGGGAGATCTTGCTGTTAATGATTACCTTGTGTTAAAGATGGATTTCGAGTCTTCGACTACCGGCGAATTCGATGATGACCGTCTGTACCTGACGTATTCGGCTGACAATGTTACAAGTTCATCTAATAACTCAAGTTGACTGACTTTTCTGATCGGGATTTTGGACGAAAATGATGATTATTTCAACAAAAAACGGCAATCTGTCCGATAAAAGGGTTGGAAACAGCACTTTTATGCAGGAGACTGCCGTTATGTT
>Ga0209723_1000878_pt1 | contig 51506 bp, 42 predicted proteins | sample BiotimSIPDNA_2_FD_185750 | JGI IMG/M metagenome (GOLD analysis project Ga0209723, IMG submission 185750) | Anaerobic biogas reactor microbial communites from Washington, USA - Biogas_R2 time_0 SIP DNA (SPAdes) (version 2) | ecosystem: Engineered > Bioreactor > Anaerobic > Unclassified | place... | reverse complement strand
CGTCCCGGCCCCAGCCGGGAAGGCGTCCTTTCGGACACACAACACTGTAGGATAGACCCGTTTTCATCGGATTTTCCAGCCTGCTAGCAATGCTGGCTTTTCAGTTTGAGTTAAAAGAAATGCGGAGGTGATACGACTACACCTGCCATGTTCCTTGGCGACGTCTCGTACTTCGTCAGCAACAAGAGAAGAGGCACCGGTACTCCGCGGCGAGGATGGAACCTACGCTCACACCGGATGAACCGGAAAAGTCCTGATCCTGGCTGAACAACAACACGTCGTCGACGGCAAGACCGAGGTACCGACCGGACCGGGACTGGGGGTCGGAGTCGACGAGCAGAAGCTGAGCGAGCTGGTGGAGAAAACCCAGTCGGTGCGGAAGAAGGAGTGATCGCGAATTGGCCAGGCCGGACATCGCATGGCGTCGGAACTTCCGCAAACAGTTGCGAACACGGCCCTTGCGCAGGGCGTCTCGGGAATCGCGACAGCTTCTCCGCTTGTCTAGGCCGGAATCTCAGGCACGACATACGGCTCCCTGTAGGACCCTTTGACCAGCTTGTTCGCCTCGTCATGGTCGACGATTCGTTCCGCCTCCCGGTCGATTTCCAGCCAGTCGCCCAGCGTAACCGTGGGTTGATCGACGTTTATCTCGTGAGCGGCAAGATGCTCAAGCAGCCGGTCGTACATCTCCACAAAAGGCGGCACGTCCCCGATCTGTTTGCGGATCTCGACCGCCGTCGCCTGATGCCCGACGCGATAGGAAATGTTGCCGGTGTGCGTGACGGCCGTCGACACGTGTCCCACGAGGATATCGGCGCGAAGCTCCTCCTGCTTGCGGCTTCGAACGGCGGCAATGAAATTCTCGAAGTGATCTTCCCCGCCGGAAAACGTTGCGATCTTCTTGCCGTCTTTGTCGTAGGCCACGCAATTGGGAAACGAGAGATAGCCCCCTTCGCAATCCACCGCCACACCGGTTCCCACGCCGCGAAAACTCGGCATGTTGCTGCGAAACGCCTCCGTAGTCGCCATGTGCTTCTTCGCCGTCGGCAGGTTGTGGACTTCGTAGAGGATCGGAGCCGTCGGGAAATCGTAGTAGATGATCTGCGCGTTGGGCACGTTGGCCGCGTCGTCGGCGTTGAACCGGCCCCCGATGCTGATCACCCGGCGAGGCAGTTTCTCCTCGCCCAGACACCAGCGGGCGATATCGACTTCGTGAACGCCCTGGTTGCACGACTCGCCGTCCCCCGTGTTCCAGTCGAAGCTGCAATCGTATTGCAGCTTGGGGCGATAGATGGGCAGCTTCTGCGCCGGCCCGCACCACAGGTCGTAGTCGAGCTCCGGTGGCAACTCCAGCGGCTTGTCGAGTTTGCCGATCGGCGGCCGGGCCTTGTTGGCGAAGGCCGTCACGTAACGGATCGGCCCGAGGTTCCCCGCTTTTAACCAGGCGACAGCGTCGATGATGCCCTTCTGGGAACGGCGCTGGGTGCCGCACTGCACGATCCGCGCGTACTTCCGCGCGGCGCCCACCATCTGGCGCCCCTCCCAGATGAAGTGGCTGAGCGGTTTCTCCACGTAAACGTCCTTGCCGGCCTGGCAGGCCCAGATCGTGCTCAACCCGTGCCAGTAGTTCTGGGTCGCGTTCGAGATCACGTCGACGTCGTCGCGATCGAAAACTTGCCGCATGTCGGCGTACGTGTCGACCTTCCTGCCGTACTGCTTGGCAAAGGCCTCCGCCCGGCTTCCCCGCAGATTCCCGTCGGGATCGGCGAGGGCGACGACGTCCACCGTTTCCTGCCCTTCCATCCCCGGCACATGAGCGCCCCAGCCGCGCCCGCCAAGCCCGATCACCCCGGCACGGACGGTCTCGTTGGCACGAAGCACGCTCGGCCGGCACACTTGGGGGCAGGAGAGCACGGTCCCCGCTGCTGCGGCGGCCTTCAGAAAAGAGCGACGATGCATCGACATGGCAACCTCCCGGCGGCTGGAACGGGCTTCTGGGCTGGAAATCGCGCCGCCATTATCGACTTTCCGCCGGCCCGCCACAACAGGGGTGTTGAGTTGGGCCGCCGCGTGTCCGAAAATGATGCACGATCACGTTTCTCCGCCTCCCTTCTACTGACACGGATTCTCCATGACCGCCAAATCGATTCCTTCCTCGCTCGTGTTTCTGTTGGTGGCCCTCTGTTCGGTTGCCGGCGCCGCCGACAACTTGCGGACCATGAAATACACCTCGCGATCTGCCGCGGATGCCGAGGCATGGCAGCAGGATCTTCGCGCCCGGCTGTTTCGGGCCATGAAAATCGACGACCTGGTGGCCAGAGAAGCCGAGATCACCCTCGAGCCGCGCGTCGTCAGCAAAACGGACAAAGGGACCTACACGGAACAGGAGATCGAGATCCAGTCGACGCCTGGACGCAAGATCCGTGTCCTGGTCACCACGCCAACCAAAGAGAATCCTCCCTGTCCGGCCGTCGTTTGTATCCACGGGCACGGAGGCAACCGCCGGGTTGTCCACGACAACCTCAAGATCTATAAGGCCTTCGCCGCCGAACTGGCGGCTCGCGGCTATGTCACCATTGCAGCCGACGTCGGCCAGCACGAGGTCTATGAGGAAGGCCGGACCCTTATGGGCGAGCGTCTGTGGGACCTGATGCGGTGCGTCGATTACCTGCGCTCCATGCCGGAGGTCGATCCGAACCGGATCGGCTGCGGCGGCCTGTCGCTCGGCGGTGAAATGGCCATGTGGCTCGGCGCCATGGACACGCGCGTCGCCGCCACCGTCAGTGCCGGCTTCCTCACCCGCATGGATCAGATGGAACACAACCATTGCATGTGCTGGAAGTTCGACGGCCTCCGCGAGCTGGTCGACTTCGCCGACATCTACGCCATGACGGCCCCCCGTCCCCTCATCTGCCAGAACGGCGAAAAGGAACCCCCCTCGCAGTTCCCACCTTCGATTGCCCGGGAGGCCCTGAAAGAGATCCTCGCCGCCTATGCCGACATGGGCAAGCCCGACAACGTCCAACTCGACGTCCACCCAGGCGCCCACGAAATCGACCTGCCCAACCTGCTGGAGTTCTTCGATCAGCATCTTCGTGGGCGAGAGACGGAGTAGCGGTGAGTACTGTGTATGTGTCCATAGAATCGAGACAATAGCTGAGTTGGTTGGCAGATAGCAAAAATGCACGCTCCTTCCGTGAAAGACGGCAACAGAGAAGAGGAACCCGTACTTGAACGCGGAGTACGGGTTCCTCTTCTCTGCTGCCGTTATTCTGATACAGGCAAGCCGCGTGCGACTATCGTGTGAATCCGGCTGTTTTCTCGCGTCACCAACTGAACTTCACCCACAGATTATGCGGAAGATCCATTTTGTCAAAGGAGCCACAGCTCATGCGCCCTCAACGAATTTCTCGACGTGATTGGCTCAAAGGGACTGCAACTCTCGCGCTGGGAACTGGACTGTTCGCTGGGCGAAAGGTACTCGGCTACGAAACTGCCAAACTCATCGCGATTGGCGGTCGCCGCGAACTGTTCGTCGACGACGCTCTGATCGAACGGCTTGAAGGCGGCGCCGAGCAGCGGCTCCACCACCCCGTGCCGCAGGAAATCGCCCTCGTCCACGACGCGCCCTGGGAAGGCACCGGCAGCGGCTACCACAGCGTCTTCCGCGACGGCGACCTCTACCGCATGTACTACAAGGCCTGGCACCTGGACGTGTCGCAGGGAAAACTCAACTCGGGGCGTCACCCGCTCTTCTGCTGCTACGCCGAGAGCAAGGACGGCGTCCACTGGGAAAAACCCGAACTCGGCATCCACGAATTCCAGGGCTCGAAAGCCAACAACATCGTCATGGTGACCGGCACGGTCGGCTCGCTGAAGGTCGACCCGGGCCATCCGGCCGTCTTCAAGGACGACAACCCCGCCGCGCCGCCCGAGGCACGCTACAAGGCGATCGTCCGTTCTTCCGGCAAGAGCGGGCTGATCCCTCACCAGTCCCCCGACGGACTCCACTGGACGCCCATGGTCGACGAGCCGATCCTCAGCGGCCGCGGCGCCTTCGACTCCCAGAACCTCGCCTTCTGGGACCCCTCGATCGGCAAGTATCGCGCCTACTGGCGGATCTTCACGGCCGGCGTCACCGACGAAAAGAACTGGAAGCCCGCCGGCCATCGGGCAATTCGTACGGCCGTCTCCGACGACCTGGTCCATTGGGAAAACGAAGCCGACCTGACCTACGTCGATTCCCCGTCCGAACAGCTCTACACCAACCAGGTGAAATACTACTACCGGGCGCCGCACATCCTCATCGGCTTTCCCACCCGCTACGTCGAACGCGGCTGGTCGCCCTCCATGGAAGCCCTGCCGGAACTGAAACATCGCCGCATGCGATCCTCGGCCGGCAATCGTTACGGCATGGCGATCACCGAAGGCCTGCTGATGGCCAGTCGCGACGGCGTCCGCTTCAAACGCTGGAACGAAGCCTTCCTCCTCCCGGGCATCGAGCGGCCCGGAACCTGGCACTACGGCCACCAGTACATCGCCTGGCACGTGGTCGAAACCAAGTCCTCCCTGCCGGGCGCGCCGAACGAACTGTCGTTGTACGCCGGCGAGAACTACTGGACCGGCGACAGCAGCGAACTCCGCCGCTACACGCTCCGCCTCGACGGGTTCGTCTCCATCAACGCCCCGATGAGCGGCGGCACATGCGTGACCAAACCGATCACCTTCACCGGCAACCGCCTGCACCTCAACTTCGCCACCTCCGCCGCCGGCGCCATCCGCGTCGAACTCCAACAGCCCGACGGAACCGCAGCCCCAGGTTTCTCGCTGGCCGACTGCGATGAAATCTTCGGCGATACGATCGATCGGTTCGTGAGTTGGAAAGGCAACAGCGACGTCGGCTCGCTCGCCGGCAAACCCGTGCGGCTCGTATTCGACATGAAGGATGCCGACTTGTATTCGTTTCAATTCACTGACTAATGCTCGGTCGAGTTTCGATTTTGGGGTGGCTGGTGGTCGAGCGTCAGCGATCTCCCCGCGCGACAGCCCGCGCAGCGTGGCGTCACGCCGTAGGTTGGCTCTCCCGAACCGACCCGTTTCCACGAGAGTATCGGTCGCAGTATCGGCTTCCACGCGGCGTCCGAAGGCCTACTCCCCGGCCAACGCCCGCCGCAGGTGCCCGCCGACTTGCTGGAGCCGGTTGCGTGCTTCCTCGGGAGAGAGACCGCAAAGGTGGGCCACCACCGCCGTCTTCAACTCCCCGTTGCAGCGATCGACAAGGACCTGCGAATCGGCCTCCGGCAGGTCGGTGAGCATTGAGACGATCCACCGGGTCCGTTCGACGAGCTTCTTGTTGGTCGTTTGTAGGTCGACCATCAGGTTGCCGTAGGTCTTGCCCAAGAGAACCATGGCCCCGGTGGTGAGCATGTTGAGCACCATCTTCGTGGCTGTTCCGGCCTTGAGACGCGTGGAACCGCTGATCACTTCGGGACCCACGACGGGGAAGATGGTCAGATCGGCGCACTTGGCCAGGGCGGCATCGGCGTTGCAGCTCAGGCCGATGGCAAAGGCGCCGATCGAGCGAGCATAGGTCAGCCCGCCAATCACGTAGGGCGTGCGCCCACTGGTGGCGATCCCTACGAGCACGTCCTTGGCGCTCAGCCCCACTTCCTTGACATCCGCCACCCCGCCTTCAGGACAGTCTTCGGCGCCTTCGACCGCCCGGAACATGGCCCCCCGTCCCCCCGCAATCAGTCCAACCACCTGGCTGGGATCTGTGTTGAACGTGGGCGGGCACTCCGAGGCGTCGACCACTCCCAATCGTCCGGAAGTCCCCGCCCCAAGGTAAATCAGTCGCCCGCCGCCCCGCAGACGGTCGGCAATCACCTCGATCGCCCGGGCGATCGAATCCCGCTGCTTGCCCACGGCCGCGGCAACCGTGGCGTCTTCTGCATTCATCAGTTCCACAATCCCCGTGGCCGTCAGGGTGTCGATGGCTTCAGAGGCCGGATTTCGTGATTCGGTAGTCAGGTGATTGAGCATGGCGTTGTCAGCCTACAGTCTTCGGCCTCCAGCCTTGATGGAAGCGACGGGTGGATTTTTCTCGTTCCGTGGACCAGAATATTCTAACTCAACCCGCCCTGGAGTCCCAGATATGCAGCTTGCGATTCACCCCGTCGACGTCGCCATCCTCATCGCCTACCTCTTGGGCGTCACGCTGTTCGGGATCTGGCTGGGGCGGGGCCAGAAAGACATGGCTGCCTATCTGCTGGGCGATCGGAATCTGCCTTGGTGGGCGGTCCTGTTCTCGATCGTCGCCACCGAGACCAGCACCGTCACCTTTCTCAGCATTCCCGGCCTGACCTATGCCAAAGACGGGAACATGCTGTTCCTCCAGTTGACCCTCGGTTACATCGTCGGCCGATTCCTGGTCGTCTACCTGTTCCTGTCCCACTATTTCCGCGGCGATCTCTACACGGCCTACGAGGTGCTCGACCGCCGGTTCGGGGGCGCCACCAAGCAGGTTTCTTCGATCCTGTTCATCGTCACCCGGAATCTGGCCGACGGGCTGCGGCTGTTCCTCACCGCCATCGTCCTCGAACAGGTGTTCGGCATCGAGCTGTGGATCGCCGTGATCGCGATCGGCCTGTTCACCATGGTCTACACTTTCGCCGGCGGTTTGAAGTCCGTCGTCTGGAACGACTGCATCCAGTTCTTCGTCTACGTGGCGGGGGCGGTGCTCGCTCTGCTCATGATCCTCGCCTACCTGGGGGCTCGTTCTACGGAAATCTCCACGGTTTGGGCCAATATCCCGGGCGGATGGGAAACGATGACCGAGTTTGCCCGATCGCACGGCAAGTTCCGCCTTCTCGATTTCAGCTTCGATCTGACCAAGAACTACACGTTCTGGTCGGGCCTGATCGGTGGCACCTTCGTGGCCCTCGCCTCGCACGGAACCGATCAACTGATGGTCCAGCGATACTTGAGTGCCAAAAACGTCCGGGTGGCTGGCTGGGCCCTGGGGCTGAGCGGGTTCGTCGTGGCCGCCCAGTTTGCTCTGTTCCTCCTGATCGGCGTCGGCCTGGCCTGCTTCTTCGACATGTTTCCGCCCGAGCGGGAGTTTGCCAGCACCGACCAGGTCTTTTCGGCCTTCGTGGTTCACTACCTGCCAGTCGGCGTCGTGGGGCTCATTGTGGCGGCGGTGTTCTCCGCAGCCATGTCGACGGTGTCGGGTTCCCTGAACTCCTCGGCCTCGGCCGCCGTGAACGATCTGTACATCCCCTGGCGCAGAACGAAACCGTCGCCGCAGCACCTCCTCTGGGTCAGCCGGATTCTGACGGCCGTCTTCGGAGTGTTTCAGATCGCCGTGGGAATCGCCGGCCAACTGCTCGTTACCTATGGCGTCAACAAGGCGGTGGTCGAATCGGTTCTTGCCATCGCCGGCTTCACGATCGGCGTGGTTCTCGGGGTGTTCTTCCTGGGCGTGTTGATCAAGCGAGCGACCAAGCCCCCGGTCCTGGTCGGCTTGCTGATAGGCGTCGTGGCCTTGGCCTGCGTCATCTTCAAGACCAATCTCGCCTCACCTTGGTATGCGATTGCCAGCTTCACTGTCGGAATCGTCTTGGGCCCGTTGTGCTTTGCGGCGTCTGCCAAGCCTGCCACGCGGTTGGTGGTCGCTGGCGGTTTGCTCGCAGGAACTGCATGGCTGGCCGGAACGGTGTTCAGCACGAAACTGAACTGGCCCTGGTACACGATTGCCGGCTTCACGATCGGAGTCATCCTGAGCGCCTTCTTGCTTGGCTCGCTTGCCAAACGCCCCGCGCAGCCAGCAGCCTTGGTGGGGTTAGTTGTGGGACTTGCGACGATGGGCGTCATCGTCTTCACCACCAAACTTGCTTGGCCTTGGTATGCGATCTTCGGTTCGTCGATCACGTTCGCGGTGGGTAGTCTGGCGGCCGTCGTGTTGCCGGGAATGGCCGGGCGGGACGGCGAGAGTGTGGAGGCTCCGCAGAGAATCCGACGATAACTCGAATCGCGCCTTCGCGGGAATGACAGCCGGGTCCAAGAACGCGAAACGGCGGTTACACTTTGGGGAGCGTGCAACCGCCGTGATGTGTTTCTCACCCGAGACGGAAACGGCAGAGCCCGGTCACTCACGCTAACTGGCCGGCTGCTGGTTCTCGAAGGCGAGGCTGTCGAGGAATCTCTTGGAGGCGATGTAGTCGTTCGGCGGCATATTGCGGACGAGTCCCTTCAGTTCCGCCTGCATCTTCTTGACCGTGGCGTCGATCTGCATGTAGTCGTTCCAACTGCTCTCGCCATAGGCGGCCCGCTTGGCGAAGAGCTTCTCAAGTTCCGTTCGCGAAGCAGCGAACTGGTCTTGAGTCAGGCCTCGCGGCCAATCGAGTTCGCCGGTGACCGAATCGAGTTCGCTGGGGCTGAGCCTGTCGGGGCGACCGGCGGCTGCCATGCGGACGAAATCCTCGCGGGTGGGCCGGGGGCCTCGTTCGGCGGCGCGATAGTCGCGATTCTTCTGCCGCATCTGGAAGTAGGTGTCGGTCCACTGGTTGCGGTTTTCCATATCCCGCCTGGCTGCTTCGGTCATGTTGATGGCCGCTTCCGAATTGGCCAGGTTGGCCATCCCTTGGGAACGGACCACGTCCGCGTAGCCGCGTGCGGCACCCTCGGCCGCGGTCGAGGCCCTGTTGTCGACATAGGCGCCGCCGTAGTACTGAGCAACGGCCCACGATCCGAGGAGGGCCACAATAGCCAATGCGCCAATTGCTGATGTTCTCATGACGAATCCACTCCAAATATCTGCCACCAAGCAAACCCGGAGGCTTTTGTAACTTACTTGCTGACTTCCGTTGCACTTGAGTCAAGTTCTGGCGACTCGACCACGGCCAACAGGCCGTTTTGCTATTATCCTTAAACAGGTGGGGGAAGGCGAGTCATTCCCCTCAAAAAAATACCCAGCAAGCCAGGTTATTAACCCATACGGGGGGTTTTGGGATTGCCACCCCCAAGGTAGTGTGGAGAGACAATTCCTCTGGACGAGCCAGGAGATATAATAGTAACCATTGCGGGATCGGTCAATTTGCATCTGGAGTAGTAGAGAGATGAAACGACTTATCTTACTGGCTATGCTTGCTGCAATTTCGGCTTGGTGTGCGACGGGCCTTGCGGCAGAGGGGAACGTTGCGGATCTGATCCAGGCGCTGGGCTCTTCGGATGCTGCCGCACAGATCAAAGCAGCGGAAACCGTGGAGGGGATGGGGCCAGGTGCAGGGGAAGCCGTTCCAGCATTGATCAAGCTTCTGGGATCCGACAACCCGGAGGTGCAAGCTCACGCGGCGGAAGCCTTGGGTGCGATCGGAGAGGCCGCCCGCCCCGCTGCGAAAGCGTTGGCGGAGCTGGTCCGCGACGGTGATGCGATGGTGCGGCGGGAGGCGATCGAAGCGCTCCAGAGCATTCGACCCGGCCCGCGAGTGATGTTCCCCATCCTGTCCAGCCTGCTTGAAGATCGGGACCCGGTTGTGCGGACGCGGATCATGGCCGCGATCGCCGAGCGCGGCGCCGAGGCCATGCGGCTTCTGGTTCCCGCGCTGGGAAACGAAAAGACGGCCTACTTTGCCTGCCTGGTGATCAGTGAAATCGGTCCGGACGCCAAGGAAGCTGTTCCGGCGCTGGTGAAACTGCTCGACAGTGAGGATCAGACGCTCCGGCGCGAGGCGATCATGGCCCTGGCTGCCATCGGCCCCGGCGCCGAACCGGCCGTCGCCAAGCTGGCGGCACTCGTCGATTGCCCCATCAATGGGGTTCCGGCGATTTACGCATTGGGGAGCATCGGCAAGGCTCCTGGGGAAGTCAACGCAAAGTTGACTGAAAAGGCGGAAGGCGACGACCCGATCGTCAAGACGGTCAGCGCCTGGGCGTTGGCCAAACTGCATCCCGGCGACGCGCGATTCACCAGCCGGGCCGTCAAGCTGCTGGCGGCCGCACTGAAATCCGACGATCCCAAGGCTCGCCTGGCAGCCGCGAAAGCCCTGAAAGACCTGGACGCCGATCCTGAGACCATGCGGCCGATCATGATGGAGGCGTTTGAAGGGGCCGACGAGCAGACGAAGATTACGATGCTGGACTCGTTGGTGTCGCTCGGCCCCCAGATCGTGCCTCGGCTCATCGAAGCGCTCAAGAACGAGAAAGCGCGGCATTACGTTTGCTATATGCTGGGCGAACTTGGTCCGGACGCGGCGCCGGCTACGGAAGCGTTGGCCGGATTGCTGGAGGATGCCAATGAAGACACCCAGCAGGAGGCTGCCTTTGCCTTGGCGGAGATTGGTCCGGCTGCAGAAGCGGCCGTGCCCGCATTGAGCAAGGCCCTGGAGAGCCAAGGTCCGGTTCGCTTCGCGGCCGCCTACGCCCTGGGACGAATCGGAAAGAAGGCGATGCCGGCCAAGGCCGCCCTTCTGGCCCGGCTCCAAAGTGATACGGACATGGCCTTGCTCAGTGCCTGGGCCCTGGCTCACATTCACCCTGAATGCCCGACCTGCCAGGAGAAGGCCCTGCCGGTGCTGATCGGCGGTCTCGACGATCCGAACGCCGAGTTTCGCGGCGAGGCCGCGGGCGGAATCTGCTGCTTCGGCGAAGCGGCCAAGAGCGCCGTGGATAAGTTGAAAAAGGCGCTCAACGATCCCGACGAGGAAGTCCGTGAAGCCGCCGCCGCCGCACTGAAAGCGATTGAGAAGAAGTAGTCGGCCGGCAACAAAGACAACATCGAGATTCAACCCGAGCCGGGCTGTCGCGAGGCAGTCCGGCTTGTTTGTTCCCGGCTTGTTTGTTCACTGCGGGAGAATCACGTCGTCGAGGAGATAGCGGCGAAGCGACTTGACGACCGAAAGGAACTGTTGCAGGTCGAATGGCTTGATCAGGTAATCCTCGACCCGGAGATTCTCTTCTTCGAGGATCTGTTTGTGGGCGGCCGACACCGTCATGACGACGACCGGGATGCTCTTCAATCCGTCGTCTTTCTTGACGACGGCAAGAACGCCGCGACCGTCGAGTTTCGGCATCTGAATGTCGAGGAGAATGACGTCGGGGCGAGGAGCACGGGCGTACCGTCCCACTCTCTGCAGAAACTCCAGAGCCTCCTCCCCGTCGCGCACCAGGCTGATCCGGCAGGGGACTTCGCCTTGCTTGAGGGCTTCAAACGTGAGTCCGGCGTCTTCGAGATCGTCCTCGACGAGGAGGACCTCCATCGGGCGTCCAACGGCTTCGCTGTTCATGATGCGTTAACCTTCGGTTTTCCAGCCGGCTTCCGTCTTGGGGAAGAGGGACTGGTGTTTCACGCCACGACGAGGCTCGGCCATCCAGGGGGCAACAGCGTCTCGCCATTCGGCATAATGGGGGGTATCCTTGTGGGCCTCCATTCCGGACGTGTCGCGATAGACTTCGTAGAGAACGAACCGATTCGGGTCGTCGACCTGCTGGATGACGTCGAAACGCAGGTTCCCCGGCTCCCGGATGGTGGCCCGGGCGTTTTCGAGAGTCGCCTCGATGAACTGGTCGCGGTTCTCTTCCTTGACGCACACATGAACACACACGGCAAACATTTCGATGCTCTCCCGATGGAGGGACCCGTTGGCGAGGACCGGCGAAACAACAATATAGCAGGATGTCCTCCAACGTAGAAGAATTGCCGCCCCGTTTTACCGGTCGACCCCTTTCACAAATGGGGTAATGCGCCAAAAATGACATGGCTTGGATTATCACGAGACGCGAGGAGGGTGTGAGATGGATTCGAAAGCAAAACGCTCGGCGTCCGAGGCGATTTACTTGGGAATCGACGTGGGGGGGACAAAGATCCAGGCCTCGCTGATTACCCAAGGGGGAGTGGTCCTCTCGCGACACCGTTGCCCCACACCGCGAGACGGCGGCGCCGAAGACATCCTCAAGGCCATCATCGCGGCCGCCGACGAAACCATGGAAGAGGAATCCGTCGGGCGAGACCAGTTGACCGCCGTGGGGATCGCGATTCCCGGAGTGGTCGATCCGGAGAGAGGATTCGTCGTGGTGACGCCCAATATGGGCCTGACGGGAATCTCCGTGGGCTCTCAACTGGAAGAGTATTTTGGCGTGCCTGTCGCCCTGGGGAACGACTGCAATCTAGGCGCGCTCGGCGAGTCGTGGCTTGGTTCGGCTCGGGGAACGAGCAGTTCAATCGCCATTCTCGTGGGGACTGGTGTGGGAAGCGGCATTGTCCGAAAAGGCAAGCTCTGGACGGGAGCTAGGGAATCGGCCGGCGAGATCGGACATATCGTCATGCAGATCGGCGGTCCCCAATGCGGCTGCGGAAACTATGGATGCCTGGAGGCTCTGGCCAGTCGAACGGCCATCGAACGCGATATCCGGCAGGGCGTCGAGGCCGGGCGAACGACGATTCTCTCGGAATTGCTCGAAGGCGACCTCTCGCTGATCCGATCCAGTTCCCTGTGCCGCGCCCTGGAAGCAAACGACGAGTTGGTCACCGAGGTGATGCAGGGGGCGTCGGAGGTTCTGGGCTACGGGTTCCTTACTGTGCGGCACTTGATCGATCCCGAAGTGATCGTGCTGGGCGGCGGGGTGGCCGAGGCGTGCAGCGGGTTCATGCTCCCGATCATCGAACGGATCCTCGATTCGGACCGGCTCACCGGCGCTCGGGAGGGAGGGCACGTCGTGCTCTCCGCGCTGGGCGACGACGCGGTCGTGCTCGGCGCAGCGGCATTGGCCGCCACCAAGGCGGGGCTCAGTCCCTTTGACCCCAAGTACTCGGTATGTCCCAAGTATCCCCAGATCGGCGACACGAGCTTCGGCACAATCTCGATCGGCAAGAAGACCCATGAAGTGGACGTCCTCATCCGCGTCGACGGCAAAGTGAAGAAGCGGAAGAAGGCGGCCGTCAAGGAGCGGCACGGTACGTCCCACGTGGTCGACGTGCAGGAACTGGAACGGGTTTGCCGGTGCGGCCCGGAAGTCGTATTCATCGGCTCCGGACACCAGGGGCAGATGGCCTTGAACGCGGAGGCCGAGCTGTTCCTGCGCCAGCGGCGAATCCGGCTGGAGGTCGCCCCGACGCCCAAGTTGGCGGAAGTCTACAACGCCTGCACCGGCCGCAAGGCCGCGTTGATTCATGTGACGTGCTAGCGAAAGCACTTCATGAGTTCATCGGCGAACAGGGCGTGGCCCCGATCGTCCGGATGGTTGATTCCGTTTCGCAGCAGCGTCACGTAGGGCAGGCCCTCTTTCCACAGATGTTCCCAGCGAGCCGACGCGTCGGCCAGTGCCAGGTTGTGCTTTCGGGCGTACTCTCTCAGCGAGACGACATAGGGGCGGCACTCCGGATCGCGGAGCGTCTTGAAACCCATCATCTCCGGCTTGGTGAAGTGGGGCGTGATCAGGATCAGCTCGGCCCCCAGCGACTGAACGCGTGCGCGGATTTCGTCGTAGACCTGCTCCAGCGACGCCCCCGACAGCCCGGCGTCGTTGACGAACTCGAGCGTGACCAGGTGGGGCCTCGCGTCGGCGATCCGCTGCCAATCGCAGCCCTCGCGGCCGGGGACCTTGTCGGGCCAGAGCCACTGTCGCGAGTGGGAGCCGCCTACGGCGATCGTTTCGACGTCGATCTTCACCGTGGGATACTTGGCCTTGAGCCGCTGGGCGAAGACGGCCGAATAGCGTTTTTCCGGGGTACTGACATCTCCGCCGACGGTCACACTGTCGCCCCAGCAGACGATCTTGACCGGCTCGCCCGCCGCGATCCTGGCCATCGTCCTGGGGATGCGTCCGGGCGTCGTTCCCGTCCTGGCCTGATCGGCCGACTCCTGGATCGGGTAGACGTCGGCGTCGGTCCCGTCGCTGTCGTAGTCGACGAAGATGTTGGCCAGCCGCGTTTCGCCCGGCTTGAGCACCGGCGGCTCGGGCACGGTCAGGGCCGGTTCGCCGGCCCGGATTTCGACGCTTTCGTCGGCCGTCTTGACCTTCGAATCGAGTCGGCGGAGCCGGTAGGTGTAGGCGATCGTGATCGGGGCGTTCGGAGCGACGCTCGGATTGGGCCCGATGCCCAGTGAGCCCGACACGGGATGAACGACGTAGTCCTTGCCGGCTTCCAGCACGCGTCCCTCGTGGCGGACGACGATGCTGCCGATGTCGACCGCCCCCTGAGCCGGCGTGCCGCTACCCGGTCCCAGCGTCTGGATCTGCCGCAACTTGGTTCCCTGTGCCCACGGGTGCGGCTGGTCGGGCGAGAGTTGCGTTTGCTCGCCTTCCACACGCACGGCCGGGGCGGGCGCCACCTCGTCGCCTCTTGCCGACCAGGCGACGGCCGCAATCGTGCCTGCGAGAACCCAAACGCTCATTGGACGTGTCAGTCTCTTCATAAGATGCGTCATCCCTCTGGAGTGCGTGCGACTTGTCGCCGCTTTCATTCGTGTCCGAGTCCTCAATCCCCTACGTATCTTCAGGTCACTTGGCCTTCTCGTCCTTATCGACCCGTCGCAACTCCGCCCGGCGGGCATATTTGCTTTCTTTGTCGCTGAAGTCCTTCGGGCGTTGGTCGCCGTCCTCAACAGCGCTCAGCCTGAGCACACCGGACTCCAACTCATAGATCGCCTTCGACTCAACAACCCAACCGTCTACGTCCATGGCAAAGTCGAGCCACTTGGGCGACTTGGTCGGGTCGAGCTTGTAGGTGGCGGAGATCGATTCACCGCTTTCGCCGGAGAATGTTACGCGCTCCTTGGCGAACGATATTGCCGCATCCGCAGGCTTCTCACCCTCGTCCGGAATCGCACGTCCTTTCCAGGTTCCGGCAAGCTTCTCCCTTTCAGCCTCGACGCGAAGGTCGTTCTGATCGAACTCAATGAACCCCTCCCGCACGCGGCCACCGTAGATGTCTGTGTTTGGCAGTTTCTTTTTGAGCCGATCGACAGCCTCCAGCGTAACCATGGACCCCGTCACAATCAACCTCTGAAGACTAGTCAGCGATTCCAGATGCCTCAGCCCTTTGTCTGTGATCGGCGTTATTCCCAGTTTCAACTTCTTGAGTTGCGTCAACTTCGAGAGCGTTTCCAGGCCGGCATCCGTCACACGACAGCAGGACAGGTTGAGATACTCCAGCTTGGGCAAGTCTTTCAGGTGGACGAGTCCCGCATCGGTAACGCGGGCTCCCACGAGATCGAGGTAGTTCAGGTTTACCAGCTTTCCGATCTCCGCCATGGCAACATCGCTCGTTGCCTCCCGCGCCACGAGAGCCTCCAGTTTCGTCAAGTTGCCGATACACTTCATCCCGGCGTCAGTCACCTTGTTGTTGGGGGGCAGATGCAATTCCCTGAGCTCGGTGAGTCCCGCGATCAAGGCAACACCTCGATCGGTGACGTTGCCCCAGGGAAGATGCAGCAAGCACAGGTTCTTCATCCTTGCCAGCCCCATCTCTTCGAGACCCGCATCACCGATCCGAGTACCGTCCAGATAGAGCTTCTCCAGTCGTGGCGCACAAGCCAACGGAGCAACCGCATCGTCGTCAACAGACGCTTCTGTCAAGTACAGCGTTCGCAGATTAGGCAGCTTGCTGATTGCGGCAAAGCCGGGACCGCCCATCTGGACGCTTCCCAGGTACAGTTCTTCAAGGCCGGACATCCTGCCCAACGACTCCAGTCCGCTGTCGGCAATCTGTGTATCATGCAGCACGAGCTTGCGCAGCTTCGACAGCCTGGCAAGATGTACGATCCCCGCATCCGTAATCTTGTCCGCGGTGAGTGAAAGCGATCGCAGGGACGCGATCCGTCCAATCTGCTCGAGCCCGGTGTCGGTAATCTTCGTTTGCCCCAACCAGAGCTCTTCCAGGTTTGGGAACCGGGGTAGAAAGGAGGCGACATCATCGTCGACGCTCGTGTACATCAGGTTCAGTTTCCTCAACTGCTTGAGCTTCGTCAGATAACCGATACCCTTGGTCGTGATGGAGCGGTTCGTGATTTCCAGGTCCTGCAAGCTGCCGATCTCGCCGACGATGGCCAAACCGGCGTCGGATACTTCTCCGCCGGCGATGTCGAGCTCCGTCAGCTTGCTCAGACCGCACAAAAGCCGCAGATCGTCGTTCGTGAACTCGCCGAAAAGCCGAACGCTCACGGCGTCGCCCTGGTCGTCGACTTCCACAACGGCCCCTCGCTCACGTAACTGAGCAATCGAATCTTCCCGGCCGCTTGACTCAGCTCCCAGCGACGCGTACGAGACCACGAACTGGAGGACGAGCAAGGGCGTCAGCAGGGCCCGGACCGTTTGCGTGTACATCTTCCATCTTCCCTTCCGCCGCTTTGCGGCATGCCGGTTTCGATCGAATAGTAGCGTATCTCACCGGGAGACGCTCCTGCAACGCACGGGCGATCAGAATCCCCCATCGTTCTTCGCCCCCTCAACAGAAATCTTGGCGGCGAACTCTGTATTTCGCCCTGCTGCCAGGGCAAAATGGATTGAGCAGGATGAAACGTTTCGGCAACAGATCACCGGCCCGAAGCACTCAAGAGACCGAGCCTATTATGCGTTTTTTGACAACCTCCACGGCCCTCACGCTTGCATGGTTCGCGATTACGGGGACCGGCCACGCTCAGCCGGCAATCCGCTGGCAGCCCGGCACCGCCGTCCTCATCCAGCGCGGCGCCGGCTACGGCCGTATGGCCCGATTGCCCGACGACTCCATCCTGTGCGCCTATTCGCGGGGCAGGGCGATCTACGTCCGCCGCAGCACGGACGACGGCAGAACCTGGCCGGACGAGGCTCTCGCGGTCGACTACCCCCAGGGCCACGCCGCCAATGCCGAGTTGCTCGTCCTCCGGGACGGACGCGTACTTCTCATGTACAATGAGCGGCCGACGGACGGGCAATCCCCTTATGCCGTCGGTGTCTGCACGAGTAACGACGGAGGACGGACCTGGCAGGATCACCGGCGGATCTACGCGGCCGGTACCGAACGCCGAATCGGTTGCTGGGAGCCGGCGGCCGTCGAACTGCCCTCGGGCGAGGTCCAGCTCTTCTTCGCCAACGAATACCCTTACCCGCACAGCGGCGAGCAGGAAATCACCCGACTCCGCTCGATCGACGGCGGCCGGACCTGGCTTGAATCGCAAGCCGTCTCCTTTCGGGCCGGCCATCGCGACGGCATGCCCGTTCCGTTGCTCCTGGCGGGCGGACGCCGAATCGCCCTGGCGATCGAGGACAACGGACTGTCCGGCCGATTCAAACCGGCGATCATCTCCCTTCCCGCGGCAGAACCGGCCGAGTCGCTTCCTGTGAGCGGTGAAGACGATCGCCGCCAATCGGCCCTGGTCGACCCGCTCCCCGAGCGTGTCTATGCCGGCGCTCCCTATCTCGTGCAGCTTCCGCGGGGGGAGACCGTGCTCTCCGTTCAGAGCACCGAGGGACGAGACGCCTCCCACGACTTCACCAACTCGCGGATGGTCGTCTATGTCGGCGACGCCGAAGCCACCCGGTTCGCCGGGCGCAGCGTGCCGTTTGAAGCACTCACCGACGCCCCGGGGCTCTGGAACGCGCTGTTCGTCAAAGATGCCAAGACGATCACCGCCATTTCCGGCACCGCCGTCGACGGCGTCAAGGGCTTGTGGGCGATCGACGGCCACGTTGAGTGACCCGCGGGAGATTCGAGAACCGAATTGTTGACCTTCTTCAAATCCACAGCCCGCTTGCCCAAGCGGCTATCCGTTAGCATCTGGAGGATTAGTTCCATGCAAGCTCGCTCGGTTCTGGTGCTGCTATGTGTTCCCTTGTTGAGTGCTGTCTCGGTCCGGTGCGGCTGGCGCGAAGGGGCCGCAGCGGCGGCGGAGCCGTGCCGGATCGAAGTCGTCGAAAAAGGGAGCGGGTGGCCGGTGCCGCTGGTGGAATTGCGGACCACACACCATGAGCGACTGGTGACCGACAACGCGGGACTGATCGCCTTGGATCTGCCCGAACTGATGAACCGCGAGGTGTGGTTTGACTGTCTCAGCCCTGGATACGAAGTGCTCCCCGACGGTTTCGGCTATCGCGGCGTGCGATTGCGGCCGGAGCCCGGCAAGACGCTTCAGGTGGAAGTCGTCCGCACGAGCATAGCGAAGCGGCTGGGGCGGCTGACCGGCGCGGGGCTCTTCGCGGAGAGCCAGAAGCTGGGCGGCGACCTGGATTGGCCCGAGTCGGGCGTGTTCGGCTGCGACAGCGTGCAGAACGCGGTGCATCGCGGCAAGCTCTTTTGGGCCTGGGGCGACACGACCATGCCGCACTATCCGTTGGGGATCTTTCACATGTCGAGCGCCACCACCGCCGTCAGGCCGCTCGAATCGTTCGAGCCGCCGGTGCGTTTGACGTTTGACTACTTCACGAACTCGAAGGGCGTTCCTTGCGGCGTGGCAGAGATGCCCGGCAGCGGGCCGACATGGCTGAGCGGCTATGTCAGCCTGCCCGATGCCGGCGGGATGCCGCGACTGGTCGCCACCTACGTCAAAATCAAGCCGCCGCTGGAGGCCTACGAGTCGGGCCTCTGCGTGTGGAACGATTCCACGTCGCGATTCGAGCAGCACCGTGTATTCTGGACGAAATCGGAAAAGACGGAGAAAGAGCCGCCGGCCCCCTCGGGACATCCCGCGTTCTGGAAGGATCCCCAAGGCAAGGAATGGGTGCTGTTCGGCAACCCGCTCCCCACGCTCCGCTGCCCGGCGACTTTTGAGGCCTGGCAGGATTCGTCCGCCTGGGAGGTGCTCCGGCCCCAGGAGAGTCTCGTGTCGGCCCATGACGGCAAGCCGGTGAAACCACACAGCGGCTCGATTGCCTGGAACGCCTTTCGGAAACGCTGGGTCACGGTCTTCATGGAGTCGTTCGGCAAGCCGTCGATGCTGGGAGAGATCTGGTATGCCGAAGCCGACGAGCCGACCGGACCTTGGGGCAAGGCCGTCAAAGTACTGAGCCACGACAACTACACCTTCTACAACCCGCGTCTACACCCCGAATTCACGCCGGAAGGCTCGCCGATTCTCCTCTTCGAAGGCACTTATACGATGTTTCTGATTAAGGCACCGCGTCCGACGCCGCGCTACGACTACAATCAGATCCTGTACCGGCTGGACCTCGACGATCCGAAACTGGCCGGGGCGCAAGAACGCTAAACAGCCCTGCAGGATTCCCGGAAGAAGGTGACAGTCACCTTTTGTGCGAAGCACCGGGCACCGACCGAAGGTTGGTCTGGCCGTTCCGGCAAAAGGTGGCTGTCACCTTTTTCCTCCCGGGCCGCCTACCCCTTCACCCCGATCCCCAACGTCTCCCGGCAGTACTTCAAGCTCTCTTCCAGGTCGAACTTCTGCTGGGCCTGCTCCAACTGCGGCGACGGGTCGCCCGCGGGACGGCCGGCGGGAATCGTGTATTCCTTGCCCCTTCGAGCCAAGGCCACGTAGCGCGCGAATTCGCCCGCTCGGGCTTGCGGATAGCGCGACCAGAATTCCGGCTCCAGGTAGTTGGACTCGCCCAACCACTTGTACGAGATGATCTCCAGGACGAAAGGCACGTCGGGACAGAGTTCGCGGAAGCGATTCACATAGGCGGGCCAGTCCGTGTTGCCGTGCCCCATGTTGGCCCACATGGCCTTGGCGCCTTGCTCGGTTTCCCAGACGGCCGTATCGCGGATCCCGGTGGTCACCACGTAGGGACCGAGGGCCTCCAGATTGACCATCGGGTCTTCGATCGCCCAAGCGGCATTGCCCGGATCCATCGTGGCGCCTACGAAGCTCTCGCCGGCCTCCTTGATCAGGTCAACGAGTTCCCAGGCCAGCATGTCGCCCGCATGGTTCTCGACGGCAATCTTCACGCCCGCATCTTCCGCCTCGCTCCGCACCGTCTTGAGAACCTTGACCATCGCGTCCATGTGGCGATCGATTCCACCGTCGCCTCGGCGATCCTGCTGGCTGCCGAGATAGCAGCGGGCCACCGGCGTTCCAAGCAGTCTGGCTGTGCGGATCAGCAGCCGGGCATGGTCCTCGGCCTTGCCCCACTTCTTCTCATTGTAGGATTTCGACGTGGGACAGATGCTTCCCGTGCCGGCCTGCAACTCGACGCCTGCCTCCTTCGCCCGGGCCGCCAACTGCTTCAGGTAGTCGGCTTCGAGACTCTCGTAGACGTCCAGGTCGGAGAGCAGGAGCGTATCGACCTTGAGTGAAGCCGCGTATTCGATCAGTTGGGGCGCCTTCCAATCGAAGGCCCGGACAGAGAAGTTGTCGAACCCGAGTTTCAACCTGTCGGCCGGGGCGGACGTAGTTGCTTGGGCATTCCGCGTGAGAGCGGCGGCGCCTGCGGCGGCGAGGGCGGCAAGGAACGTGCGGCGATTGCAGAGCGGGGTGGGTTGAGTCATGGGGTCTTCCGGATGGCTTTCTTGCGGAGTTCGCGTGACTTGATTCACGGTACTTGGCAGCTTGGGGACGTGCAACTGGTTGGCCATGCCGGGCGTCCCCCCGAACGCGTGGTTCGCCGGGCACACCAACCCGAGCGCGAGCGCGGAGCGAGGAGAACGATGCTATGTCTTCTGTCCTCGCTTGCGCTTCGGGTTGGTGTTCGGGAGCAGCCAACGCTTACGCAAATCAAGCGGAACCGGTAACATGATGAATGTCTTCGTCCCGAATGGAGGTTCTCGGAATGAATCCGCTTCTGAATACGATTCAACTCGGCGACTGCATCAAGCAGATGGGCAAACTCCCGGCGGGGAGCGTCGATCTGGCCTTCGCCGATCCGCCGTTCAATATCGGCTACGACTACGACGTCTACGACGACTCGCTGGAGCACCAGCAGTACATTGCGTGGTCGCGAGAGTGGATCTCGGCCGTCTACCGAGTGCTCAAGCCGAACGGCACCTTCTGGCTGGCGATCGGCGACGAATATGCGGCCGAGTTGAAGCTGGCCAGCCAGGACATCGGCTTTCATTGCCGCAGTTGGGTTGTGTGGTACTACACGTTCGGCGTGAACTGCGCCCGAAAGTTCACCCGTTCCCACGCGCACCTGTTCCACTTCATCAAAGACCCAGCCGACTTCACCTTCCGCGACGACGACCTCGATAACCGGGTGCCTTCGGCCCGCGAACTGGTCTACAACGACAAGCGGGCGAACTCGATCGGCCGTCTGCCCGACGATACGTGGATCATTCGCCCGGCGGACGTCGTGGGCGAGGTCGTCAGCGACGACGACGGAACCTGGTCGCCGAATCTGCTTCCTGCGCCGAGCGACAAGAATCGGACCTTTGCACTTCGCCCTCAGGACATGGACGGCGGTTTCACGCCGCCGGAGGATACGTGGTACTTCCCCCGTGTGGCGGGCACCTTCAAGGAGCGAGCCGGCTTTCACGGCTGCCAGATGCCGGAGCAGTTGCTGGGCCGGATCATCCGCACCTGTTCGAATCCGGGAGACGTGGTGCTCGATCCGTTTTCGGGCAGCGCCACGACGCTGGCCGTCGCCAAGAAGTTGGGACGGGCATACGTCGGATTTGAACTCTCGAAGGATTACGTCCGCTACGGTCTCGAGCGACTCGATTCGATTTGCGTGGGGGATCGGCTCGACGGATCCGCGGAACCGCTCAAGAGTGCTCCGCGAACGGGCGAGAAGAACAAGGGACGAGGCGAGAAGCAGAAGAAATCGGCTCGGCTCAATGCGGCCGATCAGAGAAAGCAGGCCACGGAGCAGCGTTACGAAGCGGTCCAACTGGAACTGACGTTGCGCGGAATCGTTGAGGCTTTCCGTCTCAGCCACAACGGCTTCTCGGCCGATCGCGTGGTCGCCGACCCCGACCTGAACTGCCGGTTTCTTTCCGCCTGCAACCGGCTGGGAATCGTCGGCGATCCGCGGACGTGGAACACGTTGCTGTTCCGGTTGCGAAAGACGGGCAAACTCGCGGAGATCGAGACCGTCAATCGGACGGCAATCGAGTGGAAGGATTGCGACGCCTATCTGTTTGCCAGCGAGATTGCCCTGCAAAGCCTGCTGGACGAGGGCAAGGCGGAGAGTCTGGACGAGATCCTCTGCGACCCGGTCCTGACTGCGGAGTTCGACGAGTTCGTTCGGCGGCTCGCGCCCGGCTATGCGACGTTTCAGTACCGCTGGGCCGCCCTTCGGCTGCGCAAGGTGGCCAAAGTGGCTCGAACCCGGGCCGCGACGCTTAGCGCCCCGAAGCGTTTCGCCCCGATGACTCCCGTCGAGGATCTGGCCCCGGCCACCCTCCCGGAAACACCTGGGCTCTACCTGCTCAGCGATAACCGCAAGAGCAAGATCTACGTGGGGGAAACGCTGAATCTGCGGCGGCGACTCGAACTCCAGTTCGGCGGTGCTCAACTGGTCGAGTGGTCAAGGATTTCTTCCTCAACGTTTATCGAAACTCTGTCGCTGCCCGATTCGAATGCCGGCATGCTGGCCTGGCAGAGTTGCCTGGTGAGGCGGTTCAAGCAGCGCCCGCGACTGAACTATCACGAGCTGGCGTCCGCATAACTTCTTGCCTCATGACCACTTAGCCTGACGAAGCAGCCACTTCGTCTTGCGTCAATCTCAGCGTCCAAGCTAACGCCGAGAGGCAGAAACCGGCAAGCAGACGATGCACAAAAGACCACCGAGAACTGTACAGCTTGCGAGGCTTGCGATTGCCTGGGGGCCGTGGGAAAATCGGCACATGGTATTGCCGCATGACCTGGAGGACCCGTCCGATGCGATCGAGTCTCTTATTCTTGCTTGCCCTGTTCGTCGGCGCCGGCTGCACCGAAGTCTCCCCGCCGGCTCAACCGGCGAAGAGCGAAACGCCGCCGACCGAAGGGGTTTCCTCCTGGCAAATCGTCGAGGAATCGAACCTCAACGAAGCCCAAGCCGCCCACCGCGACCGGGCGCTGGCGGCAAGTAGTGCGCTCATGGAGAAACTGAAAGGCCGCTTGAAGGAGGTCGTTTCCAAGGACGGACTGGCCGCCGCGATCACCGTCTGCAAAGACGACGCCCCACGACTGGCCAAGGAGGTCTCGAAGGAGCACGGCCTTTCGATCGGTCGCACGTCCCACCGCCTCCGAAACCCTGCCAACAAACCGCCCGTCTGGGCCGAGTCTCTCGTGGCCGACCGGGTCGACAAGCCAACCTACCTGGCCGTCGAAAATCGGCTGGCCGCCTTCCTGCCGATCCCCACCGGTCCCCTCTGTCTCAACTGCCACGGAACCAAGGACGGCATCCCGGCCGACGTCCTGGCCGCCCTCGACGAGAAGTACCCTGACGATCAGGCCACCGGCTTCGAGGAGGGCGACCTGCGCGGATGGTTCTGGGTGGAGGCGGATGCCCCCTGAAGCGGGGCAAGCCCGCAACCCAACCTTCACAAACATGCGCGCACCATGCGCACAAGTCCAGCACAAAGACACTAAATGGCTTTGGGTAATTCCCGGAAGGACTCCCGCGGCCCTTCACCCGTCATTTCCGCGAAGGCGGGAATCCAGACACTCGGCAAACGTCACTGGATTCCCGCCTTCGGTCATATTCCTTTCCGACATTTTCCTTTCTTTCCCCCTGCCCTTTGCGCCTCGGCGCCTTTGCGTGAGACCCACACCAAGCACAGGCTACGGAGATTGCCATGTTAACGCGCTGCCTCTTGCTGCTCCTGCTTCTGACGACCTCGGCCAACGCCGCCGACTTGCCGCCCGACTTCGTCCTGCCCGAACCGCCCGGCTCCTACGTTTCCAAGACGATCGAGCCGACCGCCTTCCATCTCAATCAACCGCTGATTGCGACGAGCTATTTCTACTGGTACGACTCCACAACGAAGGCCCACGTGATCGACCACGACGGCACCGACGCGTTGACCGATCATCCGCCGACCTTGGAAGGCTTCAGCTACAAGAACGTCGACTGGCACACCAGGCAGCTTGAGGACATGATCGCCGCCGGCATCGACGTCGCCCTGCCGGTCTATTGGGGCGAGCCGACCAAGGTGGTCCAGTGGAGCAACGAGGGCCTGCCCCCCTTGATCGCCGCCCGGGAAAGGCTGTTGGCACAGGGCAAGCGTCCGCCGGCGATCGGCATGTTCTACGATACCAGCACCCTTCGCCACAACTCGCGAGGCGCCCATGTCGACCTGACGACGCCCCAGGGAAGACTCTGGTTCTACGGCACGATCCGCGACTGTTTCTCGCTCATCCCGCCCAGGCACCGCGCCACCGTCGACGGCCGGCCTCTCGTCTTACTTTACGCCAGCGCGTTTGCCAAAGATGTCGACCAGCAGCTCTTCCCCGCGGTGCGGGAGATGTTTCGCAACGATTTCGGCGCCGACCTGTTTCTGGTCAAGATGCGGGGCTGGCCGGGCGAGGCCGACAGCGAATATCAGTGGGGCGGCGCCCTCAATCCGCAGATCCTCGATACCGCCGGAATCGGGCCGGGCTACGACCACTCGGCCGTGCCGGGGCGAACCCCGCTCGTTCGCACTCGCGACGACGGCCGGTTCTACCAGTTCGGCTGGCAGAAACTGCTCGATCTCGAACCAGATAAGCGTCCTTGGCTGGTTCACATCGAAACCTGGAACGAGTTCCACGAGGGGACCGAGGTCTGTGAAACGAAGGAATACGGCCGCCTGTACCTTGAATTGACGCGGCGCTTCGCCGACGTCTTTCATCGGCGAGAAAAGTTGGACGCGGCCGATCGCCTCCCCCCAATCCCTTCGATAGCGGCCACGCCCGATGACACCCAGCGGCTCCGCCCTGTGATCCATCCCGACGGCGACGGTCTGGCGGAAGTCGTCGAGGTAAAAGGAGTCCAGGCCTGGCAGACGCGGCCCAATCGCCATTCGGCCAACTGCTACCTGTACTTTGATGCCGACTACACGTTCCTCTTCGACGGCGACGAGCCGCTGTCGGTCATTGTGGAGTATCTCGATGCGGGATCCGGCCAACTCGGTCTCCAGTACGATTCGGCCGATCCGGCGGTGGAGGGGATAGCACAACGCTTCCGTCAAGCCGGCTCAGAACCGCTCAACGATTCCGGCCAATGGCGAGAAGCCCGGTTCGATTTGCCTCACGCCCGCTTTGCCGGCCGGTCCAACGGCGCCGATTTCCGGCTCGTGAACCCCGCGGGAGACCTGACGGTTCGCCGCGTTCGCATCTCCCGGCCGGAAAACCCTTGAACCCCCCAAGGCAATGTGCCGAATTGCCCGGAACGCGTCTTCGGTGTAAACTCCGTGATAGTGTCGACGGTGGTGGTCGAGCGAGGAACTGGGGATAAAGGTGGGCTCTCGGTGCCGCCATCGGCTGAGGGTGAGCCGGGTGGTTGGCGTACCGCCTGCCGCGAAAGCAGGAGATCGAGTGATGACAGGCGATCGAACCACGGAAAACGGCGGAAGCCGCGTTCCTGACGTGGCCGGGAGGGTAGTGCTTGGGCTGACGGTCCTCTTGCTCGCTGCCGGCTGCAGCGGCAATGGTGAAGATCCGCTTGGGATGGCGGGGCAAGTCGGCGGGTTGGGTGATGAAGTCAGCTTCGAGGCCTACCGCATCCGCCCGCCGAGAAACCTCCCGCGGCGCGAAATACCGAGCCCTTCGCCCAGCATCAAGGTCACAGCATGGGCCGAGGCCTCGCTCGAAGATCGCGTCAGCCCGTCGGTGCTCATGGTGTGTGCCCCAAACTCTGCAGATCTGACCACGACGCCCCCGATGTGGCAGCAAGGAGCAGCCAATGGCTTGAGGTCGTTTCACCGGATGTTCGATCGTGTCAAACAGGTCGCCGGAAATCGCCTGCAGGTCAACGGCCTGGAAGCGTACCGCGCCGAGTTCACTGCGGAGACGCCAAAAGGCGATCCGGTGTCCGGCATCGTCCTGATCATCATCGACGATAAGAACATCCTGGCCTGCATCGCCCTCGGAATAGGCGAAAATGCCGGCAGCGCCGTGGCTGCCCTGGAAGAATCCCTCATGACGATCAAGCGCCCCGGCTATGTGCCTCCCAAGAACGCGCTGTGGGACACCCCGCCGGGCGCCAATCCGGGTGCCCCGCTTCCCGGCAGGCACGTCGAAATGATCAAGACCCACGGGCTCGACAAGATCGCCGTCATTTCAACGCCGGGGCTTCCCTACAATCGAACGAGCGTCGTTCAGAGCGCCCTCCACAAAGCAATCCCGGGCAGCCTCACCCTTGGCACCAGTGTCAAGGGCGAAACCGTGGTTCTCGTGTCCCCCGTGGAAGATGTGGCCGCCCTTGCCGAGAAACTCGATCTCGGACAAGTGACGATGATCGACGAGAAGAATCGCACGTTCACGTTGCGCGTCGACGAGGATAAGATCCCGGCGATGGAACAGCAGCCTGCGGAACAGACCGGTTTCGACATGAACGCACACGCCGCTTTCCCGGAACCCAAAAAGCCCGTGACAAGCGATCCGAACGACCCGGAGTTCTTCAAGCAAAACCTGGACGCAATGCAGGCCGGCGACGTGTTCGAGAGGGAAAAGGCCCTCAAGCGTCTCGCCAGCGCCGACACCGGCAAACTGAACGACCCCGAGATACGCAAACAAATTGCCCAGGCTTTCCGGGCCCTCGCCTTCGACGATACCCTGGCCCCCGACGATCGCCGAGTCGCCATTCGCGGCCTGGTCCATTGGGGCGGCAAATTCGCCGGCCCCATACTTGTCCAGTTGTTGCAGCAGGAACCGGATTTCGTCACAGACGAAATCTACCGGCAACTCGCAATCCTCAAAGAGCCCAGCGCCATCGATCTGCTGGCCAAGAAACTCATGGAACCCGGACACGACCGGGCCGCCGATTGCCTCATCCAGTACGGTTCGGTTGCCGAAGATTCCGTCCTCGCCAATACCCGGGCGACCAACTTCATCATCACCGGCAAGGTCGTCAGGGTACTCGCCCAGATCGGCACCAAGAAAAGCCTGCCGGCCCTCAAGTCGCTTCGAAAGCTCACCTTCTATAACATGATCGCGGGCGACGTCCTTCAGGCTATCCAAATGATCGAAAAGCGCGAGAAAGAACGCTCGCAATCCGCCCCCACTCCGGAGTCGCTCCCCCAAACCCCCGAACCCTGAACCCCGACGCCCTGCATGACCGACCTCGCTATCCAGAATGTCGCCCGGCTCTTCAATGCCGCCGATCGCCTGCTGTTCGTCACTGGGGCCGGCGTCTCCGCCGACTCCGGCCTGCCTACCTACCGGGGCGTGGGCGGACTCTACAACCGCGGCGATACCGAAGACGGCGTCACCATCGAACAGGCCCTCAGCGGACCCGTGCTCTACCGCCGGCCCGAACTCACCTGGAAGTACCTCTGGCAGATCGGCGCCGCCTGCAGCGGAGCCCAGCCAAACGCCGCCCACCGGATCATCGCCGAACTCGAATCCCAGAAAGACGAGGTCTGGGTCCTAACCCAGAATGTTGACGGTCTCCATCGGGCCGCCGGTTCCAAGAATCTGGTCGAAGTCCACGGCGATATGTTCGACCTCTACTGCACCGATTGCGGCCAAGAGTACACGGCGGCCGTACTCTTCTCCGACTATTCCGTCATGCCCGACTTGCCCCCCCTGTGTGAGAAATGCCGGGGCGTCATCCGGCCGGCTGTCGTCCTGTTCGAAGAGATGCTGCCGCGAGAGGCCGTCGAAGGACTCGCCCACCTGGCCTCCGTCGACTTCGACGTCGTCGTCGCCGTCGGCACGACCGCTGCGTTCCCCTACATCCGCGAACCGCTCGTCCGCGCCCTGCAGCGAGCCCGGCCGATCGTCGAGATCAATCCCACCCGCACCGCCATCTCCGCCGACTTCGACTACCGCATCGAGCTCGGAGCCGGCGAGGCGATGGAGAAGATCCGCCACAGTATGACCAGAGCCGCGGTCTGATCCGCCATTTAGCGAGTGTCCGGCGGATGGACTTCCCTGCCTCGCAATTCGTTCATCTGCGGATGATAGAACAACAGCATCCCCAGGTGGTGCGGAACGAAGTGTTCTTCGTAGGCAAGATCCTCGATCTCTCGCCGGTGCTCCTTGCTGAGTTCGTTATTGTTCTCGACCAGGATCCGCTTGTATACCTTGCAGATCTCTTCGAACTTCAGCTTCGACACGACAACCGCTTCGAGCAGGTTGTTGTCCGACACGACATCCGCGTAATGCTCCACCTGGTGAATTCGCGGATGCGGATGCTTGTCATCCGACAGATAGACAAACTTCCTTGGTACTTTCCCGTCGCTCCTGATCTCTTCAAGATGGATTCTCATCTGATCGATCCCAGGTTTGAGGTTGTGACGAGCACGAGTCTAACCCGACCGGGGAAGGGCCTGCAACCGTATTATCAAGAAATCCCCCCATTCGGGTTGCCGCCGAGACCAAGAAACACGAGCCAAAGCCCCCAGATCTCGTGTTCGCCCCCCCAACAGAGTGCCGCACGCGCGTCGTCTGCTATTGCATCCCCATCTTGTCGTGCGACGCTCGAGCAGAAACCTCCAGCGATGAGCGTCGTCCACGGCCGGATTTCGTCCGTTGAATACGCACCGGGTGACGCATTCCATTCGAGAAGACCCGCATCGCACCGGAAACCATTCCCCATTTACGGCCATTTTCCTTCCCCCCATTTTCTTTTCTCGCCTTGGTTTCTCTCCCGTCAATTCCTCGCTGCTACGTCCCCACAAACCTCCGCTCCCGATGCCACCGCAGATGCTTCGGATCCGGCCAGATCCGCTTGTCTTCCGGCAAATGCAGAACCTGCCCGTCACTCCTCCAAACGCGGGAGCACGTTCTCTTGCCAAAAGCTGCGGCGGCCGATGCGGCGCTTGTCGATGCCCGAAAGGCTCAGCCAGGCGGCGGAGCGCCTCTTGCTGGCCTCGACGTCGAAGCCGTCGTAGTCGTCGGCAACGAAGAGCCACTTGTGATGATAGATCTCCGGGTCGGCGCCCGCTCTGCGGCGGGTGATCCGGCCGTCGGCATGCACGAGGATCGAGTCGCCTACGGTCGGCTCGGTGGCCGAATCGAAATCGGGAGATTGGAGGAACGACACCTTCCCCTCGCCTTCGACGTACTTGACGACGGTGTATTCGAAGTCGGCTGGCAGATGCCTCTTGGCCGCCTCAAGCGGCTCGCCGAGCAGGCCCTCGTAACGGCGATGCAGATAGACGGCCCCGGCGATGTCTTTGCCGATCCCGTATCTTCTTGATCTGACCGGCAGTTTCACGTTTCGGTCCATCTCGTTCTTCTTCCGGTGAACTATTGAGCCTTGCATATCCAATGAACGGAGGGCTGACAACGGAAGCCCGGATTTTTCGGAAAACCGCCCATCTGACCGTTCATTCAATAGGCAAACATCAATAATACCCGGGTTCTTTCGTGGCGGTGTGTGAGTAGGTTCTACAGCACTTGCCCTAGGGGCGCCAAGGGAATAGGCTGGGCTTCGATGGTTGCGGTCGAGGAGGCTTGTTGAGGGAGCTGACGCGTATGAAGCGAACCGTACAGCGACACAAAACGGCGATCCGCCGCCCCGGGTTCTCTTTACCCGTCAAGAGCCTTCTGCGCGACGGGCTGCTCGACGCGTCGACCTCGTTCTTCGATTACGGCTGCGGCCACGGACAGGATCTGCGACTGCTTGCCGACATGGGCATCCAGTCCACCGGCTGGGACCCGGTGTTCCGACCCGACGAGCGGCCCGTGCCGGCCGACGTGGTCAATCTCGGCTACGTGATCAACGTCATCGAGGATCCCCGTGAACGTTCCGCGGCCCTCGCCGCTGCCTGGGGGCTGTGCCGGCAGCTCTTGGTGGTTGCGGCCCAGGTGGAATTTGCCGCGCCCGACAAAGAGCAGGCAGAATATGGCGACGGGGTGCTCACGACGCGCGGGACCTTTCAGAAGTACTACCGGCAGCACGAGCTGCGCGGGTACCTGGAGTCGGAGCTGACGGGCGACGCGATTCCCGCGGCGCCCGGTGTCTTCTATGTGTTTAGGGATGAGTCGGCCAAACAGCAGTTCCTGGCGACTCGTTACCACCGCCGGATCGCGGTCCCGCGGCGGCGGATTTCGGAGCTGGTGTTCGAGGAGAATCGCGACGTGCTCGAGCCGCTGATGGAGACGCTCACCGCGCTGGGCCGTCTGCCGGGCCCCGAGGAGTTTTCGTTATCGGGTGAGGTGGTGCAGCGGTTTGGCAGCCTGAAGCGGGCGTTTGCGCTCGTGCGTCGGGTGACGGAAGAGGAGCCGTGGGAGGAGATTGCGCAGCGTCGGACGGAGGACTTGCTGGTGTACCTCGCCCTGTCGCGTTTCCGCCGGCGCCCGAAGCTGTCGCAACTGCCCGGCTCGATCCAGCGCGACGTGAAGTCATTTCTCGGCAGTTACCAGGCAGCCTGCGCCCGGGCGGACGTGCTCTTGTTTCGCACCGGGGATCCGGATGCGATCGACGGGGCGTGCCAGCGTGCGGGGGTGGGCCAGTTGGTCGACAACGCGCTGATCGTCCACCGCAGTGCCTTGGACGGCCTGGAGCCGATCCTGCGGATTTACGAGGGCTGTGCCCGGGCGTTGGTGGGCGAGATCGACGAGGCGAACGTGATCAAGCTCCACCGGCTTTCGGGGAAAGTGAGCTATCTCTCGTATCCGGACTTCGAGAGGAACCCCCATCCGGCGTTGCGGCAGCGCGTGAAGGTAACGCTGCCGACGCTATCGATCGACTTCTTTGACTACCGGGAGTGGGAGGATCCGCCGATTCTCTGCCGGAAGGAGGAGTTGGTGGGGAGGGGGCACGAGTTCTATGAGAAATTCGCGAGATTGACGCGGGAGGAGGAGAGGTGGGGACATTCCTATCAGATACTTGATCGTGAGCGAGAGACAGCATTCTGCTCAGCCAGCGATTCGCCGTCCATGATACGAGTTCTACTGAATCCCGGCAGGAACTGCGCGGTAGTAGCGCTGAGCGCAATAACCGGGATTTCTGAGTCAGCAATCTCTCGCCTGCTTTCCGAGGTGGGAGGGCGCCGCGATGGAGCGACCCCGCCGCAGATCTTGCTGGTGTTGGAACGCTTGGGCTATGAGTGGTCGGTTGAGGGAACGCAGAAAGCACGCCAGATGACAGCGCGTGAAGTCTCCGCTGAGAGGTGGCCCGGTGCTTGGCTGGTTTTCACGTTCGACCACGTCATGCCGCTGATAAGAGGGCGGGTGACGAACTTCAACGGTTGCGGCGATGAGCGGATCACGTTTGTGATGGAGGTTCGTCGAAAGGATAACGTCCCTTGCCCGGAATGACGTTCCGCACTCCGCCGATGGGATCGGCGACGTCGCCCGCGTAACGAGGGATGATATGCACGTGGGCGTGCATCACTGTCTGTCCGGCGTCTCCGCCAATATTGACTCCGATATTGAAGCCGCCGGGCGAGGCTCCTGCCGCTAACTGCTTCTTCATTTCCCCAACAAGCCTGACAACTTCGGCAAGTTCCATTTCCGATAGCTCAAAAAGGTCCGCCACGTGGCGTCGGGGAATGACCAAGGTGTGTCCACAAGAGACGGGATACGCATCACTGATGGCAAGGGCCTCTGCGTTCTGCCGCAGAATCCGCGCATCAGATATGTCACAGAAAGGACACGGTTTACTGCAATCGCTCATAGTAGGTCGCAATGCTCTGCTCACAGATCTTCTGTAACTCGTCGAGGTCCCCGCGTTTCAACTGACGCCATAGGATCGGCGAGAAGCGTATGAAAGCCAAATCCCGGGAGTCGTATTCGAGGAATCTCCGGCGTTCGAACTTCTCGAAGGGCATTCGAAGCATCACTTGTTGAACGCCCATGTCGTCGAGTTCATCGAGGCGTGACATGGTGGCTGTTTCGCGTTCAACAACCCGGCCTGCGTCTCTGCGTGATTCGTAGAATTGCCGGAATCTTCGCGTCACTTCCGCGAGGGGCGCACGGCCCTTCTCGTCTAGCACTTCAAGGAATGCCTTCAGCATGACCGGCTTGTACGACGCGGCCATATCCATCTTCTGCACAAATTCGACGAAACGGCGCTTGATGTTATGGGGGCCGACTTTCTCGATGCCCAGTGTGTCACAGATTTCGTCAATTCGGTCCTGGTTGAAGTAATGATACTCCTGATTGCCCAACGTCAGGGTGTGGTCGGTCTCCAATTCCCCTCGTTCAACAGCACGGCGAATGAAGCCCTGTGAGGTGGAAAGCTCCACTTCGAGCTCGGAGAGCGAAATCATGCCTGCAACGGCTTCTTGCCAGGTGAATAGGTCGATCTCTTCAAAATCGCGCGCCCATATTCCTATGTCCAGAACAGTCGTCGGCTTTGCCCCCCGCGCAAGCAGTTCCTCTTCGGCCTCGATTTGTTCAGGAGGTGCTATTGCGAGCGCCCCCGAGCGATAACGCGAAATGCCAATCGCACGATGCAAGTTCAATGCCTGATTGTAGCGCGTCGCGTTATCTACGAAGTCGAAGACGATCAAGCATTCTTTGCCGGGGGCCTTACGAGTGCCGCGACCGAGTTGCTGGAGGTAAACGACCTTGGATAGCGTCGGCCGGGCCATCATTAAGACTTCAACCTCAGGGCAGTCCCAGCCTTCATTGAGAATGTCGCAGGCGCACAGAACCTGAAGTTGTCCGGTCCGAAAGTCGCAAAGGCTTTGTTCACGGTCGCGGCGCGCCATGCGGCCCGAAACCGAATGTGCGGCAATCCCCTGGCGCCGGAAGATCTCGGCCATCGCCTCGCCGTGGCGGACATTGACGCAGAATACGACGGCTCGACGCCCACGTACATGTTTCAGATAGGCGTCCACAACCAATTCGTCGCGAGCAGGGACAATCACGCGTTCCTCGATATCCCTTCGGTTGTATTGGACCTGGTTGAAGCGTACCTTCGTCAGATCTACGTTTGTTTTCACTCGCACGCATCGGATAGGCACGAGTTCGCCGAGTTCCACGGCGGTTTTCAGGTCTAAACGATGGGCGCAATCCTGAAACAACTCAAGAATCGACTGACCATCGGCTCGGTCGGGCGTGGCGGTCAGACCGAGTACGAACTTGGGCCGGAAGTAGCCAAGCACTCGCCGATACGTGGCGGCGGCCGCGTGATGAGCTTCATCCACCACCACGTAGTCGAATGCGGCGGCGTCGAATTCTTTGAACCGCTCTGCGACACTTTGCACTGAACCGGCGATATTATGAGTGTCGTGATCTCGCACTTCACCCATAAAGAGTCCAGCACTTGCTTCCGGCCAAAGGTGCTGAAAGTGGTCGTACGCTTGCAGGACCAGCTCACGTCGATGGGCCAAGAACAGGGTACGTCCGCCGATGCGCTTTGCGTCGGTGATGGCAACAACGGTCTTGCCCGCACCTTGGGCGTGCGTCAGCAGGGCGATCGTATTTCCGTGAGCACGGAGCGAGTCGAGTGATTCAAGGGCTTCTTCTTGATGAGGACGCAGCTCGAACGCCTCACCCCTTTGCTTTGGCAGGAAATCGTCAAATGATACAAGTTCAGAGATGCTTTCGAGGAAGAGGGCGAGTTGCTCTTTCACACGCTCTGGTTCAGAGAGCAATTCCCGATCGGTCCACCGAAAGACACTCCAGCCTTGATAGACGAGGCTGTTTTGCCGAAGGAGGCTGTCTTCGAATTCGCCGATACTGACGGCCTCAGGATGATGCCACGTCAATCCGTCGATCTCGAAGGCCACTCGCGCGTCGAGTGTCCTCAAGGCATAGTCGATATAACGCCTTTCGCCGTAAATGTCTTCAACGGGGTGCTCATGCGACAGCAGTTGCACTTTGTCCAGTCCAAAGACCTGGGCGAAGAGTTCGATGAATACGTCTTCCGGCAGACTGCTTGCCGACGCTCGCTCGTTCACCGATTCTGCCATGACGAATCTCAGATGAAAGGCCGGACTTGTGGTGCAGATAGGCTTGCTCGCAGACGAACGCGATCATTAGAGATGGCAAATCGCACATCCTTCGCTTTCGTCTGTATGGGGCAAGGGGTATCTCTCGGGGAGGGCAGCGATTTCGGCGAGGGTACGGCGTTCTGTCCAGGTGAATCGCTTTCTGCCAGTTGTCTTCTCGTACTTCTTCGCCTTTTCGAAAAGACCGGGATGCTCTTCTTTCAGGCGTTGCCATTCACCGATTTGCTGGTAGAAGCAGAAGTAGCAGCCGGAGCGGGAACGCCAGCGGTAGTAATCGGGGAGGCCGAGGCCGGACTCTTCGAGGAGAGCCTTGACGTCGACGAGGCCCAGGCGATCGTCTTTGAAGGGGTAGACGGGGATAATATTGGGGCGTTCGGAGAGGGCGGGTGGTTTCTTGGCGACGTAGCCGTCGCGGTCTTCATCGCCGCGGATACCGATGTAGCTGTAGGCGTGGTCGTCGCCGACGTAGGCCTCGAAGGGCTGGATCTTGAGCACCCGGGTGCACCAGCGCATGCGGGGGCTGGGAAGGAATCCGCCGTACATTTCGTTGAGCCAGATGTCGAAGGGGTTTCGCTTATGCCGTTTGGACGGGTCCAAGTTTAGCAGATCCTTCGCACTGAGTCGAACAATTTCTTTGCCGAGAAAGGCTTCCAGGCGTTCGAGGTACTCGTAGGTCTCGGGGAGCTCGCATTCAGTGTCGCAGAATACGTATTCTACGGGGATTTGCGGGTATTTTCGGAGCATGTAGATAGCGAGGGCCGTGGAATCCTTGCCGCCCGAAATGCTGACGATGTGGCGGATGGAGGGGTCGTCGCAGTGCTGCAGGGCTTCGCTAATGGTTGCCATGTGATGAGTCTTCCATTTCGGGAGGAGTTGACTCGAGAACGCACGTAAGGCAGTGGACCGATACACTCCGAATCCTAATGTATGGTGGTGGTTGCGATGCACAAGCCCTTGACCGCCATTTCGACAGAATGTGCGCGGGATTGTGGTGGCTGCCGTGCGGTGTGCAGCAATGGAGAGTGCGTTGTGTGCTTCCTGCAAACGTGGCGGACGGTGTGGTGAGCATTACTGATGTCTGTATTGGAAATGCTCACAGCTCACCCGCGGAAATCAGCGAGAAGCCGGGCTTCCGTTGGTCACTCTCGTCCATTGGCTTTGCAGGCGTCAACAGCTTGCCGACGGTACCACAAAACGGTAAGCTGGGCACTTGCGAGGATTTGGAGAGCAGCGGGTGGCGTGTGGGGACTTGATCTGGAGTCGAAGGAAATGAACAGCAAGACGGAGTCGCGTTTCGAGACGTCCTTTGGGATGCTTCACTCGCTGCACGAGTTCAAGTTGGAATGCGAACGGATTGTAAATGACGCAAGGCAGGGCGTGTCGACGGTTGCTGACGGGCTTGAGAGGGGGCAGCTTCCGCAGGAGAGCGCCGTCGAAATGTTGCGAGTCGTGGACGCCAATCTGTCGCGGCTGGCGAGATAATGAACCCGGACGATCTTCGAGAGTTGGACGAGTTGGTGGAGCAGATTCGGTCGATGAAGTTGCATGTGGCCGGAGGGCTTGGAGCTGCGCTGAAGAAGCCGCTGCTCCTGCTGCTGCTGGTGTCGAAGATTGAAAATGGGCGGATTGAGGAGAACCGCTTTCATTTCGACGATATTGAGAAGCAACTGGAACGACTTATTCGCGAGCACGGCGGGCGTCCAACGGCAAGCGGGCCGAAGCCGGAACAGCCATTCAGCCACCTGCGTTCGTCGGCGTTCTGGATTCTGAAGACGCAGCGTGAGTACGGCCCCGGCAAGACAGCGTTGGTGTCCGACTTGCGTCATCCGGATTCCTACGCGGCGTTTCGGCCACAGGTCTTTCGGTTGCTGCGGAGTTCCGGCGAGGCGAGGGCGCGCGTCGTCGATTCAGTCTTGCACGAATGGTGGCCGGAGACGCTGCACGGCGATATCCGCGAGGATTTGGGGCTGGACCGGTTGGATAGCCGGCGACGGAGGCAGCGGGATCAGCAGTTCACCATCGACGTGTTGGAGAATTTCCGGTATAGCTGCGCGTTCTGCGGGTTCCACGGGGTACTCAACGGGCAAGCGACCGGCATTGATGCGGCGCACGTCCAGTGGCATGCACACCGGGGGCCGGACACGGTGGAGAATGGAATCGCCCTCTGCAAGCTGCATCACTGGGCGTTCGACAAGGGGATTCTCGGGATCAACGAAGCGGAGCGGATCGGGATCGCGGATGTGTTCGTGACGCAAAGTGACGGGGGGCTACCGCTCGAATCGCTGGAGGGTCGGCCACTGGCAGTGCTACCTAAGAACAAGGCGATTGCAGGGCGGTTTCTGGAATGGCACAGAGGTAATGTATATCTTGGGCAGTAACATTCTCGTCCCATTGGCGCTTAATCAGGAAGCACCGCGGATTGGGGGTGAAGAAGGCGAGGCTCACATGGGAATGCCCAGTTCACAGCGCAGAGCGGCCGCGTAGTCGCGTTTGAACTTTTCCCATCCTCCGTAGCTGTCGATCGCGTCTCTGATATGGACGAGCAAGGCAAGCCGATGCTGCTGCTCCGAAATCTGGTCCGTAATTCGCTGAATTGAATCTCCCAGATTGGCTTCCCAGGCAACTTCGCTGGTCGTTTCGGCAGAACGTCGACCATCAAAGTGCAGTGGGCGACCTTCCTCCAACTGCGAGTCAATGCGTGCCTTATCGTCGGACGAGAAGAGTTTGTCCTGCGGAACGATTCCCAATTTCGCGAGCCCCCAGAGCAGGTTGATCGCGAATTGTCGCGAGAACATCCGCTCGTTGTGAAACGCCTTTGCCTTGCCTCGCAAGATGGGGGACGAAACAGCGAGGCATGTTCCGTCAACAGATCGAAGTCGCTCCCTTGCCGCATCGAGGGTGTCAAACGGCCCCGCCCAATAGGTCGAGTACTTGCTCATGGATCGCGTGCTGTCTATGAGCTGTTCGGCTTCATCGGCGAATGACACGTGGTAGTTGTATGGCGTTGACGACACCACGTACCAATCAACAGCGTTTGAGAGAAAAACGCCTTTCTGAATGGACATAGGAAGGCTGGCGAGACGAATCCACGGCTTCTCGTAGGCGCTACTGGCTTGGTTCTTCTCAAAGTTCACTTGCCAGATTTGGTATAGGTCAGCTTGTGCTGCTTCGATGGTATCAAGAACACGTGGCAAGACTCTGTACGTTTTGGAATCACTCGGTTCGATAAAGCCGGATTCGACAGTGTCGCGAATCACACGGGAACGCTTACGTCCGTCGGTCTCGAATTGCTCAGCGTAGATTGTCGCGGCTCGGCCGGTGAATACTTCCTGAAGGGCTCGTTCCTGCAGAACTCTTAACTGCTCGTCTGACAGCGAAGTTGTGCTTTCCATAACTCAATGCCTTTCAGTGGATCAAGTGTTTACACCGGTCAATTCCTCAAGGTCTCGATTTCGTCTTGGGTGTTGAAAAGTCCGAAGCTGAAGCGGATGCTGGCGTAGGCGTCCTCTTCCGAAAGGCCCATGGCGCGAAGGACGTAGGAAGGTTCCGGACGCCCGCTGGTGCAGGCCGAGGTTTGGGAGCAGCGGACGCCCTGGAGGTCGAGGCGGGCGACGAGGGCCTGGCCGTCCAGCCCGTGGAAACAGAGGTTGGCGGTGTTGCAGACGCGGTTGCCGGGGTCGCCGTTGACGGTAACGTCGGGAACGAGTCGGCAGACTTGCTGTTCGAAGCGGTCGCGGAGGGCGGCGAGGGCGGTCTGGACCGCGGGGAGGTTGGCGGCGCGAAGCTGGGCGGCCTTGCCGAAGCCGGCAATCCCGGGCAGGTTCTCGGTGCCGGGGCGGAGGGCGGCTTCCTGGGATCCGCCGAAGAGCATGGGGGCCAGGCGTTCGGGGTTGCGGGCGTAGACGGCTCCGACGCCTTGGGGCCCGTGGATTTTGTGGGCGGTGACCGTGAGGAAGTCGGCGGGGAGCTGTTCGGCGTGGATGGGGAGTTTGCCGAGGGCCTGGGCGGCGTCGGTGTGGAAGGGGATCTGGCGGCGGCGGCAGAGGTCGGCGATTTCGAGGACGGGCTGCACGGTGCCGGTTTCGTTGTTGACCCACTGGACGGAAACGAGGTCGGCGGGCTGGGAGAGGGCCTGTTCGAGGGCATCGAGGTCGAGGCGGCCGGCGGCGTCGACGGGGATGAGGACGATTTCGGCCCCCTTCTGCCGGAGGGCGTCGAGCGTTTTCAGAACGGAGGAGTGCTCGACGGGGGTGGACACGATGCGGCAGGCGCGGCGGCCGGCGGCGGCGGAGAGGAGGACGAGGTTGTTGGCTTCGGTGCCGCTGCCGGTGAAAATAAGCTGTTCGGGGCGGCAACCGAGCAGGTCGGCGAGGTATCCGCGGGCCTGGGCGAGGGTGCGCCGCGCACGGTGGCCGGCGGCGTGGTCGCTGGAGGGGTTGCCGAAGGCGGCGCCCATGGCGTCGGTCACTGCCTGGCAGACTTCGGGCAGGGGCCGGGTTGTCGCGTTGTTGTCGAAGAAGATCTCTGGTTCCACCGTTGGGCTCCCTCGCCGCTCCAACTTTCCGCCGTCAGGGGGGCGGCGGCCAAGTCAGCGGGATTATGCAGCTCCGTGCTGTGCGATTCCGTGCTAGCACTGATGGTACCACCTTGCGGTGCCTGCCGGAATACGCCTCCCCCTCAGCGAGCCATGTCTCGTTCCCGCCTTCCTTCTCTATGTTGCCAGACGCTCGGCCGGCTGATACCTCCTGCATCGCCGTATTACGAATCGGTGCGCACAGCCGGCAAGCGTATTGAACTTCGGGTTGGAGGATTGGCACGCCTTTGGGATACGTTTGTACATTATACGCGCCAGTTCCAACCTGTCACCCAGCTCCAGGCAAAAAATTCTGAGACTTCTTGATTTCACGGCGCCACCCCACTCCTGACCCTACCGCATCCGGCGCCCAAATAACTCGACTTCCTCCGGCCGTTTGAGGGAGTCGACGACTCGCGATCGGACGCCCGCTGCAAAACATCGGTTCCGCCGCCGGCCCTTCCATCACCCCCCAAAGAATCCTCGCACCTGTTCAGTTTTCGTATTGACTTTCTTCGCCGGATATGTATACTATTGTACATGCACCACAATACCCCTAGCCATGTTCGATCCTTGACAATTTCCTTGTCGAGCACCTTCACGCTCCCCCCCACCACCCCTTTCGTGTCCGTCATGGATCTCGTGGTTCCCCACAGTACTTACCCCCATAAGAAGCCCCACTTCTGAGCCGGAAGTGTCAGAAAACGTGATTCCCGGGAAAAGTTGACTGCAACACTACCCAACCGGACCATTGCAGAATGCAAGACTGAGCCCGTAGGGTGGGCCAAGTGAACCATGACGGTGTCCGTTCGCCTCACCGGCACTCGCACCAATTCTGCTCCGCAATCCACAACCGAAACGCGAACGCGGCCCACCATGGTACGCGTTCTATTCGGCAACGGTCGCATCCTGCCGGAACGGATTCGGGGACGAATAAAGGGGTCGGGAGTCTTTGTTGTTGACGAAGCGGGAAGGATGTGGTCCGAACATGCCACGACGATTGCGAGTTGCCAGCGGCGGAGACACATATCACGTGTTCAATCGAGCCGTGGGGCGAATGCGGATTCTCGGCAAACAGCGCGACTTCGAGCCGTTTGAGGAGGTGATTGCAGAGGCCAAACAGCGGTTGCCGATGCGCGTTCTGGCATGGCATGTCTTGCCCAATCACCGGCATCTTTTCCTCTGGCCGCGTGGCGACGGCGACCTGTCGGAGTTCATGCGCTGGCTCACGGTCACGCACACCCAGCGTCGGCACGCGGCCCATCGCACGTCAGCAGCGGGCCCCTTGTACCAGGGTCGTTTCAAGTCGTTCCCGATTCAGGTCCCGATCGGGTCAGGTAAGTTCCTTCATCGACTTGACCGGAATATCCTTGGCATCAGGTGTTGCCAAGGCCGGCCATTTCGAAGCGTCCAGCCGGTAGCCCGCGTCGGCGACCAGCGGCCAGACGATCGGGGCCAGGCAGAGCACCGCCGCCTGGAATCCCTGCAGGGTGGCGCCCAGGTTGCCCGTGTGGGCCGAATTGTCCGCCTCGTTCTCGATCACAAACGGCCTTTCGAACCCCAGTTCCATCAGCGTCTTCAGAAAACCTCGCCAGTCCATGCTGTCGTTGCCCCCGAATCCCGGCAGCATCGGTTCGTAATGATGCCGGTCCCATTCGTGGGCCGGAATCGGCACTCCCGCCTGCTTCGCCAACTCCGGCGCGACGTTCTGCATCGCATAAAGAGCCCCCCAGTGAATCCGGCCGGGCGAGCGGAGATTTCGGGTGCCTTTGACGTGGACGCGGTGGATACGGTTCATGTCCGAGGCGCGGAGGACGTCGCTCGGGTCGATGTTCTGCCACACGTCATGAGACGGATCGTAGGTCTCGCCGTGCGCCGGGCTGGGGATCATCGCATACATCAATTTGCGTGCGGCCAGACAGCCGGGAAGATTATTGTAAGTGGTCGGCGCCGTCGCCGGGCGCCATCCTTCCATCGGGCAGTTTTCGTAGATCACCGTCACCCCAAGGTCGGCCGCATACTTGATGATGGGACCGAATACCTTGGCATATTCCTCGAGGTTCTTCTCGAAGCCGCCGTCCTGCATTCCCAGTTCATGGTTGTAACCGACGAAGGTCCCGACCTTGACGTCGTTGCCGTCGCCGCCGCAGAGATGGGCGATGCGGATCAGCTTGAGCAAGTGATCCTGGTTCTTCACCCGCTGGGCAGGGTCGCCTCCGATCAGGTTCTCGTAAGCGCCCACCGAGAATCGCAGCCCTTCCCGATTGCACGTGTCGATCAGTTGCCGGGCCTGGTCGGGCCCAAACTGATCGTAGTCCAGGTGCGTTGCCACATGATCGGCCCGTGTGCCGTCGCTCCGGAACACACACAGTTCCATCCCCTGGGCGCCGACACTCTTGGTGTGTCCGATAACCTGGTCGAGTGTGAAACGCGGAAAGGCCGAGGTCATGACCCAGATCGGATTATTCATCGAGGTAATTCCTTTTGTGAGATGGGAGGCGCCAGATGGCCGACTCTGCCGAAACGTCGACCGGACGTTCCCGCATTGTATGCCGGATCAGCGGCTCTGAGAACTCTCCAAAACCGTTTCCTGCGTCGATCGGGTACGCCGGCATTGGTACACGAATGCCGGCGGGAAGTTCAACCACACGGTGGGGTCGACGCGGACCTCGCCGAAGTAACCCTGGAGTTTCCTTCGAAATCGGTGTGCCGCGGGCAGAAGCATCCCCTGCAAATAGGCAAACGTGGCAAAATACCCTCCCGGCCTCAGCACCGTCATCATCGCGTCCAGGCAGGCCGTCTGATCGCCGTCTGAGAACGCGGCCCAGGGCAGCCCGCAAACAATCGCGTCAACCTCAGAGACCCCCTGTTGCCGGCAAAGCTCCTCGATGTTGGCAACGCTGTCCTGGAGGATGGCCACACCCGGAAACCGCCCCGCCAGCGTCGCCGCAAACTGGGAGTTCAGTTCGACCGCGAAGAACTTCGTGCCGGGCCGTTTCGATTCCAGAATCTGTGCCGTGAACACTCCCGTGCCAGGGCCATACTCGACCACTGCGTCCACCGTTTCCCAGTCAATCCACTCGACCATCCGACGCGCCAACCCTCGCGAACTCGGCGCGATCGCTCCCACCCGGGTCGGGTGGGCCAGAAACTCACAAACGAACCGTCCGTAGTCTTGTACCGCCATATTCGCCTTCCGTCACACGCGTGCCGACTTCCTACCCATCTCCTTGAAGGAACTTGCAGCGACCACAACTCAGCGGGCCGCAGGCCCCGCCAGGCGCTCGCCGCGCGTCGCCTTGCCATCGAGCCGACCTTGTTCATCGAATTCCAGGCGATCGATGCAAATGAACCGATCCCACTCACGCCGCGCCGTCCGCTTCTGGTGATACACAAACCACCAGTCGCCCTTCCCGTCTTGAACGGCACAACCGTGCCCCGGTCCGAATAACCCCTCGGCCCGGTGCAGAATAGGATTGTGCTCCGCCCGAGTGAAGGGGCCTGTCGGGCTGCTGCTGGTGGCGTAGCCCACGGCATAGTCGGGCGTGTCGGCCCCCGAGCCGCTGTAGAGCAGATGGTAGCGCCCCCCGTGCTTGATCATCCACGGCCCCTCCGTCACGTGACCGTTGAGAGTCTCCCAGCCCGACTCCGGATGAATCACCTCCGTCGGCTCTCCCTTCGGCTCGGTCGGACCGGCCATGGGCTGGACCATAATATGGAAACCCGGCAAGCGAACGTAGAAGAGATAAAGCTTCCCGTCATCGTCCCGGAACAGGTGCGCGTCGATCGAGCTGTCGAACAACTTGCGACCATTCGTGAACGGTCCCAAGGAGCCCGCCGCCTCGGCCACACCCACCGTCCGATTCGCCGTGTAGTAAAGATAGAATCGTCCCGAGTCAGGATCCCGCCACACGTCGGGCGCCCAGATGTGCCGCTCACCCGGCTGGAACACCACCGGTCCCCGCTCCCAGTTCACCAGGTCCCGAGAGGTGTAGGCCCGGTAGCCGTTGTCGCCGTCCACCTCGCCCGTGGCGTAAAGGTAGTACGTCCCCTCGTGGAAGATCACCGCCGGATCCGCCAGATTCTCGTCGATCACGGGATTCGTATACTCCCTGACCCCGTCGGCAGCATGAGAAATCGCCGCCAGCAGCAGCGTCAGGGCCATTGAATATCGCAATAGCATGGATTGGCTTCCAGGATGGTTGTGTCTTATCTCGATGGACTGACCCGATAGATATGCACGGCCAGCGGCTCGAATACGTCACGAAACGCACCGGCCTCCGATCGAACCGTTCGCTCCTCGTCGACCACGGTCACCGTCTGCCCGGCCTCCAATCCCTCGACGGATACCACCGCTTCCGCCCGCGGCAACCGTTCGTCGTAGTTCACCGCGAACAGCCAAACGTCTCCCTCGTGTTGCTTGGCCAGCACGGCAAGTTTCACCTCGCCCTCGGCCCGAATCGACACCCGCCGATCCGCTCCATTCGCCAGAATGGCCGGCGCCAGACGAGTAATCTGATCGTTGATCTCACGGAGGGCCTTGCGGTTCTCCTCCGGCGCGCCGAACGAGTCGAAACGCGGCTTCCAGATATGGGTGAAATATCCGATCGACGTCGCCCCGCCGCAAATGGCCATCCAGACCTCCGCCCGGATGTGCTCGGGCTTGACTTCCTTCTGCCGCTCCAACTCGCCCGTCCACTGGCCTCCCCGGCTGGTTTCGATCCAGGCGTAGACCGGCCTGTTGCCGGCCAGCGACGTGAGCAGGCTGGTGGCGTCGTGGACCAGGTAAATCCACTCGGGCTTGTTCCAGCCGTAAATCGGATAGATATCGTAACCGACCACGTCGGACGCTTGGATGAATTGCGGGTAAAGCTCGTTCCGCTGTGTGTCGGTCCACTTGTCGAAATGCGGATGGAGATTGCCGGTCAACGTCATGAACACCGGCCGCGAGGGATCGGCCGCCTTGATCGCGCGATAGTGCTCCAAGGTCGTCTCCGGCGTGCTTCTCGGCTCATTCCGCGGCGGCGAGGCCAACACGTCGTTTCCGGCTGCGTCGAACCCTTCGATTTCGCCGATCGATCCCCACTGGCTCTCCTTCCTATGAATGGCGTGCACAGTCAACGTCAGATCCTTGAGCGTAACCGGACCGCTGAGCGCGAATTCCTGTCGCCCCTTCTTGTCTTCGAGTGTGGCCCGCAGAATCTCCTTGCCCTCGGTCGCGAACGAAACCTCCTTCGCCGCCGACAGCCCCGACGAAATCGTCAGCCAGACGGCCAGCTTCTCCACGGTCACTGGCTTCTTCAACTTGATGGTCACCGAGGCCCCTTCGAGCGGATCGAGAACCGACCAACTGTGCGTCACCCCGTCGACCAGTTTCCACAGCGGAGTTCTCGCGTTCACCTTGAGCGATTCGGCCGGAATGATCTCGGCGTCGCTGACCAGGTGCGGCAGGTCGGGTTCGTCGTCGTGGATATAGCCGAGCAAACCCGGGTCCCCCTTGAGCTGCTTGTCAAACGGCATCACGCCATAGAAACCGGCCTCTTTGACCAATTCGAGAAACTCGCCCGCATCCTTGGTATTGCTGGACCCGGGCCAATAGCCGGCCACCGTGTTCATGCCGCACTCCCGCACGAGCGGGAACTTCTCCGCCCCCTGAAGCCAGGCCATGATCGGGAACATCGGTTCACCGTTGACCCGAAACTCCCGATTTGCCCCGATTTCGACTTTCGTGATCGGCGGAGGGCCGTCCGCAGCCACAGCCGGTCCAACAGCTCCGAGCAGCACCATCAAACCGATCCGGAACAAGCAGCGTGCCATGTCTGGGCCTCCGTAAACAAGATCAATCTTCAGCCGCTATTGTGCACGCGGCGATGGAGAATGCAAGCAGGACGCAGGGCGTTGCCGTTAGCCGGAGAACGGCTCCTCAGCCGCGAGCAGATTCTCTCGAAGCTCGAGATCGCAATGCCCTATCCAACACAAAGATCGCCAAATCGTAGCCACGGAGTGTCAGATCCTGAGGATTTCCGGTGGGAAACGTGCTTCTAGGGCCCAGCGTTTTCCTGTAATATTACATGAGCAGTCTGTGGTAAAATCATGATTATGAACTGTTGTGACTGTTCTGGGGGCAGATTCGAGTCGTCTTTAGAAACCACCCATTCACGAATGGAGAATCGACTGTGGCAGTTTATGCATTCTGGAACAACAAGGGTGAATCAGTCCCAATTGGATCGGCAGCAACCGAATATCAAAGACTTGACGCAAATGATCGAGTAACTTGTACAGAATGTCCACCATCTACATTGAAACATCGATCATCGGCTATTTGACCGCGCGATCGCGCGACCGACTGATCTTTGCCGGCAGGCAGGAACTTACACGTCAGTGGTGGCGTGAACGACGCCATCTCTACGATCTCGTCACTTCCCAACTCGTGATTGACGAGGCAGGCCGTGGGGACCCGGAAGCGGCTGCGGAGCGGCTTGCTTATCTGGAGGATGTTGAACTACTGGATTCGTCTGACTTGCGCATTGTGGCCCTTGCAGAGACGTTATTGCAGGAATCACTTCTGCCGGAAAATGCACGATCCGATGCCCTCCATGTGGCCACGGCAGCCGTGCATCGAGTAGAATATCTGTTGACGTGGAACTGCCGACACATCGCCAATGCCGATCAGTTGCCCAAGATCTATCGATGTCTTTCTGAGCTTGGCTACGGGCCCCCGCTAATTGTCACTCCAGACGAGTTTTCCAGCCATGAGTGATTTGCCTTTTGAAGACCCGGTTGTTAAGGAAATCCATGCGATACGTGCCGAAATGCTTGCCGAGTGTGGCGGCGATTTGCATGTTCTGCTCGATCAGGTGAAAGCACGCCAAAAGGCCTCCGGGCGGAAGGTCAGGCCCTCGCCGTCACCCCCCCCAGCGCTTGTTGGCAACAATAGCCGGGCAAACGACACGCCGCCTTCTTGACGGGAGATTCTCACCGGTCCAGCCCCCGCACCTCACTCGTTCTTCGTCTTCCAGGCCTGAATGGCGATGGGGATATCGGTACAGATGGCGTCGACCCCCAGCCCGACCGCCAGGTGGTAATCCTGCAGGTTGTGTCCCGGCCAGCCCGTAACGAGCAGCCCGGTCTTCTGGGCTTCGCGCACGGCCGCTCGGGAGGTCTCTTCCATGCGGCAACCAATCCGCTTAATGCCCAGATCCTGGGCCCGCTTGACAATCTCCGGGCAGCACGGCCCGCCTGTGATCAACAGCAAGTCTGCCTGGGCATCGAGACCCTTCATGATCTTCAATGGCCGCTCGTCAAACGAAGTGAACACATAGATGGAATCCTTCGGCCGTTGGGCCAGGGCGACGTCGTGCAGTTTCCGGCAATACTCCTCCAACCGCGCGTCGGGATACAGGTCCTTGTTGCCGGTCTTCATCTCCAGTTCGAGATACACGCCCGGCTTATCGGCGAAGCAGGCCAGCAGTTCGTCCACAAACAGAAAACGTTGGCCGGTCTTCTTCGTCGTGATCGTCCGCAACTCGGCTGCCGTCTTATGCTCCACGGGCCCCGTCGCATGGTAGGTGCGGTCCAGACTGTCGTCGTGTAGAATGACCAGCTCGCCGTCCTTGGTCATGCGAACGTCGGTTTCAAAGCCGCGGAGCCCCTTTTCATAACAGGCCCGAAACGCCTCCAGCGTGTTTTCGTCGAACTCGTAGGAACCGCCCCGATGGGCAAACACAAGCCCCTTCTCCTGGGCAACGCTGGAGCCGCCGGCGCCGAACATCCCGCCTGTCAAAACAGTCAACGCAATCCACAATCCAAGTCTCATCGTGTCTCGTCTCCGTGCTGGTGAACCGTCTGTCAGTCTCGATTCTCTCCACCGGTCCGATCCTAACCCTGTGGCCGGCCGCAATCAAGGAACGTGCCGACCTCTCGACTTTCTCGTCCGGCAACCTGCACCCTGCTTGCAGCTTTTCCGCCCAGTGGTAGAATCTGCCAAACGCGCAGAAAACTCCCCGATTTCGTAACCGGGCAGCAGCTCGGACTGGCTGGCGGCCCCGCCGCCCCTGATGAGGTGATGGAACCGATGAGCGAACACCCGATCGAACTAGGCCCCCTTCCGCAATGCTGGAAACGGCGGCACCTGCTCGGGCTTGAAGACCTTACCGCCGAAGAACTTACAGCCGTTCTCGACAAGGCCGACCTCTTCAAACAGGCCCTCGTGGCGGGAACCCGCCGGGTGCCTCTGCTGAGCGGCATCACCAACTGCAACTTGTTCTTCGAAAACTCCACCCGGACCCGGACCAGTTTCTCCCTCGCCGCCCGCCGGCTCGGGGCCGACTCCATCGACTTCTCGGCCTCCACCAGCAGCCTCTCCAAGGGAGAGACGGTGATCGATACGGCCAAGAACATCGAGGCCATGGGGGCCGACGTCATGGTCGTTCGACACCGCACCCCTGGCACCCCGCACCTTCTCGCACAAAACCTCGACTGTTGCGTCATCAATGCGGGCGACGGCCCCCACGAGCACCCCACCCAGGGCTTGCTCGATATCCTCACCATCCGGCAGCGCCGGGGCACCCTTCAAGGCCTGACCGTCGCCCTGGTGGGCGACATCGCCCACAGCCGCACCGCCCGGTCGAACATCTGGGGACTCAAGACCCTTGGGGCCCACGTGATCGTCTGCGGGCCATCGACGCTCGTCTCCCCCCGCTGGAAAGAACTCGACGTCGAGTTCTCCTACAGCCTCGACGACATCCTCCCGCGGGTCGACGTGCTCAATCTGCTGCGAATCCAGTTTGAACGGCAGCACGACCGCCCGTTCCCCTCCGTCCGCGAATACGCCCACCTCTATGCGATGAACCGGGATCGCCTGGCACGGGCCAAAGACGACATCCTGATTCTGGCGCCAGGGCCGATCAATCGCGGTGTGGAAGTGACGCCCGACGTGGCCGACGGCCCCCAATCGGCGATTCTCGAACAGGTTACCAACGGCGTGGCCGTGCGAATGGCCGTGTTGTGGCTCGTCACCAGCGTGCTGCGGGCCGCACCAGTCGGAAGTTAGATGCACGCCCGCGAGTTGCTGCCCTCCAGCCTCCTGTCTCCAACCTGAACTCAGCCATGTCCAAGATACTGATCCAGAACGGAAGAGTGATCGATCCGAGCCAGAAAATGGACCGGGTGACGAACCTGTTGATCGAGGACGGCCGCATCGCGGCCTACGACGTCGCCTCGGCCGACGACTGCGAGTTCATCGACGCGTCGGGCAAGATCGTGGCCCCCGGCTTGATCGATATCCACGTCCATCTCCGTGATCCGGGCCGGGAGGAAGACGAAACGATCGAAACGGGTACGGCGGCCGCTCTGGCCGGCGGGTTCACCTCGATCGCCTGCTGCCCCAACACCGAGCCCCCCATCGACAGCCAGGGGACCGTCGAATACATCAAACAGAAGGCCGCCAGGGCCGGCAACTGCAACGTTTACGTGATCGCTTGCGTGAGCAAGAACCGCGAAGGCAAGGAACTGGCCGAAATCGGGCAACTCATCGAGGCGGGGGCCGTCGGATTCAGCGACGATGGAACGCCTGTGTACAACGCCGAGTTGATGCGTCGGGCATTCGAGTACTGCCTCATGTTCGGCCGCCCCGTCATGAATCACTCCGAGATCCTCGAATTGACCCGCGACGGCGTCATGCACGAAGGTCTCGCTCAACTGGTGCTCGGATTGGGGGGCATCCCGGCCGCCGCCGAAGACGTTATGGTCAGCCGCGACGTGGCCCTGGCCGAAGCCACCGGCGGTTGGCTCCACGTGATGCACGTTTCCTCGGGCGGAAGCATCCACATCATCCGCAGGGCGAAGAAACGAGGCGTCCGCGTGACGGCCGAAGTCACGCCGCACCATTTCACGCTGACCGACGAATGCCTGCGAACCTTCGACTCGAACTTCAAAATGAACCCGCCGCTCCGCGGACAAGGGCATGTCGATGCCTGCATCGAAGGCCTCCAGGACGGAACCATCGACTGCATCGTCACCGATCACGCGCCCCACGCCAAAGAGAAGAAGATGCAGGAGTTGGATCGCGCTCCTTTCGGCATCATCGGCCTCGAAACGGCCTTGGGACTGGTGGTTACCCGGCTGATCGAGCCGGGCCATCTCGACTGGTCTCAGGCACTCGAGAAGTTGACGATCAACCCCGCTCGCGTGATCGGGGTTGAGAAGGGCACGTTGGCGATCGGTGCCGACGCCGACGTCGTCGTCATCGATCCCCACGTCGAGTGGACCGTCGACCCGGCCGAGTTCAAATCGAAGAGCACCAACACGCCTTTTGCCGGGTGGGAGCTGAAGGGCCGGGCTGTCAAAGTGATCGTCGGCGGCCGAGTGAAGCTCAGCCGTTAAGTCCCTGCCGATGAATTCGTCGCAGCACTGCACGTGATTGGATCGGCCAAAACCGATCGTCATTTCTCTTGGGCAACAGAATTGCCGATACGCTGCCGGAAACGCCGGGATTCCGCTGTATTCAAGCTATTAGAGAATCTAATGTTATGTATTAGACAGTTTTGGGATTACTTAATCTGACCGTCCTGCTAGAATCGGTCCAGTGACAGATTCATCTTCTCTTATGGCAGGAGTAGCCATGGGTAATCTTCAGCGACCCAATGGGACCGACGTCACCCTGACCAAGAACCGTTCGCGAGACATCGCTCCCCAGAGCGGCCTCTGCTCCCGATGCGTCGATGGCTGCATCGGCAACTGCGAAGTCTTCAAAGCCACGTTCCGCGGCCACGAGTTGATCTATCCGGGGCCCTTCGGCAACGTGACGGCCGGCGGCGACAAGGACTATCCCGTCGACTACTCCCACCTCAACATTCACGGCTACGCACTGGGAGGCGGCGGCCTGCCCGAAGGCGTTCCGGCCAATCCCGACACCTGTCGGTTCCCGGTCGTCAATACGGAGACCGCCTACGGCTGGGACAAGAAGGTCAGGATGTCCGCACCCGTCTTCACCGGCGCCCTTGGTTCCACGGAGGTTGCACGGAAAAACTGGGAACATTTTGCCGTCGGTGCCGCCCTGGCAGGGATCACCTGCGTCTGCGGCGAGAATGTCTGCGGCATCGACCCGGGCCTCCAACTCGACGGCAACGGCAAGGTCACTCTGGCGCCCGACATGGATCGACGCATTGCGTCCTACAAGAAATACCACCGCGGTCTCGGCGAAATCCTCGTTCAGATGAACGTTGAGGACACCCGGCTTGGCGTGGCCGAGTACGTGCTCGACAAGCATGGACTCGACACCATCGAACTCAAGTGGGGGCAGGGTGCCAAGTGCATCGGCGGAGAGATCAAGGTCGACTCGCTGGAACGGGCCTTGGATCTTCAGAAACGCGGCTACATCGTCACTCCCGATCCGTCGAATCCGATCAATCAGGCGGCCTTCAAGAGCGGCGCGATCAAGGAGTTCGAACGCCACAGCCGGCTCGGCTTCGTCGAAGAAGACAGCTTCTACGCCGAATGCGATCGGCTCCGCGGGCTCGGTTTCAAGCGGATCACGCTGAAGACCGGAGCCTACGGCCTCCGGGAACTGGCCATGGCCCTCAAGTGGAGCAGTAAGGCGAAAATCGATCTGCTGACGATCGACGGTGCCCCGGGCGGCACGGGCATGAGCCCCTGGCGAATGATGCAGGAGTGGGGCGTTCCCGCAATTTATCTGCACTCTGCGGCCGCCGAATTCGCCGCCAAACTGGCCGCCAAGGGCGAGCGAGTGCCGGAACTGGCTTTTGCGGGTGGGTTCAGCACGGAAGATCATATCTTCAAGAGCCTCGCGCTCGGTGCTCCTTTCGTCAAGGCAATTTGCATGGGCCGCGCCCTGATGATCCCGGGCATGGTCGGCAAAAACATCGCGGCATGGCTTTCGAACGGCGATCTGCCCAAGACCGTCAGTGAGTTCGGTTCCACACCCGAAGAAACCTTCGTCTGCTGGGAACAGGTCGCCGACCTCGTCGGCCGCACCGAAATGCCCAAGATCCCGCTCGGTGCCGTTGGGATCTACTCCTACGTCAACAAGCTCCAGGTGGGCCTGCAGCAGTTGATGGCGGGTGCTCGCTGCTTCAATCTCTCCGCGATCGGCCGTAAAGACCTGATGAGCCTCACCCGGGAGTGCGCCGACGTAACGGGTATTCCGTATGTGATGGATTCCTATCGCGAAGAGGCCGAAGCGATCCTGAACGGTTGACGTTCGACGCGTGCTATAAACGACTGAAATCAAAGGCCCGTCGGCGCAACCCGGCGGGCCTTGCTCTTGCGTTATCTTCCCGGCTGTCCGGTTTCTTGCAGTGGAGTGGCACCAGAACATTGGCGATCTGCCGGATCGGTCCGTATCCCGGCTGGCGAAGGGGGTATTGCACGCGGCCAACGGATGTATAATGATCTCGGGGTGATATGTCAGCGGAGGTTTTCGGAAAAGAGACGTCGCGTATCGAGGGAATACCAATTCAGGCTAGATTGACGGAGTAACCGGCGGAATGAACGCAGAAGTCCCCTCGGATTTTGCGCCGTTTGTTCAGAGACTGGTGGCTGAACGGCGGTTCTTGACGGAGAGTGATGTCCTGGCTGAAGGGCTCCGGCTTCTTCAGGCGCGCGAAACCTTGCGGCAGGAGGTACGCCTGGGGTTCGAACAACTCGATGCTGGGCAGGCAGTCGATGCCTCCGAAGTATATCGGTGTGCGGAGGCTAAGATACGCGAGATTGCAGACCGGAAGAATCTGGCGGACTGATGGCACAAGTTGTTTACTCCCCCGCCGCCGAGCGCGATTTCGTGGATATCGCGGCATATACCGCGCGCGACTGGTATTGTCCGAATTGAGTGTTTTCGGGTATAACTCCCCCACCTTTAAGGGAGAGGGAGGAATCAAGGATGATTCGTATCAATTTCACGGCAGAAGAACAGCAGGCTTTGCACTACGAACGCTTTCATTATCCCGACCCACGAATCCAGGTGAAAATGGAAGTGTTGTGGCTGAAGAGTCGCGGCTTGGGTCACGCTCAAAT
>Ga0209723_1000877_pt1 | contig 51552 bp, 51 predicted proteins | sample BiotimSIPDNA_2_FD_185750 | JGI IMG/M metagenome (GOLD analysis project Ga0209723, IMG submission 185750) | Anaerobic biogas reactor microbial communites from Washington, USA - Biogas_R2 time_0 SIP DNA (SPAdes) (version 2) | ecosystem: Engineered > Bioreactor > Anaerobic > Unclassified | place... | reverse complement strand
CGTGATCGCATTCTGGCGACCCATACTATTCCACCCTTAGCCGAATTGATCGCTCAAACGGCGCAAGCTCTGCATCTGGAGGATTCCTGGGCTGCGCCGTGATTCCCCCGTTTTTTTGATAAGATACCACCATGGCTTCGTGGAAGTGCGGCGAAAAGGAAGCCATATCATCATGCAGAAAAAAGAAAAACTAACGACGATCACTGTCCCCGTACCAGATCATCAAGAATTACGGGTCGGCACGCTTACGGGGATCATAAGACAGTCTGGCCTGCCACGTTCACTCTTCGAAACAAAATGATCGACATCGCCATCAGTACTGACACCCTATCCCAACGCTCACCCTCGACGGCGACCCTCTCCGCGCCCGCCGTCGACGCCGTGGCAACCCGCATGGGGACGGCACTTTCAACACAAAGACACCAAGCCACGAAGGCATTGGACGCAGATTTCCGCAGATGCACGCAGATCATAGGGATCAACCCGCGACAATCAGCGCACATCTCACGTTCGATTGCGGCATACTGCACAAGCCCTAAAAATAAAGGTGTGATATAATGGGGGACGTTTGCGCCAGGGTATAGGAGTATTGAATCTGATGGGTGGACAAGCCGTAAACTTAATTGCGAACGAGCCGCTGCTTATCCTCGAACCCGGCCGCGCCGAGAAGAACTACTGGCGCGATCTGTGGCGTTACCGCGAGCTGTTCCTGATCCTCGCCTGGCGCGATATTTCGGTGCGTTACAAGCAGACCATCATCGGCGTGGCCTGGGCCATCAAGAAATACACCATCGGCCACCAGACGGAGCGTGGCCGCGACGTGGCCCTGCGCGGCGTGCTGGCGCAGAACGCGCGCGAACACCGGCAAGACCAACGACATGCTATCATCGCTGTGGAACGATGAATACCCGGACGATCCGGTTGATTAGGGGTGAATGATTGCCAGACGGCGGGCGCTAAACGGCTGTCGTGCCGGGGCTTATCGTCTGGCAGTTTTCTTGTTGGAAAGTTTACGTTCGTTGCTTGAAAGTGATACATTCCTTAATTACAGTAGGGAGCAAATGTATGAAGAAAGCAGTTATTTGTGGCGCTGGTGGGTTCATCGGGGGACATTTAGTCAAAAACTGAAGCCGGTAGGCGTCCGCTCGCGTAACTTCAGAAAAAACGCAACCGGAAGTTGAATTAGAAAGCAAAGTTAAGTATGCTCGAAGGAATCACACAAACATATGCGCGGGTTGCAGAGCAAGTCAAGGCATGGGATAGAAATCAGTGTTGAAGTTGGTGCCGATGTTAAGTAACTCTTACAAATTAGTTTCGTTGATGATGCGGTATCTAAAGCAAGCTTTGATACACACTCGACTTCGACAAACTGGTATACAGTTGTCATCATCGTCGATGATTTTGGGTAAGTGTAGGTTTTTAGGCAAGCAGATCGAGATTGGAAAAGATACGTTGATTCGAGATTCGTCTCTTGATGGACGTGGAGGTTTGCAGATAGGTAATGAGGTTTGCCTAGTACAAACTACTATAATCACCTCCCAGCATGACTTAAACTCTCCTGTATTTGAAACTGTTTTTGGTTCGGTTATTATCGAAGACTATGCAGTACTCTTTACGGATTCGATGGTATTGCCGGGAATCCGTATTAGTAGAGGTGCCATTGTAGCGGCGAGAGCAGTTGTAACTCACGATGTTCCTTCAATGGCTATAGTTGCAGGAAACCCTGCCAAGATAATTGGATACAGATCTTGTATTCATACCGATTTAGATATGCGTCGACTAGGTGGATTTGCTCCTTCTCGTTTGACAACATTGATTAGGAAGTGGTGGCTGTGAGATCTTCCATTGGAAACATTTGGCACTTGGCTACTCGTAATAACACTGTTAGTATACAAGTGCTTTTGACCACTGCTACGAATTTCTCTAGATTAGCTTTAGGCCTGATAAGTGGGATAGCCGTAGCTCGATTGCTGGGACCAGAAGGACGCGGGGAGCTTGCGATAATTCAGATGTGGCCCAGTCTACTTACTGGTATAGGTCTTTTGGGGCTTCCAGATGGTCTTGTCTATTTTTCAGCTCGATTGCCTAATATGGCTGGGCGTTACCTTGGATCCTCGGTCATATTAGGTCTGTTAAGCTCTATGGTTTTTTTGTTATTGGGTTTTGCGCTACTTCCTATTGTTCTGGCAGCACAACCTAGCCATATAATAGAGGCTTCCCAACATTATCTTCTTTTGTTGCCAGCTACAGCCCTTAGTGGGATTCCTTATAGTGCACTTCAGGGGGGAAGGCGATTTGATGTTTGGAATGGGCTGCGACTTATCCCAAATGTTCTGTGGATCGTGATATTGGGTTATGCATGGCTATCTGGAAACCGAGAATCGTGTTATGTTGCGACACGGTATTTGTGGTTACTTTTCCTGTCAGTTTTCCCAGTTTGGTGGAGTGTGACTCGCTTTGTAAAAGGTCCATATCGGCCTGACCTTACTCAGTGGGGGCCTCTTCTTAAGTACAGTCTGCTATCACTTAGTAGCACAATCCCTAAGATCCTAAGTGTACGGTTGGACCAAATGATTCTGGCGATTTTTCTTCCAACACCGACTCTTGGTCTTTATGCGGTTGCGGTAACGTGGAGTAGTATTGTTCCATTGGCACTTAACGCGCTTGGAAATGTTCTGTTCCCACGGATTGCATCTGAAGAAAAAGATAACGCCCGCGTTAGAATCTTGCTGAAAGGTGTTCACTACGCCATTATATTAGCGTTACCTCTTGTAGTGGTAGCTATTCCCGTTACACTGGTGGGTATGCCAACTATTCTTGGATCAGAATACACAGGAGCTGTTCCCGCAACTTTGGTCTTAATCTTGGCGAATGCCATTGCGGGTATCACCAAGGTGCTTGAGGAGAGCGTGCGTGGTTTGGGAAAACCCAGATTGGCCTTGTGGGCAGAGGGAACAGGGTTAGTTGTAGCTATCGTCTTTCTTTGGCCATTGTTGCCAATGTTTGGACTTGTAGGTGCTGCCATAGCCGCAGTTCTAGGTCACTGCGTTGCGTTTTTGATCATTGTCTTGCAGATGCGGAATATTATTGGGTGCCCGATCAGTATCTTGCTTTGCCCAACACATGAGGATGTATTTGCTATTTTGTCAGGATTCATTGGGCTGCCATCCAGAATCAAAATGATATCGAATGAAATAGATCGTCCTATGTAAGTACAAAGGGGAGTAATTCGATGAATGTTAAGAATATCATTGCTGCCACAGCGAAAAATGGGGCATATTTTTTATGGTCCTCAGCGCACTATTTGGATCGAGATAGAGATTGCCCTGCATGTGGCAACAACGGGTACGCTGTAGTGGATAGGAAGGCCATTGTTACATTGCTTTTGGAGTGCAGCTCTTGTGGTTTACGATATCGATTTCCCAAAGGAGATGTTGAGTCTGACTTTGCGTTCTATCAGAATCGCTATTCTGAAGGATTTACAACCCGATGCCCATCAGATACGGAACTCGATTACCTAATCCAGACAAGATTTTCTGATACTGATAAGGATTTTACTGCCTACATCGGTGTGCTAAAAGCAATGGGTTTGAATGAAGGGGCGACAGTTCTTGATTTCGGTTCTTCTTGGGGGTATGGCAGTTGGCAAATGCGGCAAGCAGGATATGACGTTTACTCATACGAAATCAGTGGCCCAAGAGCACAGTATGCTCGTGACAAGCTGGCATGTAAGGTAGTAACTGAAAGTGATTTAAATGACCTTAATGCAGACGCTATATTTAGCTCTCATGTGATCGAGCATTTGTCTGATCCTAACATTCTCTGGCGAATTGCCAAAAATGTACTAAATGACAATGGTAGAATTATCCTGACGACCCCGAACGGAGATGATGAGGTAAAACAGATTATCGGTTCGCAAAGGTACCATCAACACTGGGGGCGTGTACATCCACTTCTGTTTACAACTAGGGCTTTGGAAAAAATCGCGTCCCGTTATGGTTTTCGTTGTAGAGTGTATGCGTCAAGTTATCCCTATGTTTTTCCGCTTGACGCAATTACGAAAATGGCTGAAAAAGTACAACTTGGTGCCGAATTACTCTTGGTTGGGGAAAGGGTGTGACACAAACGTAGATCAAAAGAACTCTAGCGTGTCACTTACGTGATGCATTTCGAAGGCTTCGTTATAATTTGGTGGAATATTGATGAATACGATTGAGGATTCAGTAGCTATTTCGAATGGCTTTGGTCGGTTCCACGTGTATCGGGCCGCACAAGCCGCTGCAAGTGCGGGTTTACTGCAATACTTCTTGACATCATTTTGCGTGAAAAGTGATGTACAGGCGAAAATCCTAAACACTTATCTGATGCAGATGCTAATAGGAGAGAGAGCAGCCAAGAAAGGGTTGCTGCGACGATACTCTCCTGAGATACCTTCCTCTAGGATCAAGTCATTCGCACTTCCAGAGCTTTATTTTAGAGCTGGCTGTTTTTTGGATTCGTCTCATAGACATGTTGTGGCGAGAGCGATGCGGCTTTTTGGGTATATGTCATCCTTTTATACTTCCAGTTGTCGGATATTTCACGTCAGAAGTGGCTTTGGTCTCGGTGCACTCAGGCAAGCCCGGAAGCATGGTGCTGTCTGTGTTGTGGATCATTCTTCTGCCGCACCAAGTTTTTTGATGAGAGTGGATCATAATCTATTTGAGAAGTTGGGAGGAACTAATTCCGATATTCGTCCTCATGATTCTGAAAAGTGGTCCTTGGTAAGACAGGATGTCCAGGCTGCGGACATTATTGTTGCCAATTCTGATTTTGTGAAAGACACGCTCGTTCGTGATGAACAGGTTGACAAAGAAAGAATCATTACGATACCGATGGGAGCCAATACAAAGTTGTTTTCTCCAAACAGTAGCTTGGAGAAAAGCCAAAGTACGGTCAATATCTTATATGTCGGTACGATATCATATCGTAAAGGAGTCCATATTTTGCTCGAAGCGTACAAAAAACTGAACCTGCCTTCTACAAAATTGATTCTGGTTGGAAAGGCAGGAGATGCCTTAGAATTAATTGATCCTCACGACGATACAGTACAGTATGTACCCCATTTGCCGAATCCAGAATTAGCTGGACTCTATCGCTCAGCTTCGATGTTCGTTTTTCCTTCTTTGCTAGAAGGCTCAGCATTAGTTACCTATGAAGCAATGGCTTCAGGATTGCCGATTATCACCACACCTGAGGCCGGCTCCGTAACAAGGGAAGGACAAGATGGATTTATTGTACCTTCCAATGATGTGGAAGCGTTGATGGATCGGATGACCTTTTTGTATACAAACCAGGACATCGCGCGAAAGATGGGGGTGGAAGCAAGACAAAACATACTCGAGAATTACACTTGGGAGCACTATGCCGCCAGAATAATTGATTTGTACCAGGCCATCCTAGAGCGGGTTTAGTCTGGCACTGTGTGACTACAGATTGACATAGTTCCAATAATAAATAAGTTTGATTGCGTATGGATTTCATTAACTCATCGGTATTCTTTTTAGTCGGTTTCCTCGTTGGTGTGCCACTTGCTATCGGCAGGCCAAAATCTGTCCTGGCGATGACCAGTTTTGTAGTTGCGGCTTTCCCTATGGGCGACTTGGCCCAGATAAGAACTGGGCTTGGCGCCTATTTCAACATTTTTGATCTGTTGACATTATTAGTGCTCTTGGGAACGGTGATTGAAGTCTTCAGGCAAGATGATCTTCCTATACCTGCTGCTGTTTGGATGACAGTTTCGGTGATCGCTATAGCAGCGATTCAAAGTATTGCAAGACTTGGGGTAACCTATGATACTATACGCGCAGCAAGGTGGGCGCTTACGTTTCCGGTTTTCTATTTTGCCGCCAGCGTGCTGATTGATGATGAGAAAGCCGCAAGAAGTATCCTAATCGCCCTGTTCTTAGGGACTGCAGTCGCTTCTGTTAATAGTCTGGCCCTATCTGTATCCAAATCCGCTGTGTTCAATTTATCGGGCAACTACGCAATAATTCGCACAGCCAAGTTAATGAACGCTAATATATATTTGTTGCCAGCGATGACAGTTTGGCCATTACCGACCAAAGCCAATCGCAAAATTCTATATCTCGTTTGCGGAGTCTTATTTGTCATCAACCTGGTTTTATCTCAAACGAGATCTGCAATGGTTGCGATAGCACTAACCATACCAATACTATGGTTTTTTCTAAGAAAAGATCGCCAGCTCAAACATATAGTGCAACTTGCTATTCTGTTAATCTTAGTTGCTGCTTCTGTTTACCTAGTTCTGCATATGGCTCTGCCAGAGTTAGATATTTTAGATATGCTAATCTCAAGAATACTTGAGCTGAGCGACCCAGAAGGCACAACACTGTCAAGAAGGCTTGCATTTGAGTATGAATTAGGAGTGTGGTTGAGTGGTTCAATGATTCTTGGCAAGGGATTATCATATTTTCAAGATCTTCGAAGAGGAGTAATTGCCTTTAACCACTTAGGTTATCTAACTTACCTGGCTCAGTTAGGGCTCTTTGGGTTCCTGGTCTATGGCATATTTATACCATTTTCTACGATAGAGAAATCAATCAAAGCCAACAGTAGCACTTCCCCTACCATCAGATCATTTGCCGTGTTATCCCTAAGTAGTATCGTTTATTTGTCGATCGTTTTTCTGATGAGCGGGAGCTTGTTAAGTCATGCCCCAATTCCCGGCATCTTGGCAGGCGGAGCCTGGGGACTATCACGACGCATGATGGCTCAAGATAAACAGGCAAGGGATGATTCACGCTATGAGTACCTTAGCCGGAACTTGAGAATAGGAAGACAGCCAAATGGCCTTTCTATAATGAGAGGAAAGAGAAATTGACACTACAATTTCTCAGCAGGTGATGCCCTGCGATATAAAAGCCCAGATCCATATGAATCACACGAGGTGAGTAATGAAAAACCAAAGACGCCAAGTATTGAATTCGAGTGAATTGCCAACCATATCGATTGTGACACCGTCATACAATCAGAGGCAATTTCTTGAGACTGCAATCAAATCGGTTACCGAGCAAGCTTACCCGAATCTCGAGTATATTGTGATGGATGGCCATTCAACAGATGATTCACAGCAAATACTTCAAAAACACTCAAAGAAAATTGACTACTGGTGCTCTGAACCAGATGAAGGTCAGAGTGATGCTATTGCTAAAGGTTTCGCCAGAGCCAAGGGCGAAATCTTGGGCTGGATTAATTCGGACGACGCCTTTTTCCCAAACGCACTTATGAAAGTGGGCGAGTATTTTGCAGCACGCCCAGATATAGATTTAGTGCTTGGCGGAACGGCATATACCGACCAAGATGGCAGAGTGACCAGCTGCTACGAACGGCCTAAGCCCTTAATGTGGTTTGCCAGGCACGGTATCACTTACTTTGGTCAGCAAGGCATGTTTTTCCGTCGGAAGCTCTATGAGGAAATCGGCGGCATCCGCCGTGATTTTCATTTCCTAATGGATACCGAGTTATTATACCGTATATTGCAGGCACAAGCAAAGTGTGGGGCACTTCGTGGGATGTGTGGTTTCTTTCGCTGGCATTCGGCGATGAAAAGTATCCGTAGGCAAGGACGAAAGGCTGAAGAACGGCGCATTATGCAGAAGGAATATGGTTTTGGCGAGCCAGAATATGCCCAAGGTTTATTCCATATGCTTTATCGAAGTTGGCAGGTTGTCAATGGCAACTACATGCTTAGTCTCGCCAAGACAGCGAAACTGCGTGGGAAATCTATAGATCAAATCTGGGGATGGATACCTGAATGAACAGTACTGCTCAATTACGTGTTCTGTTTATAACAGTGTCCTATGCTCTAGGAGCACTTCCCAGTGACAAAAGATTCCTTAGAGATCTTATCGAGTACCTACCAGCTTCAATAATACCCGCGATATGGACTTTGTCGGAGATACCCCCGAAATACGAAGTCACGCAAATTGGGGACAAACTGGTACCCGTCAATAGTCAGTGTAGATTAGGACATCAGCCACTTACCTCACAAGGTGATACGCTCATCCCACATCCTTATCATAGCCAACTAAGGCAAGTTCTGGAATTAATGGTATCCACCCTATACGAATCTTCTCATTCCCTCAAGGAGAGTGTGAGATTACACAAACCGGATGTGATTCATTTTTATGACAATGTTGGTCCAGTTATTGGTATTTTGCGGAAGCAATTTCCTGAGGTAGTTGTGACTTGTGGCAAGGCTTCAACACGTGAAATTGGTAGTAAAGGCTGGTCTTTGTATAGGCGTCTTCTCAAAACAACATATCAGGCTTGTGATCAAGTTATAGCCTATACCGATGCCGTTAGGAACACACTTCTGTCCGCCGGTCTCGAAGAAAGACAGGTAACTACGATTCCTTGGGGCGTCCAACAGCCTAATATTCCTTCCCCTATAGAAGTGCAGCGGATTCGCAGACGGTACAACTGCAATGAAGATGATATGCTGATCGTTGTAACTCCACGTGGAGCTGAACATTCTATATTAAGAATGATTGAATTTGCCAAATCGGTTTCCCAAGAAACTACCACCAAGTATGTCTTTGCTATTCGACCTACCCGATATTCTGAAAGCTATGCTGGACGAGGAAATTCACAAGTGATCATTGAGAATGGGCCAACAGACTTCTATGATTTACTGACAGCCGCAGATGTGGTTTGGGCTCCGGTGGACGGATTAATGATGACAGCGTTGCCCCCCCTCACTTGGATTGAGGCTATGATAAGAGGAACTCCTGTAATTACCCAATCTAACCCAGGAGTAGATGAGTGTATCGCGGACAATGAGACAGGAATTGTGTATCAGAATCTGGAGCATTTTGAAGATACGATAAAACGATTCCAGAACAAGGCCGATTTTGATCGACTGTCCAGAAACACTAGGGCATTTGCCCTGGAAAAATATAGCGTTCAGTTATGCGCCCAGCAGTATACCGCAATGTGGTCAAGACTGACAAATAACATTATAAGGCAGTAATTAAACACATCAGTGACCCATGTGTTTAGTCGCTGACAAGGAGCAAAAAGAAATGGTGAAAACCGGTCGCGTACAGACGGCCTATGGAGAAACAGCTGCGCTCGAGTATGACCGGAGGCGCTTTACATCACCTAGTGGGCTTCTATTTCACAAGTTGGAGGAGCAGCAACTCAAAGCTGTCCTAAGGAAATTATCAGATAAAAGCTCCGTCCTAGAAGTTGGGTGCGGAACGGGTCGATTTGCGGAAACAGTAATAAAAGCAAATCAAGATATTTGTTGTGTGGAGCCGTCTCCGCATATGATTGACATCGCCCGAAATAGATACATAGAGCTCAAAAAGGCCCCTTTCTTGGAAGCTGAAGGTGCCAGGTTACCATTCACGTCACAAACTTTCGATTTCACTTATTCGATCCGGGTCTTGAATCAGACAGAGTCTGAGAGTTACGCCCTGGAAATGGTACGTGAAATGGCTAGGGTCACCAAACCTGGAGGCAAGGTGTTGGTTGAATTCTGCAACAAGTGGAGACCTCGCAAGGCCGGCAAGCAAGCTGTGCGACTTACAGTACCAGAAGTCCTCTTGGCGCTTAAAAGCCAGTCTCGACTTGCGGAACATCGTGCAACCGGCATCCTTTTCTTATCTGAGACTTTGCTTCACAAGATACCACCGAGACTACTTGGAATCTATATGAGGTTTGACCAGTTCTTATGTAGAATCTGGCCACAATTTGCTGCGCGCTGTTACATCAGTGCTGAAATATCCTGTTAAGCAATTTAATCGCTAATATACTGGGCAGAGGACAACAACATGATATATAAATGGACACGGTCATTTGGTGGACGTTTGAAGTTAGCTCAGACGTTTGCACAATTACTAACCTGTAAAGATCCTGCGTACATCTCAAATCTGCAAATAACCAAACTCCAACACGTATGGGCAGAGGCTGTTAACAACATACCATACTATAATAACCTGGTCCGTATGGGAATAGCTCCACCTGAGATAAGAACATTTGACGAATTTTACGACGGCGTACCAGTTTTAACAAAAGCCATTATCCAGGATTCACCAGACCTCTTTCGACGCAAAAGCTCACCAGATCACTATATGATGACAGCAGGCTCAACAGGCAAGCCTCTACAATTCGGTGTCTGGAATTCCGAATCTCACATCGCCGCCGCGAATATGGATGCTATGCGACTCTATCGTGGTATGGATCTCAGACATGATCGAGTCTTTCTAATTTGGGGACATTCGCATTTGTTGGGTAGTGGGGTGAAAGGGCGTCTGAATAATTGGAAACGCAGAATCTGGGATCTATTACTCGGATATCGACGTGTTGATGCCTATCATATGGAACGCAAATCTGCAAGACGATATATGGATATTATGGTCGGGTCACGACCTCAAATAATCTGTGGATATAGCAATGCGGTCAATCTTTTTGTGGAACACAATTGGGATCGCCTTGAGGAGGCAAAAAGACTAAAGGTAAAATTGGTTATCTGTACAGCTGAAATGTTTCCTGATCCCAGTGCAACTGATAGAATCCAACATTTTTTCCAGGCACCTCTGATAATGGAGTATGGAGGCGTCGATTTTGGTTCTGTGGCACATCGGTGGGAAGACCTGCCTTATATAGTGAACTGGTGGACCTGTTTAGGGGAACACTTACCAAATCAAGGTCAAAACGATTCGGGATCTTTACTTGTTACCGCATTGTATCCTCGATATTTACCCTTAATCAGATATAACACTGAAGATAATATCAAGTTTCCTAAAAAAGGCACTAATCAACAAATTCTTGAGTTTCAACATCTTGAAGGGCGGCATCATGATATATTAACTTTAAGCAACGGAGATCAAATCCATAGCATGGGATTGTTTCACTGCATTCACCAGGAGACATCGGTAGTCGGTATCCAACTCATTGTAACTGACAACGATCTTCACATATTGTTAGTTGGACAGCCAGATGAACAAGCCATAGTCCGAATTCGACAGCGTTTGTCGGATTTGCATCCATTATTGACGCAATGTCCGATAGAGTACGTCCAAGATCTTCAAACTAACCGAGCCGGCAAACGACGATGGATTGTAGATCGCCGAAGTAAACCTATTCATTAATTCAACAGGACTTTTCTAAACAGGGATACTATATGCAGGTTATTCATACAATTCCCTCCTTGATTCCTGAAAGCGGCGGTCCGGCTCGGTCCGTAACCGACCTATGCGCGGCGCTGGCAAAAAGCGGGGACGCGGTTGACCTGCTCTCGCTGGATGTGGGGCGCACCTTCGCCGCGCCAATCGTCCTCCCTTCAGACCTGGAGGCGACGACCTTTGTGCCCAACCGCCTGGCTGTAGGATTGCGCCAGCTATGGGCGCCCCAATTCAAAGCCACGCTGCGCCGGTTGGTTGAACAAAAAATCAACGGAGAAGATTGCGGCGCAGTACATGCATATTTACCGGGAATTACTGGCGCACTGAAACTGGCGTGCTATGGCTAAACCAATCGTACTCACTTCTATCGGTTACTATCTCCCAGGCTACAAAGCTGGCGGGCCAATTCGCACGCTCGCCAATACCACGGAATGTTTGGGGGATGAGTTCAGCTTTTTCATCTTGACTTCCGATCGCGATCTAAAATCGGATGAACCTTATCCGTCCATCAAACCCGGTGTATGGCAGACGGTGGGAAAGGCACAAGTTATGTACTTACATGCCGCCAAACAGAACTGCTGGCATTGGCGGCATTGGCTCAAGCGACTAGACTATGACGTGCTCTATTTGAACAGTTGCTTCGCAAAATCAACGATCCAGACCTTGATTCTGCGCTGGCTACGATTAGTGCTACCCAAGCCGGTAATTTTAGCGCCACGGGGTGAGTTCTCACCGGGCGCTCTGAGTCTCAAGAAACGCAAAAAATCTCTCTATATGGCCTTTTCAAAATGGATGAATTTGTACAAGGGGATCATCTGGCAAGCTTCCAGTGAATATGAGCGATTGGACATTATCAACACCATGAACGATACCAATCTTCAAATCATCATCGCACCTAATCTGGTTTTAAGCCGATCAATAACTACGACTGTGACGTTCAAAGAATCTGGCTCGCTAAAGATAGCTTTCTTATCACGCGTTGCCCGCAAGAAGAATCTTGATTATGCATTGCAGGTCTTGGCGAATGTGTGCGGGAATATTGTCTTTGATATTTATGGTCCGCTTGAAGATATTGCTTATTGGCAGGAATGTCAGTCAATCATTGCTCAAATGCCCACAAACGTGAAAGTCAGTTATTTGGGAGAGGTGCCCCCCGATCAAGTCATGGGAATTTTATCTGAGTATCACTTGTTCTTCTTCCCCACTCGCGGCGAGAACTTTGGCCATGTGATTTCAGAATCTTTGCGAGCGGGATGTCCGGTCTTGATCAGTGAACAAACACCCTGGAAAGGGCTAGAAGAAAGAAAGGCCGGCTGGGTCGTTCCATTGGAAAAGACACAGCAATTCCAGGCTGCGCTCCAAACCGTACTCGAAATGGATAACGCAACATTTCAAGAATGGTCTAGTGGCGCACGAGCCTATGGCGAGCAAGTAGCAAATGACCCTGCCGTTATTGAAGCCAATCGGGCATTGTTTCTGACCGCCCTAAGGCAAAACGAACAAAGGATAGACATGTGATGTTTGCAAACAAGACCTTACTGATCACCGGCGGTACCGGCACGTTCGGCAATGCCGTCTTGAATCGCTTTCTCGGTACCGATATTCACGAAATCCGCATCTTCTCCCGCGACGAGAAGAAGCAACACGATATGCGGCTGGAGTATCACAATCCCAAGCTCAAGTTCTACATCGGCGATGTGCGCCGGCCGGAGAGTTTGCTGGACGCGATGGCCGGGGTGGATTTCGTCTTCCACGCGGCGGCGCTCAAGCAGGTGCCTTCGTGCGAGTTTTACCCAATGGAAGCGCTGTTGACCAACGCCGTCGGCGCGGAGAACGTGATGAACGCGGCGATGGCGGCGGGGGTCAAAAATGTGGTGATCCTGAGCACCGACAAGGCCGCCTACCCAATCAACGCGATGGGCATTTCCAAAGCGATGATGGAGAAGCTGGCTGTGGCCAAGTCGCGGGTGGCGGTGGAACGCGGCTGCACCATCTGCGCCACACGCTACGGCAACGTGATGGCCTCACGCGGATCGGTCATCCCGCTTTTCATCGAGCAGATCAAGGCCGGCCAGCCGTTAACCGTCACCGACCCAACGATGACCCGGTTCATGATGAGCATCGAAGGCGCGGTCGATCTGGTGCTCTACGCTTTCGAGCACGGGCAGCCGGGCGACCTTTTCGTACAGAAAGCGCCCGCGGCCACCATCGAGACGCTGGTCAACGCGATGAAACAAGTTTTCGAGGCCGACAATCCGGTCAAGATCATAGGCGTGCGTCACGGCGAAAAGAAGTACGAGACATTGCTCACCAGTGAAGAAATGCTGCGCGCAACCGATCTTGGCGGTTACTATCGCGTCCCGGCCGATAACCGTGATCTGAATTACAATATCTACTTCAGCGAAGGGCAAGAGCCACTGTTGGATGGGGATTACAACTCGCACAATACACACCGGCTCAACGAAGAGGAGATGATAGAGATGTTATTGGAACTCGATTATATCCGGCAAGCCCTATCAACCTGGAAAGACGGGGTCGCACAATGAGAGTTTTCGTGACCGGCGCGCATGGCTTTATCGGCAGGAATCTCGTAGCCCATCTTGCCTGTGATGATAGGTTTCAGGTCGTGGGGTTTGATGTACAAAACACCGCGCAGGACTTACGCGATGGCTTGAGACAGGCCGATCTCGTGTTCCACCTGGCCGGCGTCAATCGCCCTAAATCCGAGGATGAATTTATCACCGGAAACGTGGATTTCACGACGCACGTCTGCGATATCCTTACGCAGATTGGACGCCCGGTTTCTGTCGTTTTGGCCTCTTCCATCCAGGCGGAACGGGACAATCCCTATGGGCGCAGTAAACTCCAGGCGGAAGAAGCCATCAAGCGTTATGCGCAGGAAAATAAAGCAGCGGGCATTATCTACCGGTTGAAAAACGTCTTTGGCAAGTGGTGCCGCCCCAATTACAACTCGGTGGTAGCGACCTTCTGCCACAATATCGCGCGCGATTTACCCATCGCCATTTCCGATCCCACCACTACGCTGGAACTGGCACACATTGATGACGTTGTCACGCATTTTATCAAGGAAACACAAACACCGGAGGCTGCCGGCGTGTATTACCGGGACGTGACGCCAGTTTTCAAGGTGACGTTGGGAGAGGTGGCCGAACTGCTGCACGCTTTCCGCGAAATGCGCCGGTCTTTGTATGTGCCTGATTTCGCCGACCTTTTCGTCCGAAAGCTCTATGGAACCTATTTGAGTTATCTCGAAACCGATGATTTTGCCTATGACCTGCATCAACGCTGTGATCCGCGCGGTTGTCTGGCGGAGTTTGTGAAGTCGCCGGGAGCCGGTCAGATCTTTGTCTCCACCACCAAACCCGGCATCACACGGGGCAATCACTATCACCACACTAAAACCGAGAAATTCCTGGTCTTGCAGGGGGAAGCCATCGTGCGTTTCCGGCACATACAAAATGGGGAAATTCTGGAATATCCTGTCAAGGGTGAAGATTTTCGTGTCATTGACATTCCCACCGGATATACACACTCCATCGAAAATGTTGGTGGCGCTGAACTTGTAACCCTCTTTTGGTCCAGCGAAATCTTCGACCCGGATAACCCAGATACGCGCTGGCTCACGGTCTTGCCTGAAGGAGTTACCAAATGAACGTCGCTACTATCATTGGAACCCGTCCAGAGATCATCCGGCTTTCCAGAGTGATGGCTGCACTTGACCGCTACGTTGAGCACCGGATTATCCACACCGGTCAGAACTACGACTACGAACTCAACCAGATTTTCTTCGATGATCTGGAACTCCGCAAGCCGGATATTTTTCTGGAGGCAGCCGGGGCCACCGCCGCTGAGACCATCGGCCTGGTGATTTCCCGTTCCGATGCGGTCTTGCGCGAGCTTGACCCGGATGCCGTGCTGGTTCTAGGTGACACTAACAGCTGCCTCGCTGCGATCGCGGCCAAACGCTTGAAAATCCCCGTCTTCCATATGGAAGCGGGCAACCGTTGCTTCGACCAGCGCGTGCCCGAAGAAATCAACCGGCGCATCATCGATCACATCAGCGACATCAACATGCCCTACTCCACCATCGCGCGCGAGTACCTGCTGCGGGAAGGGCTGCCGCCTGACCGGATCATCAAAACCGGCAGCCCAATGTACGAAGTCTTGCACTATTATCGCCCCAAAATCGAAGTCTCAGACGCCCTGGCGCGCCTGAGACTTGAGCCAGAGAGCTACTACGTCGTCAGCGCGCACCGTGAAGAAAACGTGGATGCCCCGGAGCAATTTGCTGGATTGATCGAGGTACTCACGCGCCTGAGCGAGACCGGTCATCGAGTCATCGTCTCCACGCATCCGCGCACGCGGAAACGGATGGAAGCGGAAGGAATAGTTCTGCCCGCTGGCGTGGAGTTGATGAGGCCATTTGGCTTTTGCGATTATATTCATCTACAACAACATGCGCTCGCTGTGCTTTCCGATAGCGGTACAATTACCGAAGAATCGTCTATCCTCAACTTCCCAGCGCTCAACATCCGCCAGGCGCACGAGCGGCCAGAGGGAATGGAGGAAGGGGCTGTGTTGATGGTGGGCCTTGCTTGGGAGCGCGTGCGCGAAGGTCTGGCGATCTTGCAATCTCAGCCGCGTGGCGAACAGCGCGCCTTGCGGATCGTGCAGGACTACGCCGTTCCTAACGTCTCAGAAAAAGTCGCGCGGATTATACTGAGCTACACAGATTACGTCAATCGCGTGGTGTGGCAGCAATCTATTGACTGATATACCCACAACGTTATGAAAATCCTACTGCTCACGCAATGGTTTCAGCCAGAGCCAATGTTCAAGGGTTTGCCTTTTGCCCAGGCACTAGCTGCGCGAGGACATACTGTGGAGGTCCTCACGGGTTTTCCCAATTACCCGGGGGGTAAGGTCTATCCGGGCTATCGCATCCGTCCCTGGCAGCGAGAAAACTTGGGAGGGGTGCGGGTAAATCGGGTCGCGCTCTATCCCAGTCACGATCGCTCTGGGATGCGCAGGATGCTCAATTACTTGAGTTTCGCATTTTCCTGTTTACTTTTTGGCCCCTGGCTAGTCAGTAAACCCGATGTGATTTATGTCTTTAATCTTGTGACGCTAGGCCCGGCAGCCTTTTTGCTGCGCGGGCTGTCTGGTGCGAAAGTTTTGCTGGATGTCCAGGACCTATGGCCGGAATCGGTGTTCAGTTCCGGCATGTTGAAAAACCGCATATTACTTCGATTGTTGACCATCATCTGCGCCTGGATCTATCGCCAAGCAGACTGGCTCACAGTATTATCGCCAGGATTTAAACCGGCCCTGGTACAGCGCGGCGTCGTTGCAGACAAAATCGAAGTCATCTATAATTGGTGCCATGAAACCACTCAAAAACCGGCACTGTACGATGAGGCTTTGACCCAAGAACTCGGTTTTGCCGATCGTTTTAATGTCCTCTTCGCTGGTACGATGGGAGTAATGCAAGGGCTGGATACGGTCTTGGAGGCAGCGTTTCTTTGCTCCGCCCAAGCGCCCAATGTGCAGTTCGTACTGATGGGGGACGGTATAGATCGCGCGCGATTGGAAGCACTTGTTATGGAAAGAGGGCTAAGCAATGTGAAATTTTTGCCGCGGCAGGCGCCCGAGGACATGGGGCGTTTCTATGCTTTAGCGGATGCCTTGTTGGTACATCTCAAAGACGATCCTTTGTTTCGGATTACCATCCCCTCTAAAACCGGGGCGTACCTTTACATGGGCAAACCGATTATTATGGCCATGCAAGGCGATGCCGCCGATCTGGTTCGACAGGCCGGCGCAGGTTTGTTCTGCCCACCACAAGATCCGGCAGCTCTGGCTGAGACGGTGGTGAAACTGGTGGCGATGCCGGCCGCAGAACGGGAGCGACTTGGTCACGCTGGCGCGCAATTTTACACTGAAAATTTGTCTATGCGCGCTGGAGTAGCCCGCTTTGAGCAACGGATGCAGATTCTCGCGGAAGCATAATTGGTCTAGGGATGATTTGGATGAGGCAGGTTGCTTGATGTTGAATGACTGGTATCAGCGTTTGGGTAAACGGTGTGTTGATCTGGCTTTGACATTGCCCGTGGTGATTTTGTTAGTTCCAGTGTTCTTGGTTTTGGCATTCTCAATTCGTATCACCCTCGGCGACCCCATCCTCTTCCGCCAACGCCGCCCCGGGCTGCACGGTAAGCCGTTCACCCTCTACAAATTTCGCACGATGACGGACGCCCGCGACGCGCAGGGCGACTTGTTGCCCGACGCGGAACGGCTCACAAGATTCGGGCGCTTTCTGCGCAGCACCAGCCTCGATGAGCTGCCGGAGTTCTTCAACGTGCTAAAAGGCGAGATGAGCCTGGTCGGCCCGCGCCCGCTGCTGATGCAGTATCTCGACCGCTACACGCCGGAGCAGGCGCGGCGGCACGAGGTCAAACCGGGCATCACCGGCTGGGCACAAATCAATGGTCGGCAAACCGCATTATTTAGTCAACGCTTAGAAATGGATGTGTGGTATGTGGATCATTTGAGCTTGTGGCTTGACCTGAAAATCTTGTTATTCACGATTCCGAAAACTTTGTTATCGCGAGGGGTCATACCAGGACAAGACGTAAACGAGGTTGATGATGTGGGGTTATATCGTCAGGCATAGGAGTTAGGTCCGATGAATTACCAAATAGAATCCTTTTTATTGCGACGGCCTGAGCTAACGGATCTGGAAGCTCTCTATCAACAGAAAAATGATCCCCGTGTGGCCAGATTACTCGGCGGATTTTCAACTGGCTATGCGATGGCCGATTTGAAGGAATGGTTGGAATACCATAGAAAAAGCACTAACGAGGTATTGTGGGCAATTGTAGATACCACTAACGCCAATGAGTGTGTGGGACATGTAGGCCTCTACAATATTGACTATCGAATCGGTATGGCTGAGTTTGCCATCATGCTTGGGAATCCACGTGTTTGGGGTCAAGGATTAGGGAGAGCCTGCACCACCTTTGCACTACAATATGGTTTCGATGAACTGAACCTGAATCGGATTTATTTAAGTGTATTAGCAACCAATGAGCGAGCAATTGCGTTGTATCGTTCTCTAAAGTTTGTGCAAGAAGGCCGATTACGGCAAGCACAATACAAAAATGGTCAGTATGTTGATGTGCTGCTCATGAGCATCTTGAAGAATGAATACGATCGAGCCTGAACGTTGGGAAACCGGATCTGAATTCCACTGGTGGTTGCCAGAAAAGCTTTCTGCCTCATCAGGATGGTTACCCACTGGCGAATTATTTGGCTCTGGGCGCGATGCATTGCGGATGCTGATATTACATGGTATAGCGAATCGGCAATGGAAGCGCTTATGGCTTCCAAGCTATTTCTGCCAGGAAGTGGTGGCTGCCTTATTATCTTCCAGTATCCACATAGAATCGTATGCCGATTCTCCGTTGAATCCTACACCAACACCGCCATCGGACTTGCAGCCGGGGGACGCAATTTTGTTAGTGAACTTCTTTGGTCTGCGCAGTCGCCCCCCATTAGTCGAGTTTCTTCAACAACAACAAATCGAAGTCATCGAGGACCACACTCATGACCTTGGATCCACTTGGGCGCAAAATAGCCAAGCTGATTGGGGTGTTGCATCATTACGCAAAACGTTGCCTATTCCTGATGGCGGGATTTTATGGTCACCGCGAGGATATGCTGTCCCTTCGACTTCAACTGTGACAGCAAAACGGCAAATAGCTTCGTTGCAGAAACTTGTGGGTATGCTACTTAAAACCCTCTATTTGTTGAATTATCCAGTTACAAAAGAGAGGTTTCGTTCTTTATTCATTTCTGGCGAAACAGCCATTGCCGATGGTGAAATATCCCGTATGACTGCGTGGACTCAGTCTTTGTTAGCTACGTTTCCAATGGATGAATGGCGTAGTATGCGCGCCGCCAATCATACTATTTTAGTCGCAGGGTTGCGCCAAATACCGTGGGTACAAATTCTAGAACCAAAAAATGCTCAAGAGAGTTGTCCTTTCTCTGGTATTTTGTTGTTTGATACACCTGAGCGACGTGATTTTGTTTATCAACAATTGCTCATCGCGCGCATCTATCCAGCGATTTTGTGGCCGCTGACCCCATCTACACCATATAGCCGGCCCGAAGACGTGAATTTCAGTCACCGGATGTTATCTATGCATTGTGACATGCGGTATACTGCCACAGACATGCAAAAAATCGCTGATTTCATCCGAGCATTTGGAGAGGCGTACTATATAAAATGAGTTCATTGAGCATTTTTAGATTGAATCAAGCCGACGAATGGCTATCAATAGTTAAAAAATCCTGGAATCATGATTTCTACCATCTTCCAGCTTATCATGCGCTAGCCGAGTCGCGAGGGGAAGGACAAGCCTGTTTAGTCGTATATCAAGAAGCTATTGACTACATCGCACTACCACTCTTGTTGCGTTCTATTGCACTAACACCTGGTTTGAGTGAATGCGGGGATGGGTGGTGGGACGCAACCTCCGTTTATGGCTATGCCGGCCCACTTGTTTCACGCCCTGATCTACCAACACTGTTCATCCAACGTTTTCAGAATAGCTTTGCTGAATGGTGCAACCAGCAACGAATAATTGGCATTTTTTCACGCCTTCATCCTTTACTGCCGCAAGCTACTATACTAACCGGATTAGGTGAAATTGTCTATTGTGGGCAAACGATCTCTATAGATTTACAACGCCCACCTGCCGTACAACTCGCTACCTATCGAAAAAGCCATCGCTACGAAATTAACCGTATGCGTCGTAAGGCTATGATATGTGAAGTGAGTACCAGCCCAGAAGACTGGGATACATTTATTGCAATTTACACGGAGACTATGCACCGCGTTAAAGCGGAAGGCGGATACTTCTTCGAGAAGGCTTACTTTGAGGGCTTACGGCAATGGTTACCAGATATTTTTCATCTGTTTTTATGCCGCCAAGATGGCCAAGTACTTTGCGGAGGGTTATTCACACTGTGTAATAGTGTGGTGCAATATCACCTGAGTGGTGTGCGAGAGGCATTCATATCACTATCGCCGACCAAGCTGATGCTTGATGAAGTGCGTCTTTGGGCCAATGTTCAAGGCGCGCGAATTTTCCATCTTGGTGGCGGCGTGGGATCAAAGGAAGACTCATTATTTTTATTCAAGTCTGGTTTTTCAGATTGCCGCCACGATTTTCTACTCTGGCGCTGGATATGCAATCCTGAAGTGTATTCCCGACTTGTAGCTGCCCGTCAAAAGTGGTATGAACAGCAGGGAAGTGGTAGTATTTCAGAGACCTATTTTCCAGCCTATCGTTCATAGTGTTGTTGCGTAGTCGGTCGGCGTGGCCATCGGCGCGTGGGCTATGATCGGCGCGAGCGCCGTCGTCATCGAAGACATCCAGCCGGGCGCAACCGCCATCGGCGTCCCGGCAAAAGTGATCCGGTGAGTCAGGTACACGGAGTTCACGGATGTTACGGATTCTAAAAAGGAATCCGTGTTTTCCGCGTTCACCCGTGTACCGGACGAACTCCAACCCCCTGCTCTGGACAGTCCAGGCCAAGGTGTTATACTGGTAAGCGCCAGACTACAAAAGTCTCGCGAGGCGCCTGGCTGCACAGAGGCTTACATTGAACACGTGATTTGCGCGCCCCAATACGTGCTGAGACTTTTGTAGTCTTCACTGCGCCTGGCTGCACAGAGGCTTACATTGAACACGTGATTTGCGCGCTCCAATACGTGCTGAGACTTTTGTAGTCTTCACTGCGAGTCGCATTAAGGAGATACGCGATGAATACAAGCAGTTTACCGGCTCGCCCCGCGCATCTGTCGCCCTACGCCGAGGCTTGTTTGCAAGCGTTGGCCCGGCAGGGATGGGGAGACAAGCTCTCGTTGGGAGGCGGCGTGGGCTTGCTACATTACCTGGATTATCGCCCTACACACGATGTGGATGCCTGGTGGGACCAGGATACCACGCCGCAAATGCAGCAGGCCATCCTCGAAGTGATTGAAGACGCCTTGCGTCCCTGGGGTGAGGTCGCCACGCGAACCTGGGGTGAGGTCGTCAGTATCGAATTGTCGCAGGACGGAGCAAAGGTCTTTAGCTTCCAGATCGCGCGGCGTTCGGCGCAGTTGGAACCCTCACGCAGCGCGTCCTGGGTCGCCGTCAAGCTGGATAGCCTATCGGACCTGGTAGCGAGCAAGATGGTGGCCCTGGTTGAGCGCGGCGCGCCCCGCGACTTTCTGGACATTCACGCCGTCTGCCAGGCAGGCCTGTATACGCCTGTCGAGTGTTGGCAACGCTGGGCCGCCCGCCAGCGTTTGAGTGGAAGCGATACGGACGAGCAGCGCGCTCGGCTGGCCGTCGAAACACACCTAAAGCGCATCGAGTTGCAACGTCCGCTGGCAGAGATTGCAGAGCCTGAACAAAGAGCGACCGCGGCTCACGTGCGCGCCTGGTTCAAGGAGGTCTTCCTCAATGCCCTCCCGCTCTGAGTCGCCCCCTGCCTGGCTAGATGGCGCGCTTTATCCCGACGAGCGCGCCCCTGCGCAACTCGATACCTTGAGCACGCGCGTGGATTTTCTGGCGCGGTTATGCGCCGCCTGGGATTTCGGCATCTTGCCCGCCGCTGAAACCATCGCGGAGATCCGCCGTCCGCACTGGCGAGAAGCCGTGGAAGCCTGCCAACTGCTCACCTCGCCGGCTTATCACCTGTTGCGCGATTGGCACGGATTGCCAGCTGCGCCCTACTTGGGGCGACAACTTGCGTATATTCGGGACGATCCGAATCTAGCACATATCTGAATTTCTGGACAGTTCAAGGCAAACCGTTATACTCACCGTATGAGAAAGAACTAACGTTTATGACCCAAATCTCTATGTCCTTCCCCGACATCAACGATGACGACATCCATGCCGTCACCGCCGTGCTGCGGTCCGGGCAGCTCGCCCTCGGCCCGCAGGCTGTGGAATTCGAGCGCCTGATTGCGGAGTACGTCGGCGTCAAACACGCGCTAACCGTCAGCTCCGGGACGGCGGCGCTGCACCTGCTGGTGCGCGCCCTGGGCCTGGGCGCTGACCAAGGCGCGGAATGTGCGCCCGAAGCCCTCGTCCCATCGTTCACCTTCGCGGCCAGCGTCAACGCCTTGCTCTACGAGGGCGTCACGCCGGTCTTCGTCGATGTGGAGCCGGAGACCTACAACCTCGATCCCGCCGACCTGGCCCGCAAGGTCACACCGCGCACCAAAGCGATTATGGCCGTGGACGTCTTCGGGCATCCGGCGGACTGGGACGCGATCCAGGCCGTGGCTCAGACCCACAACCTGCGCGTGATCGACGACTCGTGCGAGGCGCTGGGAGCCATATACAAGGGGCGCAAACTTGGCAGTTTCGGCGACGCGGCGGCCTTCGCCTTCTACCCCAACAAGCAGATGACGGTGGGCGAGGGCGGCATGATCGTCACCGACGATGACGAGATCGCCCGCCTGTGCCGCAGCCTGCGCAACCAGGGCCGCCCGGAGATGGGCGCGTGGCTCGAGCACGAACGCCTGGGCTACAACTACCGCATGGACGAGCTGTCGGCGGCGCTGGGCGTGAGCCAGTTCAAGCGGCTGGAAACCTTCCTGGCAAAGCGCGCGCGGGTGGCGCAGATGTACACGGAGCGGTTGGCGGCGCTGGATTGGGTGCGCCCGCCCCAGGTGCAGCCCCACGTGCGCATGAGCTGGTTCGTCTACGTCATCACACTGGCCGAGGGGCTGGATAGGGACGCCGTCATCCGCAAGCTGGCGGAGCAGGGCATCCCTGCGCGTGGCTACTTCGCCCCCATCCACACGCAACCCTACATTCGCGAGCGCTTCGGCGACCTGGCAGGCACGCTCCCCGTCACCGAAGCCATCGCCCCCCGCACCCTGGCCTTGCCGTTCCACAACAACCTGAGCGAGCAACAGGTCGATGCCGTCGTCGATGCACTAAAACGTTGCGCCGTGGATAAGGTTACATAAGGTAAAAGCCGAGTGTCGAAAGGTTCACAAGATTGTCCCGCTTGAGCCGTATTCTCCATTTCCAGACTTATGATACAATGAAAACAAACCAGCACATAAACACAGAAGTTTGCAATGAGTACAGTTCAAGTCTCTTTACCCAGTCAGGAATGGCATGAGTTGGTTGGGTTAAGCCAACAAGAACAAGTATCTCCGGTCTATATGTTGAAACAGGCTGTCCGTCATTTCCTGGATGAGAAGAAACGTTTGTCACGCGCGCGTCAGGGATTGCAAAAAGCTTTGGCGTTTGGGCGGATCGAGATGATCTGAAAGAGGAAAGCACGACTATCGTCAACGCGATGCGGCGCGAATGGGATGAACGTGAACAACGACTCGGATTGTCCTAGGTGTGTAGGAGGTGATTGAAATGGAAGAGATAGCGGTATTGGAAAGCGAGATCGCGGCGCCGCCAATTTCGGCGCAGGCCGAAGTGCGGTACCGGATGGAAGTCACTTTCCGTTGCACGATTACACCTTTTGTGGCGCGTCAGAACGCGAACGTTTACCTGTTGATGAATGTAGGCAATATGTTTTCGGCAGGCGATCCCATTTTGTTCCTCGGCGAACCGCCGTACTGGAAAGTTCCTGTGTTTTGCGCCTTTCCGGAGTTCAAGCATCGTGAGAAGATCGGTGAATTGGCCGTAGATATAGATAGCGGGGCCGTTTTATTGGAACAGTCTTGTCCTTCTTCGCCAGAGGAGATGGAGCGTTATGCCGAAATCGCCTATCATTCACTTGCAACATCATCAACAAGAGCATAGCGCCAGTTGCCTGGCGGCCTGCGTAGTGATGATTTTGTCATCTTGGCAGGTAAAGATTACTGAAGCAGAGGTGCGCCGCATCATCAAGGCGAAGCAGTTTGAGACGAACAGTTGTACTCACCGACGCTTAAACGCCTCTTCGACCTGCTGGTGACAATCCCGACCTTGCTCATGCTCGCACCGTTTTTGCCAGTACTCGCGCGCTTGGTGCGCCTCAGCTTGACCAGAGCCATGCGTTAGTTAGACGCCCATTCGGGGATTGAGCGCCCCCCCTTAATCCCCCCCGAGGGGGGGGAGATGCACACCCGGCATGCGGTCTTCCTCGCTCTGGGGGAAACGCACGGTCTTCCTCGCTCTGGGGGGAATGAAAAGGGGGGAGCATTTCAACCCAGCACTTCTTGTAACATTGTAATGCGATGCTGCACATCAACCTGGAAAACGACCACGGCGCGCGCTACCTCGTGCTGCGCGTCCGGCGCGGCGGCTGTCTCGTGCTGGCGGCGCTGCTGTGCGCGGGCGCGCTCGCGCTGGCCCTCTTAACGCTGCGGATCGACCGCTTCTTGACCGTGGACGAGCCGCTCGCGCCCGCCGACGCCATCGTCGTCCTGGCCTCCGACCCCAAGCGCATCCAACACGCCGTAAACCTCTACGCGCAGGGCTACGCGCCCGTGGTGGTCTTCACCGACGCCACGTACAAGGACGCGGGCCTGGCGTGCTCCTCCGCGCTGCTGGATGTGCCCGCCGCGCAGGCGTTGGGCTTGCCCGCCGGCGCGGTCGTCATCACAGGTGACAAAGTCACCAGCACGTATGATGAGGCCGCCGCCGTGCGCGCGGTGGTCGCGGAGCGCGGCTGGCAGCAGCTCATCGTCGTCACCGACCCATTCCACACCCGCCGGGCCGCCGCCACCTTCCGCGCCCTCATCCCCGATGTGGCGGTCGCCGCCAGTGCCACCCCCGACGGCGAGTACGACCCCCAACAGTGGTGGCGCAGCGAAGAGGGCGTGATGGCGGCGATCACCGAGGTGGGCAAGCTGGCCTTTTATTGGGTCGCGTATGGCATTGTGCCCTAAGCGGCTGCCCCCCCATAGGCGGGAGATGCTGGCCCAACCTCTCCCATAGGACTATCGCATTTGGAAAACCTTGCCCTGTCGCACTGCTTGTTGTGCCGCCGAAATGGTTTTTTAGGGGGGTATTTTTGTGGCGGGGCAAAGCCCCGCCACAAAAATACCCCCTTGCTCCCGGCCTTTAGGCCAAATGCAATCCCCCTAAAGGATTGCGCCTTCGGGCGTGTGTGATACAATGTAAATTAGATTGTTGGAACGCAAAAGAGGGGTATGGAACTACGACATTACGCAAGCATCGTCTTAAAGTGGTGGTGGCTGATCCTGTTGACGACCTTCCTGGGCGTCGGAGGGGCCTATTACACCGGCCGCAACGCCCTGCCCATTTACCGGGCCTCAACGACGCTGGCCATCGACCGCGGCGGCGACCCCCGCGAGGACGTCTATTACGCCATCCGCAGCAACGAAGCCCTCGCCAGCACCTACCTGGTGCAGATCAAAGCGCCCGTGATTCTGGAAGAGGTGCGCGCGCGCCTGGGGCTGGAGATGAGCGCGAACGCCATCAAGGGCATGCTCACCGTCTCGCAGGTCGAGGAGACGCAGCTCATCAGCATCGCCGCCCAGGGCAACGATCCGGCGCTGGTGAAGGCGCTGGTGGAGACGACGGGGCAGGTGTTTATCGAGCACCAAACCGAAGAACAGGAGGCGCGTTACCAATCCCAGGTCGATGCGCTGACGGCGCAGGCAGAGGCAATGGAGCAGTCGCTCGAGGAGACGCAGAAGGCCATCGCGGCGCTGGGCAATCCGTCGGATTTGCCGGACTATGCCCGGCTGGAACTGGCGCAGTTGGAAACGCAGCGCGCCAACCAGCAAACGCGGCTGTCGATTCTACTGCAGAGCGTGCAGGAGCTGCGGCTGGCGATGGCGCGTTACACCACGCGCATTTCGGTGTTCGAACCGGCGGAACTGCCCGTCGCGCCCATCGGCCCGCAGAAGCTGCGCAATATAATGCTGGCGGCGGCCGTCGGCCTGATGATCGGCGTCGGCGCGGCCTTCCTCATCGAGTACCTCGACGACACGGTGCGCACGCCGGACGATGTCAAGCGCGTGCTGCCGCTCAGTGTGTTGGGCATCGTGCCTTATCTGGGGAAAAATGGCGCGCAGACCGAAGTGATCGTGGCCCAACATCCCCTGCGCCCGGCGGCGGAGGCGTTTCGCAACCTGCGCACCAGCATCCAGTTCACCAACCTCGACGAGCCGCCGCGCACGCTGCTGGTAACCAGCCCGCAGCCCACCGACGGCAAGTCGTTCACGGCGGCCAATCTCGCGGCGGTCATCGCGCAGGGGGGCAAGTCGGTGATCCTGGTCGACGCGGACCTGCGCCATCCCACCCTACACAAAACATTCGGCCTGCCCATCGAGCCGGGCCTCACCGAGGCGCTGCTGGCGATCGAAGACCGTGCCCGCGCCGTACGGCAAACCGATATAGAGTCCCTGCGCGTGGTCTGCGTCGGTTCACGCGCGCCGGATTCGACGGAGCTGTTGGCCTCGCAGACGTTCAAACGCTTTATCGCCGAGCTGCGCGAGCAGGCCGACGTGGTGGTGCTCGATAGCCCGCCGGTGCTGGCCGTCTCCGACGCGGCGGTGCTCTCCACGTTGGTGGACGGCGTGATTTTGGTGATGGATGCCGGCAAAACCCGCATTCCGGCCGCCGTGCAGGCCGCCGAGCGCATCGCCAGCGTGGGCGGCGCAATCCTGGGCGTGGTACTCAACCGCGTGAAGGCCCGCAGCGGCGGTTATTACTATTACTACTATTACCACGATTATACGGAGCATGGGCCGCGAGGCCCCTTCGACTGGCTGACCAGGCGCAAGCACAGGCGGCATCGAAAACAAGCGGATAGCTCTCAGCGATCAGCTATCAGCCCTCAGCCAGAGCTGAAAGCTGAAGGCTGACCGCTACAAGGAGCAGTTACTGTGAAATCATATAAAGTGCTTATCGTGTTTGGATTCGCCATCCTGTTGTTATCCGCCTGCCAGCAGCCGGCGGTGAACCCTGTGCCGACCTTTATCCCACCGACGACTGTGCCCACCGCCAGCCCACGGGCGGCTTCAACGCTGACGACCACCGTCGTCTCCGGCGACATCGTCGACGCGCTCGAAACGCGCGGGCGGATCGAGGCCCGGCGCGAATCCAATCTCGTCTTTCCCCTCGGCGGCACGCTGAAGGGACTGCACGTCGCCCCCGGCGACCAGGTGACGGAGGGCCAGCTTCTGGCCGAATTGGGCGCGGCGTCGATTGAGAGCACGCTGCTCGAGCGCCGTTACGCCCTCGACCTGGCCGAACTCCGGCTGAGACAGACCGAGCTGATCTCCGATACGCGGATCACCGAGGTCAACACGGCCATCGCCATCGCCAATGCCGCCTACAGCCAGGTGCTGCTGCAAGGGGAACATAACATCGTCAACGCCCAGTTGAGCGCGGAGCGCTGCCGGCGCACGGCCAAGGACGATCTGGATTACCGGCAGTGCGATCTCTACGTCCCCCAGGCGGAAGCCCGTGCGGAGGCCGCCAGCGCCGTGTCACTGGCGCAGTTGAATGCGGCCAGGTACGCGTGGGGATCGACCCAGGCACAGCAGGAGCTGCAATATGCGATCACCCAGATCGAATACACCCAGGCCGAGATGCTCTATCTACAGGCGTCGCAGCAGATGACCGACACGCAATTGACCGCGCCGTTTTCCGGCGTGCTGCTGTCGGTCGAAAAACAGGTCGGCGAAACCATCGCCGCCTACGAACCGGTCGGCGTGCTGGCGGATCCGACCCAACTGTGGGCCGTCGCCACCGTCTTCGAGCAAGATGCCAGCCGCATCGCCATTGGGCAGCGCGTCGAGCTGGTGCTGGATGCCTATCTGGATCGCACGTACACGGGGGCGATTTTGCAGATCGCCAGCCAGGCCGTGTTGTGGCAGGGGAAATGGGCCTACGAGGTCACCATCCTCTTCGACGAGGCGCAGGATATCCCCGCCACCATGCGCATGGGCGCCGATATTCGCATTATCGTGCGTGCCAGGGAGAACGTGCTGCTCATTCCCACGCAGGCCATTCTGCTGAGCGGGGGGATACAATACGTGGAAGTCCTGCACGAGAACGGCGCCGTGCAACAAGTCGAGATTCAAACGGGCATCGCCACCGGCAGTGAAACCGAAGTCATCTCCGGACTCGAGGCCGGTGACGTTATCCGCATCCCATAAATGACACCCCATGAACCGTGACCGGCTCCGTTTGATCGTGCACTGCGTCATCCTGGCCGGGATCGTTTGGCTGGTCCTCTGGCCGCTGCACCCCATTGCCGTTTCGTGGGGCTACACCATCGCCGGGAGCCGGGTGTTACGGCGCTTACAGCGCGCGCCCGCCCTCCCGGCAGAAACGCGCTACGCGCAGGCGGCGCAGGCCGGGCAGTTGTTCCAAACCGCGCTGGCGTGGGATCCCCTCAACCACTGCGCCTACACCCACCTGGCCGCCGTCTATATGGTGTGGGACGATGTGCCGTCCGCCAACCGCGCCCTGGCGCGTGCGGCCCTGCTGTCGCCGCGTGGCAGGGATACCGCCCCATGAACCCACAAAACGCAGGGGCTACCGAATCGTCAGTCTCTTCACCGCGGAGGCCGCTGAGGGCGCAGAGAGAAAATGAAACACTCGGCGATCCCGGCGGTAAAACCACTCCCGCAACGACCGAGAACAAGGGGGCAACGCGAAAACGCCCGCGCGCGTTCTGGCGCTGGTTTCTTATCCTCGACCTGGCGTTGCTGCTGACCGGCGGCGGGGTGAAAGCCGCCCGCGCGTGGCGGTGGCAGCGCGTGCTGCAAAACGACGTGGCGGCGCTGCGCACATTCCTCCAGGATGATCCTGGTGACACGCCAGCAACGCTCGCCGAGTCACTGACCTTCCTCCACAATGACCTGCGCGGCTTTCAGGCCGAATTCGCCTTTTGGCTCAAGATCGCGCCGCATCTCCGCTGGCTGCCGCGCTATGGCGCGGACCTCGCGGCAGCGCCGATGCTGCTGGCCGCGGCCCTCGAGCTAAGCGAAACCGGCGCGCGGGTGGCAGAGGCCCTGGAACCGCTGCTCGTGCCGCCGGATCAGGCTCAGCCGCCCACCCTGGAAAGCGCTCTGCGCCTGCTGCGTGAAGCGCAGCCGCACTTGAGCGACATGGCGCAGACGTTGGAACGCGTGCAAGCCATGCGGGCCGCCGTGCCGGCGGTCCTTTCCCCGCGCGCCGCCAGGTTGGTGGCCGAACTGGATTACGCCCTGCCGCTGCTGCAGCGGGGCGTGCAGGGCGCTTTGCTGCTGCCGGCGCTGCTCGGCGACGACGAGCTGCGCACCTACCTGCTGTTGGTGCAAAACGAGGACGAGCTGCGCCCGGCCGGCGGCTTTTTGACCGGCGTGGCGCGGGTCGCGGTGCGCGAAGGGCGCATCGAACACCTGTATTTCGAGAACAGCGCCGAGGTGACCGATTTCAAGCGCCCTTACCCGGAGCCACCCGCGCCGCTGGAGGACATTATGGGCCTGGACTTGTGGGTCTTCCACGACAGCAACTGGAGCCCCGACTTCCCCACGTCAGCGTGGCAAGCCGTCGCCTTCTACCAGCAGCGCTACGAGATGCCGGTCGATGCCGTCCTGGCGGTCGACCAGGAGGCCTTCCGGCGTATCGTGCAAGTCCTGCAGCCCCTCGACCTGCCGAGTTACCCCGAACCGGTCACAGGGAGCAATATCCTGGCCGCCCTGCGGCAGTCCCGGGATATGCCGCTGGAGGACGATCCCCAGGCGGCCTGGGAACGGCGGCACAAAGCGTTTTTGGAAGACCTGCTCACGGCCAGTATCGACAAGGTGCAGAACCGGCCCGAAACCGTGGACTTTGTCCGGCTGGGCATGGCGGTGATGGGGGCGTTCGAAGAGCGCCACATGTTCGCTTACGCGTTGAGGGACAACGACCTGGCCACGCTGCTGCACGAATCCCGCTGGGATGGCGCGCTTTCCAGGAGTGAGGGCGACTACCTGATGGTGGTCGACGCCAACCTGGGTTATAGCAAGGTCAATCCGTACATCACAGGCAGCCTGGGGTACGCCGTGGACCTGCGCGACCCGCAGCAGCCCCAGGCCAACCTGACCCTGAGCTACCAGCACAACGGCCCGCGCACAAACGAACCCTGTTATCACTATCACAAACCGCCGATGCTGACCTACGAGCAATTGATGCAGCAGTGCTATTGGGATTACGTGCGCGTCTACGTCCCGCAGGGCGCTCGCCCGCTGCGCGCCACGCCCAATCCCATCCCCGCAGGGCTGCTGGTCACCGGCATCGGGCGCTCCGGCGAGGCGGAAATTCTGGCGCCGGAGGCCGGCAAGAGCGTCTTCGCCACGTTCTTTGTGCTGCCGCCAGGGCAGCGTGCCGAAACCCGCATGCTCTACCAGCTCCCGGCGGACGTGGTCCAACAGACGGACGACGCGCTGCTGTATCGCCTCTACATCCAAAAACAGGGCGGCAAGCTTAGCGTGCCGGTGCAGCTCTCCCTGTACCTGCCGGCCGGCTCCACCGTCATCCGCAGCAGCGTCCCCTACGCCAGAGCGGCAGACAACCCCGGCCATATTCTCTATCAACTGAACCTGCAAACCGACTTTCAGTTGAGCGTTGAGATAGAAAAATGAGGAGATGAACTATGAGCATCGGTGCATTCACAGACAAAAAACAACAACCGACTGAAGAAGCGGTTCTCGGCATGATCGGCCCGAAGCTGCCGCTCTGGAAGGAACTCATACAGTTCATCCGAGAGAACTATCCGGCTGATGAGGACTTCAAATTCCTATACGGCAAAAAGTACGGGTGGGCGCTGCGGTTTCGCATCTGTGGGCAACTACTCACATCGCTCTATCCCATCGCGGGTGGATTTACGGCTCAGGTCAACCTCAGTCCAGAAGCGGTCGAGCAGGCGCTGGCTATGCAGCCCGGCAAAAACGTGCAGGACGCCATCGCCAGGGCCAATCCCTATCCAGAGGGGCGATGGCTGTTCATCCCAGTCGAGTCGGCGGCTGACGTTCACGACGTCAAGCGACTGCTGGCCTTGCGGGTCGAGACGAAGCGGCTGCAAAGGGGATAAACGTCGTTGGGTTGCGCGATTTGTGCGTCAGCTATCACCAGTCACCAGTTGTAAATTTCGCGTTTTACTGTATTCTAGTATGGATGTAAGCAAAATGTCTGCACAAAATCATACTATACGCTCTGTCCCACAGGAGGCCCTGCAATGGACATTATGAGAAAACCGCTGGTAACCCACATCTACACCGCCGATCCTTCCGCGCGCGTTTTTGAAGGCCGGGTGTATATCTACACCTCGCACGATTTGGATCACGACAATGCGCTCGACGAGACCGGCGGTCAATACGACATGGTCGACTTCCACGTCTTCTCGATGGCGGATATGCAGTCATTGCCGGTGGATCACGGAGAGATTCTGCACCTCGATGATGTCCCCTGGGCCACAAAGCAGATGTGGGCGCCCGATGCCATCTGCAAAAACGGCACGTACTACTTCTACTTCCCGGCAAAGGATCACGAAGGGGTCTTCCGCATTGGCGTGGCCAGCGGCCCCACGCCGACCGGACCGTTTACGGCCCAGCCGGCGTTCATTCCCGGCGGCTGCAGCATCGACCCTTGCCCGCTGATCGACGATGATGGGCAGGCCTATCTATACTTTGGCGGATTGTGGGGCGGGCAGCTCCAACGATGGCAAACGGGAACGTTCGATCCCACCGTTGCGCCGGAGCCAGAAGGCGACGTGCCCGCGCTGGGTCCACGCGTGGCGAAACTGTCGGCGGATATGCTCACCTTCGATGGCCCCGCCGTCGAGGTTTCCATCGTCGATGAAGACGGCCACCCGCTGATGGCCGACGATCACGACCGGCGCTATTTCGAGGGCGTGTGGGTGCACAAGTACAACGGCACGTACTACCTCTCCTATTCAACCGGCGACACGCACTTTATCGTCTACGCCACCAGCGACAGCCCGACCGGGCCTTTCGTCTATCGCGGGCGACTGCTGAATCCGGTAATCGGCTGGACGACGCAGCATTCCATCGTCGAGTTCCGGGGGCGGTGGTACATGTTCTATCACGACGCTTCGCTCTCCGGGGGGATCGACAACAAGCGCTGCATCAAAGTCACGGAGATCACCTACAACGCGGATGGCAGCATCCCGTTGCGCAATCCCTGAAGGGGCGCGAGGGGAAAGTCAATTAGGGGGCGGGCAGGGTAAACCAGAACAGGCTGCCGTAGCCGACTTCGCTGTCGACGCCGATTGTGCCGTTGAGCTTCTCCACAATGCGGCGGACGATGGACAGGCCCAACCCGTGACCTTCTACCCGCACTTGATGCAAGCGCGTAAACGGGGCGAACAAACGATCCTGTTCCTCAGGGCACAACCCGCGGCCATAGTCACGGACCCAAAAACGGACTTCGCCATCGTGCAGCGTGTCGTACCCCAACTCGACAGACGGCGGGAGGCCCTCATCGGCGCGCCCACCGTATTTCATCGCATTGCTGATGTAGTTCGTCCACACTTCCTCGACCCATGGCCCGTACCCGACAGCCACCGGCCATACCTTCGGCATCTCGATCTCAACGCGAGCATCCGCCTGCAGTTGCGCTAACCGCGTCAGAGATTCCGTAACGATTGCCGCCATGTCCAGCGGGGCCGTTTCCACTTCCTCCACCTTGCGCACGCTCGCCAGAAGCAACAATTCCTGGATGATGCTCGTCATCTTGCGACCCGTCGCCGTGATGCGCTTCAGATTTTCCAGCACCTTTTCCGGCGGCAGGCGATGCATGCGCGATTCGAGCAGCGTGCTAAAGCCGATCAAAGCCGCCAGAGGGTTCTTCAAATCGTGCGCCACCGTGTGCGCGAAAGCGTCCAGTTCCGCGTTGCTGGCTTCCAGTTCGAGCGTGTATTGGCGCAGCGCCTCTTCGACGCGGCGCCGCTCCGCCAGCTCCTGCTGTACCGAGGTGTACAGCCGCGCATTCTCGATGGCGACGCCCAGTTGCGCCGCGATGGTCTGCGCCAGGGCAATCTCCGAGGACGTGAAATGATACCGAAGACCGAGCGCGTCCAGTCCAAGCGTGCCGACGACGCGCCCCTTGATCACGATGGGAATGATAAGAATCGAGACTACCCCCAACGCCGCCATCTCGTTCCAGACCGGTCGCATCAGGGGATCGTGCTGCGCATCATCGATCGCCAGGGGGCGCAAGGTTTCGATCACTTTCTGGGTGGCCAGGTTATCGGCCAAGCGCAAATGCATCCCCACCGCGCCCTGATCGGGATACTCGGCGATGACCTCCGCATACTGCCGGTCATCATCGAAAAACGCCAAGCCACTGTGGTTGCTGGTAGGAAAGTACTCGACCAGTTTACGGCACGCCGTCGTCAGCACTGTGTTCAGGTCCAGCGTCGAGGTCACATCCAGCGCAATCTCATACAGCAGCGCCAAGCGCCGCGAGCGCTCCTGGGCCTGGGTGTACAACTGCGCATTGTGCACGGCAATCGCAATCTGCCCGGCGAAGGCGAACACGGCCTCGGCGTCGGCTGCGGTATAGGCAACCGTGTCACGCCGTCCCACAGAGAGGGTGCCGATGGGACGATCTTGCAGCAGCAATGGAGCGCTGATAAAAGAGCGTGCGGTTTGCATCGCCGTAGTGAAATTCCAACGCGGGTCTAGCGTCGCATCCGGGATCAACAGAGGGCGTTTAGTGTGCAGCATCTCCGTGATCATCACGTTGTGGTCGAACGGCAAGGTAAAGGACGCCATGGCCTGCTCGTCGTTATCGTGGCCCGCCGCCAATGTGAATTGACCGTCCTGCAGCAACAAGACCGTCACCCGGTCATAGGGGATCACGGTTTTCAGTTGGTCCAGGATAAGCGCCAAAAGCTGATCCAGGTCGAGCGTGCTGCTGATGATTTGCGCGACCTGGCGCAATGCGTCCGACAGACGTCTTTGCGCCCGTTCACGCGCGTAGTTCGCGGAGAGCGCTTCGTATTCGGCCTGCAAGCTTTCCAGTGCGGCGACACGGGCTTGCAAATTGGCCCAATCCGACTGCGTTAGTGGATGTTCTTCAGCAGCAGCGTCCATGACAGTGTTCTATACCTCTCACAAAGACAATCACCGATAAGGCCGGTGTCTTAACCCGCCTTATCGGCGTTATCGTTATGCCTTGCGACCGAGGAGCCTGCCCAACACGCCGGCGACGACGCCCAGCACGATGCCAAAAACGACGGCGGCGCGCATATCGAAGATGACCTTGGTGTTTTCGCCGCTGATCTGGTTAGCGCCCACAAACAGCGCCACAGCATCCGTCATCTTGACGTTTTCGGCCACGACGACCGCCGCGCCGCCATCGGTGACGGTTATGTTATCGCCCATTGCCAGGGCGATGCCGCCATCTTTGACATCGATGAACTTGCCCTCGGCACGCGCGATGCCCCCCTGATTGACGGTGACCGTCTCGGCCCTGACGTTCTGCGCGCCGCCCTGTTCAATCGTCACCGTCTCGGCCACCACGTCGCTGAGCATTTCGGGGCAGCAGGGTGCATCTTCCGCCGCCTCACATTCCATGCCGGTCTCATCGACCTCTGGCAAATCGTTCTTCAATTTTTCGTTCATGGCTCCTCCTTTAAGAATGGTTAAAAGTTACACGTTGCCGGTTGAAAACGCGTTGACCGGCTTTCACTATAGTAACGCTTGGAACTACCTAAGTATAGCACAAGACAGGGCTTTGAGTAGACGGAGACAGGGCAAATTTCCGCATCCACCGTATGGCGTTACGTCATACGAGAACAAGTCATTCGTCACTAGGTTTCACCCCTGAAATCGCTATGATAGGGGTGAATGAGGTTGGGGCTGGTTTGCCAACAAAGTTGGTCGGCCAACCTAGATGGGTTAAATAAATCCATCGCACCTCTCCTCCTTTCCTTGGCTGGTGGCCCCCCGGACTCCCCCTCGCCGGGGGGCCAAGCCGTTAACAGGCAATGGATTGGACCAATTTTAGTGGATTACACCCTCCCCCCTTTTCCCGTCTACTGTCTACTGCTCAAATTGTATCGCGCCTTGCCTATGGTATAATGGGAGCAATCATTAACCAGGAGACTTGGATGGCAAAAGGCTTCCTACAACGAATATTGGGAGATCCCAATCAACGCACCATTACGCGCATGCAAAAGACAGTGCAAAGGATCAACGCACTGGAACCGGTATTCCGACAAATGTCCCCCACGGAACTCCAGGCGCAAACCGCCATCTTCAAAGAGCGCCTGCAAACCGGAAAAACTCTCGACGACATCCTACCGGAGGCTTTCGCCGCTATCCGTGAAGCCAGCCTCCGCACGATCGGCCTGCGCCATTACGACGTGCAGATGATCGGGGGCATGATTCTCCACGAGGGCCAGGTGGCCGAGATGCGCACCGGCGAGGGGAAAACGCTGGTCGCCACGCTGCCGCTGTATCTCAACGCGCTGCAGGGGCTGGGCGTTCACCTGGTGACGCCCAACGATTATCTGGCAAAGGTCGGCGTCCAATGGATGGGGCCGGTCTACCACGCGCTCGGCGTAGAGGCAAGCGTGATCCAATCCGGCGCGGGGCGGCCCGACGAGGCTTCCTTCCGCTACGATCCCGAATACAGCTCCGCCGACGACCGCTACCAGCACTTGCGTCCCGTCACACGCCGCGAAGCCTATCGCAGCGACATCACCTATGGCACGAACAATGAGTTCGGCTTTGACTACCTGCGCGACAACATGGTCATCGATCTGAACCAATGCACACAGCGCCAGCTCCATTTCGCCATCGTGGATGAGGTCGACAGCATCCTGATCGACGAGGCACGCACGCCGCTCATTATCTCCGGGCCGGCGGAAGAGTCCTCCGAACTGTACCAGCGCTTTGCGGGCCTCGTGCCCCGCCTGCGCCGCGATGAGGATTACGAGGTCGATGAGCGCAACCAGACCGCCATCCTGACCGAAGAGGGGACCGCCAAGATCGAGCGGATGCTCAACATCTCCGAAGAGGAAAACATTTACGATCCCCAACACGCGCACATGCTCGCCTATCTCGATAACGCGCTGCGCGCCAAGGAGTTCTACGAGCGCGATAAGGAATACGTCGTGCGCGACGGTGAGATTATCATCGTGGATGAGTTCACGGGGCGCATGATGTTCGGACGGCGCTACTCCGAAGGGCTGCACCAGGCCATCGAGGCCAAAGAGCACGTGGAGGTGCGCCGCGAGTCGCTCACTTACGCGACGATCACGTTCCAGAACTTTTTCCGCATGTACGGCAAGCTCGCCGGGATGACCGGTACGGCGGAGACGGAAGCCGAGGAACTGCGCAAGATTTACGGGCTGGAAGTGACCATTCTGCCCACCAACGTGGAATACCAGGCGCAATTCGGCGATCTGACCGAGCACACCGTGCCGCCGGAACAATCGGAGGTGGCCTTTGCCGGCGTGTTACCCGAACATCACAACTACAAAGTCACCGTGTTCGACGGGCCGGACAATGCGCCAGATGGCGCGCCACGTGGCGCGCCATCTGGCGTGCGTTATTACCGCCGTCTGGATATGCCCGATCAGATTTACAAAACCGAGATGGCGAAATTCAAGGCCGTGATCGACGAGATCGCCGCCGCGCACGAAGCGGAGCGGCCCGTGCTGGTGGGCACCACCGCCATCGAGACGTCCGAGCGACTGGCCAAGATGCTCAAGGCGCGTGGCATCCGGCACAGCGTGCTCAATGCCAAGTATCACGAGCAGGAGGCCGTGATTATCGCGCAGGCCGGACAGCCGGGTAGCGTGACCATCGCGACCAACATGGCCGGGCGCGGCGTGGACATCCTCTTGGGCGGCAATCCCGAAGGCATGGCACGCGACGACCTGCGCCGCGAGCAGATCGACCTGACCCAAATCGGCTCACAGGATTGGGAAGACGCGTTCAAAATGGCGCGCGACGGCCAGGACCCCACGACCCGCTATCCGGAACCGTGGGCCAAAGTCCTCCACGAGCGCGTGCAGAAGTGCAACGCCGACCGCGAGCGCGTCTATGCCCTGGGCGGCTTGCACGTCATCGGCACCGAACGCCACGAGGCGCGCCGCATCGACAACCAGTTGCGCGGGCGCGCCGGGCGGCAGGGCGATCCCGGTTCCAGCCGCTTCTACATTTCACTGGAAGACGAACTGCTGAGCCGCTTCGGCGGCGAGCGCCTGCAGCCGTGGATGGACCGCGCCGGGCTGGAGGAGGCCCCGCTGGAATTCGGCGCGATCGCCAGGGCCATCGAGTCCATCCAGGAGCGTGTGGAAGGCTACAACTTCGACATCCGCAAACACGTGCTCGAATACGACGACGTAGTCAACAAACAGCGCGAGGTCGTCTACAAGGAGCGCGCCAAGATCCTCAGCCGCGAAGACCTGCACGACGACCTGCTGGAGATGGTCGAGGCCGAAATCCACCGCATTGTCGAACCCAAAACCCAAGGCTACGAGGACGAGTGGGACGTCGAAGGACTGCTCGCGGAACTCCGCCAGGCCGTCCCGGCCCTCTACAGTTTCACGGCCCAGAAGATCGCGGGTCTGGAGCCAGAAGAGATCGTCGCGGCGTGCGTCAAAGAGGCCGACCGCGTCTACTGGCTGCTCAACCAGCGGATCGGCGAGGATACGTATCACGCTATACGCCAGGAAGAGACCTCGCTGAAAACGTTGGCAGAGACAGCGGATCCGTTCACGACGATGCTTATCGAGAAGATCGATACGCGCATAGGGCGTGAAAACATCGCGCAGTGGTACGACCAGCCCATCCGCCGCATGTCCGCAGAGATCGAGGAGCAGATCAAGCAGATCGTCATCGACGTGATGCGCGTCTTCCGGGACCGGCGGCTGATGCTGCAACAATTGGACAACCACTGGATACGGCACCTGACAGACCTGGATATGCTGCGCGAGGGCATCGGATTGCGCGCCATCGGGCAGCAGAAGCCGATTGTGGCCTATCAGAAAGAGGCTTACGAGACCTACCAGGAGATGTTGCGCTCGGTGCAAGAGCAGATCGTGCGCTCGCTGTTCCTGATCCCACAGCAACAACGCCGCCCCACCGCCCCTTCCCCCCAATGGGGGGGACTAAGGGGAGGACAACAGCGCCAACCGGTGCTGCGTACCAGCGGCGGCAGCGAACAGGCGGCCTCCAAGCCCATGCCCGCGCGGACCAATATAGGCGGGCGCAAGCTTGGTCGCAATGACCCCTGCTTCTGCGGCAGTGGCAGAAAGTACAAGGATTGCCATCTAAAGGCAGATCAACGGGCGAATATCACGCGTTCTGTTAACCCGGAATGATCGGGCGACCAACCCTGGCGAAGGCATACAAAGACTACCCGGCTAAAGACTATCAGACTAAAGACCAGTGAACTAACGGCTGAGAGGCATGATGAGAAGAGAGGACTTGACCGCGCGTGTGATGAAGGACATGGATCCGGAGTTGTTCGACTTCGTGACAACTTACGTTGATTCGTTTATCAAATGGGATTTGCTGCGTTTCTTCCACGAGAATCCACACACCATGGATACCAGCGAGAATATCGCGCGGTATGCCGGACGCACCGCCGAAGACGTGCAGAAGGAACTGCAAGCCCTCGCGCGGCAGGGTCTGCTCGTCGAAACCCCGGTGGAGAACATGCGGGTCTATATGCTGAAGGCCGATCCGGCGGTCAGAATGCGCCTGCAGAAGTTTGTCGAGGCCACGCAAGATCGGGAATTCCGGCGCAAAGTCATCTATCACATGGTGCGACACTGAGGAGAATGACCATGCAAAATGCAAAGAGAGTTGCCACAGGTGTACCCGGGCTAGACGCCATGTTGAACGGCGGATTTCTACCGCGCACGGCCAATCTGGTCGAAGGCGCGCCGGGGACCGGCAAGAGCACTCTGGGGATGCAGTACATCTACGAGGGCGCGCGCCGCGACGAACCGGGCATCATCCTCACCTTCGAGGAGTTCCCCGAGCAATACTACCGCGATGCGGCCGCCTTCGGATGGGATTTCCGGGAATTGGAACGCCAAAACAAGCTCAAGATTATTATGAGCAGCCCGGAAGTCACCAAGGCGGATCTGGAAAACGTCGAAGGAACCATCCAGAATCTGATCACCGAAATGGGCGCGCAACGCATGCTTATCGACAGCATCACACACTTCGAGGGACTGCGCCAGGACCCCATGGAACTGCGCAAGCTGATGTACAGCTACCTCAACGCGCTGAAACGCCAGGACTTAACCATAATCCTGACGCGTGAAAGCGCCCACCTGTTTGGCGAGGGCATCGAAGGCCAGCTCGACGCCAGCATCCAATTCCTGGCCGATACGTACGTTATGCTGCGCTACGTCGAAATCGAGAGTGTGGTGCAGCGCGCGATCGTCGTCCTGAAAATGCGCGGCAGCGCGCACGACAACACGATCCGCCGATATGAAATCAATACCCAAGGGCTGAAGGTGCTGCAACCGTTCGAGGGGCAGGAAGGGGTGTTGAGCGGTGCACCTACACGCATGTCGGATTCATTTATCAAGGCCTTTGTGAGAAGATAAAACATCGTGTCCACCATACCCGTGCGAATCATCCTTGGTAGTCTGATCTGGATGGGGATTATCGCCCTCCAGATCATCCTGCTGACAATTGCACATTTCTTTGAACACACATCGCAGCAGCGGACGTGGTACCAACTCTACCTGATTCCGATTCTGTTCACCGGCATCGGCACAGTGCGGTACCTTAGCCGCATCCTTGACCAGACCTCCTGGCCGGATTTTTCCGGCGATCCACTCGCCGACATCCTGTTCTTGTGCGCCGGGTTGCTGCTGATCGGATTAGGGAATCTACTTTACGAGAAAATGATGGGGGAGCGAGGCCATGACCGATATTGAAATACTCACTTCCCATCTCGGCACCGGACTGTTGATTGGTGTGCTTTACATCAGTTGGCTGCTGCGCGTTTTGAGCCGCAGAATGAGCGAAGTGACCAAGATGCGGTCGTATTATCACTGGTACGATCTTGGTAGTGTTCTGTTGATCGTCGCCACGTTGAGCTACATCTTTCAATGTAACGCGGCCCTGGCACAACAACCCATAAGAGTGCTCGACTTCACATTTGCCCTGATAACGTTCTATGCGCCTCTGGTGTTGGGGGTCGGTATCAATCTTGTGAGTGCCATTGTTTATTGGGGCTGGTTATTCCGGCGACAATAGGCGTGTGGCCGGTACCAGGCTGACGAATTACACGCTTCTGATATAATAGGCACAACAGAGTCGAAACGTTCAAATAGCGTCTTCATAGTGACCGGGATAAAACGTTAAACTATGGTGGAAGATTCACTAGGAACACCGCACGCAACGCCCACTGGCGCGCCCGAGGCCATCTGCACTGACAGGCAAGATCAACCTGTGAGGACGTTATGGGAATGGGCACACAATCTTCCCAAAATCGACCTGCACCGGCATCTCGAAGGTTCGCTGCGGCTGAATACGCTGGCTGAGGTTGCTCTGGAACACGGCATCGACCTGCCAAGTTATGATATCGAGCAACTGCGACCTTACGTCCAAATCACCGATGACCCACCCGATTACAAGCGTTTCCTGGGGAAATTCGAACTGTTGCGCAATTTCTACACCTCCAAAGAAGCGGTACAGCGCGTGGTGCACGAAGCGATCATCGATGCCGCACACGATAATATCCGCTACCTGGAACTACGCTTCAATCCCGAAGCTCTGGCGAACACCCAGAACTTCTCGATGAATGACGCAGTCGAATGGGTCAAGGAGACAACCCGCAGCACGCAAGCTGAAACCGGCACGCGTACCTGCTTGATTCTGACCATTCCCCGCAAGGAATCCCTCAACACCGCCTACGAAATCGCCGAACTCAGCATCGAGCACTTCGGAGACCTGGTGCGAGGGATCGATTTGGTGGGGGATGAGGTCAACTTCCCTGCTGAACGGTTTCTAGAGCCTTTCCGGCGCGCCCGCCAGGCTGGCGTGAACATCACCATCCATGCCGGGGAATGGGCCGGCGTGCAAAGCGTCTACACGGCAGTGCAATATCTCGACGCACAGCGCATCGGTCACGGCATTCGCTCCATCGAGGATTCCAGCGTGGTCCAAATGCTCTACGACAGGCAAATTGCGCTGGAGGTCTGTCCCACAAGCAATCTACAAACCGGAGCCGTGCATGGCATGGCACAGCACCCCTTGCGCGATCTCTACGACCTGCGGCTGCGCGTCACGCTCAACACCGACGATCCAAGTATCAGCGACACCACCCTCACCGATGAATACGTCGTCTCTGTCGCCGCCCTGGGCATCGAGGCGCAGCACATCTACCACATGCTGCGCAATTCCGTCGAGGCGGCCTTCATCCCACCCGAGGAACGGCCCTGGCTGCTGGACACGATACGCCAGGCGCTGGCCCCCTACCCTGGCGCGGTGGAAGAGTTCGATGCTCCATAAAGGAAGCCGGGTTTTTGTGTAACACCCGGCTTCTGTTTAGACTCACCATGCTCAGCTTAGCTTTTCAGCCAACACTGCGCGTGTGTACGGTTTGAGCAACACGTCGCGCACCCCAAACCGCAGCAAATCCATCATCCGCTCCACGCGCACGCTGGAAGCCACGACCAGCGTCTTCGCCGCAGCCCCTGCTTTGAAGATCTGCTGCAACACTGTGACACTGTCGGCGGTGGCCAACACATCATCCACGATCAACACATCGAAGTCGTCCACGTTGGTCCCGGCATCCACAACGCGAATGACGGTGTTTCCCGCCTCAGTCAACGTCTGCTCGACAAAGCGGCTCCACACATCGTCATCATCGACGAGCAGGAAGCGCTTGCCAGCCGGGAGTCTGGCCGCGCCGTTCGCCTCACTGCCGGAATAGGCGGGGACGTACAACTCGAAGATCATCCCGCCCTCGGGCCGCCGGCGCGCTACCGCCTTGCCATCAATTTGTTTGAGAATCTGTAAGCAAGCCGGCAATCCCAGTCCGGCGTGTTTGGCCCCTCTGGTGGTGTAGAATGAAACCCATATCTTGTCCAAACTCGCGTCGGTGATACCGGGACCGTTGTCTCCGATGCGCGTGACCACGTAGCGGACGCCTTTCTCATCGACCAGATCGACTTCCACATCGATACGCGGCGCAGCAAGGTCTTCCGTCGCCTCCAGCGCATTTTGCAACACGTAGTGGAACGCGCGACTCAATTGGGTGGTATCGGCAACGCCCAAAGGCAGGTCAGGCGCGACGGTGAAACGGATGATTTCCGGCGCAATGCCCATCACGTGGGCCGTGTCTCTCACCACATCGTCGATCATCGCCGGCCCCGGCATATACTCGCGCGCCGGCCCGATAAGATGCTCCTTCACCTGGACAATCAGCCGCGCGCTGGCTTCGATCAGCGTCAAGTCTTCGTGCATCGACTCGGTAATCTCGGCATCCACCCCCGACAAACTCGCCACATCCTCGCGCAGCCGCTGCACGCTCACCGTAATCGGCAACGCCTTGTTGCCAATCCAATGGATGGCTTCGGTGGTTGCCGTCGCCACCGCCTCGAACGTCTTGGTGCGCACCAGTTCCGCGTGCGCCGCCTCCAATTCGCGCAGCAGATGCGCATTGTGCAACGCCACGGCCAACTGGTCAGCCATCATCTGTAGAGAGCTAACGTCCTCAGTACTGAAGGCCGCCTCATGTTCGCTCTGCACCGTCACCGCGCCGATCACGTGCGCTTGCGGACCTGTCCCCACCACCAACGGTAGTGCCATCTCGGAGCGCGTCTGCGGCAAATGGGGGTTTTTGAAGAAGACCGCCTCCTCTCCCACATCAAGCGCGATGCGCGCACGACGTTCGGCAATGGCAGCCCCAATCATCGACAGCCCGCCGACCTGAAGCTTGTGTCCCGCAGCGACCATGGCGGCCCCGGCTTCACCCCGTCCGGCGCGCAAAACGGCCCACGTTCCCATATCATCAAGGAGAAAGACGCCGGCATAATAGAAGCCGTAAGCGTCGCAGATGATGTCCACCATCTTGTGCAGCAGCTCGTCCAAATCCAAAATGGACGTGACGCCCTTGCCCACATCCGCCGCGGCCATCAGCAGCCGCGCGCGGCGCGTCGCCTGCTCCAACAACCGCGCGTTCTCCGAATACAAGCGCGCGTTGTTGATCGCCACGGACAACTGGTCGGCCATCGCCTGCAGCGCCGTGATGTCGTCTTCGGAAAAAGCAGCTTCCTCCTCGCTCTGCACGCTGAGCGCACCGATCACCTTATCACCGATGGCCAACGGCAGCGCCATCTCCGAGCGGGTCAACGGGAGATATTGATTCTTGAAGTGCACCGGCTCATCGCCCACGTCCAGCGCGATCAACGCTTTGTTGCGCCCGGTTGCCGCGCCGATCATCGACAGACCCCCTACCCGCAACTTGTGTCCCTCAGCCACCATCGCTGCGCCGGCCTCGCCCCGCCCGGCGCGCAAGATGGCCCATTCCCCGGTCTCATCGAGCAAGAAAACGCCCGCATAGTAGAAGTCAAAGGCACTACAGATGATGTCCACGGTCCGATGCAACAATACATCCGGGTCAAGAATCGACGTGATGCTGCGGCTTACATGCGCTCCGGCATGCAATAAAGCCGCACGACGTTCGGCTAACATTGATTTCTCCATAGTTAACTCCTTCTCATGAGAAATGAGGAAATGGTCAGTCCTTGAGAATGCGTTCAATCAATACGATCAAATCCGCCTCGCGGCCCTTGACGAAATAGGCGCGCGCGCCACGCCGGACGGCGTCTTTGGCCCGCTCGACCTCATCGAAGGCTGTCAGCACGATCACCGGAAAATCGGGTTGTGCTTCCAGGAGCCTGCTCAACAATTGCAAACCGGCGGTAGGATCTTCCTGACCCTCAAAGTTTGGCATGTTCAGGTCAAGGACGGCGATGTCGAAAGGCACATCGCTCGCCATCGTCTCCTGAAACAGGGCCAGCCCCGCCGTCACGTCGCCGGCAGACTCCACATCAAAACCGGCACGCAGCAGCGACTTCTCTATACTCCGCAACACGAGCTTTTCATCATCGACAAGCAAAACCTTTACTTCTTCTTTCATGACGCGCTTCCTTTCAGCAAAAAGGTTATTTCATCACCGGCAGATACACGCTGAACGTCGTCCCTTCACCCACGACGCTCTCGAGCGTAATCTTCCCACCCAACTGATTAATGATTTTAACACAAGCGGACAAACCCAGGCCCGTGCCGCCCCGGTCCCCTTTGGTGGTGTAGAATGTGACCCAGATCTTGTCGATGATCTCCGGGGGGATTCCGCTCCCGTTGTCGGTCACATCTGTGACCACAAACCCCGGGTCATCGGCTGTGCGCACCCAAATAAAGAGCCGCTTGTTCTGCACCTGATACATCGCTTCCATCGCATTTTTGATCAGGTTGATGAAGACGTGCCCCAACTGTTCGGGGTCAGCCAAGACAGGCGGCACGTCCTCCACCAGCAGGAAACGCACGGCTTCCTTGGGAATGGCCATCGAACGCACCGTCTCCTGCAACAGGTCGGGCAAGCGCACCGGCTCCAAACGCTTTTTCCGCGCCGGGCCGATCAAGTCCTCTTTGATGTTCAGGATCGAGCGCGCGCTTTGTTCGACGATGTTCAGGTCCTCGAAAACCGATTCCAGGTTCAGCATACGCTGCAACCGCCGGAGAGGTTGGTGCGCCAGGTCCCCGCGCAGCTCCACCAGGTTCAGATCGCCGTCCTGATCGGCCAGCGCCGCCTCGGCGGCGAGCAGCATCTGCGCAAATTTGTGCTCGCGCAGTTCGGGTGGCGCTTCTTCGAGCAACGCGTGCGCCATCAGCAGGTATTTCACTATGTCTTCGCGCACCCGGGCGATACTGCCCGGAATCGGCGCGGCCTTGTTCCCCACCCAATGGATGGCCTCGCCCGTCGCCGTTGCAATGGCTTCGAACGTTTTCGTGCGCACCAATTCGGCGTGAGTGGCCTCCAAATCCCTGAGCAAACGCGCGTTGTCGATGGCGATGGCTAACTGGTCGGCCATGGTTTGCAACGTCGTCATATCCTCACTGGTAAAAGCCGCCTCTACCTCGCTCTGCACCGTCACCGCGCCGATAACTTTGTCACCAACAATTAGGGGCAGCGCCATCTCCGAGAGTGTCAGCGGCAAATGCGGATTCTTGAGGTGCAACGGCTCCTCTTCCACGTCCAGCGCAAACAACGCCCGGCGCTCGGAGATCGACATCCCCACCATCGACAGACCGCCAACCTTGAGTTTATACCCATCGGCGAGCATCTCCGCACCGGCCTTTCCACGCCCGGCCCGTAGCACGGCCCAATCGCCGCCCGCGTCGACCAGAAAGATACCGGCATAATAGAAGCCATAGACGTCACAGAGAATGTCGACGGTCTCCTTGAGTAGCGCGTCCGCGTCGAGGATGGAGGTAACTCCGCGTCCCACCTGCGCCGTCGCTTCGAGGAGCCGCGCCCGGCGCTCGGCCTGGCCCAGCAGTTTTTCGTTCTCGGCATACAAGCGAGCGTTGCTGATCGCGGTGGCCAATTGGTCGGCAAGCGCCTGCACCGCCCGGACAGCATCCTGATCGAAGAGATTTTCATCGGCACCCTGCACGGTCAATGCGCCGATGATGTTTTCACCAACGCTTAGCGGCAAGGCCATTTCCGCGCGGGTCAATGAAAGCCCGGTGTAGCTGACCTGGGATGGTTCATCCTCCGTCGCATGCGCCTGCATCACCCGGCGGCGGCTGACCGCCGTGCCCGGCAACGACAGACTGCCCACCCTGAGACGATACCCTTCGGTCACCATCCGCGCACCGGCATCTCCCGAAGCAGCGCAAAATGTCAGCCACTCGCCAGTTTCGTCCAGCAGGAAAATGCCCACGTCGTGAAAGCCAAACTGCTCCCCAATCATCTGGACGGTGGTTTGCATCAGGGTATCGAGATTCAGAATCGAGGTGATCGCCTGGCTGACGGCGGCACCGGCTTCGAGCAGGCGCGCGCGGCGCTGCGTTTCCTGTAACAACTGGGCGCGCTGTTCGTTGAGTTCGGCGTTACTCTTCAGTGCGCGCGTCAACTCGCGGACCTTTTCCTCCATGCGCGCCACCAACGTCTGCTGGTAAGCACTACGATAGGTATCATCCTCGAGCTTCTCACGGCGTCCGCCCAGGAAGTGCGCAATCTGCTCCTCGAAGGTGTCGGCGTTGATCGGCTTGGCGATATAGCCATCGCAACCGGAAGCCAGCGCGTGCTCGCGCACGTGCTCAGTCATGTCCGCCGTTAACGCAACCACGGGGACGTTAGGGAGCAGCCCCTTCACACGAGCCGCGACTTCGTAACCGGTGAACTGGGGAAGGTTCAGATCCACGAGGATCAAATTGGGCTGGATGGCCACGGCCTGATCGATGCCGGTGAGGCCATCCGGCGCTTCAAAAAACGCATAATGCACAGATAACAGCCGTTCCACGAGCCGTCTGGACGAAGGAGCATCGTCAATGTAAAGAATTTTTGGTTTTGTCTCGGTCTGTTCCATAATGCACAATGTGTTTAAAGATGGTATGTTTGCAACCCTGATATTATAGCGCGAACGCACTGGCAATCAAGAGCACTTTCGCCCCCAAAGAGGCGTTTTCTCTCACTTTGCGACAAACCTGCGACACTTCCACAAAACTCCTGTGACATGGCCTTGCTATGATAAAGCCATATCAAAAAGGAGGCCGTAAAAATGACGTTTTTAGGCAATGGACTCAGCATCATAGCATTTTTGTTCTTTGGCACGCTGATTGCCGGCAACCAGTTGTGCGCGCGCGTGGAGGTGCCCGAGCGCCGGTTGATGGGTATTCAAGGTCCGGGAGAGGTGGACTGATGGCCGACACACTGATCCAAACGCTCAACCTGACAAGGCGCTTTGGCGATGTACTCGCGGTCAACGGGGTGGAACTCGCGGTGCCCCAGGGATCGGTCTATGCGTTCCTCGGGCCGAACGGCGCGGGCAAGACGACGACGATTCGGATGCTGCTCGGCCTGATCCGCCCCACGGATGGCGACGTACACCTGTTCGGGCAATCGCTGCGAGGCAATCGGAAAAACATTCTGCGAAAGGTCGGGGCGTTGGTCGAAGGGCCGTCGCTCTACCCGCATCTTACCGGACGGGAGAACCTGGAACTGACGCGCCGCCTCATCGGCGCGACAACGGCGCAGCGCGACCGGGCGCTGCATATCGTCAAACTCGTGGACGCTGCCGACCGCCCGGCGCGGACCTATTCCACCGGAATGAAACAACGCCTGGGGCTGGCGCTGGCGCTGCTCGCCGATCCGGAGCTGCTGATCCTCGACGAGCCGACCAACGGCCTCGACCCGGCAGGCATCCACGAGATGCGCGATCTGATTTGCAGCCTCCCGGCGCAGGGAATCACTATCTTCCTCTCCAGCCACCTGCTGAGCGAGGTCGAGCAGGTCGCCACGCACATCGGCATCATCCAGCAAGGGCAATTCCGCTTCCAGGGGACGCTCGACGAACTTCACGCGCAGATGGACACGCAACTCACCCTCGAAGTGGACCAGCCACAGCGCGCCAAGAGCGTGCTGGCAGCAGCCGGGTGGCAGGTCAAGAGCAACGGCGGTCATCGCATGGTCGTCGACGCCAATAACCTATCCGATGCGTCGATGATCAACGCCCAATTGACGCAGAGCGGCATCAACGTCTTTCACATCAACCTGGAACAGCCGACGTTGGAAGATATGTTCCTCAATTTGACAGCGTGATTCACATGGTACGGGTCACAAATCGCATGTGGGTACAGGTTGCGATAGGTTTATGTCTGATTGCTGCCGGTTGCAGTAGGCCAGCAGCGACGCCAACCGGTAGTCTGTCCGCTTTGACCGAGCAACTTGACGAGCAAATGTCTGACTGGTTACAGCACTATCGAGTGCCAGGCGCGGCAGTGGCTATCGTCCAGCGCGGAGAAGTGATCTGGGCCAAAGGGTACGGACTGGCCGATGTGACGCGTGGTGTTCCCGTCACCGCCGAGACGGTCTTTCAAGTGGCTTCGATTTCCAAGCCGGTGACGGCTTGGGGGGCAATGCGGTTGGCCCAGCAAGGGCATGTCGCTCTGGACGCGCCGGTTGAGACCTATCTAACGCGTTGGCATCTGCCACCTTCCAGTTACAACGCCGACACCGTGACCATCCGGCGACTCCTTAGCCACTCCGCCGGACTGACGGTGCATGGCTATCCGGGACTTTCGCCGGAGCAACCGCTGTCATCGCTGGAAGCCTCGCTCTCCGGCGACAATGGCGGCGCGGGCGAAGTGCGTATTACGATGGAGCCTGGCGCGCAATACAGCTACTCGGGTGGTGGATACACCCTGCTGCAATTGATCATCGAGGAAGTCACGGATGAATCTTTTTCCGCCTACATGCAGCGTGAAGTCCTGGAACCGTTGGAGATGCACCACAGCAGCTTCGAGTGGCGCGCCGACCTGCATCCAGCCACCGCTACCGGTTACGACACGGCGCAACAGCCCTATCCCAACTATCTCTTCACGGAAAAAGCCGCAGCCGGCTTATACACTACGGCTCCCGACCTGGCGCGTTTCGTGGCTGCAGCAATGGCCGATCCTAGTGGCGAACCGGCTGGACAAGGGGTGCTAGACCCGGACGCGCTCGCCCTGATGGTAACGCCGGTCATGGCACTCCCGGGCATAGAGGGAAAACTTCTGAATGTATCTATGGGGCTGGGGTATTACATCGAAACCATGGCGGATGGGACAAGAGCAATCTCTCATAGCGGCTCGAACCGGGGTTGGCAAATCGAACTTATGGCACTTCCCGATCGCGGCGCAGGCATCGTAGTCCTCACCAACAGCGATCAAGGGGAGCAGATTGGTGTGGAAGTGCTAAACGCCTGGGGACACTGGCTGGGCATCGGCACACCCGCAAAGTGCAAGGTATATCAAGTAGCTCGCAGCAGCACGCTAGGCCTGGCAGGCCTATTAGGGTTGGGATTGATACTCAAGATCGCCAGGCTTGCCAAGAAGATACGCTACGGTCACCGGCAGTGGATATGGCAGCTCTCCGTCCAACGCAAGGCCTGGCACTATGCACGTCTCGTCCTTTCGATCCTGCTCAGCGCCATAATCGCAGTAGGCTGGTGGCTGGTCGTGCATCCAGTTTTGTCTTCACTGGTTCCCAGACAGACAAACTGGTTGATGCTGAGCGTTGGATTATGGTGTATCTACGGCGCAGTCACTGCGCTTCTACGGCCCACAAAAACCGTAGTCTTTTCCTCAAACTCGTAAATTTCAGAAAAAATCAATGGAGAATACTGATAATGAACATCTTACGCGCTCTACATGCAGAATTATTAAAGACCAAACGCACGCTGGCCTTCTGGCTGATCCTGATTGCTCCGGCGGTCGTCATCAGCTTGCAGGTGGCGATGATGTGGGATCAATACAGCTATCACCTCGAACAGAGCAAACTGTTCGGCTCGGCCTGGGTTTTCTACACACAACAGACGCTGGTGATCTGGTCGCTGTTGATGCTGCCGCTTTTCGTGACGCTGGAAACCGCGTTGGTGGCGCAGTGGGAACATCACAGCCAACAGTGGAAGCACCTTTTCGCGCTGCCGGTTTCACGCGGGGCGCTCTATGCGGCCAAATACCTGTGCGGCGTGGCCTTTATCGGCCTGAGTTGCGCGGTACTGATCGCCCTTATCCTGCTGAGCGGACTGGGCTTCCGGTGGGTGTTCCCCGGTCTGGGCTTCGAGACCGCGCCGCCGGTGGGTGAAATGGCGCTGTACGGACTGCTCATGTTCCTGGGAAGCTGGCTCGTCATCGCTATCCAGACATGGGTGGCGCAACGGTGGCCGAACTTCGCCATTGCCAGCGGCGTGGGCATCGCCTTGACCGTCGCCAGCGTCATCGTCATTCAAAGCAAATACGCCGGATTCTACCCTTACACGCTGCCCGCCCTCGTCGCCAACGGGTTTAGCGAGAACATCGGCGCGCTCAACTTCTTCGCAGAGGGTGTGCTGCCCGTCAAGGAACTGCTGTTCGGCAGTCTCGGTGGCCTGATCGCTGCTGCGATGGGCGGTTGGCACTTCGTCCGGCGGGATGTGTTGTAAGAAATGGAAAACAAGAAGCGGGTGCTGTCGCTCGATCTGACGCGGGGTATGGGGGCGCTCGGCATGGTCGCCGTACACGTTCTGATTAGATATGGCAGTTATGCAGCCAACAACTCTGTCTACGGCGCGGCCGTCCGGTTTCTGGGCGGCCCGCCGGCAGCGCCCGTCTTTCTGTTTCTGATGGGGACGTCGCTGGCGTTTTCAAAACACGCCACACTGCGCGACACGCTATGGCGAGGAGGCAAGCTGCTGGTGTTGGGATATGGGCTGAACTTCCTGCGCGGTACGCTGCCGGCCTTCCTGGGCCTGAAGTTCGGTATGGCGAAGCCGGAAGCCCTGCTGCCCTACACGCCGCAGAATCTCTTCTGGATCGTGGATGTGCTGCAGTGCGCCGGGCTTTCGTTGATGGTGATCGGCGTCGTGCGGCGCTTCCTGCCCCGGCCATGGACATGGCTGCTGCTGTCAGCGGTGGTGGCGTTGGGATCACCGGCGATGTGGGGACGCATGAGCGGTTGGCATCTACTCGATGGATGCCTAGCTTTACTATGGGGAACGGACGTCACCGTGCAGTTCCCGGCGTTTCCATGGATCAGCTATCCCCTTACCGGGATGGCATTTGGCGTCTGGTTGGCCGCGAGTGCGGATCGGGACGCGCTGTTCCGGCGCGCGGCTGGTGTGGGCGCACTCTTGCTCCTCGCCGGCGGTTTGTTGATTCTGGATCGACCCTCCTTTCACCTTGGCGACTACTTTCACAGCGGTCCCGGCGCGGTGATCGCCTTTACCGGCTTCGCGTTAGTGTGGTTGGCCGGGTGTCAATGGCTCGTCGAACACATTCGGGACAATGCGTTCTTCCGCCTATGCTACGAGTGGAGCACGCACATCACCCTTTTCTTTGTCGTTCACTGGATCATCATCGGCTGGGGCATCGGCATTGCCGGCCACACGCAGCACGGTATTCCGATGCTTATGTTTCTCACGGTTGCGGTGCTTGTGCTGACAGATGGCTTTATCAGGCGCGTCGTAGCTGAACGTCAACACTCGGTATCTTATCAATAATCCGGGGGAGACAAACTCCCGCCGAAGGCACTTGCCGAAAATGCCAAATACAGGTACACTGCGCAACCTATGCTAGATGATCTCGATCTCACCGCAATTCACGACGAAAACG
>Ga0209723_1000876_pt1 | contig 51575 bp, 52 predicted proteins | sample BiotimSIPDNA_2_FD_185750 | JGI IMG/M metagenome (GOLD analysis project Ga0209723, IMG submission 185750) | Anaerobic biogas reactor microbial communites from Washington, USA - Biogas_R2 time_0 SIP DNA (SPAdes) (version 2) | ecosystem: Engineered > Bioreactor > Anaerobic > Unclassified | place... | reverse complement strand
ACATTGGAGATGTAGACGAATTGTCCCAGGAACATATAGAGAAGCTGGGCGTAGCCCGTTCCCTGGAAATCATCCGCTCGGCCACCGTATTGATGCTGGTTTTGGATGCTTCCCGGCCGGAAACCTATTTGGAAAGTCTGGAATCGGTCCTTCCTACCGATCAGTTGCGCACAAAACATTCGTTGACTAAGCCGGGAGCCAACATGGGAAGTCTGCCATCGGTCCTTCCTACCGATCAGTTGCGCACAAAACAGCCTTTGACACAGCCAAAGGCTAACCTGGGAAGTCTGCGATCTTCAGAAAAATTCAAAAAAGAGCATATCTTGTTTTTGATCAACAAGATAGACCTCGTGGATAACAAAGATGTTGCATTGGAGCAAGTTATGAACACGTTGCGTAACTACTTTGTTACAAACAGTTCGGAACTATTTCTTGGTAAGGGTTTTGAAGGTTCTGCAACACATATACCAGGTGCAGGGTCAAATGTAACAGATCTTGCCGCTGGATTACCTGTTGGTGGTCCGGATTTGGCAGATGGCAAGGTGCCTTACACGGTATTGCCCGTTTCAGCAGCAAATAATGCTGGTATTGAAGAGATTAAGGAAGCTTTGGTAGGGATGATCCGGCCGGTTCTGGACGAAAATGCCGTTATGCTGACCAACCTCCGTCACTACCAGGAATTGAGTGCTGCCGGGGAAGCCCTGAAACGCGTTCGCGAGGGACTGGATGCCGGTTTAAGCAGCGACCTCTTGACCCCGGACCTGCGCCAGGCCCTGCATCACGTAGGGAGCATAGTGGGTGAAATCACTCCGGATGATATTCTGGGTGAGATATTCGGACGATTCTGCATCGGCAAATAAATATTGGTACTCAAAAAGGTACTGAAATCAACGAAATCTAACGGAAACAAACTGAAATTAAGGTAATTGCAAACCTTATTCCGTTTGTTTCCGTTTGCTATTATTTGTTTGGGATATTGTCAAATTTGAGCCGATTTGGCACACGATTTGGCACACGTGTGACAGCGTGTGCCAAAATTTTGGCACATATTTCAAAAAAGTTACCGAAATGCCCTCTCCGATAACATTCTACGTGTGCCAATACACTAATAATTACCATTTGATATCACCCTATCACCACAATTGATATAACACCATTACAAAACATTAAATTACTTGTATTAAGGTATTTAGCAAATTGTATCAAGTACCATATATATTTTACCAAAATTTTGATAGTTTACCAAAATGTATTACTTTTGCGCTGTGATTTATGCAGGAAATTGCTGAAAAGTCCACAGTTTTCCACGAAATCACACAAAGACTTTGATATTGTACAAATTAATAATACACGATCATGAACAAGAAGAAGACAGCACCTGCCACCGAACAGCTTGTAAAGCTCCGCAAAAGATTATTGCCCAGCGGCAATACAGTTTTATTCCTGGACTACATCCAGAATGATGAACGAATAAGGGAAAGTCTCGGTCTCACTCTTCTTGGCGCAAAGACCGTCGACGCAAAGGAGCGCAACAAAGCAACGATGATCAAGGCGGAGAACCTGCGCCTTAAAAAGGAACGGGAACTTCTCATGGGAAAGCAGGTTAGAGAGAATCAGGGACCCAGCACGCTGTTCCTCCCCTATTACAGAGCCATGGTTGAAGACCGTCACGGCAACCCCGACACACAGGGCAACTGGGGCAACTGGCGCAGCTGTCTGCGGTACCTTGAAGTGTATTGTACAGAGAATACCACTTTTGCCGACATAACGCCGAAATGGGTCCAGGGATTCAAGAACTATCTGGATCAGGTGGAAAAAGATACGCACAAGTTGCCTAGCAAGGCCAGCAAGAACAAATTCAACGGTCTGTCTCAAAGCTCAAAGGTCTCTTATTTCAATAAGTTGAAAGCCTGCCTTAACAAAGCCTTCAAGGAGCATGTCATCGATTACAATCCGGCTGACGCAGTTCAAGGATTCCGGGTTCCGGACACGGAGCGTCAGTATCTCACCATCGAGGAGGTCAGAAGCCTGATGGCAACAGACTGCAAATACCCGCAGCTCAAGAGAGCTTTCCTGTTCGGATGTCTGACCGGCTTGAGAAAGAGCGACATTCTGAAACTCACCTGGGGCGAGGTTCAGAAGTTCGGACCTTACACACGGCTTGTCTTCAAGCAGAAGAAGACCGGTGGCCAGGAATACCTTGATATTCCGGAGGCTGCCGTAGAATATCTCGGTGAGAGAGGTGACGCGAAAGCCGGCGATCTCGTATTCCGGACGTTCAAGTACAGTGCTGAAACCTCTCTGGAACTGCGCCGATGGGCATTGATGGCCGGTATCACAAAGGATTTCACATTCCATTGCAGCCGTCATACATTCGCGGTGCTTCTGCTCAATTCAGGAACCGACATTTATACCGTCTCCAAACTTCTCGGCCACAGGGAACTTGCTACCACTCAGATTTACGCTCACCTGATTGACCAGAAGAAACAGGATGCTGTCTCAAGAATCAGTAACTTGCTCGGTGACAACAAATAATATACGGCCATGTTAAGGAATGAAGCGGCGATGGCTATCGCCCTAATCAACAAGAACTCCAAGCTTATCGCAAATGCGGTCCAGACTGGAGATACGGCTATGCTGACCAGAGTTCTTTCAGAAGGAGTCGAATATGAGGAACTGGGCGGCATGGTGACCGAATATCTGGAGATTGACAAGGATCCGAAGCTGTACGGTCCCCTGCTGCATCTTGTAAATGTTGATTCGATTCTGGATTTTACCTATAAGAACAAGGAGTATCAATATGGTCCACAAATGATAGAACTGGCAACAGTCGTAGAAAACCTGAGGCAGGCTGCCGCCGGACTTGAGGCCGACACGCATCGTAACTATCCCAATCTGACAAAGTTCTTTTCAAATGAAAAGGCAAACGAGCTGTTTCACAGGGCATATAGGGCCGGAATTCTGACCGAGGATTATCAGCCCAAGAAAGGTGTCCAGATGTATCAGCTGAAACTCGTCGCCTATGCCATCATTCAGATACTGAACCTTCCCACTAGAGACCGCTGGTGCCGATTCAACGAGCAATGGAACCTTCATGAAGGCCGTTTATCCAGAATCTTCATACCGATGACCAAGGGCAACAATATATATAGGATTATACAGCTGTACCCCGAGGCCGATTTCCATGAGCTGCTGTCTCCTCAGCACAACCAGGAAACCCCGTTCAAAACGAACCTGACAAAGAAACAGGCGGCATCTTTGTTCAATGGTTTGCAGTTATACGGATTTCTTGATGCCAATACAGAGATAGAGAACTTCGAAGCTATGCTTGGAGTTATCAGAATGCCATCCTCAGCAATCAACTGGACCGGATCATATTACTCCCTCGTGTACTTCGCCAAGCTTGTTCTTATGGAAAGCAATCCAAAAGTGTGGCTCATGGTCGAGGACTGGTTCACCGTTGACAACAAGAAGCTTAATCACGGAACGCTGAAGAGCAAGAGCACCTTCCTGAACAGGAACAAGGACAATTATGAATTTACCGAAGTCCTGGACGACATAGTCCGCACTTCAATAGGAGAATTAGAATAGGATACATCGTACTCCCCGGGTGTCGTGTCTGCATTCCGGACACACACTTTGGGTATTAATAACAATTATACAGTTATGATGAACAACAATTCTATCATCTCTCTTTTTGTCTCCATCGGATTCACAAATCAAGAGTGAGGCCTACGCCGGGTGCGATGGCCTCTTTAAGCTCTGGCTGGAAGCCATGGGCACTTTCCAGTCAACCGTAATGAAGTCCAATGTGCGTTACAGCCGTTTCTGTGAGGACTTCATCAACTCCCATCTGTTTCACGATGCAACGGACTCAGCGTCAAGGAACGGCCACATGGTCAACCTTGGGCGCATCCGTTCCCTCCTTGAGCAAAGAGAGGACCTTGTCAGAAGATACAGTGCCGGAGAACTGTCCCAGGCCAGCTTTGACTCTTGCATGGAGGAACTCATGCTGATTCATAAAGGCATTGTCAGGGACATCGTCAGGGATTTCGACTGCCATCTCAGCGCCAGGACGATTCACATGATCACAAAGGCGGCCAATGACATCCCATTGTTCAAGAAACAGGTCAGCGAGGAGGAAATGTCTCTCCTGTTTAATGAATGCGTTTCATTCGAAAGGAATCTCGTGGCAGACAACAACGGCGTTCTGTCGTATTTCTTCAGCCAGCTGAACTATCATTCAATAATTACAAACCGCTACCAGTCGGTGATTGAGAGTCATCATCTGATCCTCAGTTCTTCGGCAAAAAAGTATCTCACGGCTCACCTGCTTGCAGCATCCCTCCGACAGTGGGAGGACAAGGAGAAGCCGGTGAAGCTGAAAGTGGACAGGTGGCTTCCGCTCATAAAGGAAACAGTTTTTACCGCAGAATGACTCTTTAATTGAAGCATTTATTGATACCGATATTGATATCAATTTTGCTATCAATGCGTTAACTTTTCACCAACAAGAGTACGATGTAATTTCGCCCTTCGAAAGCTCACGGGTTTTCGGAGGGCTTTCTTTTTTCACCGGAAACAACTAAAGTATCACAATTATGGAATTCAGTTCAAAAGAGATTCTAAAACTGGTTGAGCAAGCCAGCGGCTTGCCTGACATCCTCGGCAAGAGGGGCGAGTTGACATCACTGATCTTCCAGTTCTCTACAGCATAGTGACGGGAGCACGTCAGGAGACACCGAAGGATGAGAGACACAAAGTAAGACCTGTAGTAACAATCTACTAATCTGCCATGGAAGAGAGCAAGGACCTTATCACCGCCTACAAGATATTCCGGTCACTGGTATATGTGTCAGTCATACTGGAGTTCTTCATGTATGCCATCGACCCCCAGATGCTGGATTTCTGGGGAGGCATCGTCTGTGACATCCACGGACGGATGAAACGCTGGTTCATATACAATGACGGCAACCTCATCTGGAGCAAGACGGCGACACTGCTTGCCATCTGCATCACCTGCATCGGCACCAGGAACCGCAAGGCTCTTGAGTTCGATGCACGCAGGATGGTCCTCTATCCTCTGGTCAGCGGCATCTTCATCATCGTCCTCTCCGTATGGCTCTTCGGTCATACCATGGAGACGCGCATCTATTCCATCACGCTGAACAGGTGGCTGTACATGGCAGCCTCCGTCATCGGAACCATCCTCGTACACAAGGCTCTGGACAATATCTCGAAGTTCCTGAAGGAGGGTCTTCTGAAAGACCGCTTCAATTTCGAGAACGAGTCCTTCGAGCAGTGCGAGGAGAAGATGGAGAACAAGTACAGTGTCAACATACCGATGCGGTACTACTACAAGGGCAAGTTCCGCAAGGGATGGGTGAACATAGTCAATCCGTTTCGCGGAACATGGGTCGTCGGTACTCCGGGATCCGGTAAGACCTTCTCCATCATAGAGCCGTTCATCCGTCAGCACAGTGCGAAGGGCTTTGCCATGGTTGTCTATGACTACAAGTTCCCCACTCTTGCCACGAAACTGTACTACCACTACAAGCTCAATGAGAAGAAGGACAAGCTGCCGAAAGGCTGCCAGTTCAACATCATTAATTTCGTTGACATCGAGTATTCACGCCGTGTCAATCCTATACAGCTGAAATACATCAACAACCTTGCAGCAGCCAGCGAGACGGCTGAGACCCTGCTGGACTCACTCCAGAAGGGCAAGAAGGAAGGCGGCGGCGGTTCCGACCAGTTCTTCCAGACTTCTGCCGTGAACTTCCTTGCAGCCTGCATCTTCTTTTTCTGCAACTACAACAAGCTGCCGTATGACAAGGCCGGCAATGCCCTGATTGCTGAATACGACGAGGACAGGCAGACAGGCCAGAAGAGACTCACCGGAAGGGCGAAGAACAAGGAAGGACTCTATGTGGAGCCAGACCACTGGCTTGGTCAGTTCTCCGACATGCCGCATATCCTGTCCTTCCTGAATCTGGACTATCAGACCATCTTCGATGTTCTACAGACTGACCCTGAGGTCGCTCCTCTGTTGGGACCGTTCCAGACTGCAATGAAGAATAATGCCATGGAGCAGCTTGAAGGTATGATAGGCACACTGCGCGTCTATACAAGCCGTCTGGCCACCAAGGAATCCTACTGGATATTCCACAAGGACGGCGACGATTTCGACCTGAAGGTCAGCGACCCGGAGCATCCGAGCTATCTTCTAATCGCCAACGACCCTGAGATGGAAAGCATCATCGGAGCCCTCAATGCCCTTATCCTTAACCGTCTTGTCACGAGAGTGAACACCGGTCAAGGCAAGAATGTCCCAGTCAGCATCATCGTCGATGAGCTTCCGACGTTGTACTTCCACAAGATTGACCGTCTTATCGGCACGGCACGAAGCAACAAGGTAAGTGTGACGCTCGGTTTCCAGGAACTGCCGCAGCTGGAAAGCGACTACGGCAAGGTGGGAATGCAGAAAGTCATTACCACCGTCGGCAATGTAGTCAGCGGATCGGCCAGAGCCAAGGAGACGCTTGAATGGCTCTCCAACGACATCTTCGGCAAGGTGGTGCAGCTCAAGAAGGGTGTAACCATAGACCGGGACCGAACATCCATCAATCTCAACGAGAACATGGACAACCTTGTCCCGGCATCGAAGATTTCGGACATGCCTACCGGCTGGATCTGCGGACAGACTGCCCGTGACTTTGTGAAGACCAAGACAGGACATAAGGACTCGATGAACATACAGGAGAGCGCGGAGTTCCAGACTTCCAAGTTTTACTGCAAGACGGACTTCAACATGAAGGAGATTGCCGAGGAAGAGAAACGGTACATGCCGCTCCCGAAGTTCTACACCTTTTCCTCCCGCGAGGCACGCGAGCATATCCTCTATGAGAATTTTGTGAACGTCAACAGAGAGGTCGCTGAGATGTGCCGCACCATAACGCAGTTTGCAAAGAAATAGTGATTTACAAAATACCCAGTAATTATGGAATACAAAGCATTCAAAGAAGAAGAGATCCCTTACGGCATCCTGTCGCAGTACGGTCTCACACAGGAAATGATCGAAGACTTGCCTATGCGGGTCATCGATGCCATTCTGGACGGACGGCGCACGCCCGTCCTGCCTATCCGCATCAAGGATGACAGCGGCAATGTCATCACCAGCCGCACACGCTTCATGCTCTGCCGTCAGGATGATGGGGGTGTGGACGTGTTATTCTATCCGCAGCTTCAGCACTGCGACATCGGACAGTACAGCAAGGAGCAGCAGAACGCGCTCCGTGAAGGCAAGGCCATCGTTGCACAGTCGCCTGATGACGGCACGACCAAGTGCTTCGTCCAGATCGACATGGACACCAATCAGGTCATGTATGTCCCGACACCCGTCATCGGCCGTAACCTCCGTTCGCTGATGGACAGCTTCCGTCTCACCTCTGCTGAGATTCAGATGGTTCAGGACGGTGAGCCCGTCACGTTCATGGAGTCAGACGAGATGGTGACGGCTGGCATCGACCTTAACGAAAGGACGGGCATACGCATGTGCACCGGCGATGTCGGACGCTGGCGTTCACAGCAGAGCACCATGCTCGACAAGTACAACTTCGGCATCTTCGGCTGCTGGATAAGGGATGACAACGGCGATCTGAACCATGTCAACGAGGAGGATTACACCGACGAGATATGGGAGGAGCAGAAGATGGTCATATCAAAGAACAGTGGAATGAAACGATAAACAATAAGCATAATGGAACAGAAATACTATACGGAAGACGAGCTCGTCCAGATGTATCAGGACGGCAAAATCAGCCTGGTGGAATACATCAGCATGCATTCTGAGGAGTGGAAGAAGGAATATGAATCCTTCTGTGAGGAATCCGGTGTCCAAGCCGATGAGAAGAGTGCCATGGACTTCCTTGACATGAAGGGAAGCGAGTTGGAACTTGCCATTGAGAAGGGTGACGCTTAATCCGGACGGCCATGTCAATCAGGACAAACGCATTGGGATATTACGGAGACCTTGCACCTGAGTTGCAGTCTCTCCTGAGGAAGAACGGCATGCAGGCGCACATCATCTCTGATGGAGCGGATGTGAAGCTTGCCGTTCAGGGACACGACTCCCCTCTCCTCACCTATGACCTCAATCCGAAGCAGCTGAAGGCGCTGACCGACTGGGGTTCGACATACGCCAACAAGCACGCCTATGACACGTTCGCGGCGCTCGTCTCGGAGAATTTCCATCTGCCGAAGGACTTCGTACATGCCAGGAATGCCAACGGACGTGTGGTGATGGGACTTCACGGCTACCGAATCGGTACCGGGGAGTATGGCCGTCAGCCGAACATGTGGAACCGTTACGGAATCCTCGGATGGACTCCGAGAATGCAGGACGGATTCCATATGCGCAGGGTCGGAGGCTCACTCTATATGGGCGGTGCGCCAATGGTGGCCGACAGACCTGACGGCAGGATCAAACCGGGCGAACTCCAGAACGGCGGCTATGGCTTCTACTACAAGGGACAGTCCGCTCAGCAGACGCAGACAGCAGAAAACCATCAGCAGGGATATGATGTGCTCAGTGAGCTGAAGGACATCGTTCCCCAGATTCAGGAAAGGCAGAAATCCGATAAGGCTGCCGTAGCATACTGCGACAGGATAACGTCCGATGTCTATTTCACCAAGGACAGCTGGAAGGAGATTCTGGACAGCCACGGTCTTGTGGTGGATGAGAATTCAAAGACACTGACGGTACAGTCGATGGCCATCAACAGGGATTTCGTCTATGACCTTTCCGATGAAGAGCTGAACACTCTGATGAACGCATCAATCAAGGATGTTTCATTGGAGAAGCGGCTGGACGTGCTCAACGACATCATCGGTCCCGACTATGTGAAGGGCGTGACAATGGAAGCCCTGAACAGCAGGGAGCAGATAAACATCGCCGTGAAGCCTGAGGTCATCGCCGAGATTACAGCACAGGAGAAGGAATCATACAGGGTCCAGCAGGAAAACGTCATTCTGGAGCCTCAGATGTTGGAGTCTCTCTCCCCTTTCATCGCACCGATTGAGGAGAGCCGTGACGTGGCTCATGTGGACGGTCAGAGCGTCTATGACAACGGCAAGGGGTGGTTCCGCGAAGGCCAGTACGGACGCGAGGTGACAGTCCAGGACATCAAGGTCGAGCCTGTAAAGGTTCAGGATGACGAGAAGCGTCAGACCAGCATGAAGTACCGGATGACGGCTGTCATCAACGGCGAGGCCATCACTCATGAGATATCACAGAGGCAGTATGACAAGTTCATGGCCGTCGATGACTATCACCGCATGAAGCTGTTCTCACAGGTCTTCAAGGAGGTGGACATGAAGGACCTTCCGCAGGAGCGTGAAGGAAAGCATTTCGGCATCGGACTGCTTGCCGCACTCACCGTTGCTGGAGAGCTGGCCAGAGGGCCGATGATGCATCACCATGCACCTGACCTCTACATGGAACGTCATGCAGGTGGCTCAATCTATATGAAACCGGGCGTTGACTCGCCGCAGGATATTGCAAGCCGTGCATTTGAGGCAGGCATCAATGCCGCAGAACACGGTGTAGGATTAGGACGATAAACAACTGTACAACTATGGCCAATCTCACATACGAAGACTACAAGCAGAGGCTGAACATACAGGATATACTGGTGGAAGCCGGGTATGTCAGGAACCGTCGTGACGGTCTCCGTTATCCGTCGTATGTAAGGCTCGACGAGGATGGAAGACGAATCCGCGGTGACAAGTTCATCGTCACCCAGAACAGCCAGTGCTGCTTCCATCCGCCAGTTCAGAAGTCATACAACATCATTTCCTTTATCAAGGAGCATCCTGAACTTTTCAGGGACTACACATCCGGAATGAATCTCGATCTACTGGTAAACAAGGTATGTTGCAAGCTGCTGAACACCACATATGATGAAAGCAAGGCAGAAGCCAGAGAACCCGCAAGGGAACCGAAGCCTTTCCGTCTGGAGGACTATGACATCCACCGTTTTGAAGGAAGGGATAAGGAAAGCCAGAAGGCCTTCTATCCGTACTTCAAGCACAGAGGCATAGACCTCTCGACCCAGTTTGCTTTCAGGAAGAACTTCGTTCTGGCATCAAGGACGACCTCGTCCAGTTCGGGTCTCAGGAATCTCTCCTTCCCTCTCACTATACCCGGAAAGGACGATACTGTTGTAGGATTCGAGGAGCGTGGCCGCATGAGACGTGACGGAGAGAAATCCTACAAGGGGAAGGCCGAAGGCAGCAACGCCAGCGAAGGGCTGTGGATGGCATCACCGGCGGGAACGAAGCTGGAGAACGCCGGTCGTGTTCTTCTCTTTGAAAGCGCCTATGATGCCATGGCCTATTACCAGCTGCGCCACAAGGATGATAAGGATCTCAAAGATGCAGTTTTCGTCTCGACAGGAGGCACACCGACGGTAAGTCAGATGAAGGGACTTATCAGGAACTCCCCTTCTGCAACATTCCACCTCTGTTTTGACAACGACACTGCCGGGAAGCAGTTCGTGAAGAACTTCGGGAACGTCATGGCCCAGGAGAAGCCTTACAGTCAGGCGGCAGTCGATTTCAAAAACACGCCCGGTAACATCGAGATTGACCACGAAAAGGAAATGGCTTTCGACAAACTCCCGGAGGATGTCAGAAAGAAATACTATGCAGCTTTCCGCCTGGCCGAAGAATATCCCACAGCCTACCTGTGTCCCGAAGACAGAGAGGCCATGAAGAAGGACATCCATGAGAAGTTCAAGGACTTCAACAGGGCAGTTGACGGCTGCATCATCAGCATCCGGAGGGAGGTCCCGGCAGAAGGCTACAAGGACTGGAACGACGAGCTGCTGGGTGAGATGGAAGAGACGACAAAGAAGGCAGTCGGTTCTGACATCGACGGCGACGGAGAGGTGGAGATTGAGGAGTCCAACGAGGAGAAACACCATTATCACAGATGATATGAATTACAAAACGATTAGTCTCAGACCTGACTGGAGGCAGTTCATAGCTGATGAGCTTTGGACGCTGCTTTTTGCCCTGGCGATGTACATCATCGGCGGGCTGGACGGCATCCCCTTCTCGTCAGTTTTCTTCTGCGTCGGCCTTGCACTCACCTTCCTCATGTACTACCGTTTCGTGTACCTGAGAGGAATGAGATACACCATAACCGACGAGCAGTTGGTCTATGAGCACGGAGTCTTCTCAAGAAGCCGTGACTTCGTGGAACTGTACAGGATTGTGGACTATGATGAGAGACGTTCCTTCCTCCAGATGATACTGGGCTTGAAGACCATCATCATCCACTCCGGAGACAGGACCACCCCGAATCTGAAGATTGTCGGTGTAAGGGAGCGCACCGAAATAGTAAACACCCTTCGTGAGAGGGTCGCTTTTAACCGTTTAAGAATGAATATCCATGAGTTCGCAAACTACATCTGATAAGAAAAGCCTGCTCAAAGGCACGTGGAAATGGGTTCTACTCACCTTCCTTGCGGTATTGGCCACTGTCCTTTCCAGTGTCAGGGCCAATGCCCAGATTGTCGTGGTCAATCCTCTGGAATGGGCTGCGCTCATCGAGGGCAATGAGGTGATGCACGCAGAGATGAAGGACGAGATTCAGGGAGAGACCGAGACCGCCGTCATGCAGAACACCATCGCTGCCGAGTTCAGTCAGATCAAGAAATGGGAGAAGAAATACAACGGCTACCTGAAGTGTGTGGACGGCTATGCCTCCTCCATCAAGGCGGCATCGCATCTGTACAATGACGGCGTTATGCTGTTCATCAACCTGTGCAACGTGAAGAAGGCCGTCGAGAGCAATCCCCAGGGCATAGTCGCCACATTCAGCATGAATAATCTCTATGTGGAGACGGCTGCGGAACTTGTCTCAGTCTATACCACTCTGCGGGATGCCATCGACTCCGGAGGCAATGTCAACATGCTCACGGGAGCCGAGCGTTCCGAGACGCTCTGGGCCCTGAACGACAAGCTGGATGCCTTCAATCACAAGCTCTCGCTTCTTTCTCTTTCCCTCCGTTACTACACCCTGACGGACGTATGGAACAACGTCACGGAAGGGCTCATCGAGCGTTCCAACGGTGATATAGCAAATCAGGCTCAGGCCAGATGGATGAGAGCCGCAAAGGTAGCAAGATCATTCTGACAGCATAGATTATGAAGACGTTTCTCAGATATACGGCAATGGCACTTATCGCCATGACAGCCACGGTGAAGGCCGGGGCGCAGTCCATCGACCCCACCCTGGCCGGTCTCATCGCCGTATATACCGAGCGCATGGGCAACTCGCTTGAGTCACAGAACAAAATCATGCTGCTTGAAAGCACCGGCCATCTCCTCATCGAGGAAGAGGTGGATGCCACGTATCAGATCCAGAAGGAGTTCAACGAGTATCTGGACAGCTTCCGTGGCGTGCTTGTCTTTGCAGCACAGATATACGGATTCTACTACGAAATAGATAAGATGGCCGGCTACATGGATTCGCTTACCAAGCAGATAGGCGAAGCGCCTATGAATGCGCTGGCCGTCGCGCTGTCAACCAACAGGAACAAGATATACAGAGAAATCATACTGCAGAGCGTGGAGATTGTCAATGACATACGACTGGTATGCTTTGACGGCGGAAAGATGACCGAAAAGGAACGCATTGAAGTCCTGTTCGGTATCAGACCCAAGCTCCAGCTATACAACAAGAAACTGCTGCGTCTCGCAAAGGCCGTGAAGTACACCACCATGGGTGACGTATGGAACGAGATTACAGGCCGTCCCAGCGCAAGGGCAGACAAGTCTTCCATAACGAAGGAAGCCTTCCTGCGCTGGAAGAGACTCGGCAGAACAGTTAGACCATAAACAAACAAAAGCATACGATTATGTCTTGGGCAACAGTATTGAAGGCAGGTGCAAAGACATCTGCAAAATGGCTCGGCAAGGGGGCGAAAGCCACCGTCGAGACCGTCGGCAAGACGGCTCTCCATCCACAGCAGACCCTCAAGGGAGCCGGCACAGCGGTGAAGACCGCAGTCGTCGGAGGCTCGTTAGGTTATGTCGGATGGAAGAAACTGACAACCGATGACAGCGTGGTCGGCATCGTCAGCGATGCGCTCATCGGTGAGAAGAACACACAGGCTGTCAGCGACACCGTCCATGGAGCCGTTCAGGGTGTACAGGACCTCAAGGAGTCCGTCAGCGGCATGACGGAGAGCGTCTCTACCACCATGAGCGATGCCAGCGAGAAGATGAACGGCGTTTCCACCTTCCTCGGAGAAATGACTTCCGGCAACGGCGGCGAAATGATGGGAGGATTCCTGAATAACGTCGTACACGGCAATGTGTCCGGACTCGGAATAGCCGGACTTGTCATGTCCGCATTCCTCATCTTCGGCAGGTTCGGCTGGATGGGAAAGCTTGCCGGAGCACTGCTGGGCATGCTAACCATCGGAAATAACTCAAAGCAGGTCGTCCGACAGGCCGTCAGCCAGCAGCCAGCCCTGGCACAGGCTCTTCCTGAGAATGTGGCCGTGCAGACCGCTCCTGCTCCGGAAGAGATTCACAGGTCACGCAGATAACAAACAAATGACAGCATTATGAAATATACACAGGAAATGATCCTTCAGTCGCAGTCCGGGTACTGCATGCCCTTCGAGGAGAGGGAGAAGGAGGTTGAAATGATTCTTGGGTACGGCAAGCAGACCAACCCTGAGACTGGAAAGGAGTTCTTCCATCACGGAGTGGACTTCAAGGCACCACGCTATCTGCTTTCCGCCATTGCCAGCGGTACGGTGTCAGGCATAGGCAATGACCCCGTTCACGGGGCATATCAGATAATACGATATGGTGACTATGATGTCACCTACAGCCATCTGAGCAACATCTTCTCCGGATTCGGCAAGGAGGTGAAGGCTGGTCAGGTGGTCAGCGTCAGCGGTGACTTCCTTCACATGGAGGCCAGGTACAAGGGCGAGGAGCTCAACCCCATTGAGTTCCTGACCATGATTTACGGCAATATCAGGTCCATGGAGAGCCGTAACAAGCCGTTCGAGGCGACGGACTTCGCCACCATCGGCGACGGCATCCATACACGATATGACAGGGACAGTGAGGAGATAGAGCAGCTGATGCTGCGTTTCTTCCCGGCCTACATGAATGACCTTACCAGCGGAGCCTATGCCCTGCCCCAGCGGACAGAGCAGATGCTGCGCAACATACTTACTATGGCATCGGCCAGGAACTACTTCTTCGAGATGATTCCGTCCATGGAGAATCCCATGGGACTGGGACGCAGGAGCGTTCCGCTGGCCGAGAAGGTGCAGAACCTCCTGATTGAGGACTTCCTCAGCTATCTGGCCCTGCAACACGGGACCTACCTCTCGACGTGGAACGATGAAGTAAAAAAAAAGTTTACGGGCAGGCAGTAGCGGACAGCGGGATGACAGACCCGCTTGCTGATCTGGACATCGAGGTGCATAGCTTTGACATCCCAAGGACAGTGAGCGTCTATCCGGACCAGGCGGGAATACGATGGTGGACGAAGGCATGGTTCAATAACCGCAAGGAAGGTGAAGCAAGTGTGGAGATAACAAGAGAACTGGCTCTGCTCTTCATCCGGGACAACATTGAGAAGGACGAATGGCTTGAGGAGCATTTCCCGAAACAGATGGAAATCTACCACAATGCCATACAGCAGACCAGGGAACAGCTGTTACAGCAGATAAACATTTAATCAAGGCATGATGACTGAACAGGAAATATTTGAAAAGAGGGTCATACCGGTCATGAACCGTGTCCGTGATGACCTCAGCCACAAGCAGGCAATGGAGGCGATGAAATTCAACAGCTCCTTTGCAGGCATAGTCAGTGGTATGGGTCCTGACGGCGGCATGGCCGCTCACATGGCAGCCATGGACTCGCTGAAGATCACGGGCGAGTGGAACTCCAAAACAGTGGAGGACTACATCGAGATGGTGAAGGATGAACTGCGAAAGGAGGACATCAGGGTCACGCCTGACATCGAGTCCATGATGATAGACAAGATGGTCCGTGACCAGATGCCCAAGTCATCCATCGAGTACATCATGCGCAAAGCAGCCTCCAACTCCATCTTCTCCCTGGCTGACGAGGCGATGAAGTCACCTCTCCAGCATGAGATTGAAGAGCGGGGCGAAGAGCTTTACGGCCCGACGAAACTGGAGAAAGGTGTCGGCCTCGGTGTAGGAGCGGCTGCCGATTTCCTTGCCTTCGGTGGCGTGGGAGGTGTCGGCGGCGTGTTGAAGTTCGTAGGTGCCGACCTTGCACTCAATGCTGTTCTCTCCCCTTCTTCTTCGGACAAGAAGAAGGAGGAACAGGAAAAGAAGGTCATTGAGCGGGAAGGCAAATACAAGGATGTTCCGCTTGTCGTGCTGCCTGGCCATGAAGAAGAATGGCTGAGGATGCAAGACAAGGAGGATCAGACAATAGATACAGAGAAGACTGAAGAAGCAATGAAAGAAGCGTTGGGCATACCGTCAGAAACTGTCCAGATGCCAGTGAGCGAGGAACCTGCACAAGTGCAACAGAACGCAGAGCCTGTACAGGAACAGACAGCAAGGAAGGAAAACACTGACGGATGGCAGGGTGTCCTGACCACCTTCGGACTGAATGGTCTTGGCGACATCGGCAGAAATGCGGGATATATCCTTGCCATGCTCCCGGATATCCTTGTCGGTATGTTCACCGGCAGGACGAAATCACTCGGTCTGAAGGACAACATGATGCCCGTTGCAAGCATCATCGCCGGAATGTTCGTCAAGAACCCGCTACTGAAGATGACACTCATAGGTCTTGGTGGAGCGAACCTCATCAACAAAGCCGGTCATGAGGAACTGGCACGTCGGGATGGAATATCTGTCGGCACGCAGTACAGACGATATGATGAGGAACGACTTGATCCCCGTATCGGGAACCCGCAGTTGAGAGGAACGACACTCATAGCGTCCATCGACAACATACCCGTCACGGTGGCATTGCCCCAGAAGGTCGTTGACGCATACAGTCAGGGAGCATTGCCGCTCAGTACACTGGCCAATGCCGTGTTGGCACGTTGTGACCAGATGCAGCAGATTGGCTCGGCACAGGAGCGTTTCGAGGAGCAGACAAGAACAGAGACACGGGCTCTGTCACAGAGATAAATTCAAAATTGAGATAATATGTCAGAGAAAAGCAAACACGAGCAGGATGCGGCACAGAGACAGGTCGAACTGCTGACCGAAGCATTGGAAAAGGCCCGTTCCAACGATGGCCAGTTCCTCAATCAATCCGGGAAAAGAGCTCCGGAACTTTATCCCAAAGGGGTGACGGTCTCCCCTTTCAACTCACTCATACTGGCTCTTCATAGTGATTCAAAAGAGTTCAAGACGAACGACTACGTACTGTTCTCAGAAGCCAAGAAACAGGGTGACAGCGTTCAGGGAGGCGAAAAAGGCGTTCCTTTCGTATGGTATAACTGGAACCAGTATGCCAATAAGGAAAAGCCGGAAGAGATCATCACAAAGGAAGACTACAAGGCTCTTCCTGAAGAATCCAAAGCTTCCTATAAAGCCGTCCGCCAACGTGAGATAAGAACGCTGTTCAATGTGGATCAGACCACGATGGCCATGTCCAATCCTGAAGAATATACCAGGCTTACTGACCGGAACAATGAGACCGATGAGAAGAAACTTCACATGGAGGTCAACCGTTTCCTTCAGGCCATGAAGGACAATCTTGTCAACGTCAGGAAAGACGGTACTGGAGTGTCGCATTACGATACTTCAAAAGATACGGTCTTTCTTCCAGCACAGAAGCATTTCGCCTCGTATGCCGACTATGTGCAGGATGCGCTGCGACAAATTGTATCGGCCACTGGACATCCACAGAGGCTCGACAGGAAAGGTTTCGTCATCGAAGGCGGTGCGTCTCCGAAAGAGAGCCAGTTGAATCGCGAAAGGTTTGTCATAGAGATGGCATCAGCCGTCAAGATGACGCAATTCGGTCTTCCTGCAAGACTTTCTCCGGAAGCAATGAATGAAATCGCCAACTGGGAAAAAGAGATGAAGGATAATCCGCGTTTCCTTGATGCCCTAGAGATGGACATCAACAATAGCCTTGGTATGATTGCAAAGGCTGAGAAGGGCGAGAAAATCGAGCTTGGACCTGTGAAGGAGTCGGAAGAAACGCAGAATGAAACTGTCAACGCACGAGTCATCATGCTTCGTGATGAAGAAAGCAAAAAATGGATCCTATATGTCAAGCCAGAGAATGAGAAGGCCATCACCGTCTATCCCGAGAAAGATGAAGTGAGCAGATTCTTCGCTGCCGCCAAACAAGGAGAAGAGAAAGCAGACCGTGTCAGACAGGAACTTGCACAAAAGTATTATGGTCTTATCATGGCCAAGCCAGACACTGGTGTGGACATTTTCGGGAAGGCCCCGGAAGGTATCGACCTCAATGCCATTCAGAGAGTGAACATCTTCAAAGCAAAGAATGACGGAAAGATTCTCTGCTCAGTCAGCATTGATGGTATGGACAGGATTCCTCCTCGTGAGGTCTCCCCTTTCCAGTGGCAGAAGATGTGGCTTGCGGAAGACAAGAACGAGTACAAGCGTATTCTTGCTGCCAACTTGTTCGAAGACCAGCTGAGAAGTCGCAAAGAGGCCGTTCAGCAGGAACATGCCAAAGAATTGGAGGAAGAAAAACGCCGGAACTCTCCGGAACAGAAGGCAAAGGAAGAACGTGAAGAAAAGGCCAAGGAGGAGCTGACCAAAGCAGAGACCAAGGCCGTGGCAGCCATCGCCCTCACTCCGATCCTTCGTCAGTACGATGATCTCAAGAAGAAGCATCCCGATGCGCTCCTACTGTTCCGTACTGGGGATTTCTACCAGACTTACAGGGACGATGCGCGAAAAGCAAGCAGCATTCTAGGCATCACTCTGACCCGAAACAGCCAGATCAAGGACCGAGAAGAGAAACCGCTGGAGACAGCAGGATTCCCGCAGCACGCACTGGACACCTATCTTCCCAAGCTCATCCGTGCCGGAGAGCGTGTCGCCATCTGTGACCAGATCGAGAGTTCACAGAGACAACAGCAGCAAGAGAAGCAGAACGTAGTTCCGGAACAGGAAAAGGAGGCGACACGTGGCTACCACCGTTGAAAGAGTGCTTCTGGCGATACTGGCCATCACCCTGTCTTTACAGCCGATGATGGCAGCCGGAGAGAAGACCGCCCCCAAAGCAAACCAAATATCATTACGCAAGACTATGAGCAAATCCAGTGAATACGTTGACAAGTACGCCGAGGCCGCCATGGAACAGATGAGAAGATACGGCATCCCGGCATCCGTCACCCTTGCCCAGGGCATTCTTGAGAGCGGCAGCGGACAGAGCGAACTGTCCAGAAAAGGTAATAACCATTTCGGTATAAAGGCATCCTCATCGTGGCTGGAGAGCGGAGGACGGTATCTTGTCTATACCGATGACAAGCCTAATGAGAAGTTCTGCCAGTACGCTTCAGTGGCTGACAGCTACGAGCATCATTCTCTGTTTCTGAAAGGCAACAGCAGATATTCCTCACTGTTTACCCTCTCCCCTGACGATTATGTCGGGTGGACCAATGGACTTCAGAAAGCCGGATATGCTACAAGCAAGTCATACGCATCATCCCTGCAGAGCGTCATCAAGTCCAACGGGCTTGACAAGTATGACCGCATGGTCATGCAGGAACAGGGATGGCAGTCCACCAAACAGAAGGCCACGTCCATATCCGAGCTTGCATCCAACTCTCAGGAAACAGCATCGGCACAGAATCAGTCAGTCCAGGAGCAGCCGAAACAGGAAGAGAAGAAACAGGAACCTGCCCAGCCGAAAGACAAGGATTACTTCAACACCATTCTGGCTGATTCAGAGAAAGAATCAAACTCATGGGAGAACTTCTTCGGTCTTAATGACAGCACCAGCGTGGCCGGCATTGACCCTGTCGTAAACCTCGTCAGCACCTTGTTTGCCGGGCTAATGGCCATGGCCGTACAGATTGACAACATGGGCAATGCAGTGGCTGAACAACAGTCCGTACAACAAGCCCAGAGTGTTGATGCCAATGCCCTGGCATCACAGAATTTCGACAATGCAATGAATTCATCTATCAATAACCCAATTAAAAGAACAAGATCATGATTAAATGTAACGTGACCGTCATCGGTACAATCTGCCGCAGCGGTGAAGCAAGAACAGACAAGGAAGGAAAGCCGTTTTTCACCTTCGGTATCAGAACCAACATTCCGGCAAATCAGGGAGACGAGAAACCTGTGGACATCAGCGTGGCCATGAACGGAACCCCGGAGAATCAGGGCGATTTTCGTGAAGGAGCCAAAGTCAAGGTGCAGGGTGTCCTGTCCTTCCGCAAGAAGGATGACAACCTTTATCTGAACCTATCCGCATCGGATGTGACGTTCGGTCCAGAAGAGTCAGATTCCATCAAGGGGACCATGTCGTTCAAGGGAACAACAGGTTCCAAGGACATTCCAGAAAAGAAGGGAAAGAAAGGAGCCTACCGTCTCTTCGATGCCTTCAGCAGCGAGAAGACGGCTGATGACCAGTACGTCTATACATGGGTTCACTTTGTTGACTTCAGCTCTGACCGTCCTGACTGGCTCGGTCCGAAGAAAGGCATCGAGGCTGAAGGCGACCTGGAACTCTCCTACTTCAACGAGAGACTGTCACTCAACTGCATAGTTTCTTCCCTCTCATTCTGGGAGAAGCCATCTTCTAACCAGTAAGCACCATGGCAAAGGACAACAACTACAGTTCCGATGGCCAGTCAGCCACTGACCGTGCGCTTGACCGGTTCACGGAACTGATGATTGAGAAGATAGAGACTCTTTCAGGAGACTGGAAGAAGCCCTGGTTCACGCCCGGTGTGGTTCAGGCTCCGCGCAACATGTCCGGAAGGAACTACAACGGCATGAACAGTTTGATGCTGATGTTCCAGGCGGAGAAGATGGGATATGATTCTCCTGTCTGGGGCACTTTCGACCGCATCACGAACCTGAACTATGCCAAGGACAAATCCGGAAACCGTTTCGTAGCCTGCGATGAGAATGGCAACAAGTTGCCACAGGTAAGAATCAATACGGGAGAGAAATCCTTTCCTGTATTCCTGACCACGTTCACCGTAGTAAATCAGGAGACAAAGGCTCATATTCCCTACGACGATTACAAGCAGCTGTCCCGTGAGGAACAGGATAAGTACAAGGTCTATCCGAAGCTTCAGGTCTATAACGTCTTCAACATTGCGGCACAGACCAATCTGAAGGAGACACGTCCTGAAATGTATGAGAAGCTGATGGCGGAAGCCAGTGGCCAGGTACAGCATCAGGAAGGCGACTTGAAAAGCCATCCGGCCATAGACAAGATGATTGATGACAATCTTTTCCTCTGCCCTATCCGTCAGGTCAAAGGTGACGATGCCTATTACAGCATATCCAAGGATGAGATCGTTGTCCCGACACGTGAGCAGTTCGTCGATGGAGAGGCATTCGCGACCAATGCGCTGCATGAATGCGCTCATGCTACGGGCAGTGAGTCAAGACTCGGACGTATCAAGGGAGGACAGCCGTTCGGCTCACCGGAATATGCCAAGGAGGAACTGACTGCCGAACTGTCTGCCGCTGTTGTGGCAAGTCAGTATGGCCTGACCAAACACGTCAAGAACGACAGTGCGGCTTACCTCAAGTCATGGCTTGGCTCTCTTCATGAAAGTCCGGACTTCCTGAAGACAGTCTTGACTGATGTGAAACGCTGTTCAAGCATGCTGACCCAGCGCATTGAGGCCATTCAGCTTGAGATGGATAAAGGCGAGAAGGCTGACTATTCACAGTTCAAGGCCGGTATAGGCAATGGCCAAGCAATCCAAGAGGAAGTCTCCCCCGCCCAGGAGCAGGCCGCAAAGCAGGTCGAACAGGAACAACAGCATTACCATCGGTCTAGATGACCTACACTATGCCCTAATAGAACCTAGAGCATAAGTCCAGTCCATCAAGACCGCTGATTATAGAAAGCTTACCGTCAGCGGCCTTAATGAATGTCGGCATTCCAGTCGGGAGTGGGAATCCATTCTTGTCAACAATGCCAACAGCATAATAGTCGGAGCCGTCCAAACGACCAGCATAATCAATGCTGTTGAAACCGTTTCGGGCGGCTTCTTCTTTTACAAAGGCAGGAATCAGATGGTCATCCATACATATCAAGAGTTATTTGTCATACACATTGACAGATATACATTGCCTGCCTTTCAGACCAATATTCCCGAGCGCGACAAGTTTTCTTGCTTCGTCTTCGGCATCCTCACCATTCACAGCGGTGATTCTCAGCTTTTCTTTCTCGTCAAATTCCGTAACGATAGCCACTTCAAATTGGTGAACCAACATCATCCGATTAAAGCCGATGTTGGTGCTCGCCATCTCCGTTGTCCAACAGATAAGGCTGAGAGGCTTCTTGCGGACATCCTTCAACAATTTCACCTTTACTGGTGCATCAGTCCCGTCAGGATTCACCTTGCGGAAACGCTTACAACCACATGAACAGGCCCAGATAGGCGGTCGGCGCGGAATGTTGTCACCACCCATTATCCCTTCACAACGATATTCGAGAAGGAATTCAGATTCAGTCATATCTCCGGTGCCGTAGATGATATCCACTACTCGCTCGCCGCACACAGGACACTTTGCCGGTTTTCGGGTTACATCTATGATTCTTGGACGTTCAAGCATAAAAGCAATGGAGTGAAGTGTTATTCAGTCAAACCTTCTAATCAAGAGAATCTGGTTCATCATCATCTTCAACAGCAGCAGAACTGCTATCAAATGATAAGAAAAGTTCAAGGAATGCAGTTTCTCTATAGAAATAATTAGGATTATCAATCAGTTTGTCTTCCATAAAATGGAAGCCCCAATTTGCATATTCCTCCATCGTTGTCATTAATGCATCTACGGCCTTCTTATTGCTTATCATTCCTTTGTCAAGAGCGATAAAATCAAAATCTGTTTTTGCGATTAATGATGTAAAAATGAATTCTCTGAGTTTGGGATAGGCCTTCCTCCCCTTTACAGAGTCAATGTTACCCCAATACTGAATAGGTTGACCAAAGGATTTAATTTTGGTACTATCTTCAATCAGAGTCCTTCTTTGGTTGTTGTATAAACCGATGAAGTATGCTATAATGAATACTTCATAGCCAGCACCAAAAAGTTTTCCTTTAGCACTACCTAAAGATGTAACACCTTTTCCATAATCACTAAAAGCCTTGATAACAGAGTCTTCATAACGTTTTTCCCATGAAGGATTACGTCTTGCCCAGATATCATATAATTTCTCAGCCATATTACTTAATCTTTTCGGTTATTGTTCTTATTGTCGAGAGATCTTCCTCGTCGTATCCATCTTGTTTATGAATTCGGTAAACAGTGCAAGATAAAGAGTTAATCTTAGAATAATCCAATTTTCTTGTACCAGACTCCCTATCGAAATTCAAGAGATCCTTAGTAAAAATGACACACTGTTTATCAATTTGATCAATGATGTTGTAGAATACATCTTCTTTGAATTCGCCAAAAGATGATGTAGGTGCATCAAATATCAAAGGATAATCCTCATCTCGTTTTAATGTCGTAATCTTTGATATCGCAAATAGGACAGACATGTACATTGTGGTTTTCTGGGCACCACCAGGATTAGTGATAGGAGTCCCATTAGAACTGTACAATGCGATCCGAGCAGAGCCATCAACGGTACGAATAATCCGGATAACCCCTCTAAAATCACCAGCATTAAGTTTTTTAAGATAGAAGTTTGCTTCATTCTCTAACATATTCAAGAAAGAAGTAATGTTGGCTGTTCTGGCCTCGCCGAACGCCTTCATAATTCTTTCAAGAGTAAGGTGGACGCGCTGATATATTTTGACTATTCCATTTGAAGGTTCAATCTTATTTTGCTCTTCTTTGATGCTTGCCTTGAGTTCTTCTAAATCAGATAATTTATGCTGAAGGTCTTTTAAGTCCAACTCGGCTCTTTTGCTACTCTCGGACAGCCCTTTGTAATCGTGGAACGTCTTATCAAGCATTTCTTCAGTTAGACTTGGATTCTGAATAAGAAGTTGAAGTTTTGCATCTTCTGCTTCCTGAAGTTCTTGGGAAATCTTCTCAACATCATTCTTCCGCATCTGCACGAACTGCAACCTATCGTCAATATTAGTGGCTAGTTTTGATATTGTTTTCTCTACATCGCCACTCATTTGAATGCCTCTTGTATGAAGTTCTGCCACGTATTCATTTTCAAATAATGGCTTTACATCCATCTCTTTAGACTCTGCCGCTGCTGATTCTTGGCGAATATGTTCCAAGTATTCATTAAGTTTTCGGACCATAAACTCGTATGGTTCACTCCCCTTAGGTGCAGGTCGGCCGCATACTTTACAAACTTCATCATCAATCATTTCCTGCATAGTCTCCTTGTCAGGCAAGTTCCATGGCAGTGGGGTCGCATCGTTTGCTAACTTTTGAATCTCTTTGAGAGCTTCCTTTTTGCCTTTTTCAACAGCGATTCTCTCATCTTCCGCTTTTTGCATTCTGCGTTCTTCTTTACTCAACATTGAGACCTTACTTTGGTACTCCTGAAGAATCGAAGGGAAAGACCTCAAAATCCACATATCGTCAAGCAAGAGGGCGTTATAGTCAAGATCCACATATAACTTCATTCTGTTCAATTCAGTCCTCTTAGACTCTATTCTTGACTTTATTGTTTGCAGATTTTCACAAGCATCTTGATTCTCTTCCAGCACTCTTATTCTTGATTCGAAATCAGATACGGCTTTTTCTTTGGTCTTAATGTCGCGAGTTGTATCAGAGATATCCCTCATTACTCTGGACATATCCGCCTCAAGCCGCTTAACCGTATCTTCCTGTTTCTTATCCTTCTTCAGTTCACGTGTAACCAATTTATCAGACTCTTGCTCAAACCATTCGGTATTTTCAACATACTGATCAAATTGTTTTATTCCTGAGAATGTGTCAACAAGTGTTTTCAGAGCTGTATTGTTATCGAAAACATTCAGCTCTCTTTCTCCCTTGAATAAGCAATAACGCCTAACTACTGTGTCAAAACATGCCTCTAATAGATTTTTTCCATCTACACGCTTTCGCTCTGAACCGAACTGAGTGTAACCCACGAATGAGAAGTCTCTTGTAAGAATATTTCCATTCGTCTGACGCTCAAATCTAAAGCTCTTGCAAATTTCTCTTTCTCCACCATGCTCAAACTGAACCGAAACAGATACGATGTCTGAATCACCTATTCCTAGCTCATGTTTTCTCATTTCCGAGACATTTGATTCGCTTTTATTTTCCTTGCTAGTATCAAACAACCACTCTAATGCCTCGAAAAAAGTAGTTTTTCCATCACCGTTATCACCGATGACCAAGGTCAGGCCGTCAGACAGTTCGAAGCAATTCTCTCCATAATAGCTTCGAAAGTTTTTAATAATTATCTTCTTTAGTTTCATAATGCCTGAGTCAAAAACTGAGTTAACTGAGTATATACTTCTTTTTGCGTAGAATTGTTTTCTTCCCCATCAATTATCATGGCCACAGCCCTAATAGTCGGGTTTGAGGAAGATAATGCCTCAGAGATAGTTTCTTCTCCAGTTGGCTCATACTCTCCCCATTGAGAAAGTTTCTCATTTGCCAATACGGCTTGGAGTATTTTGTCTCCATTTGAATAATGTTTTGCCATATCTTTATTCGAATAATGAAATATTATATCTTGTTAGCACGTCATCAAGAACTGCAAGTGTATCATTACAGTTTTCTGAAAGAACCGCAAAATCACGAACACGTTTTACCTCGGTTCCAACTAATCCTTTTTCAAGTTCATAGGTATCTTCATCTGAAACATAACCCGGTATAACCACAAGGTCGTGAATAATTGCGCAATGTTTATCTTTATGAGTTCTTAGTACACGACCCCTGCGTTGAACAAACTGGCGAGGATTTCCCGTACTTGAACAGAAAATAGCCAATTCACTTCGAGGAACATCTACACCCTCATCTAAGCATTTCATAGATGTCAACACATCAATCTTGCCATCAGCGAAGTCCTTTAATATTAAATCTCTATCTGATGTGTCGCCTGTGAATTTGCTCACCACTACATGCTCATCAATATCCCTAACAATTCTTGTGAACTCGTCGATGATATGAGCGGAATCCATATCATCATCAATGATATCCTTCGTGTCAAATACGTCAGCAAATTGATCATCCGGAAGATTCCCTTCTGGCGCGTAAACCAATGTATATTTCAGAGAGCCGTTTGAATTCATGCGCTCTCTAAGAATTTCCTCAAATACGGTCCTTTTGTTAGCAGCTTTATGAATGATTCGTTTCCTTTTGAGCAAAAGACGTTTTACTATCTCCTGGGTATCTGGATCTTCGTTCTTGAAAATCTTAGCAATCTTTTTGGAGAGTTCAACATAATCCGCCATCTCATCTGCTGTCAGCTCCACCAAATGAGGATAGTAATAATATTTACATAACGCGCCATTTTGTATCGCTTCCTGCATGGAGTATTCAAATGTGTATTGTCCATCGCATCCGAAAAAATCCATCAATTTGGCATTTCCGGCCTCGTCAAACTGTCTCTCTGGTGTAGCAGATAATCCAATACGTCTAACATATGGTATATCATTCAGCCGTTGCGAAACTCTACCAGCGCCCATATTGTGTGCTTCATCAGCAATGAGTAGTAGTTTCTTTTTTGACAACGAACACAATTCATCAAATATGTTAGATCGAATGAATGATGCGTATGTGGAGATGATTATATACGATTGATTGCTTGTGGGATTTTGTTCCAAAAGTTTGAGGTTACCGACAGTTGATTTCCATCCAGAATATTTAGAGCAAACCTTGATGATATTATCAAATTTGAATTTTCGGCATTCTTTTTCCCACTGCTCGACAAGAGTAATAGTCGGTACCAGAATAAGCGCCTTATAATAATTGCTATGCTTATATATCTCCAGGAGACAATTCAAAGATGTAATTGTTTTTCCTGTTCCTGTCGCCATTGCAAACAAGCCCTTTTGCTTATTTTGTTTCCAGTTTTCGAAAGCATTTTTCTGATACTCCCTTGGACCTGTAGCATATGGAAATTCCGGAATTGGAGTTCCATAAGTAGGGTTAGGTTCTTTAAGCATATGGTTTTTTTCAATTATTGCCTCAAGCCTATCTTTTGCCCTAGACAATGAAACCATAACGGTAGTTGGCAAATTATTTTTCGGTCTATTCTTGAGAAGTCGATACTCATCTTCCAATAAATCGGTGATTGACTTTTCCGGGAAGTTAGAAGTCAAGCGTGTTTTAACATTTTCTGCATCAACATAGATAACAGAATCATCGTCACCCTTAAACACCTTTTCAAAATCTTCTTTTTGAGATTCAATTTTCGCAACGTCAACGGGACCGTCCCAATCACATGAAGCAGTAATGCTTTCAATGTTATCAAGAAGAGCAGATCTGGAAAAATTACATGACCCATCAAAGCAGATTTCATTCAAGCCATCTGAGAAAACGCCTGATTTTGTGTGTGAAATACCAATTCCATCTTTTGGCGATATTATTTTAATATCTAGTCTATTGTTGCGAATAAGCCAAGATAAACACTCAAAAAAATGTTGATCTCTTTCGGACAAAGTCGCTTTAATAGCCTCTATATTATTCATGTTAAAATATGGGATCTCTGCTTCTCCAACTCCGAGAGAAATAGCATTTTTGTCATCTTCGGTAAGTATGTCATTGATGACAAATCTCATATGGCCACCATTATACAAGAATGTGGCAAAGCCATCTGACAGTACGCTAATCGCTGAAGACGAGAAAAAGCCTAACATCAAATCAAAATGAGTAGAATTGCAAAGGCAATCTGAGAAGAAGCCTGCAGGCTCCCACTCTGTTCGAGACTTGTATCTTCTATGTCTCGGCCACCTAATATCCGCTTTTAACATACTATCTAAATTTGACAGTTAGCACAAGTAACTTCATCATCACCAAACATATCTACGAGCAGTTTGTTTTTATTCTTCTCGCGTTGCTCCTCCTGTTTCTTTATTTGCTCAAGTTTTATCTGTCTGACTCTTTCTGGTCTAATAAGCTCACTCAACGGCTCGCCTTGAATCCAAGTGTAGCCATCTTTTTCATAATCCATCGCTTTTTTGAACAGGTCAGGATGCTGCTCATATAGCCATATCCATTCTATCCTTTGTTGAAAAAAACAAAAATAACAACCAGAGCGGCTGCGGCAGTATTGGCCTATCTTTCCATCAACCTCAAAGTCAATCAAATCATAATAAGCAGGAATACCGACACCACTTTCTCGCAGAATCCTAAAAATATCGTCCTTAACAAGAACATCATCATTATCAATTAGTGGGAAATATTCCAATTTGCCTACAGGATACTCAGTAAACTGTTTTAAGAATGAAAATACCGCATGATTAAAAGTTACGACATTGACATCCAAAAGTGTGTTTAATTTTTTAGAATAATAAAAGGTCTTTGTGAACTTTGTCTTCAATACAGATTGCGCTTCTTCAAAAGTTTCCTCATCTGCAACTGAACGATAGCACTCAGTAAACTTCTCTATGTTTTTATCATGAAGAACTTCATGAATAACATCCATGCTCCAGATGTTCTTCCGGAATGGAAAGATTGCTTGAATATTTGGCTTGGTAGAAACATACCCTTCCCTATCCTCATCTCCACGAATACCGACATATGATACAGTAGGCTCTTCGCCAACAAACTTCTCAAATTCGGCCAATTTCATCTTCTGGGTGCACCATCTAGCTTGTACGGATGGAAGATAGCCACCGTTAACTTTCAGAAAATGATCAAACGGTGTAGGCTCTGGACTACCTTCTGCTGCTACCAACGTTGTAATATGGCCCAAATATGAACGTAGCCTATCAACAAGCTGAACAGTTTCATCCAACTCGCACTTTGTGTCGCTGGTATAATAATCGATAAGAAGATCGGGATACTTGTCCTTCATATAGATGGCTAAAGCAGCACTATCCTTACCGCCTGAAATACCTAATACATGTCTTACCACTTCGCTCATTGTAATTTTTTCTTTAAAAGGTTAATTAGAGCTGCAGTATTTAATGATTCATCATCAGACAGCAATTCTTCAAGTTTGTCAGAAAGGATATTTACATCCTTCTCCATCACATCTGATACTATGACCTGTGTCGTGATGGGCTTGTCATTATTTTGCGTAATATGAAGTCTCATTATTGAGTTGTCCTCATTTTTGTGCATTTCAACATAGTCATCCAACTGAAATAGCATATCTTGAATCGTCTTGAAAAAGTGCGGTTTGTCAACATCTTTTATTTCAGTTAAAGGCTTATTCAGTGCTACATAGGAAACGGCTTCAATCCATGATTTTTTGTTGTCGTACTTACCAACCAATCTGGAATGGAAAGTTTTAACATTCAAAGGCATTAGATTCGTTTTGACCCTACTATACCTGTCTGAAATCTTTTGGTGGTATTCTGCGAAATCGCCATCAAGATGAGTAGCTGCCAAAATATTTTTCTCTACAGATAGAACAAGTTCATTATAACAATTGCGCAAATCACGAATTGCATTTTGGATAACTTCAACAAAACTCTCGATTGCTTCTGGATTTTGTGAAAGTGTTATTTCTTTGAAGCCTAGCTCTTCCGGGAGGGTTTCAAAGAAAGTTTTCTCCGGATCTGTCGCATTTGCAATCACATCCCGAAACTTCCTTGCATTAACAGAAATATCTTTTGTGCGTTTAGCGTAGTTGTTCAGTTTCTTATAGAATGTCAAGAAAGGACGAATTGTCTCAATGAACGAGCCTGTTGTTAATTCTGTTGATGATAGGTTAATGGCCTCTCTATATTTGTCAAAGAAACCACGCTTTATTCCATCAACATCAAACGCCTTAACAGAATAACTTGAAGGAGAACGCAGGATTAAATCGATTACTTCTTTGTTGATATAGGGAACGTACTGTCCTTCAGTATAAAGGGCAAAATCATCTTTCTTTACAATAAGGAAAGTGGGCAGCCAGCAATCGATAAAACCCTGCTTCAATTTATATGGGCTTTTGGTTAAGATTGCTACTAGTTCACTTAGCTTTCTCTGCTTTTCTATCGAGGACTTCAGGAAATCACAGCATGCATTCCACAAGGGGCCAAACGATTCTTCTGTTGGCGCAGATAATACGCCATTACAATGAATGCCAGTATTTTTAAGCAGTGTCAGATATAAAGACTTTTCAGGAGGAAACTTGTCCTTATCCATGCCGCAATCCTCTTCATTGGAATGGTCAAGAATTGCCGAAAGGTATAACTGGCGAGCGACTGACATGTTTCCTGTAGGTTTCTGTTTGTTTATCAATTCGAAACGATAAACAGGCGTTCCCGAATAAATCGTGTCACAAACAATAGAAATAAGTTTTGTAAGGTCTTTCTGACTATGCATCGAATCGAGTTTACAACCATTAAAGTACCAATCCACTCTTGTCGTAAACATGTTATCAATAACCACACGGTTCAGAAGTTCCTTCTCATGAGCTATCTGGTTCCCTATCTCCTTGAGAGCAACTTTATCATTCTCATCAGCAACATAGTAATCTCTAACCCATTCTAATTTATCTATCTCAAACAGATGCTCAACAATCTCCTCTGTATTCTTAAACAAGCAATACACAATTGCATGTCCTTGAATATTTGACACCTTTTGTACCAATGTTTCGATTTCACCTTTTGGCGCAAAAAGAAGATTTATGTATCCATCAATGTCTCCAGTAGGTACTTTATCAATTATATCACTGGTCAACAAATATTGGAAATATCGAGGTGTACCAGTCCTAAAGTAGTGAGCATTCGCTAATGCGATCTTGAAGTCAAAATAGTTATTAAGCTTTTCAGCTACTTCATCAGGCCTTTTGCACTCTCTAGCAGCTTCGTACAGTCCAGCTTCGATATCGACATCAGTACCCTCAAAAAGAATGTATTTTGACTTATACTTCGCATATCTGAGAATTTGCGCTTTTTCTAATTTATCTACAACAATTGAAGGATTATCAATACCCATTGAAATTGATGAGTATTCTTCAAGGAACTGTTTATCAATAACCGTTGCTGATGATGCAAAAATCGAAAGGAGTCCAACAGCTTTGATAATCTTTATTGAGCTATCAATAAACCCCGAACTTTCATTCAAACCTTCGGCCCGCTCAATAGCAATCTTAATTGCAGACCAGTTAGCCGAGTCTTCATTAATTTCTTGAAGTCTGGAATAAAAGCTATATGTGATATAATCGTACACCTCAGCAAGGTTGTACAAATAATTCTCTTGGGCTTCAAACGTTGCGATAGATCCCTCCCCTGTGGATTCCAAGAATGTAAATAGAGTTCGCTCATTTTGCCCATATCTCTGGTTTGCCATGGTCAACACATATGCCGACATAACATCCATTGGATAAAGTGAAACTGCTACCTCTGGCTTTAGACTATTACTTGCAAACTTCGATTTAACCGCCAATCTATATGCAATATCAACATTCGCAGTTGCTGTCTTTGTGACTTTTTCGGAAAGTCTGGTGGAAGTCAAATTGAGCAATTGTTCGATTGGCTCATTAAAAACTATATCGAAGATTCTTCCTTTTACTTTTGTCCACTCCTGCCGCTGCGTCTCTTTCAAACCTTTTGCGTATGCGTTAAAGCTCTGATGAAGGGTTGCTAAGAAAATGACGTTTTTATTTGAATCATTAACAAATTCACAGAATTTCTGCAGAAAGTACATCTCTTTCTCAGGGCTGTTTTTAGCGGCATGCTCTAATATCTTGCCGAACTCATCAACAACAACAACGAGGAATTTTCCTTTATTGTGAACTTTGTTGTAGTAGGACTCGAATGCAGCCAAACAATTGACATTATCTGACTTGAGAGCTTCTGAAAGGACTGATGACATTGAAGCATAGTCACCAACTATATTTAGAAAAGAGAATTTATGGTAGTTGTCGAATTGCCCATGGTTTTTAAAAAGTACCTCATTCCCAGATGTATTTCCAAGTAAGCAGTTTTCAAGAGCGAGAACGAAACTGGATTTTCCTGTACCATAAGAACCAATGAGACAAAATGAATGAATACCAGCTGAATACTGATTGACTATCTTTCCGACAGCCTGACGGGCATTGGCTGTAACGATATAATCAGGGGTTTTGCCAAAATCCCGGGATATATTGACTGATGTTGAGAAACTCATTGGTCTATTTCTTATAATAAATATCTAGGACATCCTCCTTAGATATTAACTCGTTAATGGTAAATAATTGTTCGCCTGCGGTATTGGTAAAGGATATGCTCGGAAACGTAGAATGAATCGCATCAAATGTTTCGTATAGGTCATTGATTGTCATTCCAAAGATTCCAGATAGGCTAAGTAATTTATAATATTCCACAACCTTATCTCCATTAGCAACATCAAGAACCGCATATAGGAAAATCATAGGATGAATTGCTGCACGGGTAGATGAGTTAAATTCGAAATTGTCTCTGTCCAGTCGTCTAATAAGATTCAAATCTATTAGGGCAGCAGAAAAGTCTTCATACACTTTACTGTTTTCAGGACGAGCGTACATCTTCAGAAGAGTAGCAATATCTCTAGCAATCGTATTCTCATTATATGGCGTTTTATCAAATCTCTTATCCATAAAGAGACGCTTAAGATAGTTCAATAATGAGGACTTTGAGAAGTCTTTTCGATTCTTATTAAACTCCGTGAACACCACGTTGTATATGGTCGCATAGTTTGTTGTAACAAGAAGATAATGAAGAAGCCACTGTGTTGCAACATCTTCGATGTAAGGATCATATCCATCATCTGCAAGTATAAGTTTACCTATTTTTGTCACACATCCTCCTTCGTCGATGATGCCAAAACTTTTTAACCAATACTTGATAGCGGAAACCATATTTTTCCCAACGCCAAGTTCTACCACCGCAGTCTCATCATTGAAAGATTTGCCAGCCAAAGCAAAATCATAGCCTTTCTTTAACCAAAGGCTTTTGCAATGGAAGGATTCATGGCCTGAAAATGTATACTTCATTCAATTACTAAATTTTAACAGGGAATGTATTATGTCAATCTTTTTGAAATTGGAATGTGATTTAGTTTATTCACTCTCTATGTCGCGAATAAGATCTTCCATTTTCACTTCCAGACATTTTGCTATTGCTACAAAGGCATCTAATGGTGGCTGGGTTGTATTAGTCACCCACTTTGATACTGTAGCTTGAGTAACTCCAAGTTGTTCGGCGAGCCACTTATTTGAGAGACTCTTTTCAGCCAAAACGACCTTCAACCTATTCAGTTTCTTATTATCCATATTAATGTAATTTGTGCCCAAAAATACTAATTATTCCGCAATCGACTTGTTTAAATTAGAGAAAAATTATAGTAATTGGTGAAAATTTATATGTTCAGATAAGCAAATATGGCAAAATATGCATAAAAATGCCCTGAAAGAGCGATTCCTTCAGGGCAAACGATAGAAGGTACAGACGCTGCTAAAGCATCAATTCAATGATGCAGTTCCTGTTCGCCGGTGCCGGACTGAGTTCATTCACTCCACCGACGGAAGACTGCTCAATGCAATCCTCAGACACATCATGAGATATCAGATAATCGGCGATGTATTTTGCCCGACTTTTGGCAACGGCTTCATTCTTCTCAACACTGCCAGTTGCCGAGTCTGCCGAACCTGTCACCCGGATTCTGAATCTATATTCCTTGGCCAGTTCAGCGACAGCCTTGACATTGATAAGCTGAGCGGAGTCCGTCAGCACCGTTCCACCGCCCTTGAAGAACACCAGAAGCGGCACACCTATCGGTATTCCGGAAGAGACAACCTCATCGAAATACCGGTTTCCCGTACTTCCCTCTCCCCCTCTTCTCTGAGCTTCAGGAAGAACATTGTCCGACACTTTTGCCTGTCCAACGACTTGTACAGTCTCGTTATCGACGGCATCATGGAACTTGGTCGTATCGGACTGTCCGTCCCAGAATCTGTTGGCAAGCCTGGCCCGAAGGGAGTTCAGGCCGCTGTAGTCGTTTATTGGAGTCCGCTGGCACTTCTGCCGCTGCTCTGTCTTTTTCAGCGTGTCACATTGGACACTGCCGGATGTATTCGCATTCTGTCCCCGTGCCATCAAGGAGATGACACAAAGAAGGAGTATCATTAACACTTGTCGTTTCATTTTTCAGTTGTTTTGTTCATTGATTATCGTTTCACTTTCTGTCCAATCGGACGGATCATCCGGCGGGACATGGCCAGACAACGACGGAGCCATTCACGTTCTTCCTCGTCCTCCCGCCTGCCCCAGTCTCCACCGGCTCCACCACCGCCACCGCCGCAGTTCTGCGCGAATGTCGTGGCCTTGTCAACCATTCCCATAGATAGAAGGGCTCCGCAGACGACGATATTCATGCCTTTCTGGGTCATTTCGCCGATGAAGGAGTCCTGCAGGAACGCCTGCGTTTCAGGCGGGAGCTTATCCACCGGAATGCGGCTGAAGTCTCTGATGACAGCCCATAGTGCTTCCGAACCCACCTTGTTGACGGCCACCATGGACACGTCATTAGCCGCTGAACGCAGCTGTTCCTGGTAGTCATCATATTCCTTCTGGGTATCGGACAGCTTCTGTTTCAGCTCAGCGAGCTTGTCATCCGCATCCCTGAGCTTGTCCTTCTTGTCATCCAGCTTGGTGAGGATGCCCTGAAGCTTCTCGTTCAGGCCGCGTTCCTCACGCTGCATCTGAGCCTTTGTTGCATCATCAAGGTCATCCGAGCGCAGTGCTGCCTCTATCCTGTCAAGCTCCTGTTCGACTGTCTGCCGGGCATTCTCCAGATTGAATACCATCGTCCGAAGGCCCTTGACTCTTGTCTCTGCCTGCCGTATCTCACTGTCCAGTTCGGACAGTCTTCCCATCTTCCCGAATATCTCCCGCTCAAGCTGAGTGCATTGGGAAGAGAGGTCACGCCGATATTCCTCAGTGCTCTGATGCTTGGCACCGGTGACAGCGACACTGTCTCCGCGCTCCAGTCCCCAGGGCTCGTTCGCCTTGGCAAAGGCATCATGCAGTTCGAGCGTTTTCTGGCGGTATTCGTACTTGTCATTGCCGGCGAAAAGTTTCCTAAAGGATATAGTGTTGCCATCGACCACGGGAACGATGTCGGCATGGATGTGCGGACTTCGCTCGTCCAGATGGACAATGAAGGACAGGATGTTCTCCTCCCCGTATCTGCCACATAGAACGTCATACATATCCTTCGCCCACTGCTCCACCTCTGGACACCGCTGAATGGCACTGTTGTCAGCGCCCTGCTCGAAATCTATCTTCTGACTGCCAAAGGCGAGCTCCGTGAGTCGGTCATGTGAACCGCTGATGATGAAGTCCACGACGGTCCGGATTTTAGGCTCGTCACCATACTTGGCGTTCGGATCCTTGATGCCCCTCAAGCGGAGGTTCTCAGCAAACTTGTCCGGAATCGACCTGCTCTTGTCCACCGACTGCACTCTCCCGCCCCGCGCAATCTCAAAGTTGAGATGTTCTCGGGTGCGGTCTATCCTTCCGTTGGCGTTGGAGCATTCCCATCCCTTTTCGGTCCAGCGCCGCTGGTGCTCGTTGCTCTGCGCTGTGGTGAATCCGGCCTTCGCCTGGAAGTGCACCACCTGTTTCTGTCTCTCCATTTCAGAGCTGAATTTCTGCTTTCCCTGCCATCCGTTTCCAGCCCGGCTTGCCGTCCATGGCTGGCACTCTCTCCACTTGACAAGGTCAAAGTGGGTATTGAGTTACCAACCTCCCTCCATTTGTGGCAGACGGGCAAGCCCGTCGCTGAAAAAATGCCATCATCCGCAAAGATGTTTTGCCAGCCGCCACAAGGCTGCCCGATTCGGGAGTCTCAATGAACGGACCGGAAAGCGGAGCCGTGAAGGAGACGGATGAAAGGAAAACAAGGGCATTTACTGGCCCGCAGGGAGCGTTAAGCACTTCAAGTGGATAGAGACACCGGTCGGAGTCTTTTCGTAGGTCAGAGCGCCCGTTTCGGCCAGTTCGTCCAGAAAAGTCTTCGCGGTGTGACGATGCCAGTGCCATGCGTCGGCGAGTGCAGAGATTCGGACGATGACCGTTCCGGCCTCGGATTCGGAGTTTTCGCAGGAGCGGTTCAGAGCACAAAGCTCTACAAGATGACGGAACGCATCGAAGCGCGACACGCGGTCATCCTGACGTGCGCGGAGAATGTCTGCCGTCTGTTTGGAGATAGTGATTGTATAGTCAGGACACATCTGTTCCTGAACGTTGCCATTTATTTTTGTCATAAGAGTATTACTGTTTTTATTGGTTTGCTGCCAGTGCTCCGATGACATTTATGGGTCGTGGAATGCCATGCTCTGACCGGCATTGTTGCCTTAGAAGTAGTGGTTCCGGATTTCTTCGTCGGACATCGACTTGAGTGCTTCCGGTTCAGTCCGTGCCATCTCTATGATACGGCCGGACGGGTAGAAGAACGAGAAGTCTGTAATGAGAGCGAAGGCCACGGCCAGCGTGAAGAGTCTGGCATCCATGGACACAAGGAAGAAGAATGCCAGGGCGAACAGCTGGAGCATCCTGTCCTTGTGAATCCAGCGCAGGACGGCATCCGCCCACTTGAACCTCAGTACAAGCAGTCCGCAGATGAACCCGGGTATGAGCCACAGGTCAGGTCCCGAAATCCGGTACTGGAGGAAGTTGACCGACAGGATGAGGACGGCCATCACAAGGACGAACGTCTTGCGGTTCTGTTCCCGCATGGCCATGGCGAGATAGAACTTGGTCCACCGTCTTCCCGCCTTTCTGTAAATGAAGGGAAGAACAGGGAGGAACGCGACGAGAATAAGAAGTATGATCTGGTGTGTCATGGCTGTGGTATGAATTACATGAAATCGGCAATCAGTCTGGAGAGCGGCATCAGGCAGAAAGTCTCTCCCGCTCCCTCATGCAGCTGCAGGTCATCCTTCAGGGATTCGAGCATGACCTCCAGTGAGGAATATACATAGACGTACAGCGTATCGACGGCACCCGTGCCGTCTGACTGCGCGTTGACCTTGTACATGTTGTCATACTCGGGACTGGCATAGGCGCAGCAGTGCTGAACACCGGGCGTGGCACCGATGCCTCCGACATGGTAAAGGATGTTCAGCTCGGACTGATCATCCAAACAGTCCAACACCTCGTCCATCGACATGAGGCTCTCCAGTGAGAATGTCAGCAGCACATAATCATCATAGTCATCCGCACTTTCCAGATGCTCCTTGTCAATCAAGTCAGGCATCTCCAGTGAAGCCATGCGGCAGAAACGGTCAATCGCAGTCTTGTTCATATATTTAATGGAATTTTGGTACTCAAAGAAGGATGGGAAGCCTGCAAGTCCGGCAAAACCTTAAACAAATCATCCCACGTCCGCGTCATGTGCATTAACGCTGATGCAGGCTGTCCCATCCGTAAGGGAAGTATGGTATGGTTTAAACTGGTTTCATTTACTAAACTAACTGTATATCAATTATTTAACATCATTATTTCGAGCGCAAATGTATATATATTTTTGCTATCGACGGCAAACTTTTTGGAACTTTTTGACATCGGAAACGAAAATTTCTGAATACCATGTACACGTACCATTCCGAAAAGGAATTGCTCATCAATTCATAAGACATTGACTATTATGTCACGAGTACCATTGCCGGATGGACAATTATGCTTACCTTTGCGGCAAATTCAAAAGCAAGCCAATGGCAACAACAGGTTACATCTTCCTCTCAAAGAAGTATGACACTCTTGATGAGGACAGGAAATGGATGATCGATTACGGCTGTGATTGCATCATCGAGGAGAACGGGGCGCAGGAGAAGCTCCGTCCGCAATGGAAGAAAGTGCTGGGCAACTGCTCTGCCAATGACACGATAGTCATCAGCAGGCTGAGCAATGCGCTGCGCGGTGTCAGGGAGCTTGGAGCGTTCCTGGATCTCTGCAACCAGTACAACCTCCGTCTCATCTGCATTCAGGACAGGATAGACACCGGCGGTGAGCTCTTCAACGAGACGACGGCAGCCGAAGTGCTGGGCATCATCGGCAGGCTGTCATCTGAGGCCACAGTCCTTCGCCGCAGGGAGGCCAGGTCCCTCCAGACCGGAGCCGCCGAGCCGAAAACCATCAAGGCCGGTCTGAGGAAAGACAGGGAGAAGACGGTGGTGAAGATGTACAAGTCCGGCAAGTCCATCGATGACATCTGGAAAGCCAGCGGTTACAGAAGCCGTACCAGCGTATTCCGCGTCCTTGCACGCAATGGCGTTGAACTGAACCGTGGCCCTCATCAGGGACCTATCAAGAAACGCAGTGAAAGATAAAATATATGGAAATGGATTTGACCCCCATTGCAGATGAAAGGCTCCTGTGTGTCAAGGTCGGCAAGATAGCACGGGAGAACATCTATGAGATGACTCGCAAGTACTGGAAGCTCGACGGGTGCAAAGCTGCCGAAGCTGACTATGTACTGGCTGTCATCGACGGCATCGTTGATTCGGTCTTTGAACCAGATGAATGGTTCAAGACAGAGGACCCGGCACATACCGGACGCTGGGAGTTCATCGGAAGGCCAGTCAACGAATCCCCTTATATCGGGAAAAGCGTGAAGTCCTTCTACGGCAGAAGCGCCAACCCTGTCAGATACATCAACTTCTAAAGATATGACATTATCAGAAGCCATACTCGCCCGCCATTCGGTCAGGGCATATACCGAGCAGCCTATTACCGGTGAAACACTCGCTACACTGAAGCAGAAGATTGAGCAGGTAAATGCTGAAGGCAATCTTCATGTCCAGCTCGTGCTCGATGAGCCGAAAGCCTTCCTCTGCGCCATGGCCAAGTACGGCAAGTTCAGAGGCGTGAGGAACTATCTTGTCATGGTCGGCAAGAAAGCCGATGACCTTGAAGAGAGAGTCGGCTACTATGGAGAGCAGCTGGTGCTCCTCGCCCAGACCCTGGGACTCAACACCTGCTGGGTCGGCGTAAGCTACAGCAAGACTCCGGGCGCTTTTGTTCTGGATGAGGGTGAAAAGGTCGCCTGTGTCATATCCATCGGCTATGGTGAGACTCAGGGTGTCTCCCACAAGATCAAGTCACCGAAAGATGTGAGCAACGCCAGTGACATAACTCCACGTTGGTTCAATGATGGCGTGAAGGCTGCCCTGCTTGCCCCTACCGCCGTCAACCAGCAGAAGTTCTACTTCGAGTATGTGGGGTTTGACGGAGAAGGCAAGAAGCCGAAGGTCCTGGCAAAGAAAGGCACATCCCTTGTCGGCTACACCCAGATGGACCTCGGCATTGCAAAGTATCATTTCGAGATTGGTGCCGGTAAGGACAACTTCGACTGGGCCTGATAATCAGGCTCTCCCCTGCCATGATCAAGATACGCTGCGTCATAGAGGGCATCACCTTCCAGAACCAAGAGAACGGATGGTCCGTGCTCAAGGTCAGGGTCAAGGACTACAATGACCCGGTGACGCTCGTCGGCTCATTACTAGACGAGCCGGTCGGAGCCGTGCTTCTTTGTGAAGGCAACTGGAAGGTCAACAAGAAATACGGCAGGCAGTTCGAAGTGGAGACCTACGAGGAGGTCATGCCAGCCACGGCCTACGGCATTGAGAAGTACCTGGGCAGCGGTCTTGTCAAGGGCATCGGTCCCAAGTTCGCCCATCTGATTGTCGAACGGTTCGGCACGGACACCATTGCGGTCATAGAGGACGATATCGAACGTCTCTATGAAGTGGCCGGCATAGGCAAGAAACGTGTCGAGAAGATCCGTGAGAGTTGGGAGAAGCAGAAGGACATAAAGAACGTCATGCTCTTCCTCCAGCAGTACGGGGTCAGTACCGGATTCGCCGCCAAGATATACCGTGTCTATGGCAAGGAGAGCATCGATACGGTGAACAAGAATCCCTACAAGCTTGCCGATGACATCTGGGGCATAGGCTTCAAGACTGCCGACGGCATAGCAACGAAGATGGGATATGAGAAGAATGACCTGCGCCGTTGCCGCAGCGGTCTGCTCTACACCCTCAATGAGCTTGCCGATGAAGGTCATGTGTTCGCCCGGGAAGACCAGCTTGTCAGTGCTGCGGTGAGTCTGCTCGAAGCTGATGAGGAACCGATACGGACAGCCCTGAGCGATATGCTGACCACCGAGGACCTGATTGCCGAAGGGGAAGCCATCTATCTGCCGCCATTCTACTATTCAGAGAAAGGGACGGCACGCAAGCTGCTGAACCTTGTTCAGGCGCAGTCCCCCGCCCTCTTTGAAGGGTCTCTCGACATAGAGGCCATACAGCGGAAATCCGGTATTGAGTACGATGACGTTCAGATTGCCGCCATACAGCAAGCGGTGGAAAGCAAGGTCATGGTGCTGACGGGAGGTCCCGGCACGGGCAAGACCACCACGACACAGGGTATCATCGCTGCTTTCAGGGAGGCGCATCTCCATATCCTTCTCGCAGCACCTACGGGCAGAGCTGCCAAGAGGATGAGCGAGGCCACCGGCATGGAAGCCAAAACCATTCACCGGCTGCTGGAGTACAACCCCATGGACGGCTACAAGCGCAATGACGAGAATCCCCTTGACGGAGACGCGCTCATCGTCGATGAATGCTCCATGATAGACATCATCCTGATGAACAACCTCATGAAGGCCATTCCTGAACACATGAGGCTTATCCTTGTCGGAGACATCGACCAGCTGCCGAGCGTCGGAGCCGGAAACGTGCTGAGGGACATTATAGACTCTGAGATGATTCCCGTAATCAGACTGACCCGCATCTTCCGTCAGGCACAGTCCAGCCGTATCGTCATGAACGCCCATGCCGTCAATCAGGGACGCTTTCCGGACATCAGCAACGGAAGGAATACCGATTTCTTCTTTATCAGGAATGATGACCCCGAGCAGGTGGCCGGGGAGATTGTGAAGCTGGTAAGAGACCGTCTGCCCAAGGCCTACGGTCAGCCACTAAGCAACATCCAGGTTCTCACTCCGATGCAGAGAAGTGTTGTCGGAGCCGGCAACCTGAACCTACTCCTGCAGGAAGCCCTGAACCACAATACCGCAGGTATCAGCCGTGGCGGCTATACCTACAAGTTCGGTGACAGGGTCATGCAGATCCGCAACAACTATGACAAGAATGTCTTCAACGGCGACATCGGCATCGTGGCCAAGGTAGATTTGGAAGACAGGACACTCACCATCGACTTCGACGGGCGAATGGTCGAGTACGATGCCACTGAGCTGGATGAGGTCACGCTTGCCTACGCCACCACCATCCACAAGAGCCAGGGCTCGGAATACCCCATCGTTATCATTCCGGTCCTGATGACCCATTACGTGATGCTTCAGAGGAACCTCATCTATACCGGCATCACCAGGGCCAAGAAGATTTGCGTGCTTATCGGCCAGACCAAGGCGCTCTACTATGCCGTGAAGAACCTGACGGTGAGCAATCGCAACACGCTGCTCAAAGAAAGGCTGAGAGGCACAGTCAGCGATGCGGACAACGCCCAGTCTTCACCCGTCCAGTACAGCATACCCGATTCGCAGTACTACTCCATGGTGGCCGAATCAGAGGAAGGCTACAGCAAATAATCAGACCTGTAATTCTCCAAATACTATTTCGCTTCATAAAATAGAGCATCTGCCGGATTTGAGCAGAAGCTCATTCTATTTTTGCAGCGCATTCAAATGAATAGTATTATGGAAATCAAGCAGAAATCAAGGAAAGACAAAATGGTTACGCTCTATGACAGAATCGAAGCGAGAACTGCAGAGCAAACATTGAAGAAGATTGTCGAGATTAACATGGAAGACGAATTCTACATCAATGAAGGAAAAGAATGGGCTCATCAGAACATGGTAGAAGGCGCGACCTTCAAACTTACACCTATCAGTCTATACCTGTCAACGCCGGGGGGAAATGTTTATGACGGATTGGCATTGTACGACACGATTGAAACTTCCACTACTCCCGTTGAAATCATCTGCTCCGGGAAAGTTATGTCCATGGGCATAATAGTCTGCCTTGCCTCTTCAATACGGAAAGCTCACAGGAGTACGACATTCATGATACATCAGGTTTCAGGAATGAATTTCGGTACGCTTCAGGATATGAAAGAGTCGGTCGAAGAAACAAACCGGCTAAACGAAATCATCTTTGATATCATCGTAAAGAAATCAAAGGTCACGAGAGAAAAACTGGATTGCATAATCAGACAAAAAGAAGACTGGTATTTTTCTGCCGAGGAAGCTTTGAATCTAGGCATCATTACAGAGATTATTGATTAAAAGTAAATATTTATTACTTATGCCTAATTTTGGCAGAAGTATTTATTATCTTTGCACCATCATGGCAAAAGAATACTTCAAACATTACGTCTGGCTGCTCCAGACACTACAGTCCAGAGGGTATTGCACCTATGAAGAATTGAACGAGCTCTGGAAAAAGAGTTCGCTCAATCCGGATGCGAAGAACATATCCAAGAGAACACTGGCAAACCACAGAGAATCGATTTTAGACATGTTCGGAATCATCATTTCTTGTGACAGAAGGACCAATGAATATTACATTGAGAACAAGAACGAGATTTGTGACGGCGGTCTTCAAGAATGGATGCTGGGAGCATTGTCGCTCGGAAGCATGCTTCATGATGATGCCTCACTGAAGGGAAAGGTCATATTTGACAATGTCCCATCAAGTCAGAAGCATCTTCCAATTATCATTGATGCTTTGAAACGATGCGTCATGGTTGAATTCTCATATAAGAATACCGAAATGGCAGAGTCACGTTCTTTTCTTGTGGCCCCATATTGTGTACGACTGTTCCGGAAAAGATGGTATCTGTTAGGGCTACGTGAAGGTACGACTGAGCCTCACTTGTACTCCCTAGACAGAATGACTGACGCATATTCGACTGAGATTGAATATGATTACCCGGAAGATTTTTCTGCCGACGTGTACTATAAATCCTATTTCGGCATTGACCTGCCTTCAGGGAAGCCCGAAGTTATTCGCATCAAAGCCTCTGCCAGGCAGTCTGACAATCTCAGGTCTCTGCCACTCCACAACTCACAAAAGGAAATTGAATTACTTGAGAACGGTGAAACAATTTTTGAGTATCGGTTAGTCCCCTCCTCCACTTTCATCGGAGAGATCATGATGATGCAGGGTTCAGTTGAAGTACTTGAACCGGCATCCCTCAGGCAGAGAATCCACGAATTGGCACAAGAACTCGCAAACATTCATAGATAACAGATCACTATGGCAGCAAGCAATAAAAGAAGAATCCATGTCTACATCAAGACGGTAGGAGACATGTCCTCCGATATAGTACAAATGTTAAGGACTGCATCCGGCAATTCCGGAATCAAGTTGCCGAAGTATATCAGTTTTTTCATCACAGACAATACATTGACCATAGACATACGCGAACAGGAGTGCGTCAACGCCAGCGGATGCGATGAAAGCCTCAATGCGACCTGTAACAACATGCAGACAGACAACGCGGCTTTCGAGGGATGGGCTGTCTGCTTGAAGGCATGGCTTCTAGAATGTGAGAATGTCCGTCTCAAATGGGATATCCCTACGGAACGGAACAAGCATTACAACCGGTTCCTTTACCGTGTTCTACGTTTTTCCGAGGCCTTTCCAAGTTGGTTTTCTGTCTCCGACGAAAATATGGGAGAGGTTGAAGGATTTGCTGAAGACTTCACTGGCCTAAGGAACAACTCATTCAGCAAAGCACCAGAATTAAAGATAAAACACGGTGGAGATTTCGGAGAGACAGAAATGGAGTTCAAGATGGCAAACGAATTCAGCAGTATTCTTCGAAATCATTATGGGCTTGACACCATCGACAGGCAACTTCCGATTGGTGTCAAGAAGGATGGAAAGCAATATTTCACCGGAGGCCTGTCGGCAATTGATCTGTGGGGCCTAGGGAAGGATTCCATCTCAGTAATCGAACTGAAATACAATGGCGGTGAGCATTCTAACCGGAAGGTCGGCATCATTTCCGAGTTGTTCCTTTATTCGTGCGTCATTAGAGACATCATCAAAGGTGTCATTTCAGCACCTCAGGCATGCCCAAAGCTATCAGAAAAAGCGTTTTACGAGAATTCCTGCAACATCGCAAGCGTCAGGGCTGAGATGTTGTCGAACGGTTACCATCCCCTTCTCGAAAACAATTTCATACTTGAACTGCTTAACTGCAATGCTTTCTGTGATGTGCCTGTGACATTCGGAAAATCGAGTTATTCGTATTCCGAGACGAACTCTTCTCTCATCATAAACCGAGACTGATATGGAACCCGGGTACAAGAAAGATCAATATGTGAAGCATCTACGCCTTCTGGACCGCAAGGTCTTCTTCGAAGGAGCAGAGGGCGGAGGATTTTGGCATGGGGAGAATGGTATGGTTTCGCTCCCTTTCATTCTCAAGAAGGAAGACGCAGATAAGAACCTATGCCCTGAGATAAGGGATGAGGCAATAGATTATTTCAGAAAGTATGATATCGATTGGTGGGGTGATGCGGAAAGCGACGGGAAACATGTTTCAGGGCATCTGATGTCTTCCCAAGTAGCCTGCCTTAACCACTTATTTCCAATCCGTAGGAATGAAACAGCAGTATTGGCCGTCATCAACAACATCAAAGGGATGCCAGTCCACTTCAAGACGGTACTTCCCGCAGAGGATGACGGCGGGTTCATAGCTTTCGAGAAGGTCAGCAGCAGGGACTATCTCGGTGAAGGTAGACTATCGAGAGGGTCGTTCTGCACATCCGTCGATGCATTCATCTACGCAGTTGACGACAACGGAGAGAGATGGCTGATTCCGATTGAATGGAAATACACTGAATCCTATGACCGGAATGACCTCTCTACTGAAGTGGTCAATGGTCATGACAAAGGTAAGACCAGGCTGACGAGGTATCCTCGACTCATTGACTCTTCCGATCAGCTGGCCAGTCTCCCCGATTACATCGGATCCATCTATTTCCAGGAGCCATTCTATCAGCTGATGCGGCAGACTCTTTGGGCTGAAAGGACGTGCAGTAGCATGGAGGAAACTTTGTTCCAGGCAGAGCACTTTGTCCATATCCATGTCTGTCCTAAGGGGAACACGGCACTTCTTGGGAAGGACTACACCCAAGTCTCCGGGAAGTGTGGTATGGAGGCCGCCTGGCGGGAGATGATAAAAGAACAGAGTCTCTATCACCTCGTTGATCCGAAGGAGCTCATGATGCCCATCCAAGGGCTGAATGATTCCCTGTTCAAATACCTTCAAACCCGTTATTGGAGATGAGGATAGTTCAGATATCAGACACCCACGGCAGGCATCATCTTCTGAAGAATCTTCCAGACGGAGACGTGCTCATCCATTGCGGGGACTTCAGCGACAACGGTACAGAGGAGGAGGTCCTGGACTTCCTCAACTGGTTCATCGACCTTCCCCACCCTCACAAAATATTCGTAACCGGTAACCATGACCTGTGTCTATGGGATGCGGACAATATCGAAGATCTGCCCGACAATATGCATTTCCTTCAGGACAAAGGTATAACCATAGACGGCGTCCGATTCTTCGGGATAGCGTACAACCACCCGACCGGCATAATTCCAGACAACATTGATGTATTAGTTACTCACGAGCCTCCTCTGGGAATAATGGACGAGACTATGGGAATGAATTGGGGAAATCCGGACATTTTGAAACGGGTAAGCGGCATCAGGCCCAGATATCACCTGTTCGGTCATGCCCATGAGGCAAGCGGCATAGTTCAAAGCAGGGACACCATATTTTCCAACGGTTCGGTTCTGGACGACCTCGGAGAACTGCGCTTCTTGCCAAAGGTTTTTGACATCTAAGAGATGAGAAGTATCCCTTACAAAAGATATGACAGATTCCTCGGGCATGAACTGTCTGAAAAGGAGACAGATGAACTGACTGCCTATTATGATGAATGCCGTCAGAACATATTGAAGGCAGCACGAGGAGGATGTGTCGCTACGGCCGGTACATTCATAAGAGAGGCCGGATATATCAGAAACATCTTAGATAGAAAATAATTTCAGAAGGGATACGCCGGATTTCTGCGGAAGCTGAATATAATTTTGCGAAAAATCAATCGCAGAATTATGAAAAGAATCAGCTCATTTCTTATTTCAGTGTTATGTGCAGCAACAGCCTTTGCACAAAGTACCAATCCTCTCAACTACAGTGGAAAGATGTTTGTCTCTTCCTATGAAGTGCTGACAACGCCTCGTTATGTGTCATACGAAGATCACGCAATTCTCAATTCAGAACTCACCATGCCTGTAATAGAGATTACCACCCTGATATCAGACTTCGAAAAGGGCACACTCACAAGTGGCGAAACTGAATACAAGATCAAGGTAACAGGCACGAAGAAATACACTCTGACAGATGAGTCCTGGGCAGTAGTAATCTACATGGAACAGCAGGATGGCCCTAACAAATTCGAATATGTGTGGAGAGAATATGGAAATGCATATCTCAACACTATCTTAAAACAGGAAGACGGGAGCATCAAGATTATGCGTATGAATCTTTCACACAAGCCTCACATCGCTTCTCCAGATGAAGCAATCCTCCAGATGCTTAACAGCTATGGTGGCTATTAGTCGTGGACTGAGAGAGAGATTGTTGTGCCGTTGATTTCCCACTGGCCACCGTTGGTTCCTGTTTGAGAGAGTTCATCTGAGACGATGACAACTGGATTACACCGGGCGATTTTCTTTATGACCTCCTCACGGTTATGCTCCTTGCCTCTAGAATGGAGGTACTCCAAAGAGTCGATAAATGTAAGTCTGACGAAGCGGCGGCGATAGGAGCCCCAGATTCGGTCGCTGATTGCCTCTACATTTCCATTCTTGATTGTAGTATAGTAGGCAAGAGCCCCCTTTCCACGATGGCTGGGCGCGGCGGCTAATCTGTTGAACATCGATTCGATTGTTTCACGGGAGTCCTGCTCGCAGAAGAATTCAATGCTGACATAACATCTGTCCGTGGTTCTCAAAATAACCTCCATAGCCTCTTCCAGGGCCTGCTGACGCGGGCCGCCGATGATGTAAACCTTGTTTTCAAAGTCGGGAATTTTCGTTAAAATTTCATCCATACTGTCCATTATTTAGAATTGGACTGCAAAACTATCAGGGCCTTCGGCAAAAATGTGGCATATAGACAATAATATCTCTGGGCGAATCGGTAAGCTTTTTCAAAAAGCCTCTCCGTTCCGTCCTTACAGGCGTTATTGATATGTTCAGTCAGCCGTTATCTGTCCCGCCACCGGTCAGTGATGCCCATCCCTTTCAGGACAGCCTTCACTATCGGCTTCAGAACGACGAACAGCACGACGATGAGTAACACGGTCATGACATCCTCCATAGCTCTTGATTTTTGAGTTCGACATATCGGACCGGCATCAAGTCCACCTTCGGTTTCTTTTTCCCTCCGTTTCCTTTCTTCCGGCCCGGGGATTGAAATATTTTCTGCTTGCTCGCAGGCCGCGGAGCACAATTAGCCGGACATGACAGCAAGAATACTCTTCCCGCACGGGAAGGAAGATTGTTCCTGTCACCTTGAAAAGGTTCTGTTCGGTGTTTGTGGGAAGCGGCCTTACTTTGCAGAACGATATTGAAAATCCCAAGGGCCGGACTGGAAGAGAACTCTCTTCCGATAAAAAGAGAAAGACGTGGCCATGGCCATCGGTATATCCGGGTGCTTGCCAATAATGCATTTGTAGGCCTGAGAACGGCATATCTTTGCATTATTGGCAGACAATTAGCCGTTTTCAGCTGATTTGCCTGCCTATAATGCACATAATCGAATCTACAGGCAATATTGCAGCCATAGCCATTGAAACGGTGGCCGAAATTTTACGAACTGGCTGCGAACCGGAACCGAATGTGGCTACTCTTTGACAACTTTGCAGCAAATCGTTCCTGTGGGCCTTTCCAGTTGCAAAGTTGTCCTCATTTTTGCTCATTTATGCGTTTTTCGCTGACAACTTTGCACATAGAACATTTTGTAGGGCCAATTTGCTGCAAAGTTGTCACAATACGGACGGAAGAGATCTACCGCATGCATTCCGCTACCCGTTCAAGCCGCAAGTATGGCAACACGTCCGCGGTGAAACCCCATACTTTTTCGGGTGAGCCAAAAAACACTGAAGTTTCACATGTGAAACTTCAGTTTCAGCCGCTCGCAACCGGGTCCTTCCTTGAAGGGGAGGAAGCAGGTGGGGGTCAGAAAAGGATATTATTTATTCAAGTTTCGCCTTGAAGAGCCCGGAACAACATTATCCTGGAACATGCGAAACTTGAATTTATAAATATATCATTTTTTTCTTAAGCACATGACAAAATTTTAAAAATATCAAATGGCTGGGGCCTGAGAGGGTTCGCCAATTATCAGTTAATCATACAAAATTAGTCCTTTCCATTGAGTTTACAAAAAGATAGGACTCAAATGTTGGGGATTACCGTGTGAATCCCACTATGAAAACTTATAGATTTAGCGGACATAAGCATATCTGAAGGCAGAGATGGAAAGAAAAGCGGCCCGAAGGTCGCTCTCCTGAAGTGTCAACGGAAGAGAAGGCTTAGCTCTCCTTCTCCTGTTTCTCCGCTTTCTGTTCCTTGTCCGCTACCGGGTAGAAACGGGTGGCAACAAGGATGACGCGGTTGTGCTTGACACCGTCGGCATCAGTCCATTCCTCGGGCTTGAAGTGCCCCTCCACTGTGATGAGGGAGCCCTTGGTCAGGATGTCAAAGGACTCGGCCTTCTCATTCTTGCGCCATGCCTCGATGTTCATGAAGGCTGAAATGCGGGTGCTCTCGTCACCGCTCTTCTCGGTGCGGCCGACTGCCAGAGAGAAGCGTGCTACGCTGGTGTTTGCGAACTGGCGGATCTCTGCGTCACGACCCACGAAACCTGATACTGCGAAAGTGTTTTCGAACTTTTTCATCTTTGTCTGTTTTTAGAAGTTATTGAATTGATTAACGGTACAGGTAACGGGGTGCAGGCATAGGGCAAGCCATGGACTGAGGCGCAAATACTCGTTTTGTTTTCGACGGAATTCGGATGAAAAGAAAAAGGAAGATTTCCGTTTCACGTCATTGGCCAGAGACCGTGAGGTCGTCCCGGAGCACGAAGGTGCGCTGCGCCCCAACTTTGTAGCGGTAAACAGTATTCAAATGCTTCGCCCGGAAAACAGGCAGAGTGAAAGAGGTTAATTCGGGAACACGGACAGAGCAGTCAGACTGAGCGGGTCAGAAAGTGGCCCAGAGTTCCAGAAAGGACGCGCACAGAACATCAGCCTTGCCGCTTCGGCAGTCGAATGTGCCAAGAAGGACAAAACGGAGACATACTCGTGAACATACAGCCATAGACACAGGCATAGCGTGATGAAGAACGGCATGGACCAGTCCCATCCCAACCAAAGGCTTCCCAGTGAAAAGCCGCTGCCCAAAGGAACGGACAATAACAGATGCCGTCAGTGTCAAGCCAGCGTCTCCCCTCGCCTACCTGCCAGTTCAGACAACAGACAGGCACGTCAGAGAAAGCGGGAAAAGAAACAGCAGATGGAGAGCGGTTCTCAGACTTCGACCAGGAGAGCATCCTTTGAGCCGCCTGGAGCGAGCGGAGGGTATTGAATAAGGCTGAATCCTTATTCCTGACCTAATGTACGGAATCTATCTTGCAGTTCTGAGATTCGTTTGAGTAGATTATCAAAGGAAAGATGCTTTCCGTACACGAAGTGCTCCTGCATCTCGGCATAGTCAGCTTCCCATTGTTTGATACACCTCTCGGGAGGTATGAATTCAATGGCTTCTGGATAATCTTTGTCATAGTCTGCGTATCCGACATGATAGAACTTGCGACGGTGCTCGACGATTCGGCCATAGAGTTCCATATCCGAGAGTGCCAACTTTCCGAAGTCCGTATCCATCAGTTTCTCCAGGTCATACAGATGTCGTGTCATCCTCAAACTTCTCGGTTCAGGCTTCTGGAACTCCTCATTCAGCAAAAATGCCTTTTCCAGAAATGTCCTTGACGGCAGGACTACAGGTATAGTACATTCGGTTGCGTCGTCATCTTCCGGGAAATGCTCGCTGATAATGGAACTGATGGTCCGCATCTCAAACGGCTCATCCATCGAAAGACAACTGATTTCAATCTTTACTCTTGATGGAACATATTGAGAACTATCAGATGATACAGAAGGATAATTGACATAAACCACCGTAGGATCCGCGTCAGATGAAATGGGATTACCCGCTTCATCTGCAATCTCGGGCTTCACTTCATAACCGGAAAGGCCAAGCGCTTTCATCTGTGCATCCAGATCTTCCGCAAGAGCATCAACAATGAACTTGCGGCTCCTCTTGCGGAGATTCTTCAGCTGGGTATTGTTGTCCAGTTGAGGTACGAAGAAACGGTAGTTCAGAGCAACGTCAATGTCTTCCGAAAAGCGGTCTATCAGATGCCAGCCCTTACTCAATGACGTTCCACCTTTGAACTCTAAGAAATCCTTACAAGACGTCTTGAAGAGAGCTTTCAAGGTCATACTCACCCACCAATCTTTCTCAACTGCATACTCTGGAAGATGTTCCTGGCCTGCAGCCTGCTGGAGGATCACTCTCCGTTCCAGCAGTTCTCTGTCTATCCACTTTGTCATTTTTCAATCTCCTTTGCGATATTCCAAATGGTTTTCCTTACCCAGATGGGAGCTACCTTCAAGTCCTGCTCAAATGTTTCAATGGGCAGGTTCTGCTGAAGTAGTCCTTTGATTATAGTCCTATGCTGATCTGTCATCCTGTCTTCGCCAATGGACTTCATTGCTTGAATAAGAACGGCCAGAAATTCATTTTTGACAGCGAAGTTCTTAGGAACGCAACGTTTGAACGTGACCGTTCTCGGGCCAACCTCAATCTTACGTGCAGAACCAGAGGTCAGATACACATAATTCATGGGAACCTGCGTAGAGAGTCCAAGCATGTTCTGAGCAGCCTCCCCTGTCGGCAGCACCTGTGCATTGTCCCGTCGTGCTATCGCTTTCACGATGTCAACTACATCTGGATAGAGAATTCCATATCGTGTCTCTATCGGTTTATAATAAACCCCTTTTGCCAAACGGCACAGCAATCCCTTATCAGCAAATTCAGACAGGACACGACTTATAAAGACATCATTACCTGTCTTTGCAAAGTCTGATACAAAGAACAAAGTCCCAGCCTCGCTTTGTTGTATTTGTTGCTCTATGTCATCTATAATTCGCATAGCATCCAAGTAGAAAGTTTTTGCAAATATTTCTACCTGCAAAAGTAAATGATTTCAGGATAACAAGCAAAATAAATCATAAAAAAACAGATTTGCCATTGTGATTTAATACTGCAGGTTGTTTGTCTCTGATGTTTGGTTTACTCTTTTGCTATATATTCAAACTAAACCATACTCCTTCTTATGAAAAGAAAAATGACCGCAAATGTTCACGTGTGCCAATGAATACAGGTTCTCATCTATGCCTCTTTTTCTTTTCATCAGAGTGTCATCAACATCCAATGTACGGACAGTCTGGAGAAATAGCCTATTTTGGCACACGTGTGCCAAAATATTCTCGCATCTATTTGTATATCAATAGATTTGTAAATTCTGAAATTTTGAAATGGAAAATACTGAAAATACCAATAAAATCACTACCGAGTCCATTAAAAATCTGTCACACGTTTTGTCGCACGTGTGCCAAAAAATCGGCTTTCGTGTGCCAAAGTATTTCTGCAACTTATTCATATATTGTAGTTTACAAAATTCTACAAAATCTAATTGGAAAATTCAATATTTTCTGCATCGGGAAATAATCTTAAAATTTCCAATTTAACTTTCAATCTTACCTCAAATTCTCTAACTTTGGGAAGCTGCTGAGGCACCAGGCGCACTTTAGGCCTGTTTTCGTACTTGGTGGGACCTAAAACATGCCCACCAGGCGCACTTTAGGCCTGTTTTCGTACCTGGTGCATTTTAGCAACCAAGTGATAATATTGTAAAGCGCTATTTATTAAGTGATTAACAAAAGAAACGTTCTTTGAATTTTATGACCAGGCGCACTTTAGGCCTGTTTTCGTACCTGGTGGGGCTTAAAACATGCCCACCAGGCGCACTTTACCCCTGTTTTCGTACCTGGTGGGGCCTAAAACATGCCCACCAGGCGCACTTTACCCCTGTTTTCGTACCTGGTGGGGCCTAAAACATGCCCACCAGGCGC